>Ga0209777_10003175_pt1 | contig 20726 bp, 22 predicted proteins | sample FrelakmetHBP12HB_FD_187147 | JGI IMG/M metagenome (GOLD analysis project Ga0209777, IMG submission 187147) | Freshwater lake sediment microbial communities from the University of Notre Dame, USA, for methane emissions studies -HBP12 HB (SPAdes)... | ecosystem: Environmental > Aquatic >...
CTCGAAGAGTGGGTTTGAATGGGACGTCATTTTGGAGTTGACAAAGCTGCAGGAGCAGATGCGAAACCTAGTGTATAAAAACTAATGAAAAGATGGGTATATAGCAACTCGACTTGGCAGGTGTCAGGGTCTCGTATAGCCAAAAACTTCGGTTTGTAACTAATTGGTTGGTTAACCTCGTAAAGCTCCCTTTCAAAGTTGGTCCTGACAGAGAAAGTTCCTGGTTCACAGTCAAAAGTGTTAATATCAAAGATTTTGGGTTTAACCTCAATAATCACTATTTCTTCAGACATGACCTCACTTTGGTGAAATTTATCACACTTTAGGAGTTTTAAGAGTTGTCTCCAGCAAAACAGCAATCTAAGTCACATAAACTGTACCAATGAACAGAAAAGTTAGCCATTAAACTGGTCTCAACAGTTTAAGTCACCATTAAATTCATGCAAGACTTCACAAACATCCGTGATAGTTTCAGGGAAAAGGTTCGAAAAGATCGTTCTCTTGCTCGAATTCATACGTGACATAAGAATCAATGAATGATTGTCAAGAACTGTTGATTATCCTTTTAGCCTTCAGTTATTTCAGTTACTGAAAATTCTCAAATCACTCGGAAAAACCTATCACAAAAAGCAGCTAAAGCGGAGTTTTGTTAGAGGGATTCTTCCTGATCATTTTTCTTTTGTAAGTTATCATGCCAACAACCAGAGCTATTGCTATTATGGCAATAACTAACGAAAGAATTATTGTTACTGGCAATACAGTTGAAGGATTTGTCGTAGACCCTGTGAGTGTGGCATATTTTATGTTAACAAAGTAGGAGGGCAATTCAGGGTCTAATGAAGGATAACCTATGTGGGGAGTGCCTGCTGAGTCCAACGCTATTGGTCCAGCTCCGTAGATAGTGCCATTTGTGTCCACGTTTTGAATGTTCCACGATGAGCCAGTCCAGTAAACATACATCAAGCCAACGTCGCTAAGTGTGTCTTCCACGTAATTGTATCTCCAGTAGCTTATTTGCGGGTTGTTGTGTTGGTCTATAGTAAGAAAACCGCTAGTAGCAACGTTTGATGCATAGAAACCAGAGTTATTGTATCCTTTTTTTGAATCTATATTTTGGGTTTTCCAACTTGACCCGTTCAAACTGGCATATTTCAAGGGACCGTTAATTGTGTAAGTGAAATGTGGATAACTGTGAGAGTCTAAAGCAACATTACTAAATGACGTAACATTTGTGAATACAGTTTGAATGCTCCAGTTTGTCCCATTCCATTCGGCATACTTTACGCTGTACAAGAGGGTGGGCTCACCATAATAAGTAGCTGTACCTGGTTGGACGCCGTAAAGTATATGCGGATAATTATTTGAATCCAAAGCAAAAGAGTCACCATAAAAAGTTGAAGATGCTATCACAGAATCTACTGTTTGGATGCTCCAGTTTGAGCCAGTCCAACTAGCGTATATTAAATTGTTATTCTCGGTGTACAATGCGTGTGGGTTATTGTGGGAGTCTATAACCAGATATTCTTCTGTTATACTTTCTGAGCTTTTGTCTATTGTTTGTATTGTCCAGTTTGTGCCTGACCAACTTGCGTAGTTCAATTCACTTTCGGTAGGCGTTGAATAGTCATAACAAATGTGGGGATTGTTGTCAGAGTCCAAAGCGAGATGGCTACCTTGTCCTCTTATTTGGGGGGCTATGGTTTGGACGTCCCATGTTGAACCGTTCCAACTGGCGTATGTTAGGTTCCAAGTGCCTGATTGCTCATCTGTATTTGGGTAATTACTGTAGGCAATGTGAGGGTTGCCGTCTGAATCTATTGCGAGAGAAATCGGTTCACCGTTTGTGGATGGAGCTACTGTCTGGATAACCCATGTTGAAACTGCTTGAGTGGGAACCATCAAACATGCGGATACTAAAAGCGCAGAGACTAAAATCAGGTTGAACAACCTACAAAATCGCATCTTCAATCACAGCGCTAATATGCAAGCAGAATCTCGCTATTAAAAGATGTTAAAGTTGAAGACAGCCTTAAATCGTATCAGAAATTCAAAACCATCCATAGATAACATCAGTATCGTAAACGCGATATGTGTTTCTTGAAGTAAACCAACAAACCAGATGCTACCATAACCACAGTCACAATAGAAACAACGGCAACAGTGACTGTTGGAAAAGATTCTGGCTTAGTTAGTTTTTGTGAGTACATCTCATTCGAGAAGACTAAAGTGGCAAAACTATGGGAACCATCATGTGTATTAGCGTAAACCATCAATGTATGATTTCCATAAGGAACTTCACTGAAATTTACAGTTATTGATGCATTCATTGAGTTTGTGCCACTAGTTGTTTCCATGACACCAAATATTTGGTGTATGCCCTCAACCCAATCTGAATTGTAATAAACACTTTCAATTACCCAAAAATACGAAGCTACGTTTACGTATAGGGTAAAGTTGTTTGTTTGTAATATAGTTTGATTTTGAGGAGACATTATTTCACAGATTGGATTTACATGATCAAGTTGATTTGCTGGCGGTTGAATAACAGATGAATTTGTGTGCCAAAGTGTAAAAGAAACACTTGGTTCTGGTGGTGTCAGAGTTGCAACATGCGTAGGTTCAGGAGTAGGTGAAGGTGAAGCTGCATATAGCAACGAGCAATAATTACCAAAGGCTGCAGCTCCCAATAGCAAGATTGCAAAGATAACAATTGATTTCATCATTACAAACATAGAATGATTATAACAAGTTGCTCTTAGCTCTCCCTCAAGAACAGCCTGTTCCGCTAAGAGAACAGTCAAGATTTCCGGACTAAAAACTACTTGCGTTTTCTGAAAAGCTTTCCTTCTGAACCGAAGTCCTTAGCTTCCTTGATGCTCGCAATCTTTGATAGATATTCCTCACTTATCCATTTTACTAAGCTGTAAGCCATGGTGCTGTTTAAAATAATTCTATGATAAGAAACGCTTAATCATTCTTGGTTCCAACAACATCACATTTGGAAAAGTTCAATAATCTTCTAAATAACTAAATTGCCAAAGATGGATTAATAATAGTATTTTCTGTCTTCATTCAAACCGTTTCTTTCTAAGATAGACTTACCTTTCCCAAAATAGAGACAAATCCAGAATCGTTGTTAGGGAATTGAGCTATTTTTCTTTGCTGTTACCTATTTTGGGATTTTCTTCTTGAGTGATGTTTTCTATGTTTCAGAAATCAGTTAGGAGTTTGTCGTAAAAATGTTCTGTGATCCTTTACTGGTTCTCAATACTTCACATGTTTCTACTTGGAAACTACTGGATAGTCTCTGGAAACAAGAGCACTGTAATAAGTAAATACGCCAACAAAGACGTTTCCAGCTAAAATTCAAGGAAGCTAGGAGTTCAGAGATAGCTTTTGACACAAAAACTTTAACCAAAGAACCACTATTCTTGTAATAGGGAAGATAAATGTCTGGAAAATGGCTTAATTCTCGAACTTATGGCTTAATGGCTCTTCTGTTTGGTATTCCGGGCATTTTGTCTATCGCCATTTCGCAAGCTTATTTGCCTGCTGGTTCATTTTACGGGTTGCCTTTCTTAGTTTTAGGTTTATTTCTAGTTGTAATTTCAATTGTACTTTTGTTCTTTTTCTTTACGATGCAGTGGCGTTGGACCCATGGTCAACCACAACCACGTCCTTTAGGTTAACAATGAAACATTTCCAGCTAAAATTCCAAGACTACAATAACTCTTTAATCATTAATAACACCATAGGTTAATCTTGAATAGGTAGATAATATATCAGCTTTTCAAGTGATTAGATGAAAAACCACAAGAGAGCCACTATAGCGATTCTTGTTGCAATATTATTGGTTGCCTCAATTTATGTAATAATAAGATCTCCAGCACCGCTTGGGTCTATTATTGTTCCCGATGATTATTCTACTATCCAGACAGCCATTGACCATGCTTTTGCAGGACAAACAATTTTTGTAAGAAACGGAGTTTACCACGAACAACATATAACAATTGACAAACGCATATCGTTGATTGGCGAAAACTCAAACCACACCATCCTTGAAGGCATAAACAATGTAAAGTATCCTCCTCCATACGTCATTCAAATTTCCGCCAATAACGTTTTGGTTTCAGGCTTTACAATAACCAATGGTTTTCTTGGAGGAATAAGGGTAGAAACTCTAGGTTCAGTAAATCAACCAACCGGATGCACAATTACTGGAAACAACATTATGAATAACTCTTATGGAATTAGTACATATGGTGGAGAAGACCTCAGCATATCTAAGAACAATATTTTCAACAACAATGAATATGGAATTTATGAAACTTCTTCGCACAGCATTATTTCAGAAAACACAATAACTCAAAACGGTTGGGCTGGTATAGTCGTAGATTCTTGCAATAATGTAACCATAGTTAATAATAGCATAATGGGCAATGGGAATCAAGGAAACGACGTCATTGAAGACCAAGGCGGCGTATACCTTAGGTGGAATGGCAATTTCAACTTATACTCAAACAACATCACAAATAACGAAGGGTATGGTGTTCAGTTCGGTGAAGGCTGCAGTAATTCCGTAGTTCACGACAACAATATAAAAGGCAATAATGTGGGAGTCAATTTATTGAATTTTGCCTTTACAAATGGTTCAGATATCGGTATTGGGGTAGACAATACAGTTTATGAAAATAATTTTGACAATAAACAGAATGTCTACATAGAAACTGCTTTGCCTTACAACATTAGCAACGTCGATTATGTAAACGCAAATGGGACAGATGTTGTTTCGTGGAATATCGATTTGGGTGGAAATTATTGGAGCGACTATAATGGTCATGGAGCTTACATAATTGACAAAAACAATGTTGACCATCATCCGCTTGCTCAACATGTTAGCATTTCTACAACAGCACCAGTATTGTTTCTTAACACACTTACAATTGCCATTATTGCGATTGTTATAATCGTGATCTTGGTTGCTGGTTTATTGGTTTACTTCAAGAAACCCAAGCATGTAAGGTTGAATGGGTATGAGTAAAGGTTTCGTTTTAGTGTATGTATTTATCTTCTTAATATCATTAGTTACTTTTAGCAATCTGCTTGTCAAGGCAGAATCTGTTAGCATAATAATTAATCCTAACGGTTCAATAACAGGAACAAATAGGATTCAACAGATTGGCAATACTTACACTTTCACAGCTAACATTTCAGGCAACATCCAAGTTCAAAAAAGCAATGTTGTAATAGATGGCAAAGACTACACGTTGGATTGTAATAACAATAGTGGAATAGACCTAACAAACGGAATAGGGCAAAATCCAACGCGTCCTACTATTAGCAATGTAACAATTGAGAACTTGTATATTGAAAGTGGCGGCATAGGAACTAATGGCGGTGGAAATGACACCTTCTATAATGATTACATACCTTCCATCCAGTTTTTGGGAGACTGTACTAACAATAACATAACTTTCTGTACCGTTATAGCAATATCATATGATTATGGCGGAAACGCAACAGTAACAGAAAATAACCTTACAGGTAATATTTTAGTATGGTTAAGCTTTGGCGGAATTGCTGACAGAAACTATTGGAGTGATTATTTAACGAAATATCCCAACGCGACAGAAATTGGTAATTCAGGAGTAGGCAACCAGCCATATGTTTATGCTACTGTGCAGAATTATACGCAGACAATCTATTGTCAGGATAATCATCCTCTACTGAAGCCTGTAGCAATTCCTATAATGAGACTGTGTGAAAAGTCAAATTTGTTTCGAGAAATTGCATCTTATATGTGAAAAAACGCCCCTAAGCACCACCACTTCACCATAAACTTAGCAATTTTCTGAAATTAAAATTAGTTTTCACACAGGCTCTATAATGGGTTCAACTCCAGCAAGTGTTCCAGAGTTTCCATTAATAATTGCTATAGCATTAGTTCTCACGTCAACAACTGCAGGAATTTTCTTCTATAAAAAGAAAAGAATCCCCTCTCTCTGTGGTGAGTGAAAGAATCCATAAACTGAAAGATGAAATGAAGAGAGTAAGTAGAGAGATAGACAACGAATTGACTAACTGATAATTTGATAAAGAAATAGAGTCTATTCTTCTTTGTTTCACTATATGATTTACTAACAGATGATTTGAGAGATTGAAGATAACTGAGTTTATTGATGCAGCGTTTAGTACGCGTGGATAATACTTGATAATTCTTCTAAAAACCATGATTATGAAAAGAAAGGCATAGACATGTTTCCTAAACCTTTTTAGTCTAATTTTGCATAGTTTTATTGTGGTAAATATGCCCGGTACATTAGATAAAGCGAAAAAGAAAATTGAATCAGGTGCGGAAAAAACGGAAGCAGAAGCAAAAAAAGTCGGAGGAGACATTAAGAAAGCTGGAATCAAAGTAGAAGAAGAAGCGAAAAAAGTAGGTAAGAAAAGCGCCGACGAAGTTAAGAAAGTCGGTCATGAAACAAAAGAAAAACTTCACCCAAAGAAAGCCTAAACTCTTCACTCTTTTAACTTCCTGCTAACTGAAATCAACTGTTCAAGTTACGTTTGCACCTAAATACAGGGTAAACTGTGTCTGGCTGCTCATTCTAAAAAAGAAGTTCATGTAAATGGGACCTTAGCTTCAGTAGTATTCAGCCCTCAATAAGAGGCTCGAAGGTCATCAGACCGTAGAGCCAGTTCAACAATCGCCTTTTTCCCCATTATTATATCCTTCAAGTTTGGTGGGTACCTAAGTACCTGTTGTGGAGTACTCAGGTACTTTACCTAAGGACTAAACACAGCAATAGTTTGCTGAATTCAATCTGAAAAAATCCGTGGGGGATACTTTCCCTCGTCGTTAATGTTCTATCCTACTTGGAAAGAATCCTGGCACCCGCAGGTGCCGAGCAGAGAGCCTAGAAGCAAGCATTAATACTGTGTTACAGTCGTTCGTAGAATAACTTATAATTTGATAACTTTGAATTGTCTCTTCGGTCTATTGACCTTCGAGACTCCTGCGGAGAGACGGAGAAGTACTATCCAACTTCCTTAGTGAGTACTTACTTGAGTAGGCCGCCGCTAAATTCAATAATCCTGTCATATTGCAAATCAGCTTCAAGAGTTTTCGTCATTGGGGTGGTTCAATGCTTGCGTACTTGACAAATGGGAATGTTCCAGTGATGGCTCGAATTTTGCGGCATAAATCTTGGAAGAGCACACAGAGATATGTTTATACTATTGAGTTCAAAGAAGAGGACTATGAAGTTACTAGTGCGACGACATCTGATGAGATTTTAGCTTTGGGTAAGGCTGGCTGGCAAAAATACGATGTAACGATGTTTAATAGCATTCAAATACATTTCTACAGGAAACCTAAACGTTTTGGAATGTTAAAAAATATAAAGGATAAGTCCCCAAACTATGGGGATAAGTAATTATAATTCATAAAGCCTATTTTTGAAGCAACCCAACTTAACTGTGAATCCTAAAATGCCGTCTAAACCGCCTTCTACCTACGAGTTGATGGATGAAGAAGCCAGTGCACAGGTTGATGAAGAAGCGGAAAGGCGGCAGCGGCGCAAGGAACTTCTTGAACCCACAGGCGTCAAAGAGCTCTTCAAGGAAGGCAAAATCAAGATTAACGAGTTCACATGCGTCGGTGGCCAATGCAAACTCTGTATCAAAGCCTGCCCAACAAACGCTTTGTACTGGGGTACGGGCAAAGTGGGCGTCATGGAGGACTTGTGTGTTTACTGCGGCGCCTGCGTTGCCAACTGTATGGTGGATGACTGCATAAAGGTCGAGCGCAAACGCGAAGATGGCAAAGTAGAGCAGTTCAGCAAGCCCCGGGACGTTATCATGCTTCAAGAAAGAAATAACAGCCAAAAACGGTTCGAACGAGTAAGAACAAATGCTGCAACGATGCGTCACCGCTTTAAAAAAGAAGAGAACCTCAAAGACTACCGGAATTATCGGCAGCTGTATGAAGAACGGGAAAACAAAGTTTAGCGCCAGATGGCTTCGAAAAACAAAAGGCAACAGGAATGCTGATAAGCAAAAACATTATTTTACAAACACAGAAGGCAACTTGAAATGACTAAAACTTACAAGATCGCCGCGCTCAAGGGCGACGGAATAGGACCCGAAGTTACCGAGGCAGCTGTCAAAGTCCTCGAAGCAGTCCAAGCAAAATCCAGTTTCAAACTTAATTTTCTCTATGGCGAAGCAGGGTTCCATTGCATAGCCCAATACGGAACCAACCTGCCCAAAGAAACACTTGAACTCATAAAACAGACAGACGCGTGCTTGAAGGGTCCGATGACTACACCTGAAGAACCAGGTGCACCCGTCAGCGTAGCTGTAACGCTGAGAAAAATCTTTAATCTCTATGCTAACGTGCGGCCGTGCCGAAGTTTCCCAAACGTCGAAGCATTAAAACCGAACTTGGACTTTGTCGTTGTCCGAGAGAACACTGAAGGTCTCTATTCGGGCGCGGAGTCGCTTCTTGCTCCAGGCGTCGGAGTAGCCTTAAGAATAATCACTCATGACGCTTCACTTAAAATCGCAGACTTCGCCTTCAAACTTGCCAGCCAACGCCGAAAACACTTGACTTATGTGCATAAAGGCAATATTCTGCGGATAACCGACGGCATCTTCAAGGACGCAGTGAAAGAAGCCCAGAAAAACTACCCCGATGTTACAGTTGACGACATGCACGTTGACGCCGCAACAATGCAGCTAATCAAAAAACCCGAATTCTACGATGTGATTGTTACAACTAACCTTTTCGGCGACATACTCTCAGATGAGGCAGCGCAGGTTACGGGTAGCTTGGGGTTGGCGGCGGGAGCAAACATCGGCGCAGACTACGGCATGTTCGAGCCCGTCCACGGGTCAGCGCCCAAGTACACTGGAATGAACAAGGTGAACCCCATAGCCACCATAATGGCGGGTTCCCTGATGCTCGATTACCTTGGCGAAAAACAGGCGGCGGCAAAAATCGAAAACGCCGTAATCGCTGTGCTCAAAGAGGGCAAAGTCAGAACAGCAGACCTAGGCGGCAAAGCAACAACCAGCGAAATGGTCGATGCAATAGTAGCAAAACTCAAAACTTAACAACAGAAGCAACCGTTGCAGTTCGGGTAGACAACTCCAGTTTACCCCCAAACCCCTTCTTCACATAAACATTCTCCAACCGCAATTTGTCGCCGACTTTCAAGTCCTTGAAGGCTTCAGCGTGGTCTCTCCATGCAGAAACACGGACGACGCCGCCCTCGTCTTTCAAGTCGAAAACTGCCAGTTTGATTGTTTCGCCCTTGGATGTGGTGACTTCTTTGTTTTCACGCAGAGCACAAACCACGCCTTCAAAGTTGACTGTTTGGTCCTCGGCTAAACTTGAGATTTTTGCAAATTTCACTGCGGCAGGTTGAACATCGATGAACGTATTCGAGTCAACATGAACTTCTAAGCCGCCGTTTTGCCCCTCCTTCACCCGTGCATTAATCAGCAGCAAACGCATGTTCGCTTTCAAGGCGTTTTCCAGTTCAGTTGTTTTCTCGTTCCAGAAAACCACCGTTGCCGCACCAGAATCATCCATTAAGGTCAGGCGTGTGACAGTGCCAACGCTTGAGTCGCTTCGGATAAACGTGCTTTCGCCCAAAACCTCTTTTACGATTCCCGCAAGGTTCACGTTGCCCGAATTAATGTTCAGGGTGCTGATTTTTGAGGTGAATTTTTCGACGGATGCGACCTCACCGGTTTGGGCTTCGGGTACAAATTTAACTTGGCTTTTAGTGCCAAGGTGTAGCTCGGTTTTGCCGTAACGGTCTTCCCGAGTGTACCCATGCACCAGTCTGACCGTTTGCCCAGCTTTCAGCTCGCCTCTCTCGATCAGTTCCGCTTTCTCATTCCACAAGACCACCCGTAAAAGTCCCTCCTTATCCGCAAGCATTAAGGTGGCGAATTTGCCCGATTTTTCTGCGCCCTGAAACGTCTTAGCTGGAAAAACAGCGATTAAGCGGCCTGCCACCGTAACATCGTACAAACCCGCAAACAAACGGCTCGTCGACAGGACACCGCAGTTCTGAATCGTGTTCTGTTGCACTTGAACGCCGAACTTCGCCGCAATCAACCGCAGCAACGTTTCATCACTCAGCAAACCGCCCGTTCGGGTCCTCTCAGCCGCCAGTTTATCCAAGATTTGCTCTTGGGTGATTAGCGGATTTTTCTGCTGGATTTCTTGGATTAGGTCTTGGGTGGTCATTCTGCGCCGACACGATAAAGAAGTGTTGGAGCTTTTAATTTTTTGCATTCTCTTGGGCTGTTGGCTACGTTTATTAAAAACGCTGGTTCCTCTTTAGCTTGGACTTGGAGGCAAACGGGTGGATCTCTCGGTTTTTTACGCGCTCGGCACAGCCTTGATTGTATTCGGAATCATAGTTATCGTTGCAGCAATAATCATCGCATCCAAGAGCGGCGCAAAGAAAGGCAAAGTGCGGGGCGCAGGCGTAATCATGATTGGTCCAGTTCCCATAGTTTTTGGAACCGACAAAAAATCGGTTAAGGCGGTGTTGGCGTTGGCGTTAGCGCTCACCATAGTTGTCTTGATAATTTTTGTTGTGACCTATTGGCTGCTGAGGTAACTTAAAATGTCAAGCGAGGAAAAAAATGAAGATGACGGCATCGAATTATCGGGTCGACTGCTTGGTTTTTTGCTCTTAGGAATAGCGCTGGTTTTCATCGGTATAGCCGTACTGGTGGCTGCTTCCGTGTTTTTAGGCGGGTCTGGCAGTGTGGGCGGCGTAGTTTTTGTCGGTCCCATTCCGATCGTTTTCGGCGCGGGACCGGACGCTGACTGGCTCATCTCAGTCAGCGTAATCCTCACTGTTGTAAGTGTAGTTTTGTTTCTGGTGTTGAATAAGCGGGTTAAAAAGAGTTAGTTGTTAAGAAGGGGGGTTTACTTGTTTTTCTGCTCTTCTTCATCCTTACCGTAGTAAGCGTACAGGAAGATGAGCATTAGAGCAATAAACGTTGCACCCATCAGGGTGTATTGGAGCGTTATGAAGTATGCACCTAGATCCATCGAGGGTTCTCCTTGTATTTACAGTATTGTTGCATCTTCATATTTAAGCAGTAGCTTTTTTCCATTCGTTCATCAACATGTCAAAGCACTCGTCGTTCTCCTCAAGTGTCTCAAACCAGCCGAGGTTCTGCGCAATCTTCTGTGTCAACAGGTGGTAGCACATGTGAACCTTCTTGTCGAGCACGCGGAAGTAGAAGTCGTCGCAGGTGCAGAATTCCGCTTCAGGCATAATCAAGTAATCCCGTTCCCTGCCCACCACGATCCACACAGTTCTGCCGCTGGGCTTAAAAACATACTTTTTTACTCTGCCTTCTTTTAGGGCATCGAGCGCTTTCGTGAACCTTGACCCAAAAAGCTCATAGAGCTCTGTGAGGTTGTCGCCCGACAGTTTCCCCGCTGTCTTTGCTTCCCTGCAAACCGCGTTCAACGTGTCGATTTCTGAGGTCTCATTCATTGTTACACTAGCTGCTCTATGGACTAATGTTAGGTTGAGTTTTATGCTTCTAGCCAATGTCGATTGGTTCGCCCTTAGGTTTGGCTGAGGCTTCAGCTTTTGGAACCACGACTTCTAAGACGCCGTTCTTGTAGGTTGAGTTTGCCTCTTTAACCCTGATTTTCACTGGCAACTCAACTTCCTTGAAGTACTTGTACTGGGGGGTATCGACTGAAATCGTGAGGGAATCTTCGGTTCCATGCAGTTTAATGTCGGTTTTTTCTACGCCCGGTAGTTCGACGACTACGTGGACGTTTTCGTTGGTTTCCACGATGTCCACGAGCGGCTCCCGTTCCTCCTTAACCTGCGGAGTTCCCTTGAGGCTTTTCTTGATGTTGCCGAACTCCTGTATCTCGGGTTTGCCGTCGGGGCCAATCTTCATGCTGTAGCCGTAGACAAAGGGACCCAGTTCCTTGACGGTGCTGCCATCCGGCAACTTGCGTTCTTTAACGTATTCTTTGGGAACTTTATCCGTGAAGTTCTTGAGTTCTTCATCCATCATCTTTTCCATTTCATGGAACATGTCATCTATGTTGCTGAAAGGGTCCTTGGATTGGTTGCGGCGTTTCTTGAACCAATCAGGGTAATCATCATTATCTGAAGACATAAACTCACCAACCTTTAAATGGGGTTTTCAATCCAATAAATTTATTGTTACAACTATTAGGGATTAAATGTTGGTTTATTTTTCTGTAGTAGTTGTGACTGAAAAGTCCCTATACCACAACAACAACCAACGGGTTGAAGTAAAGATTGCGTTTTGCCTACAAAGTTTGGATTGGGTTGCAGGTTGGTTGTGCAAGCCGCCACAAGCAGTTCAAGCTCTGGTGAAGTAAGCCGCTATTAAGTAGCTTTTCAACTCAACTGTTTATAGCAAAGATGGCAGCTAACTTCTGATGACTCCGGAGCAATTCAAAACTTTCTTGGTGTGTGTTTAGCTGTTTATGTTCTAGCGGTTGTTTGATGCTGTGGCATAGGCGGATGATTTTTTCTAAGAAGAATCTGCAGCGTTTTTGCAAAGGCTTTTTGTGTTTGCTGGTGGGCTCTGTTGTTGGAAGTTGCAACCGACTCCCCTCCGGCGACTTTTTAAAAACTATGCAAAGAGCCCCATTATAAAAAACCAGCTTAAATCAGCAGCACAGAAAAGTTGTTGTTGTTGTTGCAACTCGCTCCCCCCGGCTGGTTGCAACAATTAAAGCAGAAAAACAGCTAACCCCCCAGCATCAAGGTCAACACCGTGAAAAACGACGCGTAACGGCCCTAAGCCAAGAAAAACCTCGACACAAAAATCTTTGTACCCCCATCTAAATACACACCTTTCTTGTTTTATATAAGGGAGGGGAGGTCGGAGAAGAGAGACCTTGTCTTTTTATGTTGACCTAAGTCTCACAAATACTGCAGAGACCTGTACCTACATTATTGGGAAACAGCTAAATTGGCAGGCCTCAGGGTTACATAATATCTTAGAAGTGTTTGCAGAAACACAGATGTTTCTTAAAAGTTTAAATGAATGAAAATAAACTAAAATGGCATCGGCGCAAAAACCGAGCGGAAACAGTGCCGGGGTAGCCTAGCCTGGCTAGGGCGCCAGACTCATAATCTGGAGTTTGAAGGGCCAAGCGCCTGCAACCAGAAGTCGCGGGCTCGAATCCCGCCCCCGGCACCACTTTTCTTTGTTATGAAAACCTTATATTTGTACGTGCGCAAACACGCCATAGGTGAAAACCATGAAGATTACGATAATTTCTTCCTGCCCAGCAGCGACCTCGCACTTCTCAGACGCAATAGTTTACGCCACTGCACGTCACTGGAGAGCTAAACTTTACACTAGCGATAACAATTTGGAGCCTCTAAAGTCGGTGTGCTTTATTTAATAAACGCTGTAAGAAGTTAGGATGCGCCGAAATGAAATATCCGCAGGTTCCTCTTCAAGAACTCCTCCGAGAGAGCGCAGAGAATTTTCCAGAAAAAATTGCTGTTGCACACGACGGACAGGAAATAACTTATGACCAGTTGAATGCCCTGTCTAACCAGTTTGCCAATTCCCTTCTCAAAATGGGCGTCGAAAAGGGCGACCGAGTGGCGATTTACCTACCCAACATTCCGCAGTTCGTAATCGGTTATTTTGGGGCTCTCAAGGCAGGTGCGGTTGCAACAGCGATTAGCCCCCTGCATCGTGAGCGTGAAGTGGAATATCAGCTCAAGGATTCTGGAGCCCAAACAATCGTTGCTCTGGATTCACTTTGCCCGATTGTGGAGAAAGTTAGGGAAAAAACCCAGGTTAAACACGTAATAATCGCAGGGTCAAGTGAAAATGCCTTTCCTCCTAAAGTTCAAAACGCCTTGAATTTCAGGCAGTTACTGGAAAACAGCCCCAAAACAGCCCCAAAAATCAGGCTTAATCCGCGTGACGATTTGGCGGCTCTGCAGTACACGGGCGGCACCACGGGAACAGCCAAAGGCGCCATGCTGACTCACGCCAACCTCGTCTCAAACGCCCTCGCCTTCGCCGCGTGGATAAAAGGCGCCAAAGCTCAGGAAATGTTCCTGACTGCGCTGCCCCTGTTCCACATCTACGGCATGACCACCAGCATGAATGTGCCCATTAGTTTAGCCGCAAAAATGATGCTGATGCCCAAATTCGAGCCTGCAAAGGCTTTAGAAGCCATACAGAAACACAGGGTCACGGTGTTCTGTGGCGTCCCAACAATGTACTCGGCGCTCCTCGCTAACCCGGAACTGGGCAAGTACGATTTAACGTCAATTCGCGTATGCATCTCTGGCGCTTCCTCCCTGCCGCCTCAAATCCAGAAAAAATTCATGGAAGTCACGGGTGGATTCCTCGCGGAAGGGTATGGTTTGACGGAGGCGTCGCCAGTTACGCACTGCACGCCCGTGGATAAGTCGATGCTGACGGTGAAGGTGGGCTCAATCGGGCTGCCGCTGCCAGACACAGAAGCCAAAATCGTGGATTTAGAAACAGGCAAAAAAAACCTTGCGGCGGGCGAATCGGGCGAATTAGCCGTGAAAGGACCGCAGGTGATGAAGGGCTACTGGCAAAGACCAGAAGAAACCGCCGCTGTACTGCGCGACGGGTGGCTTTTCACAGGCGACATCGCATACACGGACAAAGACGGCTACTTCTACATCACAGACCGCAAAAAAGACCTCATCAAAACCAAAGACTACAGCGTCTACCCACGCGAACTCGAAGACATCCTCTACGAGCACCCAGCCGTGAAACTGTGCACGGTCGTGGGCAAACCCGACCCGTTTGCAGGCGAGGTACCAAAAGCTTTCATTATCCTCAAAGACGGGGCGGACGCATCGGCGGAAGAAATCATGGCATTCGTTAACGATAAAGTGGCATCCTACAAGTCAATCCGCGAAATTGAATTCCGAAAAAAACTGCCCCTCAGCTCTGCAGGCAAAGTTTTAAAACGTGTTCTCCAAGAAGAAAATAAGGCTAAGGGTATAACCATGAAAAAAGAAACGGAAAATTGGTTACCTACAAACAAAGAAAGGAAGCAATTAGGCTGAAAAACTTGCACAAGAAGACGCAGTAAATAGAGCAAAAAGGCGAGGTCAGTTTTGACTTATTTCTATGATTGATTTTCTAGAATGCACAAGAAATTTCCGCTTAGTAGGCAATGCCTAAAAATCAGCCTTACGTGCGATTGGATTGGAAAAAACTACTGCTCTTTTTTCTTCCAAACCCTAAGAACAACTTTTTCGATTACCCACGCAAAAAACAGCAGAACGACAAATGGACCCAAGAACAGCTCAAAAACAAAATCGTTGTTAGCTGTTGCCGCTTTCCCCAAAACATTCGGGTAGAGCATGATGCCCGCTATGACTAATATAGCCGTCAAAACGAATGCCACCGCGAAAGTTATGCCCTTCATGAGCCATCAAACGCCCTTTGATTGAGGCTTGCTTGTTTTAAATGTTGCCAGAAAATACTTCGAAATGTATAAGAGAAAACCTCGACTTGAATTAGCTAAGGCTCTGTCTTTGCGAGTTAAAATTAATGTTTCAGGGATTGTTCAAGGCGTCGGTTTCCGCCCTTTCGTCTACCGTTTAGCTGTGCAAAACGGCTTGGCGGGGTATGTTCGCAATAGAGGGGATGCTGGAGTGGAAATCCTGCTTGAAGGCGACGTGCAGGGTATCGAGAGTTTTATGCGGGATTTAACCAAAGAGAAGCCGCCGCTAGCCCAAATAGACTCGGTTAAATCCACTGAGTTTTCAGGCAAAAATGAGTTCAAAGAATTTACGATTTGCAAGAGTTCGGATGAAGCAGAAAATTCTGGGTCAATCATTCCGCCAGACATCGCCATATGTAATCAATGCCTAAAGGAATTGCGCGACCCCAAAGATCCACGCTACGAATATTTCTTCATTACCTGCACTAACTGCGGGCCGCGGTTCACCATCATCGAGCGTCTGCCCTACGACCGGGAAAACACCACCATGCGCGAGTTCCCCATGTGTGGTTTCTGCCTGAAAGAGTACAATGACCCGGCGAACAGGCGGTTCCACGCGCAGACCGTGGCGTGCCCCACATGTGGACCCCGGGCTTATTTGACTACAAACACTGGGGAGCCGGTCCAAACAGAAGACCCCGTGCGGCTGGCTGGAAAACTGCTGTCTGAGGGCAGTATCCTCGCTGTGAAAGGGTACGGCGGCTTCCACATCGTAGCCTCAGTCCTCAAAGAAAAACCGCTGCAAGCCCTTCGGGCAACGAAGCACAGGCGCGCAAAACCCTTCGCCATCATGGCAAGAAGCCTCGATGCGGCAATAGGATTCGCCGACGTGGGTTCAAAGGAGCAGGAACTGCTAACTTCCCCCGCGCGCCCAGTCGTCTTGCTGAACAAAAGCCCAAACTACAACCTTTCCGCGTTAGTTGCGCCGAACTTGCACAACGTCGGCGTCATGCTGCCCTACACTGGCATGCACTACATGATCTTCGACCCAATAGGCGACCCAGCGTTCGTGATGACCAGCGCGAACCCGCCAAACCAACCGATAGTGAAGGATAACAAGGCAGCGCTGAAAATTCTCGGCGGCACAGTAGATTACTTCCTTTTTCACAACCGTGAAATCGCCCATCGCTGCGACGACTCAGTCATGCGCGTGCACGGTAGCCGACAAGTTTTCCTTCGGCGAAGCCGCGGATATGCCCCCGCTCCAATCAGGCTCAAGCAGAAATCCAAACGCTGCGTCGTAGCCCTGGGCGGCGAATTAAACAACACCTCCACAATCCTTCTTGACGATAAAGCCTTCATCACCCAGCACATTGGCGACGTCGAAAACGTGGAAACCCGCAGTTTCCTTCAAGAAGCCACACGCCACCTGCAGCGCTTAACAAACTGCCGCGTCCAAGCCGTAGCCTGCGACCTGCACCCCAAGTTCACCACAACCCTTCTGGCAAAGGAGATGGCGGAAGCGGATGGGTCGCCGCTGGTTCAGGTGCAGCATCACCACGCGCACGCGGCGGCTTTGATGGCGGAGCACGGCTTGGACGAAGCTGTTAGCGTCGTCTGCGATGGATATGGCTACGGTGCAGACGGCGGGGCATGGGGCGGAGAAGTCCTCTTCTGCACCCGCGAATCAGCAGGTTTCAAGCGCCTCGGACACTTGGAGGCTCAACCGTTGCTCGGCGGCGATTTAGCGAGTCGTTATCCCGTGCGCGTTGCAGCTGGAATACTCTCCAAAGCAGGAGCAAACGTTGAAGAATGGCTCACAAAAAACAGCCAGCACCTGCCCCACGGCGAAACCGAAGTCCGACTCATTATCAGCCAGCTCAAAAAAGGCGCAGACACCGTGGAAACCACGAGCTGCGGAAGGATTCTGGATGCAGTCTCCGCGGTTTTGGGGGTTTGTTTTGAGCGCAGTTACGAGGGGGAACCTGCCATGAAGCTGGAATCGGAGGCTTTGGGCGGCATGGACACGTTGAATCTTACACCCGTCTTGCATGGTGACACATTGGAAACCACCAACCTCATAAGCTCAATCTGCGAAAACACAAGCGAAGTTTCTACGCCCGACTTAGCCTATTCAGCCCACGCTTACTTGGCAAAAGGCTTAGCGTCTTTGGCAGCGGAAAAAGCCTCCGCGCAAGGCGTGAAAGCAGTTGGATTTTCGGGCGGTGCTGCCTGCAACCAAGTCCTCGCCCAGCTAATGCGCGAGGCTGTTGAGTCTGCGGGTTTGCAGTTTTTTGCCCACGAAGCGGTCCCAGCAGGCGACGGCGGAATCTCTTTTGGTCAGGCAGTTGTCGCTGGATTTTCCAAGTTTTAGACCAATCTGTTTTTATCGCCGTTTAAAGCGTTTTAATAACTGATAATTATGTGTTTAGCAATTCCCGCCAAAATAATGAGCCTCGATGGCACAAAAGCCCATGTGGACTTCGGTCAGGGCGTGTTGCGTGAGGTTAACGTGTCGCTCGTTGAGGCTAAAGTCGGTGAATACGTGCTGGTTCATGCCGGTTACGCGATTCAGGTTTTGGAGGAGAACGAAGCCTTAGAAACCCTGAGCCTCTGGAACGAGGTTTTAGCCGCTGGTCAAGAATAAATGGCAGTTGGGTGAAAATGCATGGCTGATAATTTGCGGTTCCGAAACCCCGAGTTGGCACATAGCATAGCCCAAAAAATCAAGACCGTGGCGCCTAAAAAGGGGATGGTGAAGTTCTGCCACGTCTGTGGAACCCATGAGTGGACAATAACCCATTACGGCTTACGCAGTTTGTTGCCTGAAAATGTTGAAGTTATCGCTGGACCCGGATGCCCAGTGTGCATTGTGCCCGCAGCGGAAATCGATGAGGCAGTGCAGTTGGCGCAAAAGGGCGTTGTAATAACTTGTTTTGGCGACGTTTTACGTGTTCCCGGAAGCCAATCTTCGCTTCTAGAAGCCAAAGCCGCAGGCGCAGACGTCAGAATCGTATATGCCGTCTCCGACGCGGTTGAAATGGCTAAAAGCGAGCCCGCCAAACAGTTTGTGTTTTCAGCCGTCGGGTTCGAAACCACCGCGCCCATCACAGCGGTTGAAGCCCTGGGAGATTTGCCCAAAAACTTCAGCTTCCTAGTTTCCCACCGTTTAATCCCGCCAGCCATGGAGCTTCTGCTCGGCGTCGGCGACCTGCAGATTGACGGGTTCATTGCGCCCGGACACGTAAGCGCCATAATCGGCTTGAAACCTTACGAATTGTTTACACGGGTTTATCGGATGCCCACGGTCGTGGCGGGTTTTGAACCCAACGACGTGTTGATGTCGATTTACATGCTTCTAAAGCAGCACAGCGAACACGATGCTCAGCTGGAGAACGAGTATTCGCGTGTGGTGAAGCCTGAAGGCAACCCGAAAGCGATTGAAGTAATGAAGAAAGCCTTCACGGTTACCGCCGGGAACTGGCGGGGCATCGGCAGATTACCCGACTCGGCACTGCAACTGCGGCCGTCGCTTGCACAGTACGATGCCAGAGAAAAATTCGATGTCCACGTTAAAGAAGGAAAAGACATCAACTTCGGATGCGAATGCCACCTCGTCATCATCGGAAAAATCAAGCCCAAAGAGTGCCCGCTCTTCATGAAAGCCTGCACGCCCACCAAACCCGTCGGCGCCTGCATGGTCAGCAGCGAAGGCACCTGCAGAGTCTGGGCAAAAAACGCAGCCGCCCAAGCTTAACAGATTCTTGGCACGGGATCGCCGACAGGCTTAGCAATTATCCTTTTGCCGCCTACCAACGTCTGCATGGCTACGCCCCTGAATTGGATTGTTGCTTCGCCGATTATTTGGGCATCCTTTCCTTCTGAGGTGTTACGCAGGAACTCGACTATTTCTTGGGCTTTTTGCGGCACAGCGCCTATGATGATTTTGCCTTCGTTGCCCACTTCCAAGGGGTCCAGTCCGAGCATTTCGCATGCGGTCTGTACGTCTTGGCGGATGGGAACTTTGTTTTCTTGGAGTAGTATGCCGATTTTGGATTTTTCGGTCCACTCGTTGGTTGCGTCGGCTAATCCTCCGCGGGTCGGATCCTTCATGGCGACGACTCCCCCTACCTTACCCAGCAAGTTCTGAATCATTCGGTTGAGCGGCTTCACATCAGATTTTATCTCGCTGCCAAACTTCAACCCCTGCTGAGCCGACAGCACCGCCAAACCGTGGTCGCCAATCGTACCTGACAGGATGATTTTGTCGCCGGCGGCAAGGTTTGAGTCGAGCGCCCAGCGGGTTTTCAGTTCCCGATATTTCCTGACAACCTGAAGGTCGCTGTCGAGTGCCGCCGTGCGTTTGCCGATGCCTGAAACGTTCATGACGCAGCCGCCTAAACTGCCCTTCTCCACCACCTTCGTGTCGCCCGTAACTATGCCTACACCCGCTTCTATGCACGCCTGCCTCATACTGGCGAGGATGCGTTCCAAATCCGACAGCAGCAACCCCTCCTCCAATATGAGTCCGCAAGCCAACGCGTAGGGCTTAGCGCCCAAACATGAAATGTCGTTTACCGTGCCTGAAATCGACAGGCGCCCGATATCTCCGCCTGGAAAGAAAATTGGCTTAACAGCGTGGGAATCGCTCTTGAAGACAATGTCGCCGATGACTGCGGCATCATCCATGGCTTCCAGCGGAACTTCGGCTGGGTTGCCTATTCCGCCAAAAGCTTTCACGATGTAGTTTTTGACGAGGTCATGCATAACTGAGCCGCCCGCGCCGTGCAGCATAGTGATTTTCTCGTTTTTATCCATGGATTTGCTGTCTCCTAAGGGTTCTAACTGGAATAGACTACCCTAAACGGTAAAAATAAACACATCGCAAAAAATTCCATCTATTGAATCGCAGGACCGTATCATCAATTCTTCTTGGAAGCATTATTCTGAAATCGAGCGTTTTGGACGACAGGATAACATGGGCAAAAAAAGTTGAAAAAAGACCAATTTTCTTTTCCAATCGAGAGTTTCTAGTATCTTTTCCCAAAATTATTTCCTCTCTATAAACCCCAAGGAAGTCATGGCTAAGCTTAGTGACCGAAAGAAACTTCGCTGGTGTCTTAAGCAGTTTGAACAGGGAAAAGCAACTCAAACTTGGCTTGCACAATATCTTGGCGTAACACCTAGACGATTCAGACAAATCTACACAATCTACAAGAAAACACAC
>Ga0209777_10003176_pt1 | contig 20714 bp, 17 predicted proteins | sample FrelakmetHBP12HB_FD_187147 | JGI IMG/M metagenome (GOLD analysis project Ga0209777, IMG submission 187147) | Freshwater lake sediment microbial communities from the University of Notre Dame, USA, for methane emissions studies -HBP12 HB (SPAdes)... | ecosystem: Environmental > Aquatic >...
CCACTTTCTTACATAGCTCATGCCTTGAATAAATCTATGCCTGGAATGCTGAGATGATACTAAGATCAAATTGTGGATCTCAGGGGCGAGAAGATTAAGAAATACCCTGAAGCTCTTTAGGATAGAAAGAAGCCGCCATGATGAGATTAAGGCCAAGATTGAGACAATTATAAAATGGACGATTTTACGGTTATCAGTTTAACCAGTAATTATATGCTCCGGTCGGGATTTGAACCCGAGTCGAAGGAGTGAGAGTCCTTCATGATTGGCCGAGCTACACTACCGGAGCGCGGAATGGGGGTGGTTCCTCTTATCATTTAAGTCTTGTGGCTTGCGAATAGTAATCGCAGATATCTCGCAGAGCGCAATCGGAATGAAGTGGATTTCTAGCTTTGCAGATGAGCCTTCCATGCCTTATCAAATTTATGTGTAGGGACATATACTTGTCTGAAGGTGTTATCTTTTCTAGCACACTTTGGGCCTTTTCTATGCTGGCGTTCTCAGGAACAAGACCGATCCTTTTGGAGACTCTAAAAACATGGGTGTCAACGGGCATGGTGCCCATGTGGAAGGCAAACAGCAGGACCACTGAAGCTGTCTTTGGCCCGACGCCGGGAAGGGATAGGAGGTACTCTTTAGCCGCATTCATTTCCATATTTCTAATGAAGCCCAGATCTACCGAGCCTGCATCCGCCTTTATCTTTTCCAAAGCTGCCTTTATCCGGTTAGCTTTCATCTCTGCGAGACCCCCCACGCGGATCTTTTCTTCAATCTCAGTCTCGGGCGCCAAGAGCAGGGAATCATAGTCTGGATAAGATGTCTTCAGTTTGCCAAAGGCCCTCAAAGAGTTCTTATCGGTCGTGTTCTGTGAAAGGATGGTAGCGACTAGAAGGTCCACGGGATCAATCTGTTCTGCCTGTGGAATGCCGTAGAGGTTCTCCAGAATCTCTATGAACTTCTTGACCTTGGACTTCCGAAGGATCATCTGTCCATCACAAATCGAGCCAATTTAAATAGTTAGCCAAAGTAGCTCGGGCCAGGAAAAGCAAAAGTTAATACTGCAAAGGATTATTGAAAATATGATGCAGTTTACCGATCTCTACCCGTTTATAATCTCCTTGCTTATTGGAGCCCTCATTGGAACAGAGAGGCAGCGGCGACTGGCCGAGGAGAGGTCGATTGGAGTGGCGGGGCTGCGCACCTTCACTCTAATAGCGCTCCTGGGAACGTTGTGCGCTAACATGGCGGTCTACTACAGCCAGGAGTTCATAATTGTAGCCTTCGGCGCCTTCATGCTGCTTGTAGGAATCGGCTACTACTCGGCTTCTTCCAGAACTCAAGGCAGAGTCGACTTGACTTCAGCCGTGGCTGCCATTCTGACATTCATTCTTGGATCTTTGAGCTATTTTGATGACCGAAGACTTCTGGCCGTGGCCCTTGCTGTGCTGATAACCTGGATCCTAGCGACGAGGAAGATCACTCATCGCTATGTGGAAGCCATTAGCGAGACAGACCTGCTGGACACCCTCAAAATGGGGATAATCGCCCTAGTGATTTATCCATTTCTCCCGGACCAGCCACTGGACCCTTTCAACGTCCTTAACCCTAGGCAGATTTGGCTGATGGTTGTGCTGGTTAGCCTCATAGGCTATGTCGGTTATGTGCTTATCAGAATTCTAGGAACGGAAAGGGGCCTTGGCCTGACAGGTGTTCTGGGAGGATTGGTCTCCAGCACTGCAGTTACCACAGCCATGGCAGCAGAAGTCCGATTACAGAAAGAGTTAATCTCCTCGGCAGTTTTCGCCACAACCATTGCCGGCTGCACAATGTTTCCAAGAATGCTCTTCATTGTCTTGGTGGTGAACAGAGACATCTTCCTTTCGCTTTTGCCAAAATTGGGTAGCATGACTATTGTTGGTGTGGCGCTGGCTGTTCTGCTGCTAAGAAAAAAAGATCCCTTGGGAAAGAATGTAGTTTTAAAGGATCCTTTCAGAATACTTCCAGCCCTAACTTTCGGCGGCTTCTTTGCAATCGTTCTATTGACGGCAAAGCTAGCAAGCATTTACTTCGGAAATGCCGGGACCTATGCTGCAAGCGCGATCGCAGGCCTTGCAGACGTGGATGCCATATCCCTTTCCATGGCCACCCTGGCTAAATCGAGCCTGGCATCTGGCACAGCAGTTACTGCAATCACTCTGGCAGCAATGACCAACACCATGGTGAAGCTTGCGATATCTTACATCATGGGAACAAAGGAGTTCGGAAACAGAATAGCAATTATCTTCTTACCGATGATAATCATAGGGCTGCTTGTTACACTATTTACCTGAAGATGATCATCCGAAGAAGAAGTCTCGTAGATGGGCCCGACGCGATTCGAACGCGTGATCCCCGCCGTGTAAGGGCGATGTCATAACCAGCTAGACCACGGGCCCTGAATTCTTCAGTTTCTCTTCGTGATATTAGATCTTGTCGCTTAACACCGAGCATCGCTGCCCCCTCATGCTCTTATCCTGAATATTACCCCATAGCTGTTTGGTTTTTCCAACAGTAAATGGTCATGGTTCCGGTTTTGGATATTCTCGATTAGGTTTTGTTTATTAATCTCCTGGAAACAGGGGCTACTATAGACACAGAAAAATCATGAATGCCGGAGCGCACGACATGTGTTTGACATATTTTGGCGGCTTTTGGGCTCACTGCCACACAGCTCCACAACCTTTGGACGCTAGCTCCCAAAAAAAGTGCTTATGCGCTTGCGAGTCCAAGCAGACCATATGGCCTGTATCACGCGAAAAAAAGAGAATTAATGCTACGCTCGAATAACTGGCCTTTAAGGCACTAGCCGTCTCCTATCCCTTGGGAATATCACCGCATCGCGTATGTTCTCCAGGTTAAGCATGGTCATCACGAGCCTCGACAAACCTAAGCCCCATCCGGCGTGGGGAGGCATGCCGTACCTGAAGGCCTTGAGATAGAACTCGAATCCCGCTGGGTCTAGACCTTTCTCTTTAATCCTCTCTACCAAGAGATTGTAATCGTGAACTCTCTGGGCTCCGCTGGCCAACTCCATCCTCGGGTGCATCAGGTCGAAGCCCCTGCAGACATCCGGCTTGTCCTCATAAGGCAGAGTGTAGTAGGGCTTTATGGACGATGGCCAGTCAGTCAAGAAATAGTGTTCTCCGATAGTCGCTCCTAGGAACTTCTCGGTCTCCGTATCCAGATCATCGCCCCATTTCATCTCCACGCCCGGCCGCCCTTGGGCCAGTTCCAGGGCTTCAGTATAGGTTATCCTTCGGAAGGGGATTTTAGGAACTTGGAGATCCAGACCAAGGACTCCTAGCTGGTGTGTGCAGTTCTCGGCCACGTACTTATAGGCCTCGGCTACTGCGCCCTCCAGAAGTTCCATCACGTCCTTGTCATCTGCGAAGCTGACCTCGACATCAATGGAGATTGCTTCGTTCAGATGCCTACGGGTGTCGTGCTCTTCCGCTCGGAAAATGGGCCCGATCTCGAAGACCTTGTCCATGCCCGCGCTCATGAGCATCTGCTTGTATAGCTGCGGACTCTGGTTGAGGAAAGCCTCTCGCTCGAAGTAGCTTATAGGAAATAGGTCGGTTCCGCCTTCTGTGGCCGCGGCCACAATCTTGGGAGTGAAGACCTCCGTTATTCCCTTTTTATAGAAGTACTCCCTAAGGCTGCGAAGAACTGCGCTCTCGATCTCGAAGGCCGCCAGAATACACGGCCTGCGGATGTCCATGAACCTGGCATCAAGCCTGGTATCCAGCTCGCACTCCACCTTCTCGGTGGGGTCCAGGGGCAAAGGCACCTCTGCAGCACTTAATATATTTACTTCTGAAGGCAAAACCTCAAAGCCCCTGGGAGCCTTGGGCTCAGCTTTGACCGTCCCTCTGACCTGAATGACGCTCTCTCTGCTGATTGACCTGAAGGTCTCTAGCACCTTGGGTTCTGCCCTCTTCTTCAGCAGAGTGATCTGAGCAAACCCTTCCCTGTCACGTAAGACAAGGAATGCTATGCCCCCAAGATCACGGATCTCGTGGGCCCAGCCAGTCAGGGTGACTTCCTCACCAGCTTTCTCTGGAGATATATCTCCTGAATAATGTGTTCTGAGGATCAATCAACTCACCCCAGCGAAAAGGCTTTCCTAATATAAAAGCGGTCTGGGAGAAGCCAGATAAGTCCTCCAATGAACAGCTTACCATAAAGACAAATAAGAAAAGATGCATTACCTACATAGGTTAAGCTTTGAGGCTAGCCATTCGATTCACCATACCATGATAGAGATTATTCCAATCTAGGAAGAATATTTTAAAGTTGCTCAAAATTCCCAAGGAATTGTGAGAATGAAAACCATCGAGAGGAGCCCCACCGGTATTCCTGGACTGGACGAGATGATAGGGGGTGGGCTACCCGTCCCATCCATAACATTGGTGGCGGGGGACGTAGGAACAGGCAAAACTACTTTCTGCAATCAGTTCCTGTGTAAAGGAGCAGAGCGAAAGGAGCCGGGGCTTTATTTCATGATCTCTGGAGGATCTTGCACCCTTGCATTCAAGTTTGCTTCTACGTATGAGTTTGTAAAAGAGGATTACTTCTGCAAAGAAATTCGATATATAGATTTGGAAGAGGCACTGGAGAATACCAAGGGCGCTCTGGATGTGCTGGATCTGATCCGATCTGAGATCATCGAGTTTCAGTCAAAGAGAGTAGTTTTGTGCAATCCATCCGAGTTCGAAGTCATCCTCAAGGACGATTACCGGCGTTTTCTACTTAAGCTGGCCAGGACAATCAAGGGCTTGAACACAGTTGCATTGATAACGGGCGAAACCGGACCAGGTTATCCATACCCGGCGGACATTGCTCATATTGCTGATGGAATAATACTGCTTCACAATACTGAGGTGAACTTTGTAAGGAGAAGGTCGATCGAAATATTAAAGATGAAAGGCACTCCCCATCCCTCTGGAAAGCATTCGATAGATATAACGACTAAGGGACTATCTGTTTATCCAGGTCTGCAGCTATGACGCTAACGATTAAAGATCTGCTCAATCAGGATGAATTCTGGGCCTTTCTATTTGTATTTGGAGCGGCTCTGCTCAACTGGCCAATGTTATCTCTAGCAGCAGATAAGCAGCCGTTATTCGGGTTTCTACCGGTGTTAGTCTATATATCTGCAGTCTGGCTGTTGCTCATATTCTTCGCATACCTTTTTGAACGGAGGTACTCTGATTGATAGGACAGAACACTGCCCTGATCACGATGGTGCTGTACCTGCTTCTGCTATTCGGGATAGCCCAATATGCACATCGCCAGAACCTCTCTGGTAGAAGTATAGTCTCAAACCCTTATGTTTACGCCTTATCGCTGTGCGTCTACGTCTCATCCTGGACCTACTACGGTTCTATAGGAAGGGCCGCATCTACAGGGCTGGAGTTCCTCACTATCTATCTTGGACCAACCCTGGCAATGCTGCTAGGCTGGGTCCTAATCAGGAAAATGATCCGAATCTCTAAGGAGTTCCGACTGACATCGATTAGCGACTTCATAAGCTTTAGGTATGGCAGGAGCTATGCTATTGGCGCCATCGTTGCCGTTGCTGGCCTGGTTATGGTCACTCCTTACGTTGCCCTCCAGCTCATAGCCATATCTACCTCATTGGAAGTACTGGGCGGAAAGCATATAATCCTGGGGCTGGAACTCGAGAGCAAGCTAATTGTGGCGCTCCTCCTGGGGGCATTTGCGGTTATCTTCGGGGCCAGGCACCTCGATCCCATGGAAAGACACGAGGGCCTGATTGCCGTAGTCGCCTTCGAGTCTCTAGTCAAGCTGGTCTCATTCCTTCTGGCTGGGATTTATGTCACTTACGGAATATTCGGCGGCTATGGAGTTATTCTGGAGGGATTATCTAGAGCAGCTTCAGCAAACCCCGACTACACGAAACTATTGAGCATCAATTATACCTCCTGGTTCTCCCTGACTTTGATTTCGTTTTTTGCTGTCCTTTTACTTCCCAGGCAATTCTACGTAATGGTGGTGGAGAACGCAGAAGAGGCGCACCTGAAGAAGGCCATGTGGCTCTTTCCCCTTTATCTATTCCTGATGAACCTCTTCGTCCCGGCCATAGCCTGGGGAGGGTTGCTTTTGAACACCCCGGGAATCAAGGACGCCTTCATAATTACGATTCCTTACACTCACGGGCAAGATTTGCTGGCCTTGTTTGTCTTCATCGGAGGTGCTTCGGCCGCCACGGCCATGATCCTAGTAGAGTCGGTAGCTGTGGGAACGATGATGCTCAATGACCTGGAGATGCCCTACCTCTTGCGCCGCATAGGAAGTGGCAGAGACTTACCAGGCTTGCTTTTACAAATGAGACGCCTGAACATCCTTCTAGTCGTGGTGCTGGGCTACCTGTACTCGCGCCTGGTTGCTTACGAGAGTTTGGCATCAATAGGGTTAGTATCTTTTCTTGCAGCGAGCCAGCTTGCACCAGCCGCTCTCGGCGGGCTGTATTGGAAGAGAGGCAGCAGGGAGGGCGCGATCGCAGGAATGGTCTCGGGATTCCTCCTCTGGATCTATACGGCTCTGATCCCCTCTCTGACAGAGGCAGGGTGGTTCTCAAAAAGTCTCGTAATGGATGGCCCATTCGGCATAGCATTCCTTAAACCAACCGCTCTATTCGGCCTAGACCTGGACATATGGACACATTCCGCCTTCGTTAGCTTGTCTGTCAACTGCACTCTCTACATACTAATATCCCTCATGTCTAGGCCCAGCTCAGAGGAACTTGTACTCACCAATAGCTTCGTGGATGTCTATGAGGCGAAGGTCGAGCCTCCAGTCATTAGGGGAGCGATCAGAGTAGGAACCATTGACGAACTCGAAATAACTCTTGCCCGTTACATCGGCGATGAGAGGGCCAAGAGCCGTGTGGACGAGGAGCTAGCTCGCCGCAACACGACCAGAAGTAGTATAGATGCTAAGCAGCTTCTGGAGCTATGGGGTGAGTTCGAGAAGACCCTCACGGGCTCCGTTGGGCCTTCAGCGACCAGGATGATAGTGGAGGGGGTGATTCAAGTAAAGCCGGTTCAAGAGGCAATAGAGGCCACACAGCCGGTCTATGAACTGAGTCCGGGCAGGACTTTCATAATTCCAGAAAAAGCATACGAGGTCTTCACCGACCAGATTACCCATGGAGTAGAAGGGTTGTGCATAACCACCCATGACCCTGAAGAGCTTCGAAGAAGATGGGGGTTCAGGGAAACACCTATAATCAAGCTGAGTCACGAAAAGGGCTCTGAGAGGTACATATCTCCCACTAACCTGCCATTGCTGTTCGTGACCATAAAGTCCTTTGTCGAATCCAGTAAGAATAGCATCGTGCTCTTGGATAACATCGAGTACCTTATGAAGGAGAACGCTGAAGTGGTCCCGGAGAGGGAGGTTCTGGATTTTGTCTACGAGATCGAGCAGTTATCTCGAGAGACCCGGATGGTTCTGGCAGAGAGGCCAACGTTCGTTCATGGTGAGGTCTCCTTGGAGATAAATGAGATCAAAGATCTCATCTTCTCACTGGGACCATTATCGTCTTACCTGTTTAAGGTCTTCTCTGAGGCCATTATGTCCGGGGTTAACATTGCAATAAGGGCCGATGTTATCAGAGAGTTCAACGAATCGATCGAATCTGACACCATCTTTGAAAAGGTTGGGTCTGTGGAAGCCGAATCTTCGGCGGCTGCCTGCGATCCTGAAATGGCGAGGCCCAACAAGATCGGTGCCCTGAATACCTTTTCAGGCCTAGTTTTGAACCGCCAGGAGTTCTTCGTAGCGGTCAGGAGGCTTGGGAGGATTATAAAGAAGTACGATTCCAAGTTCGACCTGGCAGCATCTGTGAAGGATCTAATGAAGAGCTTCGGCCGCAGCCCGCTTGAGATCTCTTTAATACCGGGAACCACTTATGTCATCGAGGAGGAAAAGCCGAGCAAGAGCTTGGAGGTCTTCAGTGAGCTGGTGAACCACGGGATGGATGGCCTGTGTCTGAGCAGATATAACCCTGAGATCCTCGTTGAACGATACGGCATTCCTGCAGAAACGTTAATCTGGCTGACCCAGAGGAGCGAGTCAGAGTACAGGTCTGTAGATCCCACCAACTTCCCAAGGCTTAGCAGCATGCTCTCCGACTTCCTTTCTAAAGCGAACTATCCAGTGATCCTCCTAGAAGGGCTAGGCTACCTGATCACCCAGAGCAACTATGAGACGGTTCTGCGGTTCATCCAGTCCCAGAGGGACGACGTGGCCCTCCGAAGCGCCATCTTCCTGGTGCACATAGATCCTCTATCCCTAGATACCAAGGAGCTGCACAGGCTAGAGAGCGAGATGGAGCCACTCGATGTTAAAATTGAAGTCTGAGAACCCTCTTAAATGGATACAGGCTTAATGGTGATTATGATAGAAACAGGGATTTTGGGGCTAATTGTGCTCGCTCTGGCCATAGTCTTTGGCGCTTTCATCATCCTGAAGTCGATCAAGAACTTCTTGCTCAACGCTGCTGTAGGGCTGATGATACTCTTTCTGGCCAATGCCATCGCCGGGCTTGGAATAGGTTACAACTTGGTGGTCATTCTGATCTGTGCGATTGGAGGAGCCTTGGGGGCCATCTTGATAATTGTTCTCCATTTCATAGGGATAGTCATCTGAGCTATTCATTCGACTCTCTTAAGGTAACTATTCCGCACTATCCTTGGACCCAACAAGGGGCCTTATCTCGCACATTCAATCGGCTAAATAGTGCAAAAGGCCAAAAGTGCGCAATTAGCAACGGGCAAGGTGTCCACCGCTTATGCGCAGAAGGAGGCATCCCCGAGGCTCTAAAATAAGACCCGGAGGGTCATCCTTTGGACACCCCTAAGGGTAGCAGCCTTGCCACCTTCGTTGCAATTCCTAGGTTGTGCACCACGTCAACTACCTCGTTGGACGGCTTGTAGACCTGGGGAGCCTCTTCGGCGAGCATTGCTGGATGGGTGGCTTTGACCTTAATTCCCTGGCTGCTCAAGGCTGCCTTGATGTCCTGCCCAGCAAAGGTCCTCTTTGCCTGGCTGCGGCTCATTATCCTTCCCGCACCGTGGCAAGCCGATCCGAAAGTAACATCAAGGGCTCGATCTGTTCCGCATAGCACGTAGGAGGCTGTTCCCATGCTCCCAGGTATGAGGACAGGTTGGCCCACATCTCTATAAACGTCTGGAACTTCGCTCCGTGATGGCCCGAAGGCTCTTGTTGCACCTTTTCTGTGGACGTACAAGCGTTCGCGCAACCCATCAACGACGTGCTCTTCTATCTTGGCCACGTTGTGGGCCACATCGTAGACCAGTTCCAGCTTCGATTCCGGAAAATATTTCTCAAAAACCTCTCTGGTCCAGTGAGCGATGATTTGGCGATTGGCCCAGGCGTAGTTTGCGGCGCAGACCATGGCTCCGAAGTAGTTGTCGGCCTCGGGCGTCCCAAGAGGGGCGCAGGCAAGCTGCTTGTCTGGGATGTCGATCTTGTATTTGTGAACCGCACGGCTCAGCACCTCCAGGTGGTCGGTGCAGATCTGGTGGCCTGCTCCCCGCGATCCGCAATGGATCATGACGGTTATCTGGCCCTTGAACAGGCCAAATTTCTTGGCCACCGCCTCATCGTAGATCTCCTCAACCTTCTGGATCTCCAGGAAGTGATTGCCGCTACCCAAGGTTCCGAACTGAGGGCGGCCTCTCTTGCGGGCCTTTATGCTGACCTTGGATGGATCGGCACCCTTCATTGAACCATTCTCCTCGCAATGAGCTAGGTCGGCCTCAACACCGTAGCCCTGCCCAACTGCCCACTTAGCACCGTCGATGAAAGCCTCGGTTAGCTCCTGGTCAGATACATGAAGCCTGCTCGTGGCTCCTACCCCTGAAGGCACAGCCTCGAAGAGAGAGTCTACAAGCGTTGAGATCAAAGGTTGAACGGTCTTGGCCACCAGGTCTGACCTTAGCAATCTCACGCCGCAGTTGATGTCGAACCCCACCCCACCGGGGCTGATAATCCCTTTATCTTCGCGGAAGGCGGCCACACCTCCTATAGGAAATCCGTATCCCAGATGGGCATCCGGCATGGCCATCGAGTATTTTACTATCCCCGGCAGACTGGCAACATTGGCCACCTGGTCTACCGTCCCCGGCTCCACCATCCCCAGCAGGGCCTCAGAGACGAAAATCCTTCCAGGAACCCTCATCCCGGGGCGGTAGTTTATGGGAACCTCGTAAATGTTGTCTTCAATCTTATTGAGCATTAAGATCACACTTCCTGAAATCAAACATCAAGAACTACCTGTATGCACCAGAGTTCATTCTTCTTAACCTCAAACTGGTGGAGGGTTACTGCCTTGACCTCGTTGTCGAAGGCGTGCCTGCTTGGGTCTATCTTCTCCCCTCCAATCGCTGCCTCTAACCTCCAATCGCCGTTCTGGTGCAATTTGACATCGAAGGTCGAGAACACCGCAAACTCGGTCTCAAAGAGGAAGATCAGCTCGGAGAGCCAGTCATAAGCCAACTGCTCCAGGTCTTGCCCGGAAAGCTTCACCTTCCAGGTCTCCTTGGGCTGGACTGTGGTCGTGTTTATCATGGAGTTGAAGAGGGCCAGTGCAGCGTTACTGAGCATTTCATCGGGGGTTTTTCCATAAGCCCTGAACTTGACGTCGGCGGTGTGCTCGAAGTATTCGTAAGGCTTCATTTATACATAATATCTCTGGCGAAGTCTATTAATAGATATCCAGTCCCCTGGTAAGACCGGCGTCTGCTGCCATTCTGGCGGCCTCTTTGTACTCTTGGACGCTGATGGGTCTGTTTATCTCTGAGTATCCACAGGCCAAATGCTCTGGCCGGTACTGTGCCATGACATTCAGGTAGGTATTCTTGGAGACCCTCTTGGAAAGGAAGCGAACCACCTGCTCTGTGCCGGCAGCTCCTTCGGGCAGCACCAGATGGCGGACAAGTAGGCCTCTAGCGGCTAGGCCATTCTCATCAATAACCAGGTCTCCAACCTGCCGATGCATTTCCAGAATGGCACCCTTAGCAAATTTTGTGTACTCCGGCGCGTTGGAATACTTGATGGCCATCTCATCGGAGCCGTACTTTATGTCCGGCATATAGATGTCGAAGATGCCTTCTAAAAGCCGCAATGTCTCCACTGAGTCGTATCCGCTGCTGTTGTAGACCAAAGGGACAGTTAAACCCATCTGGCGAGCAGGAATCAGAGCCTCCAGGATCTGGGGCACGAAATGGGTTGGCGTAACAAGGTTTATGTTGTGACACCCGAGGTCCTGCAGCTTTATCATCGTCGTGGCCAAGCCAACGGAGCGTACCTTCGTGCCCTGATCAAGCTGGCTGATCTCATAGTTCTGGCAGAATACACAAACCATGTTGCATCCGGAGAGAAAGATGGTACCTGAGCCGTGGGTTCCTACAAGAGGCGGCTCCTCGCCGAAGTGTGGAGCGTAGCTGTAGATCCTGGCGTGTCTTTCTCCAGGGCAAAAGCCCTTCTCATCATTTAGGCGATTGACACGGCAGTGTCGAGGGCAGATCTCGCAGCTTTTGAGCCGGGAGACGGCCTCACGAGCACGCTCTTCCAACTCATTCTGGGGCATTCGGTTGTAGCTGGCCAAGGGAATTCAACTTTAAATTGCTCGGATCGATGATCAGTCTTTCGCATAGTACATTGCCAATACTTTTTGGAGCGTATGCTGGAATGATTACCAGGAGCTGTAGTGGGTGGATCTTCCTAACTGCTAGACCGCTTAAAGAGAACTAATATCTCATAATAAAACATGCTTACTAAGAATTTAGATGATACTTCACAACTGTATATGCCTACATTTGAATATATAAAATTATATCATGCGATTCAGCCTAATCCTCCTTCGGACTGACCTGCCATTCTGAAGTCTATGGCATGAATCTGAGTATGTTCTCGTTTCGGCTTCAGGATCGTCATCTGTAGATCGAGCAAAGTCAAAACAGGTCACAGATCAATGGTAAAGCCTTATACTGGAGAAAGTGTTTGGGAAGGCAGGGCGGCTCTCTCACTGCCCCTCCCCGCGACAGCTCAAAGGATCTTTATTCCTTTCGGCATCTCCCCGAATCTCTTCCTGAAGGCCTCCGGCCAGTTTCCCATATCCAACCCTTTCTGGCTCAAGAAAGCGCTTGTCCAGCGTTCCAGGCCCACTCCGCTGCAGCCGGACCACAGTGGCTCGCCCGACTGGGCCTTTACAGTGAAGCCCTTAGGGTACTTCTCGCCATTGACGGAGAGGTTCTGGAACTCGATCCAGTTATCGTTGTAGGGAAGCACAGCCTCGTAGTCCACAGTTCCTGCTCCCGACATCTCCGAAAGACCAGTCTTGCCCTCCTGGGCCATGAACCAGGGCGTGACCCAGGCCATCCTCCAGCGCAGCTCCAGGATCTCCTCGAAGATGTGCTTGTAGCAAGCCTTCAGCTTCTCGGCCTCTGCGAGGGCTTGCTCGTGGGTGCCAAGCCACACGATCTCTATCCTGTGGAACTCGTCAACCCGCTCGATCCCATGGATGCCGCCTGACTCATACCTGTGGCTGGTGCCAGAGCGGTCGAAGACCTTGATGGGCAGCTCGTCATTGGGAAGAGTGGTATTCTGCACGAACCCCCAGAAGGTCGGACATTGAGCGTAGCACATGCCGCCTATGGGCACGTCTATCTTCTCCTTGACCAGATCCAGGGGCACTTCGTGGGTGACCTTGTAATAGTCCATTACCTCTTCCCAGAAGGCCGGGTCCCTTGTCTTAGGAGGACAGACGAAGTAGATCTCCGGATAAACACCCTGGGCGTGGCCGCTCTTCTTCCAGATGTCCCAAGTGTCTAGCTTTGGAAAGATCATCTCGCGGTACCCTAAGGGCTTTGTGATTTCATCCAAGACGATCTGCTCAAAGGTGCGGAATATGTGAGTGGCCTCGGGGCCATAAACCCACTGGCCTCTGCTTGACCCGTGCCTGATCCAGCCCGCTTTGAGCATCTCCTCCGTGGGATCACAGGTGAACTTGGGCTGACGCTCGGGGCTCTCCCACAAAAGCTCCCAGTGCTCACCTTTCCCTCCGTAGCTCTGAAGCTTCTCCTCCAAGAGGCTTACTATCCTGTCCGGTATGCGATTCTCTATTTCAGATTGACCTAGCGTTCCAGAGGGACCCACGTCCAGATCCAGCTTGAGAAGGCCGTTCTCGAACTTAATCTCCCGGACGTAAGGTATCTTGTGCTCTATGGCCCGATCCGATTCAACCTCAATCTCGAACTTGCTCACATCCAGGCCGCGCATGCCTATGTGGTAATTCTTGCCCAAAAGCTCGGCCAGGGGTTTCCTTATACGCAGGATCGCATCGTGAGCACGAACGTACCTGTCGCTATCGATTGTCAGATTTATCTTGTTTCCAGTTACCTTCCACTGGGATATTTTTGCTCCATGCCCCTCTGGAGCACCCTTCTGCATGATCGGACCAGCTCTAAGAAAGAATTCAGCGATTGCTTCCTGCGCCACGGCTGCTTCCGCACTTAGCCTAAAGCTCGCCTCCAAGTGAAATCTCATCTATCCTCCGCACAGACCAAAGTCTCTTCCGCTACCTTTAAGTTCATCAGTAAATCGTCAAGCGTGGCCAATAGAGTGCCTATCTTCTGAACAGATAGCTCAAAGCTCAGATGGTCCCCGTCGGCTTTCATAGCCATCTCGGGCAGGTTGTCGGGCTCTATGGCCCGACCCAAAGCTTCTGCCCCCTTCCCCATGAAGGTCAGCCTTGCTTTCATCATGCTTTGGCCTCTCCGGCGGGCTCGCGTAGCTGCTCTCCCACTATCTGGTCAACACAGGCCAGGAACTTCTCCTCGGTGCCTGGAGGGATGGATGCACCGCTGGCAATAGTGTGACCTCCTCCTACACCTCCCACAGACTCGGCCGCCTTCCTTAGGGCCACGGAGAGGTCCAGCCCTTGAGATATTAGAAGCTTGTTCCCCCGGGCAGAGACCTTGACCATGTCGCCCTTGTGGTTCAAGGTTATAAGGGGCATGTCTGCGTAGAAGTACCGTATCCCTAGACCAGCCACCACTGCTCCGGCCTCCATGTCCTTCAAGACCAGATACCTAATGCTCTTCATCTCCTTGTGTTGCTCCCGGAGGATATTGATCTCGGTCAGGATGTTGTTCCTGTACTCGGCTGCCATCTTTCTGGCCTGGTCCAGCCCAGATCGGTCCCGAAGACATAGGGTCAAACCCAACCCCGGAAGGTCTCTGTTCCCGCAGGCGTTCAGAAGCTGCACTAACTCCAGGGAGTTCTCAACCAACTCATTCTTCAGCCGGATTACCTCACCTATGATGGAATCAGCGGCAAAGCTTCCCTGCATCAACAGCTTCATAGTCAAGGCGGTTGACAGCCTGTTGAGGTCGTCGCGGCCGAGGCTCTGGATATCGCCCTTTAAAAGAAGTCCTTCGAGGAACTCTCTGGTCTTCTGGGGGTCTCCTGTAAAATCGAGCAGCGGCTCGATTGACTGCTCAAAGACCTGATCTACGTCTCCATCCGCCGCCATCTTCAGACCAGGCCTGGTTTGCACGGCCCCCATGGAGATCGCTTCGTCCAGGATGGAGCGGTTAGCGCCAATCATTGCCTGCCTGTCACCCATGGCCCCGACGATGGCCAGCCCGGCTAGGTCTGCGTTGTCCCCCATCCTTCTGACAACTGAATAAACCGTCCCTGAAGCGCTCAGCTCGAAGGCTCCGTCTATTCCGAAGTTGTGGGGATTGAGATGCATACAAGCCAGAGTTCCTACCGGACGATGGTGGTCAAGAACAAAAACATCCCCTTTTATTCTGGAGATCAGATCCGGCTTACCACTGCCCATATCGCAGAAGACTACAGGACCAGCAATTGATTCTACAACCGTACTATCTAACCTGTTCACCAGAGTGGCGTGAAAGGGTATTCCGGCCCTTTTAAGGGCGTTGCATACCAGCCCTGCGGAGGTGATCCCATCAGCATCGTTGTGGGAGATCACACGCATGTGGTCGCAACGCAAAATCGACCTTGCTATTGCTTCTGCGGCTTTTTCCAGCCTCTTCATGTCACAAGCATCTCAGCCGTCTCCGGCTTGTACTCCCAGCTACGCGCCAACCGGCCCGAATCATGATAGTATTTAACAAGCCGTCTTATCTTGTTCTCCATGAGCTGGAGCGCCCTCTTGTTGTGCACATCCTTGACATTGGACTTAAGATGCTTCCTTACGTGCAGTGCCCTTCTCATAAGGTTGCTCAAGTCTTCTGGTATCTCCGGGAGGGAGGACTTCTCCTTGATGAACCTGTTAATGTTCGTCCCCAGGACGAGCTTCACGCTAGGCACTCCATATTGATCTCTGAGAGTCAGCCCGATCTTGGTCGAAGGCAGACCACTATCATGAAGTTTGATTACGAGCTTTTCCAGCTCTTCCTTGGATACATCAGACCAGTCAGGCGCCTTTCCCACAGACGGCGGCCTCGATCTGGATGCACCTTTTTTTCTGCTGTGCATTCTGGCCATAACAAATCCTCATTAAATTCATAAATGCGAAGGCATAAACCTCCTTGCTACATGGGATAAAAATCTTTCCCCGGCATAGTTTAATAAGCAGCAGTCATAACTCAGACTATGCTCGCGGAGTACTTGGACACGATCTTCTACCTCTTGGGAAAGGCGGTGGTTATCATGGCCTTGCTTATCCTCTTGGTCTCTATTTTGGGGGCAGTCTCGATCCTGTACTCCTTCAAGACAGGCCACTTCTTTGCGGCTAGACTCATGCTCATCAGCATCAGCCTTCTGGAGAGCGTTATCAAGGCCATGTTCTTGTTGGCCAGAGCAGACGATTCCATTGTTGATGATGTGGGCATCCGCCTCAGAAACTACATCAACCGCAAGAAGTTCCTTCGCATCCCACACGATTGTAGGTTCATCTTCTTGCCTCAGTGTGTTCGCAGCGTCGATTGTCCCGCCAAGCTGACCCCTGAGGGGATAAATTGCGTAGGTTGTGGCCGCTGCAACGTTGGCGATGCCAAGAAGTTCGCAGAAGGCCTGGGATACCGGTTCTTCGTAGTTTCCGGTTCCAGCTTTATAAAGCGTATCATTAAGAAGTACCGGCCAGAGGCGATAATAGGAGTGGGTTGCCAGTTGGAGATAAAGGAGGGATTGGACCTATGCCATAGCTACGACATACCAGCTATAGGCATACCCCTTTCACGCGCAGGGTGCGTCTCTACTACCCTAGATTGGAAGAAGCTTTATGACGAGATAACCGATCGTGTATAGAGTCGCTATAAATTGAGTATCAAATTGGAATTACAAATCTGCAAAAAATTTGGAAAATGCTACAGAAAACTGTAGCTACTCCATACTGATAGCCTCAGATGGGCAGGCCTCAACGCAGGTTTTGCACTCTGTACATTTCTCGGCGTTCACAGTCGCTATCTCTTCGTCGTCCAGGGTGATGGCCTCTTCTGGGCACTCCTCGACGCATGTTCCGCAGCTTACGCACTCTTCTCTTTTGACTACTGCTGGCATTATGAACTCCTCCAATTTTGCCGCTCGGGCAGACTTAACCAGTTCGCAGGGACGATATATACCTTTCGTTTTTCCTAGCTATGCAAGATCGTTGTACCGCTTCCTGTCCTTTAGTTCCTGTCTCTTGGCGCTGTTCCAGCCGCTTACGGCCTGGAGGTATCCAGTAATCCTGCTTATATGCTCAACGTCATCGGAATCACAAGAAGGACACTTGTCCTTTAGCCCTGATGATACCTTGTAGCACCCCAGGCAGACTGTCATGTCCTTTGTGAAGGTGAAGTAGCCAATCTGGGTGCTCTTGGCCAGCCGCATCCCAAAGTCCATCAAGCCCTTGGGGTCGGGCGTGGCCTCGCCCAAGAAGACGTGGAAGATGTTCCCTCCATCAACTATGGGGAAGAAGACATGCTCCAGCTTGGCCCTCTCGAATATGGATACATCTGCACCTGGTGGCAGGTGAGTGCCGTTTGTGTAATAGACTGGCAGATCACGGGTCTTAATGAGGCCTGCTTTTGCCGCTAGGAGGTCTCCTTTCACCACCCTCTCAGCGCATTCCCTGAAATCCTCGTGGATTAAGTCGGAGACCGCAAACCGCTGGGCGGTTGTCTCTGCGGGTGTCCTAGCCAGAGCTATAGTCATGCCATGGCGTATAGACAGCTCTTTGGCATACATCTCCATCTCCGTCATGGCCCGTACGGCAAGCTTCCATGCCTCCTTAGACTCGTGAATCTGCTTGCCGGTGTGGAACTGGACCATTTCATTCACACCTACAACACCTATGGTGTAGACCAGGCTCTCCAGGTCAACGGCTATCGCTCCTTTCTCGTCCGTACTCGGATCGCGGGGTTGCTGGGTGGCAAAGGGCATGCGGTAGTTCTTGATGATCTGGTTCATCCACTCCCGCTTGACCTTGAACACATCTACAGAAGTGTCCATGAGTTCTCTGAGGTACTCAAAGAGAAGGTCGTCATCTCCTCTGGCTAGGTAGGCGGCCCTCGGACAGTTCAGAGACACAACTTGCCAGGAGCCCATAGAGAAGTGCTTGCCGTCTCTGAAGTACAGCTTCTCCTCAAACTGGTTGTCGCTATCGTATGTGGCCGCGAACTGGTACGCGCAGCATTGGTAGCATGATATTCCCTTGCCCGCACCACGGTAAGCCGGAAGCTGATTATCGAAGTATGGCGTGCCGTACTCCGCGGCCAGCTTGAAGGTCAGAAGATACAGGTCCTGGTAGGTGGGCAGATTGGGGTGGGCGGCATTGAACGCCTCGTCCTCCTTCATGAAATCCGGCTCGATGCTGATCTCCGGTTTGGGGAAGTTGAAGGGCTTGCCCCAGTGGTCACCTCCGAGCATAACCTCCATCAGAGCCTTAAAAGCCAGGCGGACCTCTCTCTCGAACTGGCCATAATTACGCTCGGGAGCACCTTCAGCTTCGCCGTTCCATACTTTGCCAGCGTAGACGGCAGGCTTGTCGCGCCAAAGGGTTGGCACTCCGGGCGTCAGCTGAACCGACGAGAATACGAGCTGTCCGCCTCGGGCCACCATCATCTGAGTCATCTCATAGACGAACATCTGCATAAGCTGCTTGATCTCGTCATACTCCAGGCCCTCAAAGTAGGGTGCTATGAAGGTAAGGAAGTTGTAGAAGCCTTGGCCCCCTGCGAAGTTGGTCTGGGCGCTGCCCAGAGCCTTTACCGCGTGAAGGATGGCAACCTCGGGTTTCTTGGCCGGGCCGGCAACGCTTGCCTTGGTGCCCAATCCGTCGGGCATCAGTCCATAGTAGAAGAAATAACGCAGGTCCCAGTCCTGACAGAAGGGCCTCGTCCCAAAATACTCTAGGTCGTGGATGTGAAGGTCTCCGGCTAGGTGGCGGTCGGCGAGGTAAGGTGGGAGCAAGAGAAGATACTGCTCCTTGCTGATCTTGTCTGCTTTCTTCTTATGGCTGGTCTCGGCGTTCTCCTGCAGATTTGCGTTCTCCTTGGCCTCGAAACCAGTGCCGATGTCGATCAAATGAGCATCGAACACAGGCGTGCCCACGCGGGTACAGATGTTCCTCCACTCCGGATGGTGCCTCTCCAGAAGGATTACGTTCATTATTTCCCTGACAAGAGGGCCACTTAGGTAATTAACATTCATCCATCTGATCCTGCGTTCCACCTCTTTGGCTATCTCGCTAGCTTCTTCCTCTGAGATGCCCGGTTTGCTATAAAATTTTTCTGATAGTTTTGTTTCCTTCAGGAGCTGCTTGGCTATCGAGTCTCTATTCCAATCAAGCAAATGGCCATCGGTCGTTCTAACCTTAGGCATCGTTGCTATTAAGACCCCGGTCAGCGTTAGCTGTTTATCTTTTCCATTCAAAGCAGCCCACTCCTGAAGAAATGCATTATATTAATCCTCCAATTCAACGACTAATCTCAAATCCTTTTTATGAACTCTGGAAAATATTTACTATATACAAGACAACAACCCAGTAAATAAAGGATGCGCCTGTAGGGTGAATGTATTCAAACTCGTGAATGGTAGCTTATAAATAGGTGGTACGATTGCGCGACGCTAGATGAATGAGTGGATCATCTTCTAGTTTCATCTTATTCCGACCTCTCCACAGGGTGATCTCGCAAAGCACTTAGGAAAGTCAACTCAGACATGTATAATTTTAAAATTATTATATATTACATAAACAAGCTTATTGTGGGCTACCTATGCTTTGGAGAAACGCTATCTTATGAGATCTGGTATGGCTAGCTGGCTTCCAGAGAGAGTTGTCCAGCGAAAACATTGTTGTCAATAAATAATTACAAAGTAATCGCTGGGCTAAAAGTGTTTTAGCCCGCAGGAAACAAAAATTTCTCTGGGCCGAAGAGCCCTTTCTACTTTTTCAGCAGTGCCTCCCGCCTTTTATTCACCTCGTCCCAGTTCACGATGTTCCAAAATGCATCCACGAACTTGGCCCTCTCGTTCTTATAGTCCAGGTAGTAGGCATGTTCCCAGACGTCCAGGACCATGAGGATCTTTTCGTTGGGTGCGACGTTCACGTTGTGCTTCTCGATCTGCATTATCAAGGGTCTGAGGGTCTGTCCACACAATCCCAGAGCCGCCCAACCCGAGCCCTCGGTGCTGACAGCAGCCGTTGAGAACTCCTTTTTGAACCTCTCGAAGCTTCCAAACTCGCCCTTCAGGGCATCGGCCAGGGTGCTCGTTGGCTCCTTAGTAGTCTTCGCAGCTGGAGCCAAGTTCTTCCAGAAGAGGCCGTGCAGAGTGTGGCCACCAATCTGGAAGGAGAGTTCTTTTGATGTGGCCTTCATATCCACATCGGTGCCTGCCGCCCTGGCTTTATCCAGCCGCTCCAATATTGCATTGGCGCCGTTGACATAGGCAGCATGGTGCTTGTCGTGATGAATCTTCAACTGCGTCTCCGAAATGTAAGGCTCCAGATCGTTGTAGGCGTAGGGCAGATCCGGCAGGGAGTAAAATTTCTTATCAGCCAAACTTCTCACCTCTAAGAAAAACTAGGACAACTTATCGTTTGCATTCTATTTAGCTTTTATTATGATCCCCCATGAGAGGCTATTATAGTTACTGATATCAATATGGTAGAGTATCTTTTTGCGTTATGAAGAGAATATACGATCGAATCTGCCCATTTCGCAATTAGATTTTTGGGATTTCTCATTGGTCTCTATAAATACATTCGCTCGCGATCGCAGTAGTTATTCGCAACTAATGCCATTTTGCAGTCTTGCATAGCAGCATAATCATTGAGGTGTGGTCAACAGTCCTATCTTCGGTAAATTATCACAAGAATTAAAATAAATTGGAGAACAGTAATTCAATGATGCTATGGACTACAGGCTGCAACCGGCCTCCATCGAGGACGGAAAGCAGATGATAGATATCTTCAACCATTAGTGGAGAACAGCTTCGCAACCTATCAGGAGAGCAAAACAAGCAGAAATCCAGTTCGAAATCTGCGCTAATCCGCAATCCTTTGGCACAACCGACCTCTCCACCCGATTCACTAAAGGTCAAGCATTTTGCAGGTCCGTTCGCATAAGGTCCGTTTGCATATATACTCAGATGGGAAACGTCTC
>Ga0209777_10003177_pt1 | contig 20710 bp, 21 predicted proteins | sample FrelakmetHBP12HB_FD_187147 | JGI IMG/M metagenome (GOLD analysis project Ga0209777, IMG submission 187147) | Freshwater lake sediment microbial communities from the University of Notre Dame, USA, for methane emissions studies -HBP12 HB (SPAdes)... | ecosystem: Environmental > Aquatic >...
TCCTAAAGGCGACCGTGGCCTGCCTCCCAGCAAACAAGCCGATCCCGATCTCTACACCCATGTAGTGGAAAAAAGAAAAGATGGCATTGTAGTACGAGGCGCCAAAGCGCACCAGACAGGAGCCATCAATTCACACTGGATTTTAGTTATGCCGACTATTGCTATGACCAAAGAAGATGCCGATTATGCCCTTTCCTTTGTCGCGCCCGCCGACGCGGAAGGCATATCCTACATTTATGGCCGGCAATCCTGCGATACGCGGAAACTTGAAGGTTGCGAAATAGACGTGGGTAACCGGCAGTTCGGCGGTCACGAGGCTCTCATGGTTTTTGACAATTTGTTTGTTCCTTGGGAAAATGTGCTTATGTGCGGCGAATACGAATTCAGCGGCCTTCTGGTCGAACGCTTTGCTGGGTATCACCGCCAGAGCTATGGCGGCTGCAAAGTCGGCGTCGGCGATGTGCTCATAGGCGCGGCGGCTCTGGCTGCCGATTACAACGGTGCATCCAAAGCATCTCACGTTAAAGATAAACTGATTGAAATGACGCATCTGAATGAAACGCTCTACTCCTGCGGCATTGCCTGCTCTTCTCAGGGACATAAAACCGCTTCCGGCACCTATCTGATTGATTTATTGCTGGCCAACGTCTGCAAGCAGAACGTCACCAGATTCCCTTATGAAATTGCCAGATTGGCTGAGGATATTGCCGGTGGATTAATGGTAACAATGGCCTCGGAAAAAGATTTGCGTCACCCGGAAATCGGCAAATTAGTCGAAAAGTACTTCAAAGGAATCGCCTCGGTACCCACGGAGAATCGCTGTCGTGTTTTGAGATTGGTGGAGAATATTACTTTGGGCACAGCCGCAGTTGGTTATCGCACGGAATCCATGCATGGCGCCGGTTCGCCGCAGGCTCAGCGAATCATGATTTCGCGCCAAAGTAATCTGGAACAGAAAAAGAAACTGGCTAAAAAAATTGCCGGGATTAAAGACTGATTAAGCGTTATGTTCCTTGAATTCCATGGTATAGTGTTCCGTATAGTCGGTACAGTGTTCGCTACGCTTCCTACTGTTGACACAGCAATAATATCAGGTTTCTCCCAGCGGCTTGATAGGTCGACTGGAAAAGTAAATGAAGACTACCTTTTGGGTGTGAGGGTGGAAAGGGAACAATACTCAAAGATAGAGTTTGATTCTCTCGATAAAGTTAATCCCATAGAAGCATTGGGAGCTTTCGAGATTCGACGCAAGCTATCAAGTACAGGAGTATTCAAACCAATTGACCCATTTGAACCGAGTAGTGTTTAAACATAAGAAATCTAAGGAGTCCTAGAAATGACAAATCCAGGGACACCATACTAGTTATTAGGTAATTAATGCAAATTGGTATTGGCATAAAATATTGCGGTGGCTGCAATCCGCATATTGATAGGACAAAACTGGTGCTGGAGATAGAAAAACTACTGCCGCCGGAATACTGTTTAACAACGGATAAATCCTCAAATCCGTGGGACATAGGAATTCTGGTTTGCGGCTGCAAAACGGCTTGCGCGGATAAACAAAATGTGAGAGGCCTTGCCCCAAAGTGGATTATTGTGGCCGGAAGTTCTGTTGATCTGAATAATGCACCGGAAGAAAAACTGGCTTATATTATCGCGCGAAAAATGAAAAAGTTAAAGCAATAAATCCCTTCTATCTAAACAGGATTCCCTGCTTTATTCTAAAACATCTTTATCGTGTAATTTATCCCAATCTATACTTGACTTGACATATGTTGTCTAATTAAGTCTTATCTCAGTAGTTCTTACACCTACAAAATTTCAGTCATAGGCAGTTGTCAAAATTGAGGATTACCATTTGAAAGGTGCAACGGCTTGAGCGTTACCGGCGCCGAGCGTGTTGTTGGCATATTTTTATGCAATTACTCCATATCTTTTCCGGAGATTGTGATGACGTTGAGTAAATAGTATTTTTACAAACCATATATAAATATTTCCAAATAATTTTATTTTCGGTAATATTTCAACTCTATCGATTACATAACATCCCTTCTCAATCTTTTGGATTTGTCTTCTATGTTTCCACCACTTTTGTGTTAATATTAAACATTTCTCTTGAAAATGTTCACCTTGAACAAATTCAATGAACATTACATCATATAAATCAATTGGGAGAAACCCAAAAAGTAAAATTATGCTGTGAAATAAGCATTTCCCCATATCGTTATTAGATGGATTTAGTTTTTCCATTGTTCTTGGAAATGTCATACGAATAATTGGCCATAATTCTGCGTTGACAGATGACATCTGAATCGCTTGCTGCCAAAATAACTCACCAGTAACATTTAATTTCGACCTAATCTCAAATAAATAGGTCATAAGGATAATTATTGCCCACCCAACATTGTTTATATTAATCAGTGCTAATATTACAAACGCAGCAAATTGCTGTATGATATTTTTAATAAAGACGGATTTTTTAACGATTACTAATTGTAACGTAGCATAAAATTAATATTTTGAAAAATAAGACTTACAAGAGGTAAGTGATTATTTCTTTCACCTACAAAGAAACAAACATTGTGAATAAATATTTTAATGATTTGCGTTTGAAATGTTTAATCAATGGTTGAATTAAAATCTTAACGCGATGGGCTCCCGGTTATAGTCCCCCAATGGAGCGGAATATCAGAGCCGAAAGTATTGAAAGTGTTCGTCCACGTCCCAGGCATGCCTGGTAGTTCCATGCCGAAGGCCTCACTGACATTTCTCTCTAACGGGGTAAAGACCGGTAACGTTTTGTCGAAGGTTTTGCTGTCCAATACCGGGTTGTCTTTCCAGTCTTTGACGGACGCCCCTGTCACGGAGGCCTTTGTCTTGGCCATTTCCGCATCGTCTACCTTCTTCATCTCTGCAAAAGCCGGAGAGACGAGGACCGCACCAAACAGGAGGACAGCGCAAAGAATCGATGGACAGTTGTATCCTTTCATTTCGGCTTCCTTCTGATATTTAAGAAAATACTTCCTGCATTTGCCGTGGAAGTATCAGCTGTTTCTATAATAGCAAAATCAGGCCTGTATGTCAAAAAAACTAAACACAAGATGTGGAGCATGGTGCCAATGTTTGTTGGATGCGAATTGTGTTTATTACGGATTGAAAGGGTGTATGGAAGTAAAAATAAGAAAAACAACATTACAGGAAGTATGACTTACAGCCGATCTTTACACCTGCCGTTCAGATAATTTCGTTCTGCAGCATGTAATTATATAATACCCTTTCGTGTTTATCCAAAGGCCACCATTATTAACCACCTTTTTCAATGTGTTTCACTTTGTATAAATATTATATTTTATAGTGAGACTATGAAATAAAATAATACTTGACAGTAAGACTATGGTGATGTAGTTTAAAACCAGAACCATCATAAGGTATAATTATGGCAGACAAGAGCAGACCAAAAACCAGAAAAGACCGCATCATGGATGCAGCTCTGCGTATATTTGCCGAAAAGGGATTTCAAAATTCGACGATAACCGAAATCAGTAAAGAAGCCGGTGTTTCGGAGGCTACAATATACGAATATTTCGGCACAAAAGAAGATCTCCTCTTCGCGATTCCCGAAAAAATAACCAATGAGACTCTTGAGAAATCAACAAAAGTCATACCATACATCAAGGGCGTAGAAGGAAAGATAAGGGCTATATTGCTCTTCTATGTACAGCTTTATCAGTCCAATCCTCACTATTCCGCTCTTGTTCTGCTGCAGCTCATGTCGAACAAACGATTTCGTCAGACACCCGCGCATGCTGCTATACGCCGATCATCACATGGTCTTTTGGACTGTATAAAGGAAGGTATTGCCGATGGAACGTTCAAAAAAGATTCCAATCCCTATTTGATCCGCTCCATGCTGATGGGCACCATCGAACATTTATTCATTCACTGGCATATGCAGGGAATGCCTAAGAGGAAAACGAGCATCATAGATATGCTAGATCCTTTCATCGAAATTATATTGGACGGCATACGCGCCAAAAAAGAAGAGGCCGGCGCGACGCTGTACCTGAAACTGGCAGACGCTAATGCCTTCGGGAAACTTTTTCAGAAAAAAGATGGAGGAACATCCTCAAAAGATAAAAAATAATCATTTTAACAAAAAAAGGGGTACTACCATGAGAACAAAAGAAGATTATATTAATGGTTTGAAAAAAATGAAGCGTAACATTTACTATGACGGCCAATTGATCGACCGGACAGACGAGTTACAGATGGATTGTCTCAATACCATCGGCGTCACATATGATGAAGCTGCCAAACCGGAAAATCAGGAACTTTGCACGGCAATTTCTCACCTTACGGGCGAGCGTATTAATCGTTTTACTCACATTCATCAGAACAAACAGGACCTGCACAACAAACAGGACATGACCAGAATGCTCTGCCAGAAAGTCGGCGGCTGCATCCAGCGATGCATGGGAATAGATGGTACAAACGCCATTTATAATGTCTCTTATGAAGCGGATAAAGCAAACAAAGGGACTACTCAATATCATGAAAATTTCAAGAAGTGGCTTACTCGCTTCCAGACGGAGGATCTTATCGGATGCTGCGCCCAGACGGACACAAAGGGTGACCGGATGCTGCGTCCCGCAGAACAGCCTGATCCTTCAGCATATGTGCGGATCAAAGAAAGGCGAAAGGACGGCATCATTGTCGAAGGCTGCAAGTTGCATATCTCAGAAGCTTCCGTGGCCGATGAAATTTTGGTACTGCCCACTCGCGCACTGCGACCTGAAGATAAAGATTACGCGGTGGCCTTCGCAGTTCCGGGAGACTGGGATGGAATGAAACAGGTCGTGACCATTCACAACTTCCGGCCGCGGGAACATTACAAACGAGGATTTACGCCGGGTTATACGGATTCATATCTGATTTTTGATAATTGTTTTGTGCCTTGGGAAAGAGTCTTCCTTGCCGGTGAAAATCTGATGGGCGGGGCATGCGCGCTTCTCTTCGCCCTATTTCACAGGCACTCCTATTCCGGCTGTAAACCGGCCATCGGCGATGTTATCCTGGGAGCGGCAGCCCTTGCCGCCGAGGTTAATAATATTCATAAAGAGTCCCATGTCCGGGAAAAACTGGCGGAAATCATTATGACCATAGAACTTGGCTATGCGGCGGGCTACACGGCGTCAGATCTTGGCAAACCCGAGCTATATATTCCCGGCATGGGTTTTGTTCCTTTCGGTCCCGGCTCCTATATTCCACATTCGATTTACTGCAATGTCGGCCGGTGTCTATCGGGCGAGGCGGTATTTCGCGAAGCGGAGATAATCTGCGATATTGCCGGCGGTGTCATCGCCACCTTTCCCCACGAAAAGGATTTCAAAAATCCGGAAACAGGAGAACAGCTTCTCAAATATACTAAACGTAATCCGAAGATGTCAGTGGAAGACCAGGCCAATTTCTGGAGATTTCTGGGAGACGTATTCTGCTCGGCAACCGGCGGTATCATGAACGTCGGCAATTATCATGGCGGTGGTTCACCGATCATGGAACAGATAGCTATCACCACCCAATACGATATCGAATCCCGCAAGAAGCTGGTGAAGTACCACGCTGGCATGAGTGGCGGCGACAGGGAAGTTTTTAGTAAAAAGATGAAAGCTGGAAAATAAAAATTTTATAGCAGCAGAAATTGTCGCACACTATGCCATTTCTAAATCAAAGATGATATTGAGGCGGCTAGGCGAAGGCTACGAGACGTATTATATACGTGTGACCTTCATGTTATACGTTGAGGAAGCCGACAATGACGCCAACAAAAATAGCGCTTTGATTTAGAATTGGAATTACATATTTTAAGGAGAATTAAACTATGTTCGATATATCCCATTTTTCACTAAAAGGGAAAATAGCAGTGGTTACCGGCGGTAGCCGCGGTATCGGCCAGGCTATAGCGTTTGCTTTCGCCAAGGCCGGAGCCAAAGTGGTCATCACCAGCCGCAAGGCACAGGATCTGGAAGCAACAGCAAATGAAATTAAAGCATTTGGCGGCGAGGCTTTTGCGCTCCCGGCTCATCTGGGCAAAGCGGAAGAGATAAAAAAAATGATCAACACCGTGATGGAAAAATTCGGACGAATAGATATTCTGGTAAATAATGCGGGTGCGAGCCCCGCCATTGGCTCGGTACTCGAATCCGACGAGCGCCTCTGGGATACGATCATGAACCTGAACTTGAAAGGGGCTTATTTCGTCAGCCAGGCCGTGGCTAAAATTATGGTAAAGCAGGGCGGAGGGAAAATAATCAATATCGCTTCCGTTGACGGATTCAATCCCGAACCTGGTGTAAGCATCTATTCCGTTTCCAAGGCCGGCATACGGATGATTACGCGGGCATTTGCCAGTGAACTTATCTCCTATAATATTCAGGTAAACACCATTGCTCCGGGACCCATCAGCACTAAGATGATGAATTCCCACTGGGGACACCTTTCGCCGGAAGAAGCTCAAAAAGCGAAAGAAGCCGTGGAAAAAATGCTGCCCAGTGGCCGCATCGGCAATCCCGATGAAATCGCAGGCGCCGCTCTCTACTTGGCATCCGCTGCCTCCAGCTATACGACAGGAGCGGAGATTATCATCGACGGCGGCTTATTGCTGGGCAATCATTTATCCGGGTAATACCAATTCTAAATCAAAGCGCTCTCTTTGTTGGCAGCGTCGTCGGCTTCCTCAACGTATGCATACAATAAGCCTCGTCGCCTTCTTCTTGCCGCCTCGATATCATCTTTGATTTAGAAATGATATAAGAAGTCTGCAAAATATATCTTGACGAATGCCCGCTTTTGCAGGAAATAATCACCAGTGAAAACCCGGCACTTTTCTGCACCGGTTTCATCGTTAAGCACAAATATACCACTGATAAATAAGGAGCCAATTAGGATGCTCAGCCGCACCAACGCAGTATTAATAATTATTGATATTCAGGGCAATCTTGCTCAGGCAATGTATGATAAGGAAAATCTTTTTGCCAACGGCGTAAAATTGATTCAGGGCATTAAGGCTTTCAATCTTCCGATCATTGTCACTGAGCAAATTCCACAAAAGCTGGGGCAAACAATACCGCAAATAGCTTCACAATTAGAAGGCATTAATCCTATCGCCAAAGAAACCTTCAGCTGCTGGGATGATCTAAATTTCATCAAGCAACTGAAAGCATTAAGCCGCAAACAGATAGTTATTGCCGGCATTGAATGCCATGTTTGCGTTTATCAAACCGCCCTTGATTTAATTTCCAATGGCTATACTGTTCACCTGATTGCCGATGCCGTTTCCTCGCGCACGCCGGAAAACCGTCAGATCGGAATAGACGCGATGAAAAGCGCTGGGGCGCATATCACTTCCACGGAAATGGTTTTATTTGAACTACTGCGCACCGCCGCCGATCCGAAATTCAAAGAGATTTTCAAGATTGTGAAATGAACTGCTGCCAGTTGAAGTTAATCACGCGAGTTACAACGCATTTCTCCCCCCGGCTGGCGCCGGGGTATTACAAATCGGGGTATTAATGATTAATCTTCAGTTGGAAATCGTCCCGTTCTTCTTCCAACTCCCGCAACAACTTTACAACCCGGTCGAAATCCTTACCCATCAACTTCCGGGAATTATCCGTGTGAATCCAATTGATCTCAAACGGTCCTTCAATATCAGTGGCAAGGACATCCCAGAGCGCGTCGAGATTGCGCCCGAAGTGCGCAGGCAGTTTCATGAGACCCGAGATCAGGTCATAGAAATCAGCAAGCGACCCTACTTTGTTCCCGTCCAGAGTGTATCGTTTTACCGGCATGGCGGCACCTCCGTAAATGTCCTGTAGTGGTCTACTGTCACAAACCGCGCCCCGTCAGCAGAAAAAATCAGGCGTTTACCACCCCGGTGTCCGCCCTGATAATCAAGATCAGCCTCGCGCCATTTATTATTCGGCAACCGGCCCTCCATGTTTTTGAAATGATCGCCGCCCATGCTCGATCCTTTTAGTGTGCTCACAGACCACAGATTTTTGCCTGGTTTCCATCCCTGTGACCGGGCATCCTTTTTACTGACAAACTTCGGCGGCAGCTTTTTGTTGTTCGTCTTGTTGAGGCTGTGGAATATTTCGACCAGTTCCTGTTCGTCGATTACCGGCGAGAGCCTCGCATTGAGTGCATGGACGACCTTCTCACAGGATTCGGCGTATGCCTGCGCCGCTAGGAAGATGCCGATGAATAAGATAGGGAGGAAAATAGCCGGTTGGATCAGTATCCGTTTTTTCATTATAGTAACTCTACTTGATTTATAACGTATTTTGTGAAAATTATTTTTTTAAATCAATAAATAAATAGTTGAACGATATATTTCTCCGGCAATAAAATATCTAAACGTCGTCATTCTGGAGAATGAGGCTGTGTCGCAATTAACGTTTGTCATTGCGAGTTCACGACAGTGAACGTGGCAATCTCTATGATATCGACTAAACACGAGATTGCTTCGGTCTTTACTCTCCCCCGCAAAGACATTAAGACACAGTTACGAAGGCCGGAATCCAGTTACCAATAATGAATTGCCAGCCAAACCGTCAGATTATTCGGGTCTGTCCGGGTAACTTTGTGTCTGGTGTGCGCGGGAATATTTAAATAGTCACCCTTTTTAAGATTAACTTCTTCTCCGCTTTCGAAGAGAATTGATCCGGAGCCTTCCAGAACAATAAACCACTCGTTTTCCTTCTGATCATACCAGACATTTTCCGGAGAAGTGTGGCCCTGCGAAACAATTCTTTCGATCTTTATATTTTTATAACGTAGCAATTCTTCGGACAATTCATGTTCTAATTTGTCCGGCAATGAAGAAAATATATTTCCCATAGGTTGATGCTCTTATTTCTTTGGAATTGACATAACGTACCGATAAACTTCGGCTTAAAGCTGTAAGTTGTATTGGCTGGTTATGTTTTTAATTCACTTGGAGATATTTTTATACAAATATAAGAACCTATAAATGCTTCCAGCAAACTCAGTGGAACAGCATAAATAAGAATAGCACTTGGAAGTACGTTCAGATTCAAAGTAACAAGCCACATCAAAACAAAAGCCATAAGCCAACTGATTAGTGCCGTTTGTATTAAATTGAATTTTCTTGAGATTAAATAAATAGATATGGCAAATAAAAATCCCCACGCAAGCCATATCATTCCATTCCTTGGTTCAGAGGGAAAAGTCATTCCTAGTGATTGATAATGGTCAACCCAATATGTTTTTAGAAGAACCTCGTTTCTAAAAAACTCAGATGCATTCACCCAAATGCCAGTGAGTACTACTGCAATGATGCTTCGTGATGGTGTATTCATTATGACCCCCTAAGTATTCTGTAATGAAACATAATGATATAGATCAACTGCGTGGCTTCGCCTCGTCCGCCGGATGCGATTGTTAGACGCCTCGGCACTACTTCATCTTTGATTTTAATTTGATAGTTTTACTTGCAACCATAAAGTTGCCGCTTCCCAGATGATGAATCGTCCGCGGGTTTTTCACTGCGGGATCAATCCAAGCTTTCACGACTTCCAGGATAAAAAAACAATACTTGGCTACCATCTTTGTGTCAACAACCCGGCATTCGAGATTTGCATAGCACTCTTCAATGAGAGGCGCTCCGACTTTTGAAGCAGGTTTTGGCGTTAGACCGAATTTCTTAAATTTGTCTATTTTCGCACCAGATGTATTGCCGCAGCCCACCACCTTTTCAGCTACCTCCACTGTGGGAATGTTGATCACACATTCTTTGGTTGCCTTCAGCGAGTCGAAAGAATAGTTGCGATTGCTGATGACGCATCCCACCAGCGGCGGCTCAAACTCCATCATCGTGTGCCAGGACATAGTCATGATGTTTGGATTCCCAGCCCGGGCAGTCGTGACCAAGACGACCGGCCCTGGCTCTAGCAAGCCATAAACTTTGGAAAGAGGAAAGGATTTCTTTGCCATTTTGATACCTCCTTTCAATGTTGATTGACATTGAGTTGCTTTTATTGTTTTCTAATTAAAATAGAAGCGTTGCCCTTTCCGTCCTCTATTAATTTCCCTCTTGACTCCTCGACTTCTCTATATTATCCTCTGCATCAACTAATGGCTTTATCCAAGATAATAATTCATCAAATTTAGGACTTAATGGAAAGGGATTTTCCTCAACAAATTGCCCATAACGAGTTTGAGCTAATAACGTTTCACATGTTCTTCTAGGAAATTTTGCTATCCTAGATTGATAAAAGTTCGCAGGACAATCTAGACAAGTTCTTATGATAAAAGGTTCCCACTGCACCCAGAGAACTTTTTGGTCCTTTATATCTATGATCTCTGTTCTTTCAATTAATCGGTTATCCTTGTTCCATTCATTTTTCATAATGTCTACTGCTTCTTTATCCGTAGTAGGTGCTCCATAGCCAAAAATTGTTAAGGTCATCGCCTGTCGCAGACCTTCCTTTAGAATTTCCCATTCTGTTTTGATAAATGAATCGTTGGCATAGTTCTTAATTCTAATAGGGTATAGTAGGCGAGATGGAATAAGGTCTCTATTGCATTCTGGACAATACATGCCATGTTCACCATAAACAGGGTGGTCTGGACAATGTGTCACGCGAACATTGCCGTGAAGATGTAAAATTATTGGTAAGGGAACTTTATCCTTGTTCCGATTCCAAGCATCAAAGAGGAAAGGATCCCAGTTAAAAGTTGCAACAATATCCTTTGGCCTAAGAGATAATAATAAATGGTCATACGTAGTTGGAAATTCTGGAAGGCTTAGACTTTCAAAATAAGCATAAACGATCTCTTCAATCTCTCTGAGAAGTGGCGAACAAGGATCATTTTCATGCAATTTACTGTAAATATCTTCAAAATTGCGACGTCTATTCTTAATCCCTCCTCTTTTTAACATTGGTTCGATATCAAGCATCTCAATTAAGTTATCCATAGTTGGTAATTTCTTCCCATTAATATCTCCTTTCGGAAACGCTGCGATACTAGCCCCAGCGCCAAGTATAACGATATGACGTTTTAATTTTGCTGGCTTATTTACAAGTTGAGATTTTGTGATTAGCATTTTTTCTTCTAACGGAGCCGCGTCTGCGGTCGGCTGAACAATGTTTATATAGATCTTTGCTCTACGGGTCTCAGATCATCCTCTTTTCTGAAAACTTTAAAAGAATTGCAATGATAAAAACACCATTCACCATTATTTGTCAATATCCCTTGTAAAACGAATTGTCAAACAGTCCCATTTTAGATATATAGTTACAGCATAAGGGCGAGTTCATGAGGAATCACTATGAGCGTTGAAAGTACCGTCAATCAACACGGGTTCTGGGGGGAAACAACCGCCTTTCTCGCCCTCTTTTTCGACAATGTCGGAGTGCTGATATTTTTCAGCGCGATCCTCGTCTTCACTTTCAACTATCCGGCAGACATCGTCCTGACACGCATGATCCCCGGCACGGCTGTCGGGATTTGCATTGGCGATCTTGTCTATACATGGCTTGCCATCCGTCTGAGACAGAGAACAGGACGTACCGATGTCACGGCGATGCCGCTGGGTATTGATACTCCTTCAACCATCGGCATTGCCTACGCTGTAATGGGCCCCGCTTATATCGCCACTCATGACGCGCAGCTTACCTGGCACATCGGCATGGCTACTCTCTTCATGATTGGCGTCGTTAAAATTTTAACCTCTTTTTTCGGCGGATGGGTGCAGCGCATCATTCCCACTGCGGGACTTTTAGGGCCGCTTGCCGGAATCGGACTTCTGCTGCTCGGATTTTTGCCGATGATCGAAGTATTCAATGAGGCTGTAGTCGGCATGGTGGCTCTGGGGCTTATTTTTACGGCGCTCATGAGCAAACTGCAACTGCCGGGTCGTCTGCCCGGTGTTCTTATGGCAGTGCTTATTGGCACGGGTATTCATTTCGCGCTGGGCTATGGAGGATACCTGCCGGAATTTACCGCACCGAAGCTGCAAATGATTTTTTCTTTACCCGCATTCTCTATTGATTTTCTCAAAACACTACCGCGGAGTATCCAGTATTTACCCATAGCCATTCCCTTCGGCATTCTGACGATCATCGGCGGCATCAACAATACGGAAAGCGCCCGTCTGGCAGGCGACGATTACCGTGCGCGAGATATTCTGCTCACGGAGGCATTCACATCCCTGATTGCGGCTTTCTTCGGCGGTGTGGCTCAAACCACACCCTACATTGGCCATCCGGCATACAAAAAGATGGGCGCGACCTGGTGGTACACACTGCTGACCGGACTGATGATCGGCATCGGCTCCGTGGTCGGACTGCTTTCACTTTTTGTCAGTCTCATCCCGCGGGCGGTCATCGCGCCGATTTTCATCTTTATCGGTTTTGAAATAATACATCAGGCATACAAAGATTCACCACCGGCTCATTCCCCGGCGGTAAGTTTAAGCATACTGCCGGTTATCGCCAGTCTGGTGCTTATAATTCTGAGCCAGTTCATGGGCGCTATGGGTGCCACGCCGGATAAGTTGCCGCTGCGTTTACAAATAATGCATCAAACTCTGACCATGCTCAGTAACGGATTTATTCTTACGGGGCTTCTCTGGGGCAGCATGCTGGCCTTTCTAATAGACCATAAAGCGCGCCTCGCGGCCCTATGCTCTGCCATTTGCGCAGTGTTGACACTCTTTGGTATTATCCATTCGGTGATGCCCAGCGGTGAACTTTACCTGCCCTGGCAGATTTACTCCCATGCTCACTACATGCTCGCGTTGGCCTATCTAGCGCTGAGCTGCATCCTGCTGTTGTTGACCGGAAAAACGGATAAACCACGGGCAGTTCAAAACGAGCCGTGAATATTAGACCATTTCTAAATCAAAGATGATATCGAGGTTACAGTGAAACTAGAATTACAGTTACGTAGTGAACGGGGATTCGTTAGTTGAACTGTCCCGCTTCAGCGGGGCATGGGGAAGGCTCAAGGCGTCAGAAGAGTGTATGGGAATAAAGATCGTTTTTAAAGTGTTTAAAAAACTATCCAATTATGCTTTCAAACCTTTTATAAAAATATTCAAACTATCCTGAACAGTAGAATGGATTCTCTCCGTGCGTTTCGTTGGATTACCCGTGAAAAGATAAAGGGAAATAACGCCATTTAACATACCCCAAATTCCATTTTGTATCTGCCGGATATTGTCAATTGGAGAGAATTCACCGGAATCAATACCTTTTTGAATGATCTCGGAAATTATCTTAATATTTTCATTGGTCGATTGAACGAGTTCCTTATTTTGCTTTTCTGTTAGATTCATCTGATCTGTGTGCATCATGAAAGTCATAAGAATTCTAAATAGTTCATTATTATTTAAAAAATAATCAACATAAATCCTGGCAAATTCCAGTAAGAGTTGCGCAGCCGATGCTTCCGTGGCTGAAAAATTCTTTATTGTTTCATAAAGCGCGATATTATCGGAAATCAGGATTTGGGCGTATATTTCGTCCTTACTCTCGAAGCAAAGGTAAATTGATCCTTTGCTGATTTCAGATTTGGCAGCAATATTATCAACCGTTACGGCTTTGAAGCCTCGATCAAAGAAAAGTCTTCGCGCTGCTCTCAAAATCGTATTTTTTCGATTTTCTTTCCCTTTTTTTCTTTTCTTCTTTTCTTCCAAGGTCAAATCAGTTATCCTTATAAATATTTATTCCGATACAAACTAATGTTAAATTTAAATTATGACCAACGGTCTTAATTCATAAATTAATATAAGTATTGTGTCAAGAAAAATCAAAGAGCGGATCAGCTATAATATAAGGCATGAAAAAGAATAAACCAGGTAACCTTAATAAATTTGCCGTTTCTATTGTGAAAGTTAAATTTTTAGACCATTGTGTTGCTCTGACAGATTTGGTTTTGCACAGATTGTGTCATAATTTACTTTAGTAGTTGAAAACATGCAATTTTGCAGAGGTTTTATAAGGTGACCTTTTAACGAAGTATCTCTTTTAAATGATTTGTAAATAGTAAAAAAGTTGAAGAACTATACAATTAAATATGCTACAAACTTGTACCAATTCGAGTTTTCTATTTGATAATATGAACATGGTCAAACCTTACCACTTATTTAAGTATAGCCTCCGCGATGGTGATAACTTTACTGTTATCGCCCATCGCGGAGCGTCGGCCTATTTTCCCGAAAATACTATTCCCTCATTTGAAGGTGCTATTGCCATGGGCGCGGATATGGTCGAACTCGACGTTCAGCTTGCCTCGGATAAAGAGGTTGTTGTCTTTCACGATGAAAAACTATCACGCTGCACGGATGGCCGGGGCAGAATTGCCGATCACACTCTTGCGCAATTGAAAAAAATGGACGCGGGAATCTGGTATGATAAAAAATTTCAAAACACAAGAATACCAACTCTGGCTGAAGTTTTAGGCGTCTGTAAAAATAAAATTGCGATGAATATTGAAATCAAAACTGAAGCGGTCAGCAAAATGTTCTTCGGCGGCATTGAAGAAAAGTGTCTGAAAATTGTCGAACAAAGCGGCATGAATGGTCACGTTGTTTTTTCCAGTTTTGATCCGCGTGCCATTATGCATCTGAAGCAAATCGATAACAATGTAACTGTTGCCGTGTTGTTTGAAAAAAAACATTATGGTTCTAAGCTGCCTTCAGATATAATTAATTCGTTGAGAGCCGATGCCTTTAATTGTTCTATTTCTAATTTTAAAAAGGAGTGGCTTACAAATATAAAATCAAATAATATTCCTGTAAATATTTATACCGTAAATGACGTAGAAAATATGCGGCGGTTTCTGGATATGGGTCTCAGCGGGATTTTTACTGATAACCCGGATATATTGAAAAGAGTGGCGGAGGATGTAAAAAAGAAACAAGCAAGCGAAGGCCGGTAATAATGAATATATCAAACTCTTTGATTAAAATAATTGAGGTCGCTCTTAATACCTTAATTAAGGTATCAGGGACGGACATGCGTCTGCATGGGATTGAGAACGTGCCTGATCAGCCTGTACTCTATGTCATCAATCACTTTACGCGTTTAGAAACCATTTTAATGCCGTATATTATCATAAAGAACATTAAAAAATACCCCATCTCTCTGGCCGACCATTCCTTTTTTAGTGGAGGAATGAGCACTTTTATGGATAAGGTGGGCGCAATTTCCACCACTGACCCAAACAGGGACACTATCTTGATCAACGCGCTTCTCACCGATTGTCACCCGGTCATTATTTTTCCGGAAGGCCAGATAATAAAGGATAAGAAGATAATCGAGAAAGGTAAATATATAGTTTACAATGCAGGTCTCAGGCGGCCGCCTCACACCGGAGCAGCGCAAATCGCCTTGCGGGCCCAGTTTATACGTGAAAAATTGCGAGTGTCCCACGCCAGGGGCGATGATTCATCCATTTCCCGGATTGCGACACATTTTGGTTTTGATCCTGCGGATGTGGATAAAATTATAAATAAAGAAACTTATATTATACCGGTAAACATCACCTATTATCCTGTCCGAGCGCAAGAGAATGCTCTCAGTAAATTTGCCAGCAGATTTATCAATAATATTTCAACACGGGTTCAAGAGGAAATGGAGGTTGAGGGCTCCATGATAATGGACAGTGTGGATATCGATATTAACTTCGGAAAACCGATACTGATAAAAAAATATATTACTCCAAGCACAGGGCTCAACAAGATGCTGGTGGATAATAATCCTTATCTTGACAACGGGGATTTAAAAAAATTTGTCCCGTTCAAAAAAATATGCGTCAACATTATGTATGATTATATGAATGCCATATACGGCATGACGACCGTTAATCATGATCATCTGTTCTCTTATATTTTGATAAAATATTGGAAAAACAGTTTCCGTGAAGACGACTTCAAAAACCGTGTTTTTCTTGCCATCGAATATTTGCGTACAATCTGCATATCCAATTGCCACACGTCCCTCTACAAAAAGCAGTTTTATCTTCTTACCGATGATTATCATGAAAAATACGAGAATTTTATAAAAGAAGCCGTAGCCAACAATTTCATTACTCTGGAAAACGGGATAATCACTAAAAACAGTGAACGATTCAGCCGGAAATCAGATTTTCATACCATCAGGAAAGATAATATCCTTGAGGTTTTCAAAAATGAGATAGAGCCTCTCCGGGGTTTCATCAAGGCCATGAACATACTGATGATCCTTCCAGCTTTTTTTGTCCGATGGAAGATAAAAAATCACTTTGTCAGGCTGGATAAGAATCTCTTTGAACAGGATTATCAGGAGTATTATATAAAAGATGAGAGCAAGCCCAAAAATATCGGAGAGCCTTTTTTTCTGAAACGTTTTTTCAGCAGGAAGGGAGTTATTCTGGTTCATGGATATATGGCTGCGCCGGAAGAGATCAGACCGCTGGCGGATTATCTCTATAAGAATGGCTATAATGTTTACGGCGTCCGGTTGCGAGGGCACGGCACAGCGCCTGAGGATCTCGCCTGCCGAAACTGGGAAAAGTGGTACGATTCAGCGAGCAGGGCTTACATAATCATGAAAAACAGCGTCAAGACCTTTTCCATCGGCGGATTTTCCATGGGCGCCGGAATTGCTCTGCTGCAAGCCGCCAATAAACCCGGCAAATTCTCCGGAGTCATATCCATTAACGCTCCCGTTAAGCTGAAGGGCATAGCTTCCAAATTCGCGTCTATTGTTGTCGCGTGGAATAAATTACTTTCGAAAATTCATGTGAATAAAGGCAAAATGGAATTTGTGGAAAATGTGCCGGAAAATCCGGAGATAAACTATCTGCGAAATCCCGTGAGCGGTGGGAATGAACTGGAAAAGCTCATGAAGCAAGTCGAAGATCAATTGAAAAAGGTGACGGGGCCTGTGCTTATCATACAGGGTTCAGATGATCCCGTGGTGAACGCGGCAAGCGGACAGGAAATCTTTGAAAAGCTTGTCACAAAAGATAAACAGATTCTCCAGATTTACGCCAATCACCATGGCATCTTGCGGGGAGGAGAAGCCGACAAAGTAAATGCGATGGTTTTGATGTTTTTAGAAAAATTATCTTCTAATAACTTTTTAGTCGAATAAACTCTTATTGCGGCGATACCAGTAATTAGGAAGAATACGGTACATAAGTCTTGATATCGGGTCGATATATTCTTTCGTTCGTTTATCATACTGACAGGCTTGGATGATTATATCTTTGATGGCGCTTTTGTTGCCCGCTTCGTTAAATATCTGATAAGCGCAGGAAAAAAGCGGGCTATACATATTTTTCTTTTCTAAATACTTATAAACATTTCTGATCGTATTGGGACCTTCGGGAGTTCCATCAATCTGTTCCAGCACGCGCAAGTTGGTTTCAATGGGATTGCCGGTATAGAGTTCATAAAAATATTTTCCGTAGCGGTAATTTTTACTGGCCAGGGATGAAACAGTCACATACATATCGCCAACGCCCGCCTGACTGTGAAAAGCCTGAAAACTTCCACCCAAAAGACGGGATAACGAACGAATTTCCACGCCGGAACGGGCGAATATAGTTCCCGGAATTGAATCGCCCAGCGCCAGCGAATCCGCCAGCCCCTTAATATTCGCCACAATATTTTTTAAAGCGCCGCAGGCTTCCACCCCGACAACGTCAAAATTATAATATGAATTTATTTCGTTGCGATTGAATTTAAGCAGATCTTCCCTGATAATATTGGCAATGCGTTTTTTGCCGGCAACTGTTAGACAGACAGGATTGCCCAACGCTATATCCATGTCAAAAAACGGTCCTCCAATACACCCAAGTTGATACTTGTGTTTTAAATTGTATAGATTGCTGTTGATTAGTTGTGAGGGTGTTATCAGTTCCTTGGAAATTTCATCGGAGATCAAACCCTTTATCGGGGAGATAATACATGTATCACCTGCTTTTTTATCAATCATTGGTTTGAGATAATTGAGCAATTCCGGCAGACGGTTCATGGTTATGGCCAGAATAATAAAATCATTATTTTCGACGATGTGTTCCAAATCGTTTGTGGCGTATACTTTGGGCGATAGACGGGGAACGTTTTCCATTCCACCCAATCGTTTAGCTAAATCTTCCGTTAAGTGCAGGGGGTTTAAATGACCTCTGTTTATCGCTTTGCAGACTTCCGAGTCATGGTAATAAATGGCTACACGTTTGTTATCACGGCCAAATTTATACGCAAAAGATGTGCCCAAGCGGCCCGGACCAATAATGGCCACTCTTGTCGTATCTAAATTAGAAGTTATCATTAATTATACTCTTTATCACATTTTTAAAGCTTTATTATAGGAAATAATATATCCGGCGTCAAATTTTAATAGCTTTTTCCCGAAAATAATTAAATAATAATTCATTAACAAGTGGAAACACCTCCGGCAGGAGCCGGGCGATTCCAAGTCACAGGATTTAATTCTTTTTAGTTGCATTATCATAAATGATTGTTTAAAAAAAGCAATGTCTTGATCATTTCCATAAGGCGCTTCGGAAACGCTTGATTGTACTGACGCCTGGCTTCAGATTTTAATTTGGTTGAAGAAAGTAAAAATTTTAAAAGAGATCATATTTTTATGGCCAAAAAAGACGCGGTTTCCAAGGAAAAGACATTGCTTTTTCCCGATGAAAAAATAAAGGAAAGAAAATTTATCCTGGAAGGAAAACTGGAAGGAGAGTATACTTCCTACTACCACAGCGGCCAGGTACTGGCGCAGATTAATTTTGTCCGCGGCAAGAAAAATGGCGCGGCGGTGATTTATTATCACGATGGCCATGTAAGGGAAAAAGCAAACTTCATAAACGACCAGATGAACGGCGAATATATTTCTTATTATGAAAACGGGAATATCAGAGAGCAGGAATATTACAAAAACGGCAAGCTCGACGGCAAATATCAGATTTTTTATAAAACCGGACAATTAAAGGAAGAAGAAAATTTCAGAAACGGTAAATTTGAAGGCGAGTATATTTGTTACTATAAAAGCGGGCAAATCAAGGAAAGAGGTTATTTTAAAAACGACAAGCGGGAAGGCGAATATCTTGCGTATTTCAAAAGCGGGCAGATAAAAGAAAAGGCCTCTTATAAAAATGGAAATTGTATCGGCAAATTTCTAGTTTTCAATGAAGATGGTTCCGATTCCCCTGAAGCGGATACTGACGATAATAGCGGTTCGAGTAATTGGGAAGAAAAAGATATTGCTAATTTGCTCCAGAACTTGAAACACTTCGACAAAAAACAAAAGTAATCATGCCTCTAACTTTGTAGGGGAATAATCATGATAAAAAATATTCTTATTCCTACCGATGGTTCCGCTAATAGCCTTACAGCTTTGGAGTACGGAATTTATGTTGCCCGTAAACTCGAAGCCTCTTTAATCGGTCTTTATGTTCTGGATGTAAATTTAATTCGGGGGCCGATGCTTACCGACATTTCCGGTTCGGTAGGAATGCCGCCTTACGACGGTTTTTTTGATGCCATTGAAACATCTCTTAATGAAAAAGGTGATTTTATCCTGAAAGAATTTCAAGAACGCTGTCAGAAATCCGGTATCCATGCCGAAGTAAAAAAGACGATAGGTAAAATCAGCCAAGTAATCATCGAAGAAGCCCAAAACGCCGATTTAATTCTGATGGCTAAAAAAGGAGAGCACTTTCACTTAAAGGAAGGCGGCCTTCTTGGTTCGGTCACCGAAGCTGTTATCCGCAATTCGGGCAAACCGGTACTGGTCACTCCTGAGAAATTTCTGGAAATAGAAAGCATGGGGCTTGCTTACGACGGCAGTGGTTCGGCGTTAAAAGCCTTAAAGCTTTCTTTGGAATTATCGAAAAATGCCGTCTGGCCTATAACAGTTGTCATCATCACATCGGATGCGAAAAAAGCCGCTGCTTTATCCGCGCAGGTGGAAGAGATGAATCAAAAAGATCCTGATGAACCCCCGACAGCTGATTGCGCAATAATAAACTTGTCTGGCGAGGAGCAGGATGAAATTATCAAGTTCATCCGGGAAGGCGCTGTGGAATTAATGGTCATGGGAGCCTATGGGCACAACCGTCTGCGCGAATTACTCTTAGGCAGTACTACATCTCACGTTATCCGCAAAAGTCCGATACCTGTCCTGCTTATCCGTTAATTTAATTAACTACTGGCGTAGCGGGACGACAGTAGTTATATCGGAATTAAAATCCCCACTCGCAAGGGCATCTCGGTTCGATTCCGAACTCCGGCACCAAATGAAATCAAAAGGTTAGGCATACGTTGTCTGACCTTTTTTATTTTCATTGCTACCGTATTGCTACCCTTCTTAATGTTTCTTTGTGATTTTTGGTTATGTTGGACAATGATAAATCTCAATGAAAAAATGCTGTTATTTGTGATGCAAGATTTTGTTCCTCTATTGATATGAAGACTAGCACATGAAATAAAAAATGTAAATCTGAAGAGTGAAGTGATTGTTTCTTTCACCTACAAGTCCGCAATTTGGTAAAAAAATAAAATTGACGATTACTGGTTGAAGTATTCATAAATGAGAGGCAGGGCTATTGCTGACCCTGCCTTTCATTTTAAACAGATTGGTTTACAATTTCTAATTATTTGTTAATTATTTCCCTATATATTTTC
>Ga0209777_10003178_pt1 | contig 20701 bp, 17 predicted proteins | sample FrelakmetHBP12HB_FD_187147 | JGI IMG/M metagenome (GOLD analysis project Ga0209777, IMG submission 187147) | Freshwater lake sediment microbial communities from the University of Notre Dame, USA, for methane emissions studies -HBP12 HB (SPAdes)... | ecosystem: Environmental > Aquatic >...
TAAATCGTCTTACTTTTTGTATTATTTCTTCACCCCAAGGGCCTTGTATTTCTCTTGATGAAAATTTGACCTGTTTTTCAATTAGTTCGGAAAAATTCTTTGATATTAACTCGGTTCTCATTTCGGTATACGTTTTTTTCAAACCAGCATCTTCTACGGGATCATGTTCAGCTTTTAACCAAAGCTTTGTTTGCGTATCTAAAACTTTTTAACTAATGACGCACAAGAAGTTTATCGTAGATTTCCTCTAATTTACCAAAATTCTTATTCCAATCTGCTCTATCCCTAGCAATCTCTAAATTTCTTCTTCCAAACTTTTCTCTCAAATCATTGTTATTCAACAACAAATTTAATTTTTCATATACCTGACGATAATCTTTTTTAGGCACTAAAAAACCATTATATCCATCAGTAATCCAATCTTTATTCCCATCGATATTCGTCACGACTACAGGCAACCCGCATGCCATTGCTTCCAGTAAAGAGATAGATGTACTATCGCTAAAAGATGTGGACACATAGATATCTGAAGCGGCCAGATACTTGGGCATGTCATCATTTTCAACATGCCCAACAAAATAGACATATTCTTTAAGTCCGTTTTCTGATATATAATTCTCAAAATCATTTTTTAACGAGCCATCTCCACAAAGCAATATTCTCGTATTATTATTTTTTTTGATTAGTTTTGGTAATGATCTTAAAAAATATTCTACACCATAAATGGGTTTAAAAGACCTTGTCATAATAATAATAGTTTTATCCGCCCAGCCTAACTTTACCCTTATGTTATTTTCACCTACCTCCGGATTAAATTTATTTAAATCGATACCCCAAGGGAATACAACCATCTTATCTTTGGGATATCCATATAAATCATTAATTCTACTTTTCATAATTTTTGAACTACATTGAATCATATCAGCTTTTTTTATTGTCAAAATAATTTGTTTTTTAGTTAAATATGATGTATTTTGCGGGATAACCAAAACGTCTGATCCCCAAGGCATCAGTAGAAACGGATGGAATCCTGATAAGGCAGAGATAAAACCATGCGCGGGGATCCAACCTCCGTGCAAAATGTCAGGCCCTATTTCTTTAATTATTTTTAGGATATACTTTCTCTGGCCATAAATATACTTAACATATTTAACATCATTAATAAATCTATTACTTGCCTCATTCAACTTTTGTGGAAATGTAAAATATTTTGCTCCTTCAATTTTCACAGGATTTTTATCAATCGTTAAAACATTTGTATCGTATCCATTTTCGACCAATTTCCTAATGAATCTAAAGTCATGAATATGGGTGCTATCCCCAACATATAAAATTTTCAAGAGTTTCAAACCTCTCGAAGGATTTTCGTTAATTTATTTGTAAGAGTTTCAATTCTAAAGGAATTGATATTTGGGAATTCACAATGACTTTTACTAGCCCTGATAATCCCCCGCGAAAAATCATTACAGTTTGGTTTTGAAATAAAGACATTGGGAAAATTCCAGTGAATAACCTCTAATATATTAGTTGAAACTACAGGTTTCTTCAACGCAGTATATTCCAAAATTTTTATTGGGCATCTTGAATCATCATATATTGTCTTGTCCACAGGATAGACTCCTATATCGGTTGCAACAAAATAATCCTCTACGTTATTTACCCATCCAGTAAAAATAATATCCTCGAATTTCTTTGCTTTCTTTTTCATTTTTTGGTAATAATGGTTTCTTCCTACAATAAGATATTTTGCATTCTTAATTTTTCGTTTAACAATAGGAAACGTATCAATGAAATAATAGGTGCTAGCTATGGAAAGTCCAATCAATGTTATAATAGTTGAACCATATAGGTTGTGTTCTTCTTTAACGCGATCCCCGTTACCTTTCGAGAGTTCTGTTATGTTAATAGGATTTGGCAAATAATGACTTTTCTCGTTATATTTAGATGAATAATCTAATAATGAGTGAGAAACACATAATACCGCATCGGAGTTTTTTAGGTAAATATCTCTCACATGTTTATCGTCGATATAATCTAGATAATCAAATATTATAGGCACTTTGACATCGAAGGGTGGAAAACCATTTAAATAATAGCTAGGCCCACAAATGATTGCATCTATATTATAATTTTTTACAATTTCCCTAATTTTTTTCTGAAATTTTTTTTCATTCATCTTTAATAAATTTGGCGTAAAAGAGGTATTCTGAATCCGCGAATAATGGTGTAAATAAACTCCGTCATCCTTTTTATCCCATGATTGAAATCCATTGATGTGTAGCTTTGGATTTAAAAAATTCGAGAAAGCAGATCCTTCTAGTTGAGCCCAAGTCAAAACATGTATTTCATGGTCTTTTTTCATTTCTTTTATGAAGTATTGATCTCTTGATTTGCAATTATCCCATGAGGTATGTGGAATCCATAATATTTTCATTACACATTCCTTAAGAGTTTTTCATATTTCTCCAAATTTTTCATAGAATGTCTCTCTTTTACAGTTACATGCGCATTTTCAGCGATTTTCTTAGCAAGTTCTGGATCGTCCAATATCATTTTCATTTTTTGGATCAAGGAGTGTATTGTGGGTTCTGCAAGTAAGGAGTTATATTCATCAGTCAATATCTCTGTTGTTCCTCCAACATTAGTTGCAATTATCGATTTTTTAAAATACATTGTTTCTAGCAATGACCAGTTATAATTATCATATTTGGAGGCATGAATAAAAACGTTCACTGTGGAGACATACTTTGATAAGCCATCGTGATCCACATATCCCGTGAAAATTACCTGATTATTGATATTATTTATAATTGAATAGTTCATTAATTCATCCTTTAACTCTCCATTTCCGATAAAAACTAATTTTATGTTGTTGTATTTAGCTGTTAATAAATGAAATGCTTTTAAAATATCAGTAACTCCTTTAAAAGCATCGAGTCTACCCAAAACCCCAAAAACAAAATCATCATTTTTTATGTTTTTAACCAAATTTTTATGTTTCGTATTACTTTCTTTTCTAATTTTATCAATTTCAATCCAGTGTGGAACTAGTTCCAACTTATTTTCATTAATTCCTGCTTCAATTAATTTTTCTTTTAAAAAATTATATTTTACCATAATTTTAGAGACTTTTTTTAATGCAAAATTTCTAGATAATTTCCAATAAATAAATCTGCTAAACTTTACACATTTTGAACAATTATTTATTGATTTAGATAACACACAGGGTAGCGGTGTTTCCTTTGGGCAAAGCAATTCCCAGAAATGTATAGATAAAACGATTTTTCTTTTCGTACTAAATGGTATAGCAAAGGGATAAGTATGGACATCTATAACATCTATTTTACCATGTTTTTTCTCTATTTCTCTTACTTTTTTCCATATTTGATAATAACCAATGATTGGCTTTGGATATGGGATATTATATAATCTAACATTTTTAAGTTCAGGCAGTGTGTATTCTTTCTTTTGGACTTCATCGATAACTTCTTGAGAATAGCCTTTTGATTTTAATTCTTCACTTTTTGGTCTTACTACGATTACATCAACATCATATCCTTTTTCAGAAAGATACTTTACGATAGAGTAATTGTGTGTTTCAGTTCCACCCACGGCGGGAGGAAATCCTGTGCAAATATGACAAATTTTCATCGAATTAAACTCCGATAAACCTCAACTGTTTCTCTCGCGTTTTTCTCCCAACTAAATCTTTCGTTTATGTATTTTTTGTTATAATTTCCCACTTTAGAAGCAATATCTGGATTTTCTAAAAAATAATCCATTGCTTCTGCCAATTTTTCCTCATTATTTACTTCAACTAATAATCCATTTCTTTTGTCTTTAACAACCTCAGGTATGCCGCCGACGTTTGTTGCAACAATAGGTTTTCCTGCGGCCATAGCTTCTATAATAGTCAATCCAAATCCTTCGAGTCGTGAGGAACATACATAAAAAGTGCAAAGTGCATAAATTTTTTTTAATGTTGTCGAATCAACAAATCCTGTAAAAATTACATCTTTTGAGAGTTTTAAAGACCGTACGATCTTTTTTGCAGAATTTTTATTTCCACTACCAACTACTAGCAATAAGGCCTCTGTTTTTTCCGTGACTTTTTTAAAAATCCTTAATAAAAAATCTAGATTTTTTCTTGGATCATCAACTCTACCAACAAAGAGAATTACTGGCTTTTTATCAATTTTAAGTTTATGTCTAATTTCCTCAATTTCTTTTTTTGTAAAATTATATATTCCTGAATTGATACCATTATAGACAACGTCAATTTCATCAGAAGGAATTCCGTATGTTTTAACAATTTGGTTTTTTGTAAATTTGCTAACAGATATTATTTTATCAATGGATTTTATACATCTTTTCTCAATACAGGGAATGAAAAAGTTGTTTTCTCCACGTATGTCAAATAACCTTTCAAAAAAATTTAGATTGTTATTTGTTATCGCATCTCTTACCAAGTGATGAATAGTAATTACATGAGGCGCCTTAGATAGTCTTTTTCGTAAATGCCAGTAAGAAATGCCATTGAAATGAATTATATCAAATCCATTCTCATTCTCAGCATTATTTACCATTTCCGGTAAACGTAACCAAAATTGAGGTGTCTTTAACGATAATCTGTTATGTGATTTTATTCTAACGATTTCCAAATTATCCAAATAAAATTTATCCTCTTGCATATCGTTGATTTCTGGAGTAAAGACAGTTACTTGATTCCTTAACTTTGCCAGTTCTTCAGTCACATGTTTTGCATAAATCCCAGCTCCACCACAGATGAATGGAGGATATTCATCCGTTATGAATGCAATCCTCATATACCAACTCCACTTTTTTAGCTATTTTTTCCCATGTCAAATTATCGGCAATAAATTTTTTTCCATTTTCAATAAAACAGGCAGATTTCTTATGATTATTTATCAGAAGTTTAATATTTTCAACTAAATCGTCTATGTCATTGTATCGTACTACTTTTCCACAATTTGCAGCCTTCACAAACTCTCCACAACCACATCCATCACTTACTATAACTGGATTATCAAATTGTAAAGCCTCAAAAGGACTTATCCCAAAAATTTCATATTGAGATGGATATACAAAGACATCGGAATCATAATACGCAGCATACTTTTCGTTTCCATCAAGAAAACCTATTAAGGTTATCCTATCCTCTAACTTATTTTTTTTAATAATCTCAATCATATTATCATAATACCCATCATCGGGTCCGATTATCACTAAATGAACATTACTAATCTTATCCGATAATTCTTTAAATGCTCGAATTAAAAAATCAATTCCCTTAATTTGATGTATGCGTCCTAGATATAAAATTAAAAAATCTCCAGATATCCCATATTTTTTTCGAAAATATCCTTTTTCTTGTTTCTTCTCATTTTCAGATAATACTTCAATGCCATTTGGAATAACAATTATTTTTTCATGCTCCATTCCCATTTTTTTATATTGAATAACTTCTTTATTTGAAACAGCAATCATTCGAGATGAATACCGTAAAATTCTTTTACCCCAAACCAAATCAAAAATTTTTTTATAAGCTATTTTAGAGAAAAAAGGCAGCACTGATCCATGTGCTTGCAAAATATAAGGGACATCATATTTCTTAGCATATTGATGAACTATGTTATTTTGGTAGGCTCTAAAAGTATGCAAATGAATAATATCAAAAGTTTGAATATTGTCTTTCAACCATTTTTTAAATGATGGAGAATACAAGAAAAAACCAAGATTCATCAAACATTTAAAAGGAATTACATTCACACCTTGCTCGTTGATACTCTTTGCGTATTCTTCATCAAATTCAAAATCAGTGGTAGATATTGTAACATTATGTCCCATTTTTTTTAATCCTTTTGAAAGATTATAAACAACATTGACATCCCCGCCCATTTTAGGAGAAAAATATGGGATTACCTGCAAAATATTCATATTTAAACCACGATGGAATCTTTATTTATCATGTTATAAAAAATTTTTATGTATTGCTCTATATTTCTATTTAAATTCATATTTTCCTGATGAAAAATTTTCCCTTTGGCCCCTATATCTCTCCTAATTGTTGGGTCATAACTTATTTTTAAAATCGTCTCACTCAATCCGACCGGGTCTCCAGATTCAACAACAATTCCTCCGGCCGTTTTGACGACATATGCTGTTTCGCTATTAAAAGCAACACTTGCAATAATTGGTTGTCCCAATCCAAGTAAATCTTTGATTTTCCCTGGAAGACAAGGTGCTTTCATGCGTTCATCCAATGAAACAAATGAAATATCTGAAGAATTAATAATGTTGAAATATTCATCCCGAGATTGAAATGGAAGTAATCTCACATTTGATATATCTTCATTAGAGATTCTTTCCTGAAGATGCCGTTTAACTGAGCCATCACCAACTATGTAAAAAACAATATCGTCATGTTTGATCAATTGTTTTGCCGAATCAAGTATGTTGTCAATACCTTGATATGGAGATAAAATACCTGCATATGAAACTAAAAATTTATCTTCAATTCTTTCTTTTATCTTAAAATCCTTTTTTTTCTTGTAGTTTCTAATATCTTCTAGAATCACTCCATTATAAATATGTTTGATTTTATTTGGGTCTCCACCACGTTTAACAATATATTCAATTCCACCATGTGAAAGAACAGTAATAAAATCAGCAGTCCTGTATGCTTTTTTTTCAATGTGTTCCAATATCTTTATCATCAACGGGTTTCTCAATACCCCAACATCGGTAAGTTCTTGTGGATGAAAGTCTTGAAAATTGAGAATGCTTTTTGTTCCATCATATTTCTTGATTTTTCTTGCAAGATAATACAATGGAAGTGGTGGAATATACAACAAACAAGCATCAAACTTTATTCCTAGATTTTTGTATATTTTGAAATAATAACGAGGAAGAACAAAATGTTCAAACCCTCTTAAAACTATATTATCTCGTTGAGTAGGATGCCTGCATCGATGAACATGGACACCATCAATTATTTCATCAAGAGGAAAATTTTTGTTTTTATCATTTTCTTCTAAGTTAAACTCTCGAGGATAAGATGTTATCACATGGACTTCATGACCACGATTTACAAATGCCTTTGAGAGATCAAAATAAATATGAGCGGCACTACCAATTTCTGGAACAAAGTTCGCCACAACAAGTAAAAGTTTCATATCATTTCCTCAAAATCATTTGAAAGAGATAATCAAAAGAAATTAAGATATATATGCTGGTTTACCTTTCAATTTCCATAATTGATTTCTTCTTCGAACACCACGTATTTTTCAAATACGCTGGAAACTCAGCACTTTCATTGATAAAATCATTAACATACGTCCAGTCACGGGTTTCACTCTCATCACCGGTAATTGGTATTGATTGTTTATTCCAAACGATATTTTAACTCCTTTTTTGATTTACCCTGGGCGTAAGATATCAGTTACTTACTTCCGCAAAAATACTTACTGATTCATTAAAACCTGGAGACTCATGAGTAGGTCTAAAGATAATAGGCGTCCTCATCTGTTTTTTTATCCGATCTAAATTTTCTTCCAGTTCCTCTTTTATTTGATTATGTTCCACCAATACAGCAAGGCAATCTTTGCCTTTGACAACATCCGCAATAGTAGTATACTCGTAGTTTTTTACAAGAGGATCATAACACGCGACATCGTAACCATCTGTTCGTAAAATCTCAATAATTTCAAGAGCAGGACTCTCCCGAGTATCATACGTATTCGGCTTGTACGCGATTCCTAACACCACGATCTTTGGATCAGATACATCTTTCAAGAGCCGACGTATTTTCCCGGCTATCCTCTTAGGCCTCGCGTCATTTATTCGCCTCGCTGCAAAAATAAGACTTGTATTCTCTGGGTCAATTTCTTTTATAAACCAAGGGTCAAGAGGTATACAATGTCCACCGACACCGATACCGGGTTGCAATAACTTCACACGTGGATGGTTATTCGCCAACTTGATAACCTCTTGAGCATCTACTCCTAACGTCTCGGAGACTTGTTCGATTTCATTTGCCAAAGCGATATTCACATCGCGAAAAGTATTCTCTGCCAACTTACATAACTCAGCGGTCACATCATCAGTGATGAACAATTGACCTTTGACGAAAGAAGAGTAAAGTTCTTTTGCAATCTGAGACGCTTTTTTATCCATCCCGCCAATAACACGATCATTATGGACAATTTCATGGAAAATGTTACCCGGGAGGATTCTCTCAGGACAATGCGCAACGTATACCTCACTATTTACAAACAAACCAGTTCCCTGCTCAATAATAGGTTTCATAATTTCTCTGCACGTCAACGGAGGAACTGTCGACTCAAGGATGACAAGGTTGCCCTTTCGCAGATACGGAAGAATTGATTTTAGAGCAGCAACAACAAACGAGAGATCAGCGATCTTTTTCCTTTTATCAAGAGGCGTCGGAACAGCTATAAGAAAAACATCTCCTTCACAGGCGGTCTCCTGAGATTTCAGATTCTTTCGGACATTCTCCTCTTTGAAGATTTTTTCGAGTTCTTTTTCCCCAAGGTGAAGAACTCCCCCATTTATCGCCTCTACAATGTTCTTATCAATATCCACCCCAACAACCTTATATCCCGCCCGTGCAAAAAGAATCGCTGCAGGAAGCCCTACATACCCAGTACCTATCACAACAATTTTTTTATCTCCAGGATTTAGTCTTTCATCTTCTTCAGTAACTAACATAAAAAACACCTGCTTATACTATTTAGATTAATTGAACAGTCTTACTTTTGTATTGCTTCCTCATCCATTCAGTAGTTTTCCGAATCCCTTCCTCCAAACTACAAGATTCTTTATGACCTAAATCTTTTACAGCCTTTGAAATATCCACATTTTTAATTTTTGTTGTTAACAATTCTGAATCTTTATATTCAACAAGATTGGGATCCGCACCAGTCACCTTAAGAATAATATCAGATAATTCTTCTATAGAATGCAACCTAAACCCTCCAATATTATACGTTTCACCTGAGTTGAAATTATCACATATATTCCCCAAAGTCTGAATTGCATCCGGCAAATATGTCGAAGTACGCTTATGTCCTCTAAAAACAGTCCAAGGTATATTGTTCAATGCACAATATAAAAACCGGCAGTTAACCGAACGGTAAGGACTATAATATTCCCCAGGACCATAGGTATTAAACAGACGAACGACCACACTTTCAGTACCATTTTGTTTCGCAGAATTCTGTATCTGCATTTCATTTACCCATTTCGTCATAGCATAATCATTGAGTTGTCTTACTTCATACTTGTCCATTACATTTTCAACCATCAAATTAGGCCAATCACCATATACCTCAGATGAAGAGAAATGAATTAATTCGAAATTAAGTTTCTCCTGCAAACGTATAATGTTTTTTGTTCCCACAACATTTGTACGCCATAAATTCTCATAAAAATCTTCTCCATTCCAACGTCCAAACTCAGCTGCACAATTATACACATAATCAAATGGACCTATTTCTGTAAAAATTCGTTCAACCTGGCGAAATTCACCGATATCGCATCTTACATAAAACGCTTCATCAACATCTGTTTTAACGCTGAATCCTTTTTCAAATTCATCGTGACATAAATCACAAGAAATTACATCATACCCTCGCTGCTTTAAATTTTTAACAAGTCCGGCTCCTATTACCCCAAGTCCACCTGTCACAAGTATTTTTTTGCTATACTTACTCATAACCTTTCCTCCAATATATCAACAATTTTTTTACTTGATTGACCATCACCAAACAGATTGCTTCCCTCTCATTCTTTATGAAGCATGCCGCCTAACATATCGCATTATGAAAAGTTTAAACACAGTTCGAATTTCCCCAAGTCACACTAAAAACGTATATTTTTATCGGTTTTAATCCTTGTTTAATAGCCATTTCCACAATGGCATAAATTGAATGGATGCTTTGTCTCCAAACCATTCTATTTTTTCTTTTCCTTCTTTGTTTTCTGTAATCATTAGTAGATTTTTACAATGTAACTCTTTCCCGGCCTTTATGAGTGCTCGTATCTCTCTGTTTTTTGTCTCTACATTCTTCAAATTATAGCATACCTGGATTAGTTGATCAACATGTAATCCTCGTTTTATGACAAAATCTACTTCTTCTTGTTGCGGATTTTTCCAATAATAAACGTTGATTCTACCATTGACTTCTTCTTTTTTTAATTCGCATGCAACAACATTCTCATACAGCTTTCCCCTGTCGAGACTTATCGAAAATGCTTTTGCATAAATAAACCCATTATCAATGCAATAAATTTTTTTATTTGATGATAATTGCTCTTTAACTTTATATGAAAATCTGCTGAGACTAAAGAAAATAAATGACTCCTCTAAATAACTCAAATATTTTCTTATGGTGTGCGAACTCTTTACCTTACTTACCTTTGTCAGAGCATTAAAAGAATATTCACTTGCAACATTTGAGATCAGATAATACGCTAGATCTTCTATTTCTTTTACATTTCGTATGTTATATCTTTTTACAATATCTTTATAGACAACAGAGTTGAATAATGTCGATAAATATTCTTTTAACTCAACATTCTTTACAAGTGGCTCAGGAAAACCGCCGTGAACAAGATACTGTGATAATTTCTCGTTTATCTCTAAACTGGTTAAATCTGTATCTTCAAGTTCTAAATATTCCTTAAACGAGAATGGGAAAATAGCAATCAGGGAATGCCTTCCTGTGAGATGAGTTGATAACTCTTTACTTAAAAGATTTGAGTTACTTCCAGTGATAATCAAATAAAATCCTTGTCGCTGTAATCTATTAACAAAAAGTTCCCACTTTGGGAAATTCTGGATTTCATCCAAAAGAACATATTTCGGTTTGTTATATAAAGAATTAAGAGCACTCTCGAGACCACTATAATTTTGCATATCATTTAATTTTTCATCATCAAAATTAATATATCCAAAATTATTTGATTCTTTCAGAAGATGAATTGCATAAAAAGATTTCCCAGCTCTTCTGGGCCCTATAATTACTTTTATGAGGTTGTTGTCCAATTTTATATTGGTTTTTCTTTCTACGTACTTCTCGTTTAATCGTAAGTCAATTTCACGTTTCTGCAGAATAAGTATATCTCGAATTTCCTGTAACATAAACAATACATTGCAAAATAGTTTATAAATTTTTGTATTATAAAGTAAAAATATGTACTAGTGGTACTCTAAATTCCTCCACCAAATACACCTTTCTACATCATAATCTCATTGAAATTCAAGCGATGACCCACACACAAAACATCAACGATTTGTTCCCCACTGGTTCCATCACCTAAGGGATTATCCCATACTTTAGTACTGTTCATCATCAGTGAAACCTTATGTATGATTGTCTCAGGGTCTGTTCCAGCAAGCATATTTGATCCTGCTTCCACGGTTTCAGGTCGTTCAGTGTTATCACGCAGTGTGATACAAGGTCTGCCAAGAATACAGGTTTCCTCCTGTACACCACCTGAATCAGTAAGAATAAGACGCGCATGCTGTTCCAACTGGAGAAAACCAAAGAAATCAACGGGATCGATGAATGTGATTTTTTCAGTATTGAGATGAAACTTGTTCATCATCTTTTTTGCACGAGGATGAATCGGATACACAACAGGAAAATCATAGATCTCTTTGAGTTGTTTAAGACTAGTAAGAATCCCTTCGAAACGATGTTTGTCATCTACGTTTTCCTGCCTGTGTGCGGTAACAAGGAAAAATTGATTTGGTTGAAGATTAAGAGTATCTAAGATGTTTGCTTTTTCCTCTGCAAGTTTCATGTGTTGATGTACTGCATCAACAATAGTATTTCCTGTGACAAAGATGTTTTCTGAAGAGATTCCTTCAGAGAGAAGAATATCTTTAGCTTTTTCTGTTGGAGCAAAACAAAAATCTGAGATATGATCAGTTAAAACCCTATTGATCTCCTCAGGCATGGCTCGGTCATAGGATCTCAAACCTGCCTCTACATGTCCTACTTTTATGTGTAGTTTCGCAGCCGCAAGAGCACCAGCAAGAACCGTATTTGTGTCACCTTCAACCAATACCACATCGGGCTGTTCCTTTAGTAACACTTGCTCAATTCCGATAAGGGCTCTTCCGGTCTGCTCCGCTTGCGTACCAGAGCCGACATCAAGATTGTATTTTGGCTTCGGCAACTCAAGTTGTTCAAAAAAAACCTGATCCATATTATAGGAATAATGCTGCCCCGTATGCAAAATAAAATAATCTTGTTTTCTTCTTTTGCATTCACGAATTATCGGAGACATCTTGATTATTTCAGGGCGAGTACCGACAATAATCGCGATTCTTAGTGGTTGATCCTTCATAAAAAAACCTTGCACAGTATTATTTTTTCAATCCAGGATATAGGTAAACATTTGGATAGATCATCGTGAGATTACTGTTATTGCAATTTCCATATACTACACTTATTTTATGTTCGTCTAAGAAAGCAGTGTCAACACATTTTTCGGTGAGGAATTTTTCCACCTGAGTATGTAACTCATATCCATAAATCGGATTCATAGATGAGGAGACTATGTAGAGCCCTGTCACCGCTGAAAAAGGAGACGCATAAAACGGATTGACTGCAGCTCTGTCGTAGAGATGGGTTTCATTTCGATACTCGTCCAGGTGATCGTTCATCCAGGTAAACGTTGCGTAGTCGTCTTCGTTGATCATCTGGTAATACTGAATGCCGAGGTGTACTGGCACCACAGTTACAAGAAGAATGATACAGACGACGACAGTGAATAGGAGACCACGATGTCGTAACAATTGTTGGTACCATTTAGATATGAGGTGTTCCGAATGATCAATTATGAATCGTCGTAATTCACTCAATCCATATCCTGCAAGAAGTGCAACCATCAAAAACAGATACATGAAGGACCGTTCGTATATAATGGGAAGCCCATAGCCCATCTTGTCATACAATCCGATTATGACAATAAATGCAATGGCTGACAAGGTGAACGTACGTTGGATGGCTTTTCCTTTTGTAAACGCAGCGTATGCCCCGATTATACATAATATCCATGTGATGAATCCGAGTTGTTCAAACGACGGCCAGATTTGAGGGAGATTAAAATCGACAAAGAAAGTTTTCCCTCCAAAAAAGGCATCGATAACTTGTTGCAGTTCGTAACCCCATCTTGAGGCAAGAAGAAATACGAGACTGACGGGGATCAATGAAAGACCCATGGTAAGAATGGAGAATTTGTATTCTTTTTCTAGGAGTAATACGAGCCCATATAAGAATGTGATAATGATACATGCGAGGGCAGAAGGTGGATGGATGAGAAACACGCACCATATGAAAACAGGGATGAGCAGTGTAGCAAACATCTTCTTAAGCTGTGCTAACCAAATAATGAAGATAATGAACAACAACCCCATAGCTAAGGCAACATAGAATGATGGACCAAGCATTCGGCAGGTAGTTGGTATAAATGCAATGAGGAATGCTGCTTCAAGGCCAAATTTTCGCTCGGATCGTTCCCCGATAGCAAACGCGATAAGACTCATGAACAGCATGATAACAGCAGGCATGAACACGACGATGGTGTTGAATGTAGCACCAGTGATCCATTTCAGACTAGCGGTAATATATTGAAATCCTGATTCAAGTGATCGGATCGTACCACTCCCCGTATAGGGGTTATTGAATACCGATGATCCCTGCTCCATCACTGCTCTACTGTATTGCCAGTTGATCCATTCATCCACGTGAAACGGCAGGTAGTAACCGTTCGAGAGATGAGGCAAAAAAATCATAAACGCAGTAAATGCAAGTATGCTGAGTAACAGCAGAACCTTTTGATTTTTCAGAGACGCGGGATACAACTTTGGCAGACCAGATTTGTAGATGAAATAGAAAAAAACTACACCACTAGATGCGGCATAGACTGCAAGAAGAAGAAACACTTTTATTGCGGTTAAGGGAAGACCTAAAAGCACATCAATAACAAACATTCCACAGCAAAATACTCCTAAACTAAGGACGAACCCAAAGACAATTCTCTCTACATTTCTAAGATCTTTAAAAAGGAAAAAACTCCAGAGATAACCTGGAACAGTGAGGAGAATAATGCCACCTATTAATTTTACTAGTTCAACAAATTCGACTGGCATTACAACCCTTTATCCTTTTTACATTTTAAATAACGGTTCCACCTATCGCATCTGGTTTTTCAAGGTCTGCAAATAGAAATATTCCTCTTACTTCTCCAACCGAGCTTCACGTATTGTATAATGCAAGGAGGCGTATTGCGAAGAAGATCAATAGACACAGGAAGAGCACCTGCTATTAGAAAAAATTTTGGTCAACAAAACAGAAGGAAATGGAAAAAACGTATTACTATCGTCGTTGATTTGCATTGATCACTGCATGTAAGATCAACCCGGTGATACCTGCAAGCATCCCAAGAACAAGGAGCATCACGGTAACTAACGCAGTACCAAGTGGAAGAACTGTGTATGCCATGTAATCAAAATATACCACGGTGCCCAAGGCAAGCCCTGCAACAAACATGATAAAACCAGGAACACCAAAGAACAACAAGGAATGCTCTACTTCAAAATATTTCAAGATGGAAATAAGAACTCCGAGACCGTGACCAACTGGTTGTTCTGTCGAGCAATCTCCCTCATAACTACACGTGATGGGGACCTCTTCGCAGTTGAGATGCATCCTTCGACCTTGCAAGAGGATTTCGGCAGACGCCCCCATTCGAGCATCTTTCAGATCAATATTTTCGATAGCTTTTCGCGAATAAGCGCGAAAACCACTCTGACTGTCGGTCACTTTATTTCCTTTATCAGAGCCCGCATTGGTGACCTTGGTTAACACCGCAATACCAAAATGGCGATACATCGGAACCATGTTACCAGTACTGTCAAGGAAACGAGAACCAACACAGATATCTGCTTTCCCTTCTGAAACAGGCATCATCACCGTCTGAATTTGATCCGCGTCATGCTGCCCGTCTCCATCAAGGATAGTCATGACATCAAAGTCTTTCTCACGAGCGTATTCAAAGCCGCTTTTCAGTGCAGCTCCATATCCTTTGTTTTCATCATGTCTGAGAACTGTTGCGCCCGCGTATTCAGCTATCTTTGCCGTTTTGTCTGTACTCCCATCATCGATGACAACAACCTCGTCGACATATCGTTTCGCTTTCAAGACAACACTGCCAATCGTAGCCTCCTCATTAAAACAGGGGATAACGACAAGCGTACGTTTAGTTCCTTCACCCATTCATCATCTTGCTCCTCAACCTTATCCTTCCTCACACTACCCATCCTTTAACCTCGTATCACTCAACCATAAGGGTTGTCAATTCAGTCTAAAAGATAAATGAATCAATCGTGTTTTCGCCCATTTTGCTATAGTTTTGTACTATCTTTACAAATACCTCCTGTTGGGCAGAACCCGTGGTTCCGTACATGTCCTCAAAGAACTCATTGGATTCCAATGCTTTAATAACAAGTCGTTTCTGAGATTGTGTAAGAGAATACTCTCGTCCCATCTTAGAAAGAATATTTATCCAATACCCCATTTTTTTAGGGCGATCATCAGAGATATTTTGTATGCATCCGCACAGCACACACCAGTGATGTAACGAGACGTCGGATCTGCCAGTACTACTAGGGGTTCTCGTATCGTTTGAAGAAGCGATGGTTTCGGGGAGCCATATTCTGTGTTCTCTACCACAATCTTTATGAGAACATTTTCCCCTGAGCCATGCTTCCTCACCACTCATCTCATCTCATCTCAGTTTGATTATTCATCCTAGTTTTTTTCGGGCATTAGGTGATCGATTACATCATCCCCGCTTGTGCTGCAAGAGAGCAACACAAATACATTACAATACAATTACAAATGTAATATTTATATTATTTATAAACGTAATGATTTTTTTAAATATTAAAGACACCCCATTTTATAGATGTAAAATAATAAAAAGTACCAAGGCATAATGAGATGCTATAGTAATTTTCCCGTAATTTTTATATGCACCATACCGATTCCATGTCCGAATGCACAAAATATCGAACGGACAATACCTCATAATGTATCTCATTCTCGTAGCCCTAGCAGAAATCACTGTCACATATGTCAGTCCACAGGCAGGGATATTCTTTCACATCATCATTCTCTGTCTGCTCTTTATTCATTCAGGATTCATAAATAAAGAAAAAATGTCAATAGACAAATTACAATCGTTTTTTATCAAAGATAAGAAAAAACCCTCAAGTCTCGTACAGATACTTGGCGATAAAAGGGTAAAACTTACATCAATACTCCTTGCACTCACCCTTGTCCCCCTCATACGCATCTTAAGCCTTGTCATGCCGCTGTCTCATTTTCCACGTATCCAATGGTTTATCATCATCGGCGTCGCAGTCTACCTTGCATTTTTTATCTTATTATATCAGCAAAAAATCAATATCAAGGAATGCGGTCTACGGTTTCCAAGTAAAAAACACATTCCTATAGAGGTTGGTATCATACTGCTTGGAATACCTTTAGGATTTGCTGAGTATTTTATATTACGACCAGCTCCTTTTATCGACTCATTTTCTATTGAAAACCTCATTGTAGCAGTTCTGATCTTGTTTATAGCAACAGGACTCATGGAGGAATTAATCTTTAGAGGACTTCTTCAGAAAAAATCTATAGACATCCTTGGAGTATGGCCGGGCATACTTTTTATCACCCTTATTTTCGCTGTGCTTCATATTGGAAATCTGTCTTTCCTGGATGTGTTGCTTGTTTTTTGTATAGGCGGGTTGTATGCTGTCGTGGTAAAAACAACCAAAACAGTTATAGGAGTAAGTATATCACATACAATAGTGAACGTATTTCTTTTTATTATCTGTCCACTTATTCTGATTTAAAAACGAAGAACATCAAATATTTTTGTTATGACAATCAACGCAAACATCATCAATAGTGGTACGATGGCGATGCTGAGTCTGTCTGATAAAAACCGTGTTTGTTCTACCTCATGAGTTGATAATAGTTGCTTTGCTATTAGGAGGGATATTAAAACAATTGTACCAATTATTGCGAGGGAGGCAGTAATCGATATTGCTGCTGTTGTCGTTGTTGTTGTCGCAACAACGGTGGTTGTTGTAGTTGTTACGGTTGTTATCATCTCATCACCATCTCTTTGTTATTTTTAACATTACTAATGTAATGTATATGTAAAGTGTTATTTATACTCTTCCTTTTTTAAAAGAAAAAGGTAATTAAACCGTTTCACCATCTAAACACTGGAGAAAGATGAGGATACAATTCGAAAAATATCCAATCGATATACTACTCTGTTTCGCATGGAGCATCATTATTTCACTAATAACGACATTGAACATTGAAGGAACCGTTCGAATCATACTAGGTCTACCGCTTCTTCTCTTCATACCAGGATACCTACTCATCTTTGTACTATTCCCCGCCAAAAAAACAGACAAAGGAATAGACATCATAGAAAGAATTGCACTCGGTTTCGGCCTCTCAATAGCAATTGTCCCCCTAATTGTGCTAGGATTAAACTTCACACCATGGGGCATAAGACTACAACCCATCCTCCTTTCAGTATTCATTTTTATCGTCGGTGTTGGATCCATTGCGATCTACCGATGGACGAAAACCAACACAAGTGAAAGATTTACCATATCTTTCGATTTATCCTTACCAAAAGTTGAACGTAGAATCGATAAAGCATTGATCCTTATTCTAGGCGCTGCTATCATCATTTCTATTATCTCCGGCATCTATGTTATCGTTATCCCAAAAACAGGTGAGAAATTCACAGAATTCTACCTGCTGAATACCGAACGGCGAGCAGATAACTACCCAACGAATCTTACCATGGGAGAAGACGCATCAATCATCATCGGCGTTGCCGACCATGAATACCGACCAATCACCTACACAGTTGAGGTGTGGCTCATCAATCAAACCACAGTGTACAACAACCCAACACACAATAACGAAACCTTGTATGCTCATGCATGGTTTATGGACAGCGTTACCGTTATGCTCAATCATACCCCTGCTGAAATTGAAACAGCATGGAAACCACAATGGGAATACAACTATACCTTCAACATCAGCCAGAAAGGAGAACACCTCAAACTTGCGTTCCTCTTGTTTACCACCCCAACAGACACCTACAACCATGATATAGACTACAAAGATAGTATCGCAGAAAAAATCACGAATGCCTACCGAGAAACACACCTCTTCGTCACTGTATCATAAAAACCTATCACGAAAGACAGTATAAGGAGAAAATCCTTTCTTATCTTTGTCGCTTACAGCCATCCCAAATTCGTCACCTAAAAATCCTGCTTTTGAATTCTTGCTATCCTGATGAAATTTCCCAATGTCGTCGCCTCGCGTTTCCCGTCTTCGTCACCTCCCTTTTCCTAAAATCGTCACCTGAACGTTTTCCCAACATCATCACTCGATCACTGCCTGGAACATGGCGTTTGTAAAGAACTATTCTTCATTTAACACGATTGTTTCTCGACGCCCAACGGATTGATGAATCCTGGAACAATAAAATATACAGTATAATTGAACACATTTAAAAAAAACTTTGCAGAAAGAAATATAAAGCATAAAGCATATATGCTTAATTAGTGAATGATATGAGGACTACCGTCGAAATCAACGACACCATCTATAAAACCATAGTAACCAGATATGGAAAAAGAAATATTTCACATACCATAAATGACATCCTTTTCAGACACCTTTTCAAACAGAATAAAAAAGACATGTTTGGTGCCGACCCCTGGCTCAAAAAACAAGGATCCAAAAATCTGCGGGATGAACATGACCGTCACCTTTGATTCAAGCGCATGGCTTGAATACTTTTCAGGATCCAAAAAGGGAAAAATAGTTAAACAAATCCTCGAAGGAAAAGAACATATTGTTACACCATCCATCTGCCTCATGGAAATAAAAAATAAATACCTTCAAGAAGAACAAAAATTTCAAGATAGAATCGATTTCATCTGTAAAAACTCCTCAATTAGCGATATCAACCAAGAAGTTGCACTCATCGCTGCAGGCATAAAAAACACCTATAAACTTTATACTGTCGATGCGCTCGTTTATACAATAGCAAAACAACAACAATCAACGTTACTAACCGGTGATGCACATTTCAAAGACTTAGAAAATGTCAACCTCCTGTAACAAATCAATTCGTTTTCTTTTCACCTTCCTTTCTTAGTTACGCCCACGTCGTGAACCCGTCGATGACAATATGCGTAGTAACCGAGAGTGCTAATGCATAGACCAATCGAAATCGGAAGATGGAAGCGGTCACTCCCTGAGGGCTAATTCTTCGCACGATTTGTGAAACAAGAAAAAAATCGTATTGATATTTCATTTCTGATAGCGTAGTACACTATCCCCTGTAGTAATGACTTTCGCCCCTTATATTTCAATCAAAATCTCCTGTTTTTTCTTTTCGTAATCCTGGTCAGTGATTAAGCCCTTGTCTCTGAGTTCTTTCAACTTTGTCAAACGCTTGTCGGATTTCATGGACATGTCTATGGTTGCTTCTATGGCATGTATTTTTTCTTCCTCCTCTGCTTCTTGTGATAGGATCTGTTCGGAGGCGGCCTCTGCTTCGAGGTTCGGCGGGTAGGTCATTCGCGCACCATGTGTTAACCCAATGTTGTTGATTGAAAGAACGATATTCATCCTTGGGATGCATAAGACTTTGACCTGTGTCCCTTCTTGGATCATGTTTACGGTTTCAACAGTCGACATCATCGAAATAGGTCCAATATTCCAAGCCATGACATTTCGTCCAGCCCGATTCTTATACGCGGTTCCTTGCACTTCGATCCCGGTTCCTTCATTTAATGTATCGGCGATTCTCTTCCGTATTAGCATTGTTTTAAGGGACAAACCTATGGATATTGATCCTATCATAAACATAAAGAAGTAGAGCACGAACGATATCGTCCAATCGCTGATGATGGACGGAATTAAGACGGAGGTTGTTATGAAGAGGACTAGAGAAATAATCCCTAGTGCCCTCAGTCGATTCCGGTAACCCTTATAGAATTGTGAAACAGATTTCAGATCTGAGTCAAACAGGGATCGTTTGATAACATGGCTTGTGTTCGGAGACATCTGGGTTGGATAGCTAGGGAACTCACTCGCAATGCCCCTCGCTTTTTTGAACAGGAGGAAAAGCATCATGATTACAACCCCCTCCAGGTCATATGATTAAACTGATCACTGGTAGATCCCTTTTGAAGCAGCTCACGACGAGAAGGACATCGACTATTCGTACAGAACCAACCCGTGGTGAACGGCGAGAGGGTAACGAACCCGCAGTACGGACATGTCATCGAAGCGTTTGTCCCCTTAGGATACGGATATCCTGGTGGATCTTCTATAGGTGAGCACTGCATTGGTGCATCCCACGGGACCAAAGAGTTACCAACTGTTGGATTCGTCTCAATCCCCATCCCCAATGTTTCCGCAGGGTTAGCAAGAGGAGGTGGGGGTGGTGGAACCGTACCACCACGCCGTGGTTTCGGCGTCTTTTTGGGAGGAGATGAAGGATGAGATTGATACGGGATCGGGAT
>Ga0209777_10003179_pt1 | contig 20686 bp, 32 predicted proteins | sample FrelakmetHBP12HB_FD_187147 | JGI IMG/M metagenome (GOLD analysis project Ga0209777, IMG submission 187147) | Freshwater lake sediment microbial communities from the University of Notre Dame, USA, for methane emissions studies -HBP12 HB (SPAdes)... | ecosystem: Environmental > Aquatic >...
GTCCGCAAGATGCACGAAAAAGAATATCAAAAAGCAAGAGCGGCTTATGCGCGAGCTGTCGAGCGATGGCAGCGGGATCAAGGTATCAAGAGGGTTTACGCGGGCGATGACATTACCGCGACGTTTAAAACCGTTACGGGCTCTGAGGTTGAAGGACTTTGGGTCGGATCTCTACGTAGGTGGGCCTATAAAAATTGTAGGATACAAATAGAGGCTAAACCCTAACAATATCCTGTACTTATCTGCGGCCGGGTGCAAAAGCGTAGGAAATGGAGTACATTAGGCAGTAGAGGCAATGCTTTATACGGGAATTGACGTTGAAGAATTTAGGGCGCGTGTGCGCTCGGAGGTCGTGGCCTATCACGAATTTATGGGAAAGGCAGATTCACAAATCCAGCGTGGGTGCGCGGCTACTTTACACGAATACGTGATTGGCGTTCTCTTTCAGGCAGCAAAAGAGGCCAATCTATTCCCGATACCCGAATATATGCCTACAGCTTGCAGGAAGAGACTAGATCTCGTCTGTCTCGGGGCTACGCAGGAAATCGTCGCGGCCTTCGAGGTGGATAAAACCGTCTACCCCAAAAGCGTTCTAAAGTTGGCAGAGATACGAGACAAAGCGTTAAGAGTCGTAATCTCGATAGGCTTGGGAAAGCATCCGCTGAACCTTGAGCGAGTTGCGCTACTCGGTATATGTCACTGGGATTTTACTCAGAAAGCGCTAGGAATCTTAAATGGCAAACTATCAAGGCCCATCCAAGACTGATAGGAGTAATACTCCGGCCAGCGTGTCAAGGAAAAAGCGCATGTACGAGGTGTATGCTTCAAGATCCTTCGAGAAAAGCTGGGTATGAAAGATTTAGCCATGTACGACCTTTGCAATTGCTTTTCTGGAAGTCTGGAAAGTCTGAACCCACAGTGTAGGCGATCTGTACTTTCCCTAGCGATTACCGATAGTTAGGATACAAGATGGCGGCAAAAGACAAAGGGGCGGAGCCGAAAGAGGAAACCGCGCCTGTCGAAAAAGCGGGCGAAGCAGGTACGACGCGTGAAAAAAAAAGAGGGAAGGCCAAGGACCTCCCGTGCCGTCGGGCGTTCGCTCAAGACCCGAAGGCGCAGCAGGTGTTTTTGGATGCACTTGCTGACCTGCCGAACATTACGCGCGCCTGCAAGCTGGCCAACGTCGGCCGGGATGCTCCATACGCGCTGAAGGAAAGCGATCCGAAGTTTGCTGCGAAATGGGCGCGCGCATGGAGGCACGGCATACAGAGTTATGCCGACCGCGGCATTAGCCGAGGCTACGAGCAGTCGGATACCATGATGATCTTCATGCTCAAGAAGTACGATCCCGAGCGATTCGGCGACGTGATAAGGACCGAGCACACGGGAAAGGACGGCGGGCCGATAGTCACGATAAACGCTACGGTGGAGATGACGCCCCCCGAGCTTGAGGCGGCGGAGCATCGTGCAGCCGAATACGTGCAGAGAGCGAAAATGCGAGAGCTTGAGGCTACGGTGGTCGCCGCGCTACCCGCTGGCGACAACGGTAAGAGCAACGGCTCGGCCAACTAGAATGACGAGCAATGGAATCGGCGGGCAACAGTGGCGAGTCTCCGAAGAGCAAGGCGGATAGCGCGGCCGCACTAAAGGAACGGATTGAGGGGCTGGCGCAGTTAGAGCGCTACCTGATTACCAAGGCGCGGACGAATCCCGCGACGTTCTGCGAGTATGTGTTGCGCGACGAGAAGACGGCGCGGACTATCCACAACAGCGAGAACCACGAGCAGTGGCACCGGATATTGAACGAACACGACCGCGTAGTCGTCTGGGCTCATGTAGAGGCCGCCAAAACGTCACAACTATCGGTCGGCCGCGTGCTCTGGGAGCTGGGGCGCAATCCTCGACTTAGGATAGCGTGTGTAAGTAATACGGACGGGATGGCACTAAAGATCGGCTCTCTGGTCGGCAAGTACATAACGTCGAGCCCGGAACTACACGCGGTCTTCCCCGATCTAAAGCCCGATCCCGATTCGAGTTGGACCGCGCACAGTTTTACGGTGGCGCGCGATACTCTGTCGAAAGATCCGAGCTTTCAGACCTGCGGAGTACACGGTAACATCTTAGGCTCGCGCATCGATCTGCTTATCCTCGACGATATCCTGGACCATGAGTCCACGTACTCGCAGAACATGCGGGAGGGCACGAACGAGTGGTATATTCGTACCGTACCCGGCCGGTTGACCGAAGAGTCGCGGATCTGGGCGGTGGGCATGATGTGGCACGATGAGGATCTGCTGCACATGCTGGCCGCCAATCCTTTATTTTATTCGGTGATCTCGCCCGTGGTGGACGCCGAGGGAAAATCCACTTGGCTCGAACAATGGCCGGCCGAGCGCATACAGAAAAAGCGCGTAGAACTCGGACCCTTGGAGTTCGATCGGCAGATGCTTTGCCGGTGCATTAGAGACGGCGAAGCGCGGTTCAAGCCCGAGTGGATAAAGCTGTGCATGGAGCGCGGAGATGGCAAGACCATGACCTACGCGCTATCCTCGGTCCCCGACGGCTATCGGATCTACACGGGCGTAGACCTAGCGGTAAGCGAAAAGGAAACATCGGCCGAGACCGTCTTGTTCACCATCGCCGTGCATCCGGACGAGACACGCGAGTTGCTGAACATAGAGGCTGGCCGCTGGCACGGGCCGGATATCGTGAACCGGATAATCGACGTACACGCGCGATACCACTGCATCGTCGTCGTCGAGAGCAACGCGGCACAGGAATATATATCGCAGTTTACGCGGAAACTATCGGCCGTGCCCGTAGTGTCTTTTACCACGACGGGCAGTAAGCACCATCCGGAGTTCGGCGTTGAGTCGATCGGCGTCGAGATGTCGAACTCCAAATGGATAATCCCGAACGTACGGGGCGTATGCCATCCGGAGGTTGACAAGTGGATCAGTGAGCTTGTTTATTACGATCCGCGGGCGCATACTGGAGATCGATTGATGGCCTCCTGGTTTGCCCGCGAGGGCGCGCGAATGGCTATGGCGAGGACAAAAGCGAAATCTTTCCAACTCGATACGATGAGCAGGTGAGACGATGAGCAGCGGAAGCACATACGACAGCGGCGGGCGGAAGATGTTGTACGCCAATCCGGTTACCGACTCGATGGACGAGACCGAGCGGCCGGGCGGCGGTGGGATGAACACGCGGCAGATGGATCTCAACTACTTCTGGGGCTTCTACACGTGCCAGCACTACGGCAACCGGCGCTGTGACTGGGACGGGAAGGAAAACCTCGACCACCTGGAGACCGAGGTCGTTGCGCGCTCTGCCACGATCCCCCCCGGTTATTTCGACGCCGGGCAATCGCTGCCCCTCAAGTTCCGCAAGCCCACGGCGCCCTACTACATGGCGCGCGTTATCGTCAATCGGTTTACCGGCCTTCTGTTCGGCGAGAAGCGGGCGCCTAAACTCAGGGTGCGCGACGATGCGCTGACCGAGGACTGGCTCAACGCGTTCGTCACGGAAACCCGATTCTGGTCGAGGTGGATGCTGGCCCGGACTTACGGCGGGGCCATGGGCAGCGTGGCCGTCGGCTTCAAGTTCGTGGGCGGCCGGCCGATGGTCGAGGTGTTCGACCCACGCTGGCTGACCCCCGAGTTCGAGGATGAGGAGCAGGGCGTTCTGCGCTCGATCGAGAAGCGCTACATGTACCCGCGGGAAGTGCGCGATCCGAAGACCGGGGCGTGGACCGAAGGCGATTTTTGGTATCGGCGAATCATCGACCAGCAGTTCGATACGGTATGGCCAGCGGTGCCCGCCGAAAAGGACGAGGAGCCCGATTGGGACGATCCGAAGTATCGCCGGACGCGCACGCAACACGGTTTCGGCTTCTGCCCGGTCGTCTGGGTCCAGAACCACGAGGTGCAGGGCGACGAAGACGGCTGGTCCGACTGTGAGGGCGTGTACGACATGATCGAGGCGATAGACGCGCTGCACGCTCAGGCATACCGCGGGACCATAGGCTCATGCGACCCGACGCCGGTGATCACGAGCGACCAAGAAGGATTCGAGGATGGGCTGCGCAAGGGCTCGAATAACGCCGTCTGGCTCGAACGGGGCGGGACCATGTCCTACCTGGAGATTACCGGGATGGGACCGAAGGCCGCGCTGGAGCTGGCCGAGAAGCTGCGCAAGCTCGCCCTAGAGGTCGCGCAGTGCGTCTTGGACGTAAACTTCCAGGGGCCGGCGCGGACCGAGGAAGAGGTGGCGACCAACTACTCATCGATGTTGGAGACGGCGGACAAGCTGCGCGAGCAGTATGGCTCGGCCATCTACCGGTTGTTGTCCATGGTCTTGCAGGCCGTACGGCGGTTGGCCCGACCCGCATCGATCGAGACCGAGGCGGGCGAGGTGCGTGTGATCTCGCGGGTGGTCAAGTTGCCGCCCAAGCTCGATGACCAGGGAAACAAAATACCCCGTGAGGTGGGTGACGGCGAACTCTTGGATCTTCAATGGCCGGCATACGCCGAGCCGTCGCTCGATGATGCGGGCAAGGCCGTGGTCGCCGCCTCGCAGGCGAAGCTTACCGGACTCATAGACGAGGAGACGGCGGTCAAGCACATTGCGCCCTACTTCCAGATCGAGGATGTGGCGAAGGTCGTGAAGGAGGCCGAGAAAGAGGCGAAGGAGGAGAGCGCGAGCGTCGCACAACGGATCATGAGTCAAGCGGGCGCCGGGGTCATGAGCGGCAAGATCAGGCAATAGGGCGGGGGTGCAGGTGAGCACGCGCGTAATCTACAGGAACAGGATCGTCTACCGGAACGATCGGCCGCAGCGAACGGCTTTTCTCGAATCCTACCCGCTGGCCGTCGATGCCGACCCACGGTTCAAGCCGTTAGAGCCGCTTAGGTCGGGCCGGACTTGGCTCGACCCAGAGGACGAGATCAACTACCGGGTGGTCGATATTGGCATACTTCGTGCCGACCAAGGCTGGGGCACCTCGGACTTCTGGGTCACGAAATATCTAAAAACCGAGTGGCGGGTCTTTCGCGAACTGGTATTGCGTGGTATATTCGAACCCGCGATCGAGCAGGAGGGACAGCGTCGATACAGACTGGTAGATCCCGGGAGGGTAGAAACTGCAATGGACGAAATCGTGAGCGGGTATAAGCGGGGAAGGAGGGACGGGTGATCGAATTCAAGGATAAAGAGTTTGAAGCCGCATTCAATCTTGGGATTGAAAAACATCCGTGCTTTTCGAGGGATAGGAATATTCCGTCTAACGAAAGACGCTGTACGCGTAAGTTATGGTCTGGTTGTCTTTTATGCGTGAAAGACGCGGAGTATAATTTTCAAAGGAATGAATGGACACCACCTCGTCTAAATGAGATGGTGAAAGACAACCCGTGATCCACTGCGACCACTGCGAGTACGTCTGCAACTATCGGCCGCACGCGCGGATCGGCGATACGTTCATGCTACGCGGACAGCTAGACGGTACGGTTAGAGAGGTGTTCGACAAGGATTTCAGCGCTACGATGCGCGGCGGTAGCACGGAAGAGCAGCGCAACTTTCCTCTACAGGATGTGTCGCCGAAAGAGCGTGATCTGATAGTCCCGGACGCGAACTTCCGCTACTGCCGAGGCTACCACGATTCGGTGAGCGGCAATCGTACGCACAATTCGCTTTTACGCTTTCGCCGTGAGGCGACGGGGAGCATACCGCCGTGCGCATAGTCGTGGATTTCGACGGGGTGGTCATAGAGCGCACGCCCGACCCGGGCGATCCTGCGGAGGACATGCAACTGCTCGAAGACGCGCGGGCCGGCCTACAAGCGCTCAAGCTCGCGGGGCACGTATTGATACTCTCAAGCTGCCGGTCGAACACGGCGCAACGCGTAGATTGGCGGCTCAACCCGCTATGGCGTGAGCATGTCGAACCCTTCGACGAGCGGCGATGGGAGGCGACGCGTCAGCTCTGGCAAGCAGCGCACGAGCGCATGATCGCCTTTGTCGGGCGCGAACTGCCGGGCGTATTCGACGCGATAGACGACGGCCGGCAGGGCAAGATCCTGGCCGACCTGTACATCGACGACAAGGCATTTAGACTGAGCTGGGGCGGATGGAAGCTACTGGTCGAGCATTACGGAGGGTAACCGGAATGGCAAACGATAATCACGGCCCTTTTTGTGCTCATATTCACGTGGTTTCATCGCCGATCGTTCATGGCGACGGCTCTAAGTCGGACAGATGGGTGTGTCTCGGGTGCAACGCGTACTTTATGCCCGTCGCCTGGCAGGACGCGTTCAGACCGGCGATCGTCCGCCGGTTCTTGCGCTGGATAGACAAGAGGTACACGGCCAAACGATTGAAAGGATAGATATGGCAACCGAACGAAAACCCGACAACCTACGGGTCAAGCACTTCATGGGCGGACGGATGAGCCCGGAAGATTTCCACCGCGCTAACGCCTTCCCTCGGGACGCCAAGTGTACCGGATGCGGTACGCCGAAGGTAGCGGTGCGCGCCATAACGATGGCGCCGCTTGCAGACGCGGTAAAGAACTGGAAGGGCGCAGCGGATATGGGGCCTCGCGAGTTCCAAGACTTGCTCCAATTGATCGTCCAGCTCAAGGGCTCGGACGGCCAGGCGCAGCCGTACGTCCGGCTCGGTATCGTCTACAGTTGCCCCGCGTGCCGGCCTGCGTTCGAGAAAGAGTTGGCGAGGCTGCCGAGCTGGGTAGTCGTAGACATCTCGGCGGGTCCGGGACCGGACAAGCCGGTCGTGCAGGTAGCGTAGGAGTAATACCATGATCGACTTTATCAACGAGACTGATCCGTTTGTAGGTACAGATTGTTGGGGTAGATGTAAGCGATGCGGCGAATACGTGCCGTACACAGGCGGCTGCATGAGATGCGAAAGTGAGCGATCGGTGGTAGTGACAAAGATTATCCTTTTGCCGCACGAAGAAAAGAAAGAAAAAATAGGTAGCGTAACATGGGCGAAGCATTAGCAAAGTTGGTCAAGCTGGGCGACCGTCAGAAGCGCGACCAGGCGCGGGATAAGCAGGCGCGCCAGCCGGGCGGTCGCGTCTGGCAAGAGCGGTCGAGCAAAGAAGAGGCGGGCGCGCTCAAGCGCCTACAGACGGAGGCGAAGGCGCACGGCGTCAAGCTGCATAACGGCGGTAAGGGCGGTCTGCCGTCGAGCCTCGTCTTGCACGTGATGAGACGCGACGGGTATAGGTGTAAGAAGTGCGGCAAGAACGATAGCCCGCTGGGTGTACACCACAAAGCACATTTGGAGAATCCCGATTCCGACTGGCTCAAGAAGAAAGCAAAGCTCACCGGAGATAAGAAAAACGATCCGAATCTTCTCACGGCTATGTGCGATAATTGTCACGACTCTTTGCATCAGGAGGATCGCAAAAATGGGAATGCCTAGAAGCATACCGATCAACGCGAGCATGACGGATACTTTGAACGGCCTTTTATTGGGTGATGGAAATCTTTCGTATGCGAAAACGCGACCGACTTGCAATTCATCCTATCGTCAATCGTCAATAAGTGCCGACTGGCTGGCTGAAATAGCAACAACGTTTCGGGAATCCGGATATCAGGCATCGATATACTTTGTAAAGTATTATAGATGTGAAGACGGACACGATTCGCCCATTTGGTATTTATATACGAGCGCGACGGCTGTCTAGAGGAGTGTTGATCGAATGATCTCGCGCCTCGCAGAGTCAGCCGCCACCGCCGAGCGTGGCTTTCGCCACGTCGAGGCGGACAAGCGCGAGCTGGCGGTCATAGCCAAGGTAGACGGGCTGGTCATGGTCCACGGCCGGCGCGAGATGATCATGTTCGCACTGAGCGCACGGGCGGCGCGCAGGCTTCTCTGGTTCCTTTTCAAGTGGTGGGCCGGGATGTGCTGGTTCGGCGCGCGCGAGCATCTGCTGCACTGGGCTATCGGACGGTTTATGCGAGAGGCTAAGACGCGTGCCGGTTGACCGCACAAAGCAGGCAAAGAGAGGTGACCGAAAGAAAAAGGTCGTAGCCGCTGCCGTTGTCGCCGCGGCGGTCGCCCACCACGCGGCGGCCAAGCGCGTTGTCGATAAGCAGGCGGTGGCCGGCTTGCGCGGCCAGTACGACGCGGGGCTGAGCGACTTGTCTCGGTCGCTCGCCTCGCAGTTCAAGGGGCGGCGCCGGGAATTGGTTACCCCGGCGACCGCTCGGGAGATTACGAAGTACACGAACATGGGCATAGCGCTGGCCCTGGGCGCCGTGGCTGGCGGTCTAGCGGCGCAGACGGCGGACATTACGCGCGAAAGCGTTCACCGGCTATCGCGCTTCCTGGGCGCGGTGCGCGCGGGGCAGCCATCGGCGTTGGATGAACCGAGGATAGCCGAGCGCGTGGCCATGGCCCGCGCTAAAGAGCTAAAGCGCTTGCGCATCTCGGCGATGGGCGACATGGGAGGCGATGCGGCGGCCGTGGTCAAAGCAAAGCTCGCCGAGTTGCCGCTCGCAGAGGGCACGGTGAACGACGCGATAGCCGAGGCCCTTGAACTGGCGGATGGCGAATGGTGGCGGGTGGAGCGCGTGGCCCGGACCGAGACCAGCCGGGCGTTCAACGCGACGATGGACGAAGGGATATCCGAGCTGGCCGAAGAGTTGCCGGGCCTGACCAGCCGGTGGACCGAGTACGTAGACGACCTGACGGGCGAGCCCCTAGACGACCGCGTTGGCGACGATTCGCTGGTCTTGCACGGGCAGCTCCGGGGCGAGGACGGGCTGTTTATCATGCCGGCCGACGAGCTGGCGCCCACGGCGATGATCGGCCAGACATGGGACGCGCCGCCGAACCGTCCGAACTGCCGGGCCGTCCTGCTACCCTGGATGAAAGAGTGGGGGATTCCGGCCTGGGTCTACAAAGACGGGGAGCGGGTAGACGTGGAGTTGCCATAGCTCTCTTACGTGTGATAAGCTCACAATTGTTGCGCGTGCAACGTTCTAAATTCGGGAGGTTGAAAAAATGATCGATAAGCAAAAGATGGCGGCGTTCGCCGGGGCAAAGCACGGCGGATCGTCGAACAAGGACGGCAAAGATCAGGGCGGGGATGACCAGGGCGACCAAGGGGAACCGGCCACCGACTTCGCCACCTACGCGGGCGGCAAGTACGCCGATCTGGCGTCCATGCTCGAAGACAACGCTGCGGTCGTCGAGGATGCGGCGAGCGGGCTGGACATAGAGCCTGCGAACGTGCTGGACGGCCAGGACGTGGCGCAAGAAGTGGTTCAGGCGCTTACCGATGGCGTGGACGATCTGCCGGACGATCTGCAAGAGAAGCTGGCCGTCCTGTCCGACGCGACCGCCGACGACCTAAAGGCGCTGGCTGCACATCTTGCCAGTTCGGGCCTGGTCGAGGACGGGGATCGGGTTGCCGCCTGGCTCTACCTGGTGGCCAAGAACGTCGAGGGCAATGACTTTTCCAGCGCTGGCGGCGAAGAGGGCGACGACAGCGATCCGTATGCGGACGACTACTCGGACGGGAGTGGGCCGCCGGAGTGATAAGGCTCTGTTGCGCGGTGGGGAAGTGGTCGTTCCTGCCGGCCTCATAAGATGACAGTGCTATCCAAAACGAATAAGTTGCTGTTAATAGCCGTAAGGAAAGGCTATAGAGTAACAAAGAAGGGGCTAGCGATAGGACCTTCTGGGCGATGTCTCTCCCGGATGGGATCGGACGGGTATATGGAGTTTTGGATCAAGGGAGGAGACGTTGGAAATGGAAATGTGCGGGTTCATCGTTTACAGGCATATCAAAATTTTGGAGACAGACTCTTTGAAGATGGCATAGAAGCTCGGCACTTAGACGGTAACGAATTGAACAATTCAGAAGACAACATAGATATAGGAACACATAGGGAAAACGTAATGGATCGCACCGCAGACGCGCGGCTTCAACATGCAAGGAGAGCCGCTCGAAAATTGAGAGCTTTGACGGATGAACAAGTACAACGGTTGAGGCTAGAGAATAAGAACGGAATCTCTTATAGAGCACTCGGGGAAAGGTATGGAATTTCTAAGAGTACTGTTCACTATATAGTTATCGGAAGAACTTATAGCGGGATGGCGCAATCTGGTAGCGCGTCGGTCTCATAAACCGAAGGTTGTAGATTCAAATTCTACTCCCGCAACTACTGAAAAGTTTGGACCGGTTCAAATCGGATCGGGTGGCCCATCGAGGCTTGACAGCCGGTCCTAAAAAGGGCTATCCTAGTACTTGCGTTTGGGTTTTCCTTCCTGTTTTGGACATCATTTGTTGGGTTGTGGACGGCGCGGTCATTATTCCTTTCTGGCCGCGCCGTTCTTTTTATGCAAAACGCTTGACAATACGTTGCGTTAGGTTACGATACGTTTGAAGCTGTTAGGAGATTTGATTCTAAGAGTACCACGTAACATGGAAAGCAAACGGACGGCCTGGAAAGCTTACATTAGCCAGGCCGTTCGTTTTTAAGCCCCTTGCTAACCGCGCCTAGGTTTGCTATTAGTCTGATTGCTTTCTATGGTAAACACGTGGTACTCGCCGATCCGGGCATTCTCGGAAAGGCTAAGGATCAAATATCCCCGCACGCTGACTCCGTGGGGCGGCGCGACTGTAGGCTTGTCGCGTACGGGATATGTCAACGGTTCGGTATGCTTGCGCTCCGATCCGCGTGGTCCCGAGCAGTATAGCGCGCGTTCAGAGATTTCGAGGCGTAGCGGTCTACAGGGAAACCAAGACGGCCTTTGCGTTCCGGGGCTACCATGTTCCCAGGTGTCGTTGCTTATCCAAGACGGTTCCGTACCTCGCATGAGCAGGGAGCCCGAGAGGCAACTAGCCCGACCCAAGACTGCATTATCCGCTTCGCAATTAGCAGGTGCGCGCTCCCAGTCTGAAAGCTCTCCCGGATAGGAAAGTCCGGAGCGCTCTCAAGACTGCTAACGCCCTAACGGCTTTCCGGGGAGGGATTAAAAGCGGGTCTATTCGGCGGACGGGCTGGATTTTATTTTCCATCGCGCGTTCCCTCTTGACAGAATTTTTCGAGATCGGCTTTGGCGATCAAACGGTGCGCGCTTCTGGCTTTGCTATTCTTAAAAGACCGCAAGCGCCCTTGGCGTACAAGCCGATTGATGGAGGTGCGACTCAGTCGCAGAATTTGCGCGACCTCGTCGAGAGTAACATATATGGGTATTTGCTCAGGCAAGATGTTTTCTGCTCGTCCTAAAAAGACGCAGTCAACAGTCGGATTTTTTTCTGAATTATTTGTATCCATAATAGTCCATGTTGGTACAGCAAGTGGTTTATATTAGTATATAGTGGTGCATAAAGAAGTCAACATGGAGACTAAAAGGCGTATGATTCCGCATTGTTACCGTTCCGTTCATCGTTGACAGACTTTTACGCTTAGCGTATTTTCTAGGTATGCCAGTAAAGCCAAGAACTCCGAGAACCGGCAAATATGATGGGCTGCCGGTCGATCGGGCTCGCTATACCGACGAAGACCCGGCGGTTACCTGTCGGGAAGCAGACTTTTTCGCGCAAGAGAATGCGGGCGGTCTGCACTTGGGACACGGCGGGGACACCGCGCTCGGCGCGGCCAAGGGCAATCGAATGCCGCAAGCGCCGGCGCCCGACAGCCCAACCGGTCCGAACCCGTTCAAAAACTTACGAGGAGGCCGATAAAATGTCTGGAATGCACAAGGGCGTAAAGCCTGCGGGTCAACCGCGGACCTTGCGATCGATCGCCGAGTCTAAGAACGCGCCGGCTAACTTCGATAGCCCTATCGAGTACGACGCCCAGGCGGGCATTCCGATGGGAGCGTCGGGGGCCGGTCAGCGGTACGCGGACGCGGCCGAATCCGCGCTCCCGCTCGCATCCTCCGCGGTGCAAAAGAAACGGCCGTTCGATTCTAACTGCAACTTCTCAAACGCGAAGAGCGGAAAGTAAGGGCGCTATGTTCACCAAGTTTACCAAGAACGATGAGCACGCCGCGAAGATCGGCAAGTCAGTAAACCACGTACACGCGGCGCTACCCGGCGAGTACAAAAACGGTCAAGGGCTAGACGATAGCCGGGGTAAGACACCGACCCAGGACCAGCATAGTCACGTTTTCCCTTTCAAATCGGCGGTCAAGTCGCCGGCTACGAAGTAACGGAGGAGACCATGGGACAGCCAGGATTACCGACCATTCCGGAGAGCAGCACGCCGGTCAACCCGCAGGACCTGATCGAGCGTAACGAGGGCGTGTACGAAGACGCCGTGAACAAGGCGCCGATTGAGGACCGTTTCCAGGAGAAGGTATTGCCGAAGGCGCCCGATCCGAATCCGTTCAAGTAGGAAGACCGCGCACACTAAGATCATGGCCGATCAGTTTCATCTTTCCGGCGAATATGCGACGAGCCCGAACACGGGAGCGGAAGCGTCGGCCGACCCGCAGGTGTGTGCGCACATAGACGAACGTCTGAGCCTTGAGAACAAGACGACGAACAGCGTGATCTTGGACGATGACGATCCGTTTGATGTCGATCTGGGCGGACTTGCGAACGTGAACGTGCTGATCATGCGCACCCAGGGCGGCAAGGTCATGGCGCAGATAACGAGTGCGGACGGAGATAGCCAGAGCGTGCCGGTCGATCCGTTTTTCGCGTTGATCAGCCGGTCGGTCCCCGTGACCGCCCTCACACTAACCCGCGTATCCGGCACGCCCACTACGGTAAAAGTTTTTATGGGAGAGCGACCAGCTTAGATAACAGAATTTTCAGCGGGACCAAACCCGCCCGGAGGATAAACGATGGATAGCGTAACGACAACCAAACCGCGAACTCTTCAACAGGTTCTGACCGAGTCAAACATTACGGACCTCGCTTCCGCCTTGAAAAAAGTAGGCGGCAAGCGCCATGCCGTGATCAAGGTCGTGGCCTCTAGCCAGTCCGCGCTCGACCCGCAGGGCGATGGCGCAGTGGATATCACATCGGCCGCGTTCAAAGCCAACTGTGCATCCATCGGCGGGATCGACGAACTGGCGGACGGTGAGAATCTGCCGGCGATCGGCGTGGTCGTCAGTCTGCGCGTTGTCTCGCCATCAAAGCTCAAGAGCGAGGGCGGGAAGCTTCTGGAAGGCCCCAAGTCGGCGGCCGTGGGCGTGCGCGAAATATCGGACAGTGGCGACGATGCTACTGAATATTCCACTTTGCTCTCCGATGACGGAACCACGCTGACCTTCGAGGACACGTTGACCGATCTGGTCTTGCAGTACATTCCGCGATCCGAAACCGCAATGACCGACGAGTTTGCTCCGAGCGTCTAAGCTCGGCGTACAACCACCGGGCAAGACATAGGTGCTTGTCCGGTCGATGAGGAGGGTGACTTTTATGCCAGGAAAAACAAGCACAGCGAGAAGCGGGGATACTCAAACCACAGATCTGCCCGTGACAGATCCGGCTGACGTGGTAACCGATGGACAGCCGGTCCCGGATTCGGCGGGTACATCCACACCAGCGGCTACCACGGCGGCCAGTACTTCGGGCGCAGCGGACGGCAAGTCGGGCAAGGTCATACACATGCCCACGAGCGCCGTAGCGCGGATCAAGCGCGAAGAGCGTGATCGCGGTCGAAAAGAGGCGGTGGCCGAGTTCCAAAAGCAGCTCAAGGCGGCGGGCTTCGATAACGTCGATGCTCTGGTAAAAGCCGCAAAGGGCAAAGGACAGACGACGGCCGCGGGCGATAATGCACAGACCGCGCCCGGGGCGAAGCGCGGTGGAGACTCGACGGCTCAAGTTCGATCGTTGACCGATCAGGTACGGCGCATCAGCCAGCGGTTGACCGGGCTGATCAAAGAGAACAAACGGCTGCAACGGCAGTTGGACGCGAAGGACGCGGAGATGGAACTGCGGCTGACCGCTACCCGAGCCGGGGTCAAGGACGTGGATTACGCGGTGGAGATGCTTCACCGTAAGGTTCAGGGTAAGAGCGCAGACGAGTTGAAGGGCTTTGACGAGACGAAATTCTTTAGCGAAGAGTTGAAGAAGAGTTGCCCGTACCTTTACGGTGCGGAGTCACAGCCGGCGACCACGTCGGCGGGCGCCGATGCCTCGGGCGGCACTCCGAAACCTGCCGACTCGACGGCCGCAGCAGCTACTGCTGCTGCCTCGAAGATGCTCGATGCACGGAAGATGCCGCGCGAGGATTACGACGCGTGGCTACGCAAGAACGGATTGACCAACCCCGCGCTGGGGTTGTAGCAGATTATCGGTAGTCAAACAGGCCCCACGCGGGCTATAGCCAGGAGAGGTTAGGATGCCAGATTTTTCAATCATCGTACAGAGTCCGCAAGTCCGAGCGATCGTACAGCAGAACGCGCTGGAGCGGGCCTTTCACGACGCGCTGTTCCCGCGTATGCTGTACCGCGGAGAGGCGACCCCGCAGGCATGTCCGGCTGGAATCGGTGACACCTTCGTGTTCACCGCGCCCGGTCTGATCATCCCGGATATGACGCCGCTTGTCCCGGGTCACGATCCGGACGTGGCAACCTACCAGGTCGAGCAATGGAGCGCGCAACTACAGAAATACGGCAAGGCGATCGATACGGATATGCCGACCTCAATGGTCGCCATCGCCAATATGTTTTTGCGCAACTCGCATCAGCTCGGACTGCACGCCGCGCAGACGATGAACCGCAAGGTGCGGAACGTGATGTACAACGCCGCGCTCTCCGGCTGGACCGTTTCCGACGGCGCTCCCCAGTCCGGGACCTCGCTAAGGGTCAAGCGTCTGAATGGCTTTACCCGCAACCGCTCGGCCGCCGGCTCCGTCGTTCGGTTCGACCAGGTCAGCCCGACGAACAAGCTGGCGATCACCGTGTTCGATAACGGCTCGGCCCACGATTGCGGCGTGCTGGGCTATGTCGCGGACACGGCGGGCGACGAAGTCGGGCCGGGCGTTTTGCTGCTCGATGCGGCGATGACCTCGGTAGCCGATCGCTCGTACGTCGTTTCCATCGATCGCGCGCCCCTGGTGCGCGTGGACGGTGGGATGAGCGTGGACGATCTGACGACCGGTTCGTCGATTCCGACACTGGCCGATATTCGGACGGCCGTGGCCTATGTCTTCGACAACAACGTGCCGGCGCATCCCGACGGCCGGTATCATATGCACCTGGACGCCGTCAGTCAGTCCAAGATCTTCTCGGACTACGAGTTCACTCGACTGATGACCGCGCTACCCGACTACTACGCTGAGAAGCAGTTCGCGCTCGGCGAGCTTTTGGGTTGTGTGTTCTTCCGCAACTCCGAGTCTCCTACGGCCTCTACGGTCGTGGGCGGGCTGACCGCTACCTACGATTCGCGCGATCCTTTCGCGGGCGAACTGTGGACCGGTGGGGCACCCGGCGTTACCTGGAAGGGCTCGCGCGTTCACCGGATGCTTCTGACCGGTCAGGGCGCGATCATGGAGTACTACAGCGACCTGGAGAATCTGCTGACCGAGGCGGGCATCACCGGCAAGGTGGCGGAGCCGAAGATCACGAACAACGGAATCGAGGTGTTTGTCGATCGTATTCAGTTGATCATCCGCGCCCCGCTGAACATCCATCAGGATATCGTGACCACCAGCTGGAAGTTCATCGGCGACTGGCCGGCGCGTACCGATGCGGCCGTGGGCGGTCCCGAGCGATACAAGCGGCTCGTTGCGATCGAGCACTGCGAGTAATAGCGGGTGCATCTACACAGGACAAAGTTTATGAGTCGGGCTTGCTTCCACTTTGTGGGATCTAGCCCTTCTCTGTCGAGTGCCTTCGGGCACTCCTTTGAGATAGCAAACCCTGGCCTTCGTGGCCATGGAACCGCTATCTCGTTTTGGCAGTACGTAACGGACGCGGCTTTCGGGCCGCTGAAGTTGTTCGGGGAGTTGAGAAACCTTTCGGGGTCTATCCACTCTGGGGCGTCTCAGTTACTCGTTTTGGTTGCCGAGTTCGCCACTCGTAAAAATGGCGTTAGAACCAATTCGGTTTCTGAGACGCCTCGCTGCCGTTTGCTAACCCAGGAGGTCGGCTAAGATGGATAAGCAAAAAGAAAGACTGGCGGGCAACGATCCGCTTGAAGCGGCGAAGATCAAGACGGCCAACGGCGCGGCGCCGACCCCGAGCCCGGCAAAGGTGGAGGCAAAGGCGGAGGCCAAGCCTGTGGTAAAGCCCGCCGATCCGGTGGTTGCCCCCGTCGTTCCCGTCAAGAAAGTTCCGCAGTATGAAGTGCTGAACGACATTACGCTATCCTGGGGACGCGGCATGATCCGGCTCAAGAAGGGCGGCCGGGTGAGCGAGCAATCGCACGGACAGGGCGCTGTCGATAAGATGATCGCCGCGGGTGCCGCGCTCAAGCGTGTAGAGGGCTAGCCGAGCCCGAGGAGGTTACCTCGGTGTCAAGCCCGCTCACCAAGATCTGTACGAAGTGCCAAGCGGAATTGCCGCTGGAGGCGTTCTGTAAGTATGCGCCTGCTTGTAGATTTTGTAACGCATCCAAGGGTGACCGAACCCCGCGAGAATGGATAGAATGGATGGCGGCGGCATGAGCGGATTAACGGCAGAAGAGGCTGAAAGGACGAGATATCATCTCGGTTATCTCGGAACTTCTTTCGGCGGCCAGGGAGTCGCGGCGTCCATTCAGCTAGGCGTTGCGCGGCCCGTGCAGACCATGTTCTTGGTCGAAGAGGCGATCCAAAATCTGCTGACCAATCCGTATGTAGTGGACCGCGTTCGCCGCGTACTCCAGACGCTCGATAATATAGAGGAAAAGATTCGCAACTCTTCGACGATGCTCGCCGTAGAGCAGGTGGGTAACATCAGGCTGCGCGGCGCGGATGCGGGCAAGACATACACGGATTTACTAGAGCGGGAGTATAAACGATGGGCCTTTCGTCTGGCCGATATTCTGGGTGTACCCATCTATCCTTTTTCTCGGCGGTTCAGCGCGACCGGCCCGGGCCGGTCGATCCCGGTGAAGGGCTAAAATGCAGTGCTCTTGCGGTCATAGTCCCTGTCAATGCGAAGCGCGGTTTACCGACCTTTCGGTCACGGACTTACATCATACGCTCGCGCATGAACTGATACCGGTCGTCGATGAGATCCGCGATATCAACGCGCAACTCGGGATCAGACCGTACGAGGTATCGATGATCAAGACTCGCTGGTCCGGCGGCGAGCGCGGCGTGGGCGTCGAAGAGGTCGTCGAGTGCCGGAAGATCATGCCCTACCCGAAGGTCTCAACACTGAACGCACTGGACACCGTGGTCCAAGCGGTGGGCGAGCAGGAAATGGGCCAGATCCGGGTGACCGAGATAAGCGCCCGCTACTCGGAAAACGAACTACTGGGCAAGCAGGCGGACGGATCGGACGTGCCGGCCGATCAGGACTTCTACTGGGAGGTAAGACTTTTGGCAATGGACGGCCGGGGCTGGCGCCGTAAGTTCACGGTGTCCGCTGCTCCGAGCCTGATCATGGCGAACGGCAACGGCTCGCTCGAATGGCAGGTGACGCTGATGCGCGCGATAGCCGACCGGACGCGCGAAGGGGAGACCCGTCACTAACATGGCCCACTACGAGTTCATAGTGAACGCCGACCGGCTCGGGCTGGTGAACAGAAAAAGGGCTCAACTGTTCAATCGGGAGCTTATCGCCGAATGGGATAAGTGTAATGCGAAGTCAGTGGCCGACCTAAAAAAGCGGACAAAGATAGCAAAAAAAATAGACCTCGGAATGCTTTACGAGGGTTGGAACAGCACGATAATGCGTAGCCCTGACAGTGTGACCGCCACGCTGCTCAACGATGCGCCGCATCATGTGTTCGTCGAGATGGGCCGGCGCGCGGGCGCGCGAATGCCCCCCGTAGCCGTGATCGCCGCATGGTGTGGACGGAAGCTCGGAGACTCGACGCTCGGCTTTATCGTGGCCCGCGCGATCGGCCGGCGGGGGATACCGCCCACACCGCTGATGACCGCCAAGGACTTTCAGCGCTGGGCTCGCCAGTTGTTTGCCAAGGGCTTGATGACCGCCTCCGATCGGGTGGCCGGGTCGGCCATGGGGAGGGCCAGATGACCGCGGAAGCCCAGACCGTGATGAGCGCGAGCGCGGAGCCCAGCACGCGGCTGATAACCCAATCGGACGACAGGGAGCGGCTGACCGCCGTGCGGGAGACGGACGTACGGACGGCGCTCACCCGCGGACTCAAAGAGTATCTGGATCGCCTGTACATCGACTGGCCGGGCAGCCGGCAAAGTCGGTTCAAACGGGTGGAGCAGACATGGGCGACCCCCGAAGAGTCGGCCGAGTACCCGTCGGCCGCCGTCTACTCCGAGCAGCCGGGCGTTTATGAGGCGTCTTCGTTCACCCCGCAGACAATCGACCTCGGAAATAATCTGACGCTACGCAAGGCCGCGGAGTTCAGGCAGCCGCTGACCGTCGAGTTCGTTACGATGGACTCGGTAGAGCGCATGGCTTTGACCGCTATGCTCGAAGACGCGTTCGAACCGGTAGACTGGATGACCGGCTTTCGACTTGAACTCCCTCACTATTTTAACACACGCGCCACGTTTGAGAAGACGGGCATGGACTACGTGGATGGTCCCGTCCAAGCGCATCGCCGGATACGCGCCGTCCACTTTCAACTCGTGGGTGTTTGCTCGCAGTACAGGTTCGTCGGCCTAGTGCCGAAGCCTACGTTCCGTCTCGACTGTGGAGAGGCGGACGGCGGGCGCGGCGGGATCGGACCGAACGTCGTTTTAGACTAGAGTATGGTGCTGGTGAACTTTTTGGTATAGAGTGTTTGTAGGAGTAAGATTAAAGTGGCGGCTGTAGCTCAAAGACCGGCATGGACTAAAGAGGAAGAGATCGCCTTGCGTGAAAGATATCCTACCGGATCATGGTCTGAGCTGAAATCCGTACTTTCGAGACGCGATCGAAGTGCCATCGTAACTCGTGCAGCAAAACTCGGCGTGCGCAGAGAACAGCGTGAATACACTGATGAATTCAGAGAAAAGCAGGCCAAGAGATTACATGAGCATCCGATCCGTTTTGGGCACGGGATCGCTTCGCCGGTTATTGTGCGCGACGGTATATCGGGAAAGGCCTGTGTAAAATGTTTAGAATGGAAACCGTTAGAAAAGTTCAGTAGGCATCAGACTTGCGCGGGCGGGCGTAGAAATATCTGTACGACTTGCGAAGGACGCATGGCTTACGTCGGTAATCCTAAGAAAAGGATAGCCGCTGTTCGTCGTTATCAAGAGGCACATTACGAGGAATATTTGGAGACGAAACGCGTGGCGAGTAGATGCCGACATGGACGCGAGATGATTGGCAAGGGTGTAACGGCAAAGCAGTGGAGAGAGATCCGCGCCGCTTTCGACGGGAAATGTGCATATTGTGGTGAACCTGCCGATACGTTGGATCATGTGATTCCTCTGAGTCTCGGTGGTCAGCATGAGCCGGGCAATGTTGTCCCGGCGTGTAAACGTTGCAACTTTAGGAAGCATACTAAGATTATGCAACCTAGGAGGATATAATTGTGGGCGGATTTTTAAGAAGATACTCATATACGCCGGGACTAGAAGTAATAACCGAGATCGAAGGCGTGATCTGCATCGACATGCCGCCCCCGGGAACCGTGCAGGGCGTGGGCGTGGGCGTCGCCTGCTTCGTCGGCGAGGCCGCGGACATGACGCTCGCCACGATCCACGATAAGGCGGGAGTGATCTCCACGCTGATCCAGCCGCAAGAGGTGTTTGGCTCGACCGATCTGCTCAACAAGATCGGCGGTTGGGACCCGACGCTCGGCGACTGGGGCAAGTCGATGGGCAATCTGTTCGCCGCTTTGAGGAACAAGAAGTTCAGTCGGTTGATCATTCAGCCGGTCAACATGGCGTCGGCCCAGGGCGCGCGTTTCGTCCGCCAGCTCCCGTTATGTACGAGCGCCACGAACACGACGCCCGTGATGCCCGTCTCGGGCGCGACCGTAGCGGCTGGCTGTGAGTTCCGTGCCAGTTCGGGCCGGCTCAAGGTCGCCGCCAGCGTTCAATTCTCGGCGTACCCGACGATCAAAGAGGGCGTGGCCGGGGTCACGGTATCCGGCGGATCGGCGGCCACCCAAGTCTTCCGCGTCGCCGCGTTCGACTGGTCTACGATAGTCCGGCCGGACGGAAGCCTGGGCGCCCAGAAGGGCGATATCCTGGTCATCGGCTGCAATAACGCGGGAGCGCTTTTGCCGCTACTCGAAGCCGGTACATACCGTGTACAGGCCACCCCTGCATCGGGTACGGACGTGACGGTCGAACGGCTGGACGGTGCGCTATTCGCGTGGACCGCGCAGACCGCCGTACCCTTCCGTCTCCACCGCTCTCCGGACGCCGACTCGGCACCCGAGCGCGTACTCGGCACCGCGACGGCCCCCGGGTACAAGGCGAGCGAGACCGGCGCGTACATCGTGCCGATCAGGCCGATCACCAACAGTTCTGGCGCGCAAGCGGACGGCACGTACACGGCGGCCAGTGTCTTGACCCCCGCGGTCGTGCCCCCTGCGATCACGGGCGATACCTGGGACGTACTGAGCGGTTTGCAGGGTATCCTTCACCATGTGACCGCCACGGCGTTCACCGCCAAGA
>Ga0209777_10003180_pt1 | contig 20685 bp, 15 predicted proteins | sample FrelakmetHBP12HB_FD_187147 | JGI IMG/M metagenome (GOLD analysis project Ga0209777, IMG submission 187147) | Freshwater lake sediment microbial communities from the University of Notre Dame, USA, for methane emissions studies -HBP12 HB (SPAdes)... | ecosystem: Environmental > Aquatic >...
CAGAAAGCCTTCGATTCGCCCGTTGAAGCCCGGACCAAATTCTCGCCGCTGCCGCAGAAAATGTTCGAAATCCGGGCCTCGGACCGCTGGAACATGGCGCAATGGTTCCTGACCAACGAAGCCGCGCCTTGCGCCAATAAGCTGCTCGACATCTTCGCAGGCGCGAAGGATAGCGCGGGCTCGCGTTCGGGCGGTATGGTTTCGCGGCAGCAAGACCGCCTGAAAAGAGACGGTGCTGCGGTTCTGTCGGAAACCGGTTTTCTGATGACCCTGCTCTGGGTATTGATGGGTGTGGCCATAGCGCGAGGAGCTGTCGACAATTTTCTCTGTCGGGACTTTTACTTTCCCAAGGAAGCAAGCTGACCGCGCGGGTTGATCTTGATGAGTGTGCGCTTCAGGGCTATGTTGCTGCTCGTGATAAAGAAGCAAGCTTGACCTACTCTGCACGTATCAGTGCCTGCTCTTCGCTGAAAAGTACGTTTCGCTCTTTCCGCTTGGCGGCGATGAAGAATACTTGTTAGAACGCTATGCCTCGACTGCTCTAGGAATCGGAGGTGTCAACCCAAACATCTTCTTCCCAAGCTCATCCTTGCCAATCTTGAATGCCAATTTCCCGTCGGAGCCCTTAATTAGGTACATTTGTTTGCGATTGCGGGCAGCGCTTATCCATTGCACAGCGGCTTCTTCGACTTTCACAATCTGTTGGAATTCCTCAAATGTCAGGACGACTACGCCGTCATCGTGGCACACCAAGATGACAAACACTTCCTCCAGATTGCGCCTCATTTGCAAGATCATTTCGTAGTGACGCCCTTGAAACGAAAAACGCCACGGAGATAGGCGCTTGGTCGAATACTTTATGTATATCCCTTTGTTGCCATTGATGACGTACGAGGCATTATCAGATTCTGAGTAGGGTGCAACAGCTATCGTCTGCTGCGTCGCATGCAGCATTCGCGCAAATACCGCACCGTGGAAGAACTCAAATTCGCTAATCATGTCTCTTAGGGGTCTTCAGGAACCGGATGTTTCCTTCGTACTTGTAGAATACTCTAGCCTTCCCTTGCTCGTTGTGAAGGATACTGATGTGGTGAATCGCATCTGGGTACCTCCCCTTTTCGAGCTGTGGATCGCCAATGAATCCCTTTGTACGAGTAATGGTCGCTTTGTCAATCTCGCCCGGTTTATCCGCATAGCCAGCAATTGATTTCGGGCTATGCACAGCGATTGAGGCATCGCCGGCAGGGCAAAAATTCTCCATGTAATTTATGAGGTAATCCGGCAGGCATTGCTTGCCCAAAAGCTCCGATAGGGCCTTTACCTTCAGCAAGGGTGCAACGCTCTGCGCCAGAATGTCGTTGATGCTATCCGGCTCGTATGCGAACAGCTCAAAGCTCATCTCGCCACGGTCCACCAAGATGTTGGTCTTATCGATGCTTGAACTCGCTACCGCCGTGATTCGTTCTCCGTCCAGCCAGACCGGGGAGCGGTTGCTCTGCTTCCGTGCCTCCAGTGACAGCCTATGAAAGATGAAGCAACGTTGCCAATCAAGATAAAGGCCTTTTGGAATCGTGAGCTCGAAGTACGGCAGGTATGCCTTCCGCGAACCAAACATCCTTGCCCGCTGGATGTAGGTATCCTGTTGCAACCTGTGCTTGACGTCACGCGTGAAGAACATCGCAAGCAGATTCTCGAAGGTCACACCGCGCGACACGATGTTCCCACCGATCACCACAGTGAACGGAGCAGATGGGTTCGTGCCGGTCCTGTTTTCAGCGGCATTGACCTCCTTATCGCTATTCATTACAACCACATTATTACGGTCACAGTTCGCGAAAATGTACTTTAGGATATCGTTTGCTTTGTCGCCGTACAACTCGGCAGCACAACCCCAAATGGTCTTGTAGTAGCTTGTGTGTTCTTTGTTCTCTTCATCGCACAACGTCTCGAAGATCTTCACGACCTGCTTAAAGTCAACGACGTGGTCATCTTTCCGGCCGCTCGTATGGATGAGCAAAGAATAGTTTTGTTCCTCCTCATTCACCGAGGTATTGAGATAGGCAACTCTGACCAAAAAGCGGAAGAGTGTCTCTCGTAGATATCGAGGAGCATCGCCGGCATCGGGCAAGAAACAGAGCTGGAACTGTAGGTGCTCGAGATTAACGGGAAAGAAAGCGTCCTGACCGACGTAATTTGAATGGGGTGGAAAATCGATCCAGTATTCATTCTGGTTCTTGTGCGTCCGATTGAGATCCAATCTCGCCGGGGTCGCCGTAACGCCGATATAGATGCCAGCCGAGCCAATAAGACGTTCGGTGAGTTCATTTATCTTGCTCTTCTCTTTTTGGTTGATCTTGGAATTAGGTGTCGCGTAATCCGCTTCGTCATCCACCACCACGCGATCCGGGTGGCCGTGAATTTTCTTTATTAGTTTGTCCAGGTCTTTTGCGTTCTTCTTACAGAAGATCACCCATTGGCGATCACCAATTGCAACTTCAGGAGGTAGCACCTCACTAAACTTCTTGGGAGACGGCGAGAGGCCAGACCGTTGAAATCGCTCGAGATTCTGTCCGAGGAGTTGAACGCTATCGTTTAGCAATACGACGATGATCTTGTAGCCCTCATCGAGCAGTTTTGCAGTAAGGGCGATCATCATCTCCGTCTTCCCGCTTTGGGGCTCACCGTATATCACAAATGACTTCTGGCCGGCGCGGATGTTGTCGACTGCCACGCAGACGACGGCTTTGATCCGGTCAACCTCCTGCCCTGCTGTGCTTAGGTGCGCGAGGCGCTTTTCGTATCGGTTGCCAACTTCTGCTTCTCGCTTGAGACTTTCGAGATTGAATTCCATTGGATGTTGACGTGCTTTCATGATCGGCCGGCCCCAGATAGAACTGGCGCCTTTTGAAATGTGAGAATCACTTCTTCGCTCATTCGCGATTTGAGAGCTGCTCCCGCCTTCATGCGGGTAGGCGGAGGGAGATAGCGCCGGTTCTCCTGCAATCGCCGGCGACGCGCCGATACCAGGCGCATCCCATTTTGTCGAGCCAAACGAGTTAACACCCGCGAGTTATTGATGAAGATTCCCCGGATAGTCGAATTACCAACCACAATAACGGCAGTACCCGTCAGCGTAAGAATGCGGCCTATTTCAGACAACACCCGATCCATGTCTCCGAAATATCGAGTTAACATGCCCTGGGCACGCGTGGGCAAATCGGCGAAGCTATCCACGACTTTTTCACCCATAAAGCGGTGGCATTCTGCCACTTTAGAGCTATCAAATCGCTCGGACCCGATGTTGCTAGATCGGAGTTTTCGGAGTGCCGCTACTTGATGCCCCATCCATACAAGAGAAAGTTTATGGCCTCTAAGGTAGTCAATTGCGTTTAGGTACGGAGGTGAGGTGATCACCATGTCGACGCTATTGTCCTCCAGAGGTATTACTCTCGCGTCCCCTCGGCGGACAACCGCCGCAGGAAGCTGGCGACCAGGCGAGAAGTTGGCTCCACGCAAAACCTGCTCGATTGCCGCCGGGAATTTACCGAACGGCTTGACGGGCACAATGTGGTGGGCCCGATGCGGACGGCTATGCGACACATCAATTGCTAAAGAAACGCCGGCGCCCTTTGTGATGATCATGCGTGAAAACGAGCACCATAGAAGGGCCCGTGCATTCGCGTCACGCACGCTAGCAATCGACGCTGCAAGAGCTGATAGCTGACGGCGGTTGGTTGGGCCAAACCAAAACCGAATGAAAGATCGCGTTTCTTGGTCTGCGCCTTGCGGATATGCCTTCCCCGCGGTAATGGAACGGTACCGCGCACGGGCGTCGTGGAGTACGCGAGCGGCCAAACGACGCAAGCGTTCGGGATCGATGTCGGATGACCACGCCTTTGCGATTAACAATGCGAGGGGGTCGGTATCAAAACCGAGCGCTTGGTGACCGTAGAGGCGGGCAGTAACTAGAGTCGTCCCTGATCCCACCATAGGATCAACGACCCGCAACGACCGTTCCGACCTAAGCTGTCGCTGAATAATCGACGGGGCCATCCTGGCAGGAAACGGATGGATTGGGCGCGGGATGGGAAGTCTAGTTTTCATCGTTCGTATGACGCGCGGTGCGACAGTCCTCAAGGGCCTTTCCTTTGATCGTACTCCGGATTCTGAGCAAGTCAAAAAGATTTGCGGACCCGACTGATGGGGTGAGGGAATCGACGATTGGACGATGCGGAATCTTGGCACAATCGTAAGTCTTGTTGAGAGATAACTTCCTGGAACACTTCGATGGAATCACGTTGCCGATTCAAGCCGATTGATAGAGATATTTCTGAAATCCTGCAAAGACCGCACCTATCTCCTGAGGCGGGCCGAGGTCGGCAATCGCGTCTGAAATCGAGTTGGCGTACCTGAGACGCAACAGCGGTGTCAGCTTTTCTAAGTCAAGCTCATCAACTCCGATGCCCACATAGTGGCCCAAAACGAATTCCAAGAATGCCCGCTGCTTTGTCGTGAATTGCTGGCCAATGGCAACCCTTGCGCGAGTCGCGCGTTCTTCACGGGTGAGCGGCGGCATGGCATAAGCAACGTACGCGAGCACGTCGAAAAGGTCGCTCTTCTCGGCGTCGATGATCTTCTGCATTTCAAGTAGTTGTTCGTGCCCGAAGCCTTTGTCAGCAAGTCCATTCAAGAGCTTCTTCCGAGTGTCAGGAGCGCTCCACAATGCGCGCAACTCAGCTTCGTCTTTGAAGAACCCCGGCAGTTTGCCAAACAGTGTCTCCATGAACTGTTGCGCCGACATCGGCGTGCCGTCGGGATGCCAGAAGGTCGTGGAGACCATGTGTTGAATGTCACGCTCTTTGCCATCAGCGAGCTTCACCTTCGCCTTCGGCTTCCTCTTGCAGACACACGGGCGCTGGCCGCAAACCGGACATGGCTCCTTCGGACACACACAAGGAATTTGCCCGCACGCTGGGCACGGCTGCGGCGTCGGCTTCACGCATTGGCACGGGTGGAAGCCACACTTCGGGCACGGTTCCGGCTCCAGCGGCTCGCCGTCCCATTCCGGATCTTGGAAATGGTGGTACGCCTTCACGAAGTCGTAAATGGTGAAGTAGTCCTTGCCGTCATAGAGTCGTGTGCCGCGGCCAATGATCTGCTTAAACTCAATGATGCTGTTAATGGGGCGCATCAAAACGATGTTGCGGATATTGCGGGCGTCCACCCCGGTCGAGAGCTTCTGCGAAGTGGTGAGGATCGTCGGGATCGTCTTTTCGTTGTCCTGGAAGTCACGGAGGTGCTGGTTGCCGAGTTCGCCGTCGTTGGCCGTGACCCTCTGGCAGTAATTCGGGTCCGTGCTCGTTTTCGTCTGGTTGATGAGATCACGCACAGCCAATGCATGGTTCTGCGTGGCGCAGAAGACCAGGGTCTTTTCCCTCTGGTCAATCAGGTCCATGAACAACTTCACGCGATGCGCTTCGCGCTCTTTGATCTCGATGATCTTGTTGAAGTCGTCCTCGGTGTAGCGCTTCCCTTGCTCAACCTCGCCCTCAATCACTTGGTCGTCGGGCGTGTAGACGTACTCGTCGAGCGTCGTGGCAATCTGCTTGACGCGAAACGGCGTGAGGAATCCGTCGTTGATGCCCTCCTTGAGCGAGTAGATGTAGACCGGGTCGTTGAAGTAGGCGTATGTGTCAGCGTTTTCTTGGCGCTTCGGCGTGGCGGTCAAGCCAAGCTGAACCGCAGGCGCAAAATAGTCCATGATGCCGCGCCAATTGCTTTCATCATTCGCCCCGCCGCGGTGACACTCGTCAATGACGATGAAGTCGAAGAAGTCCGACGGATACTCGCCGAAGTACGGAGATGGCTTGCCATCCTTGGGCGAACCGCTCATGAAGGTCTGGAAGATCGTAAAGAACAGGCTGGCGTTCTTCGGGACCTTCCCTTTCTTGCGGATGTCCTCCGGCTTGATGCGGCACATCGCGTCCTCGGGGAACGCGGAGAAATTGTTGTAGGCCTGGTCGGCGAGGTTATTGCGGTCAGCCAGAAAGAGGATACGCGGGCGGCGTGATGGTTCACGGCTCAAGTTCCAGCGGCTGTGGAACAGTTTCCAAGCGACCTGAAACGCGATGAACGTCTTGCCCGTGCCGGTCGCCAGCGTCAGGAGGATACGCTGCCGGTTATTCGCGATGGCCTCCATCACCCGCTCAATGGCGATGTCCTGGTAATAGCGGCTGGGGTGCGACCCGCCCTTGTCCTCGAAGGGCACGGCGGCGAAACGGTCGCGCCACTCGTTCGCCTTGGCGAACGTCAGGTTCCAAAGTTCGTCCGGTGTCGAATAGCGAGGCGTCTCGCCTTCCTTGCCGGTCTGCATGTCAATACCGTAGATGCCATGGCCGTTTGTGGAATACGTGTACCGAATTTGCATCTTTGCGGCGTAATTCTTCGCCTGGGCCACTCCCTCGGTCAGTTCTTCATCCCACGCCTTGGCCTCAACCACGGCGAGCTTGGTATTGCGATATTCCAGGACATAGTCAGCCGTAAGCCCTTTGCCGCGCCGCCCTTGGCCTTCAATGCGACCGGGCGTAATCGGGTACTCGCGTCGAATGCGGCTGCCCTCGACAACGCCCCAGCCCGCCACCTTCAGCGCGGGATCAATAAATTCGGCTCTGGTTTCAGCTTCGTTCATGGATTCACAGAAGCTTCCGGTTTCCGACCTTCCAGACCAAGAAATCCATCAAGCGAACCACGTGGCAACCCGCGAGCCTCTCGTCGCGCGCCTTGAGCCGATCAACGATCGGAATGACCCGCACATCTTGCGCCCACGCGCCATAGTTCGCCGCAACGTCGTTTAGAAAACCCACGTACCATGATATTCGGTCTGATTTCTTTCTCTCCGCTGGATCTCTCCTGTGAAAGAACTTAAGCACGTGCCTGTCATAGATGGGGCGGCCCTCTCGATGAATCGACACCAGTTTCGATACAAAAGAAAACTGTAATGTACGTTGCCCCTGCCTGTTTCGAATATCGTAAAGCCTTTCCACGATGGCTGCGGCATTTGGCTCGCCGTCTCCTTCTACGGAAACCCCAAACAGTATGTCGAAATAACGGTCCCTGAAATTGTCTGTCAGTCCCGCTGCATTCAATCCGTAGAAACTTGTGAAAAGAATACGAAACTGGCTGCGAGCTTGGGGTGTGCCGTCGGCGAGCAACTCTTTCAACTCTAAGTAGGGGCAGAAATCGCTATGAAACATCAGTGTTTCTGCCCGACCCAGTGCGTCAATATGCCGTTGCTCTAGTTGCATGATTAGAGTTCTCCGGTGAAGGCTTGGTACAGCAGCGACTTCCTCAACTCTTCTAGCGCGGCGAGTTTCTGCAGGTAAATGGATTCAAGGCGCTGGGTTTCGTCGGAGAGACTTTCTAGTTTCTCCACGATAAGTTTCTGTGTGGAAACCGGCGGGAATGGAATGACGAGAGCCGAGAGCATTCCTTGGTTCAAACTCTTGATGTTCGTGCCCGTTCCCCCTTCGGTCAGCCGCTTTCTCGTACTTGCAGATTTCATGAAATGGCAAAGGTAACTCGGCAGCACTTCGCCGGGTGAGATCCTGATCCGAATAGTGAATCCAGAGTGCGAAATCTTATCCACCACCTCACCGACCAGAAGGCATCGGCCAATAAGTTCTATGTTGCCGTTTGATCGGACGGCGAGAATGTCGTCCTTCTTGAGCGAATCCAGTTCACTCAGCTTGCCGTCAATCGTGACTGTGTCGAGGTCATCCAAAGGCGCAGCAAAGTTCTTCTGAAAATTCCTCACACCGACGATCTTGATACGCTCGCCCTTACTGTCCTTCGTGAAGTTGATTCCGTTTCTAAACGTTGCGACACTTCCGAGCGGCTTTTCCCCCCATCCCGTTCCACGGGCCACGAAAACGGATTGTAGTTGATTCTCAAAGAGGGCCCGGGCGTTTTTGAGGTTCTTTTCGGTGTTGGCCTTGGCGGCGGCAATGCCTTCAAACGCTTCATCGAGGATGCCAACGATCCGCTTCTGCTCGGGGAGCGGCATAAAGGGGATCTGAACTGTCTCGATCATCTCTTTCGAGATCACAGTCTGGGCCGCACCGACCGAGCCAGACCGTAGCCGCTCCACCAACGTCATCATGAAGTAGTGAAGGTAGTACTGGTCGAGCTTCGTAGGTTTGGGGCGAATGGCGGCGACCGAACGCCCGATCGCGCAGTCTTCCCCCAGGTTAACCTTGCCGCAGGTGGCCCCTACAACACAGAGCAGGACATCCGTGCGGCGCGCCATACGAAGAGGGTTGGTTGTCCACTCGCGAATTACCGGTCGGCTTTCTCCGAACTCCCCGACTTTCACGAATGGAGTGCCGCTCCCGTCGAAGTTGCATTCTTTGCTCGATGGGGCCTGTCCCATGAGCAATTCCACGAGCTCTCCTAGCGGGCGCATTTCCAGCGTTTGTGTCATAACAGCGCCCTAATGTTCTCCAGCACCTCTGCGCTCTCGGCGTCGAGCGCGGCAATCTCCTCCATGATCTCCTTCGGGCTGCGGTGCACGACTTCCTCATTGCCATTCGGATTCTTCACAGAGAGATCAAAGGTCTGCTTATCAATGGTCTTGGCGTCCACTGTCCAGCTCTTAGGCGAGTCAGCAAACGTCTTTTGCAGTTTCACGAACTCGGCCAGGTCGTCGTCGCTAAGAGGATTGGTCTTCCCGAGGTTGCGCCCGGGGTCGAGCTGGTAGTACCAAATCTTGCGCGTGGGCGCGCCCTTCTCGAAAAACAGCACCACGGTCTTCACGCCCGCGCCCTGGAAGGTGCCGCCCGGACAGTCGAGCACGGTCTGCAGGTTGCAGCTTTCCAGCAGTAATTTGCGTAGGCTGACAGAGGCGTTATCGGTGTTTGAGAGGAACGTATTCTTGATGACCACGCCGCCGCGCCCGCCGGCTTTGAGCATCTTGATGAAATGCTGGAGAAAGAGGAACGCTGTCTCGCCGGTGCGGATCGGAAAATTCTGCTGCACCTCCACGCGCTCCTTGCCACCGAAGGGCGGATTCGCCATCACCACGTCAACGCGGTCCTTCTCCTGAATGTCCGCAAGGTTCTCAGTGAGCGTATTGGTGTGAATGACGTTGGGCGCCTCAATGCCATGCAGGATCATGTTCATGATCGCGATGACATAAGCGAGAGACTTCTTCTCCTTGCCGTAGAACGTGCGCTCCTGGAGTGTCTTCAGGTCTGTGGTCTTCAGCCCCGGCTTTGCGGTCATGTATACGAACGACTCGCACAAGAACCCTGCCGAGCCGACCGCACCGTCATAAATCTTCTCGCCGATCCTGGGCTTCACCACATGGACGATGGCTCGAATGAGCGGGCGTGGCGTGTAATACTCGCCGCCGTTGCGCCCGGCGTTACCCATGTTCTTGATCTTGGCTTCGTAGAGGTGCGAGAGCTCGTGCTTCTCGGTCTGCGAGCGGAAGCGCAGTTCGTCAATCTGGTCGATTATCTCGCGCAGGTTGTAGCCGCTCTGAATCTTGTTCTTGATCTCGCCGAAAATCTCGCCAATCTTGTACTCGATGGTATTCGGGCCGCTCGCCTTCTGCTTGAAGCCGTGCAGGTAGGGGAAGAGCTTCTGGTTCACGAATTCGATGATATCCGGGCCGGTCAGCGCTTTGTTGTGGTCGAGTTTGCCGTCCTTGTCCTTGGGCACAGCCCACGTGCCCCATCGGTACGGCGCGTCGAGGATGTAGGTGTATTTCTTGCCTTCGAGCGCCGCCTCGGTGCTCTTGTCCTGCTCGAGGTCGTCAAGGTACTTCAAGAACAGCAGCCAGGAGGTCTGTTCCGTGTAATCAAGCTCGGTAGTGCAGCCAGCTTCTCTTCGTAGAACCTCTTCGATGTTCTTGAAGGCTTGTTCAAACATAATAAAGTTGGAGCTGTCGCCGAGAGCGCCGTAACGCTTCAAGAATGAATGCTTTAGGGGTTCTCAGGGATCCCCCAAATCATACGTCTATGGATGGCACCCGTCCAGAGTTCATTGCAGGTCCACGCCGAGACGCGACTGGGCCCTGACTTCTCGGTGGGCAGGCCCGGAGGACGTTAGCATCTGAAAAACGTCAGGGTCGGCACAGGAAGGAGGAGTCAAGAGGTCGTAAGACGTATGCTGGAATTATCCTCCGCAGCGGTCTGACCAAACTTCGGCCACTCTTCCGGCCCAATCAAAACCATCCCCTGTCGTGATGCGCTTTGGTACCGTGAGCTGAATGTAGTATGGGGGCACCAGTTTCGCCCTGAGAGTCACGGGATACTCTGCACCTCCCGAAATACCTGGCCACCGCTCAACAACGGCTGTCACTTGCGACGCGCCGAGCGAGCGTCTCGTCAGAATGTTTCGAAGTTCACCAGGAACTACTCTCTCCGAATCCGTCGAGCCTAAAGAAAGACCGAGTGGTGAATCGCTGTAGCATACGAGAGCATAGTGTCGTGGTCGGTCGACGTGAAACCTGCTGGTTATCATAGACATCGACGGGAGTTGGTAGGGCTCGCCATCTAAACCCAGAGCGGCAGTCCACTCGACGACGCTTTCCGGAGTAACGTCTTGCCGCCGCGGAGCAGACCTGATCGGACTGAATAGGACTTCCGGGCAATCTACCTTGCGCAGGAGTTCAAGTATGGAAGGTCCTACCGCATTTCCGACGCCCCAAAAGAACAAGCCCCCGTTTACCCCTCGTTCGCTCTCCTTACGGCGAAATATGTCATCGACGGGCTGGCCAGCCTCGGTACCGTGTCTAGTCCAGACGAAGTAATTGGGTACACACATGGTAACGGTCCTCGCAGTTGTATTATGCAGTACAATGCAATCATGATGCAACAAGATTCGGCTAAGCTGTCGCGTGATTTCAGGGAGTACATGCGCCAGCACTGTTGGAGCCAATCATATGTTGCAGAAAAAACAAATGTTAATCAGGCAACCGTGTCGCGATTCTTGAAGAACCCTCCTCGGAGGGCCACGGCACCATTTCAGAGGCTATGCAGATATGCAAATGACGTCCTCTCGGGGGCCGAGGACCAGGACGATAAAGCGGCTGTAAGTAGCGCCTTCGACGAGTGTTGGAGAAAGTCCGAAGCACACGCGAACGCACTTTCGAAGATAATCAATGCGTTTGTAGAGCTGTGCCGACGGGAGGAACGTTCTGGGTGACCGAAGCGGAGCGGTTTCGAGAACGTCTGAAGACCGCCGGGTTGAGTGCCCCCGCCATTGAAGCAGCTTGGCCGGACTGGTGGAGCGATGACGCCGACGCATCAACCTCAGCACGGTTAGAATTGCGATTCTCTGTCGCACGAAAACTTGGCCTTGACGCGCATTCCGTGCTCGACGAGGAAGGAATACCTCGCTTCGTCTGGAAAGACGAGGCGCGCTTCAAGCATCTTTCTGGCGAAAGCGACGTCGAGCGTTCGGCGATCTCCTCGTTTGGTCGCGCCCTCGGAGTGCTGCTTGCTTCTGCAACCGGACGCGGCCAATTTTCGGTGCTGGGCATCACTGCTGCTCGGTTACGCGAAACCGTTTTGCGCTCTCAGCAATACGTGCGGTTTATTGACCTGCTTTCGCTGTCCTGGTCCGCAGGAATACCGGTTGCGCACCTGCGTATTTTTCCGGCAGCACGAAAGCGAATGGCAGCTATGTCTGTCAGGCTCGGCGACCGATACTCTGTGCTGCTGGCGAAAGACTCCATGTACCCGCCGCACATAGCGTTCTACTTGGGCCATGAACTTGGCCACATTGCATTAGGACACATAGAAGAGAATGCCGCCATCGTGGACATGGAAGCCGACGAACTGTCCACCTCGGATTCGGATAGGGAGGAAGCCGAAGCAGATCAGTTTGCACTTGAGTTGTTGACCGGGCGCACCGACCCACGAGTGTTGCCGGCCTCGGGAACTTACAATGCACCGGGACTTGCGGACGCTGCATTGAGAGCTTCTTCTAGGCTCCGCATCGAGCCGGGAACCGTTGCCCTCTGCTTCGGATACTCAACCAGAAATTGGGCCGTCGCAAATAGTGCAATGAAATTCATTTATGCGAGTGGAAGGCCAGTCTGGTCCGAGGTCAACGGCGTGGCTGAAGGCCAAATCGACTTAGAGCAGATCCCCTCAGACGCGCGCTCTTATCTCCGCGCGGTGCTTGGCATGCACGAGCGACCATGAAAGCACTAGTGGATAATGACATCCTCTTGAAAGGGACCTGCTACGGACTGCTCCCCGATCTGATAGGTACGATTTCTGGCCAAGGACGAGTCGGCTTCTTAGGTGCCGCGAGGTTTGTCCTCGTGAAGCACCTCGAGAAGAAGCGCCTGCGTGGTGATCCATCACTGGCAAGAGCGCGCCTGTTGGGCTTCCTAGCAGAAAACGACGTTGTCGAGCCAACGACACAAGAGCAGGCGCTTGCTGCTGAATTCGAGTCCGCTGCCCAGCGCTTGGCGGTAAGTCTCGACTCAGGTGAAAGCCAACTAGTGGCCATCCTTTTGGCCCGCGCGATTGCGTGGCTTTCAACTGGAGATAAACGGGCAATTGTCGCCATCGAGCGGATGCTTGACACTGAAGCAGCATTGGCTGCCGCAAGAAACAGGATTCTCTGTCTCGAGCAGCTTATCCAGACTCTTCTTCCGATTCGCGGGATTGGTTTCGTCCGGGCCGCGATCTGTGGTGAGCCGGACATCGACCGCAGTCTTAGCATTTGCTTCAGCTGCCGCAGCCAAGACGTAGTGCAGGCATCGGTTATCGAAGGACTAAACAGCTACGTTGCCGACCTTCGGCGTAGTGCTCCGCGCGTACTTGCTACTTAACTGAATTGCGAACATACACTGCATAGGGTGGAACGACTTTCGCCACCAACCCGATATGCAGAATCTTCTCCGTTCCGCCAGAGTGTGATTCGCCTTCCGCTGATTCAACCCCCACCTCGAGGCACGCCTTGTCAACCTTCCCGCGGATGTAGTTGCTGCCGATTGCGCCGATGCTGTTGCCCAGCGCGACCTTTGTGGCGTCGAGCGGGAGTTCGAGGTCTTCCTTCTGCAGATCCTTGATAGCAAGAGCATACCGGGAACCCAAGACATTGATTGTGGCCGGAATCGTCTCCCACCGAATGCCGTCGATCGAGTATTCATCCGCACGGACAGGATACGCAAAGTGCTTCGATTCCATCTCCTGCATGCAAAGGTAAATCGTCTGGCCCCGTTCGGCGTAATCCTTCGCAAATGGTTGAACCATCGTCTCTGGATGACACGTGCCTCCTCCGTAGCCCCAAAAGGCGAAGCCGGTCTGCTCTATCTCCTTCGTCTTGCGGCTGATGATGTCATCGAGCGTCTCTTGAGCGTGAGTGCCAACCTTCATGTAAATAATGCCTGCGCCCGGCTTGATGATCTTTGACATGTTCTCACTCCAGTATTTCCAAGGAATACTCATCATCATGCGCCTTGCCGTATTCTAGTCTGCGCTTTTCACGGATGTACCTCACGCGTGGGCCTGCGCCACGCCCGTAGAAATTCGCCAGACGGTTCGGATCGATGATGGCACTGCTGCCCACCGGAGTCACAGACTCAGGCGTTGCCTTGAACATCAGGTTGCAAGAGCGCAGCTCCGGCGCGTCGTCCAGATGGTAAGCGTGCATTTTGGGCATCATCTTTTGAACAAAATACCCGCTCTCAATCGCGAACTTCTGGACTCTTGCCAAAACCTGCTTCGGCCACGGCAGTACATCGTCATCCGCAATTACAACCAAGGCCTCACCGCGATAGCCCGTAGCTTCCATACCTCGCTGCACAAAAACGCAGACACTCTCGCCCCCGTTGCTGGCACCCCAGGGCGGGTTCGTATAGGAGTAGTCGAAACATCCAACCTCAGGGAATGCATCGAGGCAATTGTAGAGCCGTGCCTTGAGGCCCTCAAGCCGCTCGCTGTCCGCAAAGCGCTCAACAGCGTTACAAATTCGCTCGTCAAAATCGAACAACACGATCTCGGTCGGGCCGTAGTTTACGATCCCGCGTGCCTTGAGGTATGCGACACAGACACTAATTGAGTCGCCGTCGCCGATGAAGGCGAGCTTCTTTCCGTCCGCCCACCTCGCGACAAACTCGCTCTGCAGCACCATGTCACCAGCCTTCATGTATATCTGGTCAAAGATACGAATGGGGCGGGGGCGGTTCTGAATCACATCGGAGATCGCATTTACCGCAGCTCTGAGGTCGATTTCGTGGTAGGCCGCCATTGGCGAAGGAGCATACCCGATACAGCATGAGAATACAATCGCTAGTCGTCGCGTTCGCCCACGCCGATCCGCTCCAAGATGTTGACGGCAGTATCCGCAACTTCGGCCGCATTCTGTTGCGTGGTGTCAATGATGAAGACCGGACAACCACAGGTGACGGCATAGTGAAGGGAGAGCGATTCCTGAAGCAACTGAATGTCACGTGCGAGCTCCGGGCTCAGTTCGCGCCTTCCTCCGCGATCGCGTGCGACACGCGCGATCAGCACATCGGTATCGCAACGGAGTGTCACAACGGCATTCAATCTCAATGCGTGCAATTGGAGTGTCGAGTAGGGAATTGCTCGGAAACCGTAGACTTCCCGCGTGAGGGCGTGCGAATCGATAACGACATCATTCGTGGCCCGAAGACGATCCACCTCCCCGATCACCCACTCATCGGCGTCAGTAACGTCCACCGGGCTAACTAAGAGGGCGGACTGCTCACGCAATTGTTCGTAACTTATGTTCAGGCCCTGGCGCTCCTTGCGTAGTCGTAGCAGCTCGCCATAGTCGAAATGCTGAAGGCCAGGGAATCGCGACCCCAAGGCGCGACGTAACGTTGACTTGCCGGTGCCAGGAGCGCCCGTGAGGAGGACAACCTTACCCATGTGACCTTTCTGGAAGCTCAACAAACGTGAGAGGCGGAGTGTCTACACCAACTTAACGCGTGACAGCGCCCGCGCATCATTCTACGCTGCAAGTTTGGCTGCAGGACTTGGACAGAGCCGCAGCTGGAGTGGCTTGGGCGATGCGAGCATACTGGTCTTGAATTTTCGCAGGAAGCTGCGCCGGGAAAGCTGGAACGTCTTTCGGATGGCTGTTGAAGTTGTTGAACTCTGAGGATTTCACAGTTACAAATTTGCCTACAGCGGACATTCCGTGGATTTCAAAATGGCTGTATCTTATTGAAAACATTGGTCGGGGAGAGAGGATTTGAACCTCCGACCCCCTGGTCCCGAACCAGGTGCTCTACCAGGCTGAGCCACTCCCCGACGCAGTTTGCTGGCGGCTGGCGCCGCACTCAGCTAAAGTATAGCAAATGCGTCCCCGGATTGCATTGTGATCGTCTGTCGCGGCGACGTCATCCATGCGTTGACGGCGTCTCGCCGCGCCCGTCGCACTGACGCGATTCAGCTGCGCTATTCCTCCACGGTCAACCGATACCTCTGGTCGATTCTCCACTTCAAACCGCGACCTCATCCTGCTCTTGCGCTCGCCGTTGGTGCGCGCCACCCTGATTTCTTGATCGCCTGACAAGCTGCCTCGCGCAGCTGCGGAATGAATAGTCGCGCGATTGAAAGCGGCGGCCGCGCCACCGGAGGCATCTATAGGTACCAGGTGTGGGGTCTAAGGTGAATCAGAGTGAGTTTGCGGAGAATTCTGACGAGAATTGCCGACTCGCGGTATGATTTGAGAGCACTCCGGACGGAACCATGCGACCTGTGCACAAGTTGATTGCTGCCACGATGCTTGCCCTGCTGCTGCAGGCGTGGGTGCCGCTGGCTGTGTGTGCGCAAGGTTCAGCAGGCGCAATGGGTTGCTCCAAATGTTGTCGCTGGGGAGCTCGCGCGCAGACGCCGTTATCGGGCACCCAGCTGCGGGCCCAACATTCCGCGCCTTGCTGCAAGGTGACCAGCTCGCATCCGGCGCCCCCGGCTGCGACCACCACCGGCGTTCGTTCACCATCGCCTGGGCGCACGCCGCTCGTGGCTGCTGCGCTCACCGTTGCGCCCGCCAGCGCGAATGTCGCCGTCTCCCCGGACCCCTCGCCGCCGCCACTGCCTGCACTCCAAGCCCGTCTCTGCATCTTCCAGATCTAGCCTCTCTTTTCGCCTGTTGGCCTGCATTGGCATTCCTGCCCGTGCGCGCAATATTGCTCGCGTAACGAAAAGAGAAAATCATGTTCCGCAAAATTTTATTGTTCTTGTGCCTCGCTGCGGCTCTCTCCGCCGCCGCGCAGGAGCCGCCAACCCCCGCCATCCTCCTGCTTGACGATGTTCTGCAGGAGGTGCGCGCGCACAACCCGGAGATCGCCGCTGTCGCGCATGCCACCGAGGCCCAGCGCCATCGCGTCGCGCCGGCCGGTGCGCTGCCGGAGCCGAGTCTCGCTGTTTCTTGGATGGGCGACCCGGTGCCATTCAAGACGCAAGCCGGCGACCCTTCCAGCTATCGTGGCCTGACCGTGATGCAGATGCTGCCGCTCGGCGGCAAGCGTGAGCTGAGGCGCGAGATGGCGATGAAAGACGTGGCCCTCGGCGAGGCCGGACGCGCTGCGGTGGTGCGTCGCCTGGAGGCTGACACCAGGGCCGCCTTCTACGAGTACTTCTACGCCGGCAAGGCGCTGGAAATCACCGCCCGCAACAAGGTCCGGCTGCAACAACTGGAGGAGGTCTCCGAGGCGCGCTATCGCGTCGGCAAGGCTTCGCAGCAGGACGTTCTGCGCGCGCAGCTTGAGCTGTCGCTCCTCCTGCAGCGCACTTTCACATTTGAGCAACAGCGCAATACGGCTGCGGCCCGGCTGAACTCGCTGATGGGCCGCCCGATGAACTCGCCGCTGCCGCCCGGCGAGGAGCCGGGAAGAGCGTCGCTGCCGGAGATGGGCACGCTTGCGGCGCTGGCCTCCGCGAACGACCCAGCGCTGCAAACCGGGCAGCGCCGGATTGAACGCAGCAGCCTGGAAGCTGCTCTGGCGCACAAAGAGTACGTTCCCGATCTCTCCCTCGGATACATGTACCAGCAGCGCAGCGGCATGCCTGACATGCACGGCATGGCCTTCCAGGTGAACCTTCCCATCTTCTATAAGAGCAGGCAGCGCGAGGCCATAGCGGCCGCTGCTGAGGAGGTAGCCGCCGCGGAGAAGATGCGCGACGCTCGCCGCCTTGAGCTCGAGTATGAGCTGCAGCAGTGGTACGCCATGGCCGCCAGCGACGGCAAGATGCTGGACCTGTATGACAAGGCAATCCTTCCTCAGGCGGAGCTTGCGCTCGAATCCGCGCAGTCGTCATACACCGTCGGTTCGGTGGATTTCCTCACCGTCATTTCGAACTTCACCGCCGTCAACGGCTACCAGCTCGACTACTACCGCCAGCTCGCCGACTACCAGACCGCGATTGCACGCATCGAGGCGCTCACCGGAGACCTGAACGAGAGCGCAGGCAAGGAGGTCAAGTAATGAAAGGCCGACATTTTCTCCGCATTGCTGCTGTCCTCATCGTGCTCGTCATCATCATCGTGGTGGTGACGGGTGGTCGTCTCTTCAAGTCCCGGAGCGCGCAACCTGCGCCATCCGCTCGCGCGGGCGAACGCAAGGTTCTCTACTGGTATGACGCCATGAACCCGCAACACACCTACGACAAGCCTGGCAAAGCGCCGGACGGCATGGACCTCGTCCCGAAATACGCCGAGGAGAGCGCGAACGGCGCGCCGCAGGCGACTGGAAAGAAGATCCTTTACTGGTACGACCCCATGCATCCCAAGTACCGGTCGGACAAGCCGGGCATCGCACCCGACTGCGGCATGGCGCTGGTGCCGATGTACGAGGGCCAGGGCGACGTGCAGGACGGCATGATCCAGGTGGCGCCCGAGCGCCAGCGTGCCCTCGGCGTGCGCACAACCCAGGTGGAAGAGAGACCCATCAGCCGCACCCTCCGGACCTCCGGCCAGGTGGTGCCCGACGAGACACGCATTGCGCACGTGCACGTGAAGACCTCGGGCTGGATCGAAGACGTCTTTGCCGATTTCGTGGGACAGGAGGTGCACAAGGGCCAGCCGCTCTTCACTGTCTACAGTCCTGACCTGGTGGCCACGCAGCAGGAATACCTCATCGCCAGGCGCGGGCAGCAGTCGCTGGGAAATTCTCCTTATAAAGACGCTGCGCTAGGCTCCGAATCATTACTGGCCTCCGCGCGCGAACGCCTTCGCCTCTGGGACCTGACCGATGTCCAGATCCAACAGCTCGACGAGACCGGCCAGGTCAGCCAGACCATCACTGTCTATTCGCTGGTCAGCGGGTTCGTCACCGACCGGAAGGCGTTTCCCCACGCCTCGGTGAACGGCGATACCGACCTCTACACCATCGTGGACCTCTCTCGCGTCTGGGTGATGGCCGACGTCTACGAGTCCGAGCTGCCGTATGTGAAGACCGGTCAGCCGGCACGCGTCACGCTCAGCTACGCTCCCGGCAAAGCCTTCTTCGGCCGCGTGGCCTACAGCTACCCGGTGCTCGATCCGCAGACGCACACCGCGAAGATGCGCATTGATGTTCCCAACCCTGGCATGACGCTCAAACCGAACATGTTTGCTGACGTTCAGTTCGAGATCAACTACGGCAGGCACCTCGTCGTCCCGGCTGAGGCCGTGCTCAATAGCGGCACCATGCAGACGGTCTTCGTGGCGCACGAGGATGGAAGGTTCGAGCCGCGCCAGGTGACTGTGGGCCCGACGGTAGATGGCATGACCATCATCGAAGTCGGCCTCAAGAAGGGCGAGACCATCGTCAGCTCCGGCAACTTCCTGCTCGACTCTGAGAGCCGCCTAAACGCGGCCGCCACAGACAGCCAGCACTGAGGAGACGCAATGATTGATCGAATCATTCAATTCAGCGCCGACCACAAATTCCTGGTGCTGATGTTAGTGGCCGTAGCGGCGATCTTCGGCTGGCGCTCCATGGAGGAGACAAAGCTCGACGCCATCCCCGACCTGAGCGACACGCAGGTCATCGTCTATGCGAAGTGGGACCGCAGCCCCGACATCATCGAGGACCAGGTCACCTATCCCATTACCTCGGCGCTGCTCGGCATGCCCAAGGTCCGCGACATTCGCGGCTTCTCCGACTTCGGCTACTCCTACATCTACATCATCTTCGACGAAGGCACCGACATCTACTGGGCGCGCTCGCGCACCCTCGAGTACCTGAACTCCGTCACGCCCCGGCTGCCCAAGGGCGTCAACGTCGAGCTCGCCAAGGACGCTACTGCCGTCGGATGGGTTTACGAGTACGCGCTGGTGGATGACTCCGGCCAGTACAGCCTGGAGCAGATGCGCACCTACCAGGACTGGTATCTACGTTACGCGCTGCAGTCCGTGCCCGGCGTGGCCGAGGTAGCTCCCATCGGCGGCTTTGTCCGCGAGTACCAGGTCAACATCGATCCCGACCGCCTGTTCGCGTACAAGGTGCCCATCAACGCGGTGGCTGACGCCGTGGCGAAGTCGAACAACGAAGTCGGCGCGCGGTTGATCGAATTCTCCGGGCGCGAGTACATGGTGCGCGGCAAGGGCTACATTAAGTCCCTCGCCGACATCGGCAACACCGTGGTGATGGTCAGTCATGAGTCGGGCACGCCCATCCGCGTGCGTGACCTCGGCAGCGTGACCTTCGGCCCGGAGATGCGGCGTGGCGTGGCCGAACTCGATGGCCGCGGCGAGGTCGTGGGAGGCGTGGTCATCATGCGTTTCGGTGAGAACGCCCAGGCCGTGGTGCGCCGAGTGCGCGAAAAGATCGCCGAGATCGCGCCCGCGCTGCCCAAGGGCCTGCGCCTGGTGCCTACCTACGACCGCGCCGAGTTGATTGACCGCTCGGTGGAGAGCCTGAAGCACACGCTGATCGAAGAGCTCATCATCGTCAGCCTCGTTATTCTCATCTTCCTCTGGCACTTCCCGAGCGCAGCCATTCCCATCATCACCATCCCGGTCACCGTGCTGCTGGCGTTCATCCCGATACAGCTCTCCGGTATGACGGCCAACATCATGTCGCTGGGCGGAATCGCCGTGGCCATCGGCGCCATGGTGGATGCGGCAGTTGTCGTCGTGGAGCAAACCCACAAGAGGTTGGAGCACTGGGATGCCGACGGACGCAAGGGCGACTACAAGCAGGTCATCATTTCGGCGGTGAAGGAAGTTGGTGGCCCCAGCTTCTTCGCGCTACTGGTGATTGCCGTATCTTTCCTTCCAGTCTTCACCCTCGAAGCGCAGGAAGGACGCCTCTTCAAGCCGCTGGCCTTCACCAAGACATTCGCCATGGCGATCGCGGCTCTCCTGGCCATCACGCTTGATCCTGCGATGCGCTTGCTGATGACCCGCATGAAGAACTTTGCGTTTCGTCCGCGCTGGCTGGCGCGCGTGACGACCGCGCTGCTCGTTGGCAAGATGCATAACGAGGAAGAGCATCCCATCAGCCGCCCGTTGATGAAGCTCTACCAGCCGGTGGTGGAGTTCGCTCTTGAGCACCGCTGGCTCACCATCGGTGTGGCCGTGCTCGCCATGGCCGTCACCGTGCCCGTCTTCTTCAAGCTCGGCTCGGAGTTCATGCCGCCGCTCGACGAAGGCACACTGCTCTATATGCCGAGCACCATGCCGGGCATCTCCGTGGCGGAAGCC
>Ga0209777_10003182_pt1 | contig 20681 bp, 21 predicted proteins | sample FrelakmetHBP12HB_FD_187147 | JGI IMG/M metagenome (GOLD analysis project Ga0209777, IMG submission 187147) | Freshwater lake sediment microbial communities from the University of Notre Dame, USA, for methane emissions studies -HBP12 HB (SPAdes)... | ecosystem: Environmental > Aquatic >...
CGCGAACCTCCTCCTCGCGATAGGCGTCGATCAGGAAGGTGAAGGCGGCACGGTCGCCGCCGGCCGAGGTTTCGACGATCCACGGCACGTACTTCTCCTCGGTCGCCGGTAGCGGTTGGGCGCAAGCGGCCGCCAGCGCCATATCCACATGAGCGCCGCGGCGTCCACGACCACGGCAACGCCGCTTATCACCGTGATCGGCGAGAGCCACCACAGGATGCCCATTCCGATCGCCAGATAGACGAGCCGGGTGCGCCAGGGTTCGGCCAGACCGCCGGCCACGGCCCAGGCCAGGATGGGCAGCATAAGACCGGCCTCGTAGCTCCAGACGCGAGGGCCGGCCGCCATGGCCAGCAGGCAGGCCGCGCCGGCCGCCTCCACGAGCGGCGCCTTGACCAGGCCCCGCAAGGCCAGCAGCGCAGTCACACCTCCCAGCAGGTACGGCAGCCACGACGGCAGCAGGCCGATGCGGCCGATCAGCCCCGGAATGCTGATCGTCTTGTCGGCGTTGAATGCGGCGTCGGCGGCCAGCCAGGGTTGCAGGCCGTTCCACCAGGCCACCGGCCAGACCCAGTCGCCCGCGGCCGCAGCAACGCTCAGGAGGTAGCCGGCCGCTATCACGAGGGTCGCGATGGACACCGATCGCCACCGCCGGCGCAGGACCAGGAAGGCCAGCAACGGCAACCCCAGCTCGGGCTTGTAGGCAAGCAGGCCGCAGGCCAGGCCGGCCTCGAGGTCGCTGTCGCGACCCAGCGCGTCGATGGTCCACAGGGCCAGGACCACGGCCAGGGCCATGTTCTGACCCATGTCCACGGCGGCGAGAGCGGGCGTCCAGGCGAAGGCCAGTCGAAGGCTCAATCCTCGCGGCATGGCGAAGATGCGGGCGACGAGCAACCCGGCCAGCACGATCAGGCCCAGCATCAGGCCGGTGTTGATGACGAAGCCGACGCCCATCGGCAGGAGCGACGCCGGCCAGTAGAGATAGGCGAATGCAGGCGGATAGCGCCACGGGTCGGCAGGCAGGCCGTAGGCCGCCTGCCAGGCGGTGTGGAGCTGCCAGTCCATCAGGTTTGGGCTTCCGACCGTTGCGCCGGCGGACCAGAACGACGGCCAGTCGTGCCAGAGGCCGCTCGGCGCCGTGAGGATGGGCAGCAGCGCGATCACGCCCAGCGCGAACCAGAACAGGCGAACGCTCTTCGGCGAGACCGGCACCGGGCCGAGCCTGGTGCGGAAGGGCCAGAACACGGCCGCGGCCGTGCCTTCCACACCGCCACCGGGGTCAACACGCGCCGATCCAGGCCACCGAATGCGGGCCAGGCGCGCGCCCATAGCCGCCATTTCGATCCTCTAGTCTCGCGCCTTCGCCAGCCGCTCCAGGATCAGTGGCTTGACCTGGGACAGGTCGACGCGGATCTGCTCCATCGAGTCGCGGTCGCGGATCGTTGCCTTGCCGTCCTCGAGCGAGTCCACGTCGATGGTGACGCACCACGGCGTGCCGATCTCGTCCTGGCGGCGGTACAGCTTGCCGATCGCGGCCGTGTCGTCGTAGACGGCCATGATGTCCCTGGCCAGGTCGTCGCGGAGGGCGTGGCACTTCTCCACGATCTCGTCGCGCTTCTTGAGCAGCGGCAGAACGGCCACCTTGTACGGCGCCAGCTCCGCGTTGAAGGCGAGAACGACGCGCTTCTCGCCGCGAACCTCCTCCTCGCGATAGGCGTCGATCAGGAAGGTGAAGGCGGCACGGTCGCCGCCGGCCGAGGTTTCGACGATCCACGGCACGTACTTCTCCTCGGTCGCCGGGTCGAAGTACTCGAGGTTCTCGCCGGTCGCCTCCTGGTGGCGCCCCAGGTCCCAGTCGCCGCGGTTGTGGATGCCCTCGAGCTCCTTCCAACCGAACGGGAAGCGGTACTCGATGTCCACGGCCTTCTTGGCGTAGTGGGCGAGTTCATCGGGCCGGTGCTGGCGGAAACGCAGCCGGGCGGGGTTGACGCCGTAGCGGACGTACCAGGCCAGCCGGCGCGGCATCCACTCCTCGAAAACGTCCGACGCGGTCTCCGGCTTGACGAAGAACTGCATCTCCATCTGCTCGAACTCGCGCATCCGGAAGACGAAGTTGCCGGGGCTGATCTCGTTGCGGAAGGCCTTGCCGATCTGGGCGATGCCGAACGGCAGCTTCTTGCGGGCGGTCTCGCGGACGTTCTTGAAGTTGACGTAGATGCCCTGGGCCGTCTCCGGGCGGAGGTAGACCTGCGCGGCTTCCTCCTCCACCGGGCCCATGTACGTCTTGAACATCAGGTTGAAGCGGCGCGGGGCCGAAAGCGGGCCGCCGTCGGCCGGGCACTTGAGGCCGAGGCGCTCGACCACCTCGGGGTCCATCAGCTCGGTGTTGGTCAGGTTCTCCGCGCCCGGCAGCTCGTCGAGACGGTAGCGGCGGCGGCAGGTGGTGCATTCGACGAGCGGGTCCGTGAAGTTGGCAACGTGGCCGGAGGTGACCCAGACCTGCGGCGCCATGATGATGCTGGCGTCCAGCCCGACGATGTCGTCGCGCTCCTGGACCATCGACCGCCACCAGGCCCGCTTGACGTTGTTCTTCAGCTCCACGCCGAGCTGACCGTAGTCCCACACGGCGTTGATGCCGCCGTAGATCTCCGAGCTCGGGAAGATGAAGCCGCGCCGCTTGCTCAGCGAGACGATGGTGTCCAGGTTGGCGACGGACGCTCCCGGATCGTCGACGGGGTTGGTCTGGTTGTCGGCGGTCACAAGGTCTCCTCGGGCAGGCGGTCGAACGTTCGGTCCGCAATTCTCGCACGAGCGCGCGGGGCCCGGGCGCGCGGCTGGCATCCACCGGTCATGATGATCGTCGCACCGAAGCGCAGCGTTGCGAAGAAGGAGACCCCGTGGCTTCTGACCGGCAGACCGAGTCGGCCCCCGTGAACCACCCGGTGCTGGGCCCGGCCGTGGAGATCTACTCGGACCGGCGCCAATCGTGGGGGACGCTCTCCCTTGACCTGGCGTTCCTCTGCGTGGCTCTCCTGGGCGTCGTCCTCGGATATGGCGACCTGTCGGGCGGGACCACCTCCAATGTCGGGAACCTGACCCTCCCGCCGATACTCGGCCTGGCCGAGATTGCCGGCGCGGCCGTCATCGCCGCCTGGGCAGTACGAGCGGCCTCGCTGGCGATCGCGCGGATTCGCAGGCCGGCATTGCTCGTCGTCGGCAGGGACGGGTTCGAATACCTGGCCGGCAACGGGCCGGTGGGCTGGGACGAGGTCGAGAGCGTCAGCGACCCGAGTTCTCCGGACGAGCAGCCGCGGACGTTGAGAGTCCACCTGAACGATCCAGACGACTACGCTCGGCGCCACAACCTCTCGCAGATCGGCCGGATCGTTTCCCTTCTCAGCCGCGGCGATCTGGTCCTCGGCCGCGAAGCCATCATGCCGGTCGACAAGGTGCAGGCCCTGATGCGCAAGCGCCTGGCGGAGTTCCGCGGTGATCAGTCGATCGATCCGATTTCTGCGGCCCCCGTGAGCCGTCGGCCGGCACGGCGCCACCACGCGCCGAGGAAGTAGCCCCAGTCCTGGCCGAGGCCCGGCTATGGCAGGTTGGCGGCCCGGCCCCGAGGCCGCCTGACCTCGTCCAGGAACGCCAGGGAGCGGGCGTCGCGATCGAGCGAGACGTGCAGGAAGTCGCGCATCGCACCCTCCACCTCGCGCTCGACGGCCGGCGGAAGCCGCAACGCGGCGAGGGCTTCGACGTCCATCCGCTGATAGGCCTTGAGCAGCTTCAGCGCCTCCACCGATAGTCCGGCACGCTCCGCCGACGGACCCGGGCAGCGCGAGCACAGCACGCCGCCGAGGGGCGGCACCCAGCGGAATTGCTCGTCCGCCTCGAGCATGCGGTCGCACTCGACGCAGCGGTCCACCTCCGGCCGGACGCCCATTTCATCGGCGAGGTGCATTTCGTACCAGCGGGCCACGCGGCCGGCCGCCATGCCGGCGTCCAGCAACTCGTAGGCCCGCTTCAGCAGCGCGTACAGCCCCTCGGTCTCGTGCCGTTCCTCAATGGAGCGGTCGGCCAGCTCGGCGAGGTACCAGGCCGTGGCCGCGGACTCGAGCGAATCCCGCAACCTCAGCCAGGCATTAGTGACCTCCACCTGGGTCACGACGTCGAAAGTCCGGCCGCGGGCCAGGGCCACTCGCAGCTCGGCGAGGGGTTCGAGGCTGCCGCCCAGCCGGCTCGTCGTCCTGCGCACGCCCTTGGCGATCGCCTTGAGCTTACCGTGGGCGGGCGTGAAGAGGGTCATGATCCGGTCGGCCTCGCCGTAGTCGAAACGGGAGAGGACGATGGCGTCGGTCACGTACAGTCGCGGAGTGGGCACGCGGTCACGCTACCACGTGCGACGCGGTGCCCTTCCGGTCCAGAGGCGCCGGGCGAAGCTCAATCCGGGTAGACGGGTATCCGGCGGACCTCCGGGTCCGTGAAGACATCCAGGTCGTCGCGGCTCTGCGTCGAGAACTCCGAGACGATCGCGCCGACGGGTCCGCCCTGGAACCAGTGCCTCGTGCTCGGAGGGACGGTGAACTGCTCACCGGGACGGAGCACGATCTCGCGCCGGGCCGTGTAGACGCCGAGCTCGATGCGCGCCGGGTGGGCCTTCGGGTCGGGCGTCGGATCGCCACCCTCGACGTGGAGATAGACGACGCCGGCCCGGACGCGGAACGTCTCCTCCTTGCCGGGAGTGCCGTCGTATGGGGGGTGGCGGTGCTCGGGGCAGGTTTGGCCCGGGAACAGGACCAGCTCCTTGGCGCAGACGCGAGCCGTGTTGACGTAGACGACGAGCTCCAGGCCGATGCGCTCCAGGTCGCCGAGGCCGAAGTCCGCGACCTCGATCGAGGCCCGCTCGGCTGGCGTGATCTCGATCCCGGCTGCCGCGAATGCGGCGGCGGCGCGATCGCGTGCCGCCTGTACCTGTGTCGCGGTCAACATGGCGTTCTGGACCTCCCTGTCACGCGGGCCGGGATGAATCTGACATGCCCTGATGTTACCGTCGGGCGCCGCCGGCGCAGGCTCGGCCGGGTCGAGGTTCAGACGGGCCGGCGCTCGGGCCGGTCGACGCCGCTCTCGACCAGCACCAGGGACGACACGACCGCCCGTTCCGACGCCGCTGTGCCCGGCTGCGCTATCCTCGCCAGATGGACGACACGACCGCCCGCCCGACCGACCACGCCGGCCGGACCGCCCCCGGTGGACCTGCTGGCCCGCCCGCACCGCGCACGGACCGGACCCACATCCGCCGCCACGCCGATCGCGCCGTGCCGGATCGGATCGAGGAGTTCCTCCGGACCGGGACGGTCGCCCACGTGGCTCTGGTGGAGAACGGCGAGCCGCGCCTGATCCCGTTCCTCTACCACTACGAGGCGGGCCACGTCTACCTCCACGGCTCGCCGGGAAACGCCACTCTGCGCCTCCTACGCGACGGGCGGTCGGTAGCCGTGGCGGTCACCCAGCTCGTGGGCTTGATCGCGTCCAAGAGCGCGGCCGACCACTCGGCCAACTACCGCAGCGTGGTCGCCTTCGGCCGCGCCCACCAGATCGTGGATCTCGCCGAGAAGCGGCGCATCCTGGATGCCATGACCGTGCGCTATTTCCCCGGCCGGGCGACTCCGGCCGACTACGCGCCGGCAACCGACGACGATCTGGTCAAGATGGAGCTGACCGACGTCGAAATCGACGAGGCGTCGGCCAAGATGCGCGAGGGCGGCCCGATGGGCCCTCACGATTCGGACCCGGACTACCCCGGCTCGGCCTTCGTCCTGCCTGTCTGAGGACCCCGAGGGGCGCCCGCGCGCCGGCACTGTCATCCGGCTCGCCCGGCGGCCGGGCCGCGCCGCGATTCTCTCCAATCCCGGAATCTGAAAGCGGCTTGCTATGATCCGCGCGTGGAACTGACCGTCTCCCTCCCCGAACTCCTATCCGCCACCGAGCAGGAGATCATGCGGCTCGTCTCCGATCGGGACGCGCCGACCGCGGGGTTGTACGAGATGTGCCGCTACCACCTGGGCATGGACGGCAGCGGCTCCTCCGGAAAGCGAATGAGGCCCCTGCTCGGGCTGCTCGCCTACGCCTCGATCGCGGGCGACTATCGAGCTGCCCTGCCCGGCGCCGCGGCCGTCGAACTGGGCCACAACTTCAGCCTGGTCCACGACGACATCGAGGATGGCGACACCGAGCGCCGCCATCGCCCCACTCTCTGGGCTCTCCACGGCATTCCGCAGGCGATCAACGCCGGCGACATGCTCTTCACGTTGAGCCGCAAGGCCCTCCACCGTCTGACGGAGCTGGGCTTCTCGGACACGAAGGTTCTGCGGCTGATGCGCCTCCACGACGAGACCTGCCTGGCGCTCTGCGAAGGCCAGTACATCGACATCTGGGCAAGCGAGCGGGCGGAGCCGATGTCGGTCGAGCTGTACTTCGACATGATCGGGCGCAAGACGGCGGCCCTTATCGCCGCGTCGGTCGAGGCCGGCGCCGTCCTTGCGACCGACGACGAGGCCGTGATCAAGCGCTACCGGGCCTTCGGCTGGGCCCTCGGCATCGCCTTCCAGCTCAACGACGACCTGCTGGGCATCTGGGGCGAGCAGGCCATGACCGGAAAGGAGCCCACCGACGTCGCCCGGCACAAGATGACGCTGCCGGTGATCTACGCCTTCGAGCATGCCGGGGCCGAGGATTGGCGGCGCCTGGAGGCCACCTGGCGGACCGAGGAGCCAGACGACCACCAGGTCGCCGAAACCGTCGCGCTGATCGAACGCCTGGGCGGCCGCGACTACACCCGCGACCGGGCCCGCGACTACCGCGACAAGGCTCTGGCCGAGCTGGATGCAGCCGGTGTCGTCGACGCCGGGGCCCTCGAATCGCTCCGCGGCATCATCGTCGGCGTGATCAAGGCCTAGCCGCTACGGCAGGACCACCTTGTGGGTGGCGATGGTGGCGCCGCTGACGGCGTCGATGACGATGATCGCCCGCGATGGAGACACCCCGCTCGGCAACGGGTCGAGACCGTTCCGGGGCCACTCTATCGACACGGCCCAGGCCAGCCTGGCGTAGCCGGCGGTGCAGGTGTCGCGCTCCGAGACGAGCACGACCTGCCGGACGTAGGCCGCGGGATAGGCCTTGCGGGCGGCCTGGGCGGCGGTCTCGGGCTTGATCGGCGGGTTCGCCTCGGCCGGCTCCAGGCGCAGGCACAGCAGGTTGAGCTCGGGGGCGCTCCAGCCGTCGATCGGCTGGGTTCCGACGGTCTTGAGGTACTGGTAGACGGGGCTGTTGTAGTCGTAGACCACCCACAGGGCACCCCAGGTCGCGACCACAAGGAGGAGCAGAAAGACGGGGATCTGGTGTCGCCTCAGCCAGCGGATCATCGGCCGACCGCGCCCCTGGTGGACTCGCCGGCGGTCTTCGTGGCGTCCTGGTCCCGGTCGCCGCCCCCGCGCCGAACCGCCAGGACCTTGCCGACGCGGCGGCCGTCCGTGACCTCGACCGTCAAGGTCAGACCCTGCCCTGCCAGCTCGACCCTGTCGCCGGGCCGCGGCACGCCGCCGATGCGATGGTAGATGAGCCCGCCGACCGTGTCGTACTCGTCGGCGTCTTCGAGCCCGCCGAGCTCGATGTCGAACAGCTCGGCCAGGTCGTCCACCGAAGCCCGTCCATCCACGCGAGCCTCGTCGTCGGAGAGCTTGACCGTCAGCGGCTCCTCGACGTCGTACTCGTCCTGGATGTCGCCGACGATCTCCTCGAGAAGGTCCTCGATGGTGACCATGCCGGCCGTGCCGCCGTACTCGTCCAGGACGATCGCCAGGTGGACCTTACGGCCCTGAAGCTTGTGGAGGAGGTCGTCGATCGACATCGATTCGGGCACGAAGAGCGGAGTTCGGAGGAGCTTGCGCAGGTCCGGCTTCGGCCCCCCGGTCTTCAGGAACGGCAACAGATCCTTGGCGTAGAGGACGCCGACGATCTCGTCGATCGTCTCCTTGTAGATCGGGATCCGGCTGTGGCCCTCGCGGATGAAGGTGTCGATCGCCTCGTCCATGCTGGCCGTCACGGGCAATGCCGTCATGTCGGTTCGGGGCACCATGACCTCGTGGAGGCGGCGCTCGCCGAGCTCGATGACGGCACTGATCATCTGCTCTTCCTCGGCCTCGAGGACGCCGGTCTCCCCTCCTCGTTCGACGATGAGCTTGAGCTCCTCGGTGTTGATCTGGGCCTGGCGGGAGACGCCGGCTCCGAAGCCACCGGTGATGAGGCGCGTCAGCCAAGTCAGCAGGTTCACCAGCGGACCGAAGACGTGGCCGACGAGATCGAACGGGCCGGCGAGAGTCAGGGCGACGCGGTCGGGGTAGGCCAGGGCGAGGGTCTTGGGGACCAGCTCCCCGAAGACGATGGTGAAGGCCGCCAGCAGCATCGTGACGATGAGAACCGCCAGGCCGCCCGAGAAACCCTTGAGGACCTCCACGCCGGCAATCACGCCGGCCAGGCGCTCGGCCAGGTTGACCGCCGCATATGCCGAGGCCAGGAAGCCCACGAACGTCACACCGATCTGGGCTACGGCCAGGAAGCGACCCGGATCCTCGACAAGCCGCTTGACGCGGCGCGCGTTGCGATGCCCCTCCTCGATCAGCTGGTCGATGCGGCTGTGGCGGAGCGTGACCAGGGCGATCTCGGCCGCGACGAACACTGCCTCGATCAGGACGAGGATGAGGACGACCAGCAGTTGGAGAATGACGTCACTCATCGACGAACTCTCCCGGTGGCCTCCCCGGCTGCTGGGTTGTCGGGTGGGGCCGGCGCGGGATCCGCGTCGGCATCCCTGCGCATGGCGTCCGCCGTTGTTTCGGCGCGCGGCTTTCGCAGCCTGGCGGGAACGCCCAGGGCCAGCATTCCGGCCGGCACGTCGCGGGTGACGACGGAGCCGGCGCCGGTCCGGGCGCCGTCGCCCAGTTCTACCGGGGCCACGAGCATCGTGTCCGAGCCGAGGAAGACGCCCTTGCCGATCTTCGTCTTGTGCTTCCTCACGCCGTCGTAGTTACAGGTGATCGTTCCCGCCCCGACGTTGGTCCGCTCGCCCACCTCGGCATCGCCGATGTAGCTGAAATGATGCTGCTGGACGCCGGCCTCGAGGCGGCTGGCCTTGACCTCGGCGAAGTTGCCGAGCCTGGCCTTGCGCCCGATCGAGGCCCCGGGTCGCAGGTGCGAGAAGGGTCCGATCTGGACCTCGTCCTCCACTTCCGAGCGCTCGAGGATGCTGGCCCAGACGTAGCAATCGCGGCCTATGACCGTGTCGATGATCTGGCTGCCGGCCCCGATCCGAGTCCCCTCGCCGATCTTCGTGCTGCCCCTCAGGATGACGCCGGGCTCCAAGACGACGTCCGTCGCGAGCTCGACCGTGGCGTCCACGTAAGTGCGGGCCGGATCGACCACCGTCACCCCGGCCAGCATGTGGCCCTCGTTGATGGCAAGCCGGAGCTCGAGCTCGGCCGCCGCCAGCTGCGCCCGGTCGTTGATGCCGGCCAGCGTGCCGTCGTCCTCGACCTCGAGCGAGACTACCGGTCGGCGGTCGTCACGGGCCAGGATCACCAGCTCCGGCAGGTAGAACTCGCCCGAAACCGGGGAGCGCCGGACGTCGCCGATCCGGCGGCGGAGCCAGGCCGCGTCGAAGGCATAGACGCCGGCGTTGATCTCGTCGATTGCCAGCTCGTCGGGCGTGGCGTCCTTCTGCTCCACTATCCGGAGGACCTGTCCGCCGTCCTCGGTTCGCACCACGCGGCCCAGGCCTTCGGGCTGCGCCGTGTGCACGGACACCAGGGCCACGGCCGCGTTGCGGGCCCGGCGCGTGTCGATCAGATCGGCCAGGAGATCGGGCGGGACGAGCGGTACGTCGCCCGACAGGACGAGGATTTCGCCGATCTCGTCGGGAACTCCCTCCATCGCCGCTCGGACCGCGTCGGCCGTGCCGAGCGGCTCTGCCTGCAGGGCGAAGTCGGCCTCCCCGGCGAACATCTCGGTCAATGCCGCAGTCGCCGGCGAGTAGACGACCACCGGCCGGCGGCCGCTAACCTTGCGCGCGGCATCGAGGACGTAGGCGAGCATCGGGCGCCCGCACAGCTCGTGCAGGACCTTGGGCTTGCGGGACTTCATGCGCGTCCCGATGCCCGCGGCCATGATCACCGGGAGAACGCTCGTCGTGGTCTGATTCATGGCATCGGACGGTAGCACGCCGCGGCGACGGCCACTAGCTGGACCGCCGCGCGATCGCCTCGATCTCGACCAGGGCGGCCCGCGGAAGGGCGGCCACCTGGACCGTGCTGCGCGCCGGGGCAGGCTCCACGATATGCTTGGTGTAGACGGCGTTGACCTGGGCGAAGTGGGAGAGGTCGGCCAGGAAGATAGTCGTCTTGACGACGTCGGCCATGGTCAGGCCGGCGGCTCCCAGGACCGCCTCGAGGTTGAGAAGGGCTCGCTCCGCCTGGTCCTCAACGCCTTCGAGCAGCTGGCCGGTCGTCGGGTCGAGCCCGAGCTGGCCCGAGCAGAAGACGAAGCCCTCGATCTCGATAGCCTGACTGTATGGACCGATTGCGGCCGGCGCGTCCGGCGACGCGACTGCCTTGCGACTCATCGAGACTAACTCCGTTCGTTCGACGCGCTATCCGGCCGGCTCTTCCGGCCGGTGCTCGGCAGCGTCGAATCCATTGTGGACCGTGCGAGGCCGGATCGCACCAGTTGTGCCGTCCGGAAGCGAGACGACCGGCGGCGCGGACCGGCCGGCGATCGTGGTTGCCGCGACGAACGGCTCACCGGAGCCGACCAGGGGCAGCGTGCCGTTGACGGCGGCCAGGCGCACGAAGCGCACGGCCTTGCGGGCCTCGGCCAGGGTCGGATAGAGCGACCACAGCGTGGGGCCCGATCCCGACTGGCATACGGGCCGCCCGACCAGCCTCTCCAGGGCGGCGCCGAAGATGCTGAGGCCGGGCGCGAGCGCTGCGGTGGCCGTCATGAGGTCGTTGGCGCGGACGAGCTCCACGGCCTCCTTCAGCAGGCCGACGGCGGTCAGGCCGGTTCGCATGGCCACGGCCAGGCGCTCCGAGATCTCCAGGGCGGGGGATACCGGGCCCCGGCGCGCTCCGCCGGCGTAGGCGTCGAAGACGGAGGCCGTCGCCACCGACAGCCTGGGCGTGACCAGCAGGACGGCCGGCGACTCCCCTTCGATGTCGGGCAGCGGTTCGACCAACTCGCCGCGGCCGGTGACGAGGGCCGCCCCGCCGGCGAGGAAGAACGGCACGTCCGAGCCGAGCGACGCCGCGAGTTCCGCCTTCTCGGCCGGGGCGAGGCTCGCGGACCAGGCAGCCAGAGCGGCCTCGATGGCCGCCGCCGCGTCGCTGCTGCCGCCGCCGAGCCCCGCGGCGACGGGGATGCGCTTGGCCAGGCGGGCGGCGAGGGGCGGCGGCGCGGCCGGCGCGCCGGGCCAAGTCCGGGCCACGGCGGCCCGGGCCGCAGCAATTGCCCGCACGACCAGGTTGTCCGGGGCCGAGGATAGGGTCAGACCAGTGACGCGGAGGGAATCCCGGGCCCCGCCGCCCGGCCTCGTAGCCACGGTCAGGGCGTCGCCGAGAGAGAGCGGAACCATGATGGAGTGGAGGTCGTGGAAGCCGTCTTCGCGCCGGTCTACCACGGCCAGGGTCAGATTCAGCTTGGCCGGCGCGAACCGAACGACATGGATGCTGGCGCCAGCGGCCCGCTCGGGTGTCATCGGGCAGCCTCGCCGAGAAGCGGCCGCGCCCCGGCCTTCCGGCGGCGCACCTCGGGCGTCACGGGACGGCCTCGCCGGGGAGCGGCCCCAGGGCTATCCGTAGCGCCAGCCACTCGTCCACAGAGAGGGTCTGGGGGCGACGATTGCCGTCGATCCCGGCAGTCGCGAGCGCGGCCTCGACCTGGGCGCCGGAGAGCGGCAGCTGGCGTGCCAGGACGTTGTGGAGCTTCTTGCGCCGCTCGCGGAAGCCTGCCTGCACGACCCGCCACAGGCCGTCCTCGTCCGCGGGCGACAGGCGTGGGCGCTCGCCACTCGGATCGTGCGGCCGGATCTCCACCACGGCCGATTCCACCTCCGGGGCGGGTTCGAAGGCCTCGCACGAGACGGCGAACGCGATGCGGACCGCGGCGTGGTACTGGACGAAGACCGACAGGTAGCTCATGTCGCCCGGCGCCGCCGAAATGCGCTCGGCCACTTCCCGCTGGAGCATCAGGACGAGCCGCTCGGGCCGGGGCGGCGCGCCGAGGAAGCGGTGCAGGATAGGGCTCGTGATGTGGTACGGCACATTGGCCACGACCTCGTACGGCGCCTCCACCAGGCCGGGGATGGCCTGGTCGAGGATGTCGCCCTGGACGAGCCTGAGCGCCCCGCTATCGAGCTTGTCCGCCCGGGTGCGAGCCAGTCGCTCGGCCAGCCTCCTGTCCAGCTCCACGGCCGTGACCGTGGCGCCGCCGTCGAGCAGTCCGCCGGTCAGGATCCCGAGTCCGGGCCCGACCTCCAGGATCCGGCGGCCGGGCTCGGGGGCGGCCAGGTCCAGGATCGACTGGAGCACGTCCGGGTCGGCCAGGAAGTTCTGCGAGAGCGAGTGGCGGGCCCTGAGCCCCTCGTCGCGCAGCTGGCGGCGGACCGCCAGCGGATCCAGCCGCGGCGCGCCGTGCGCCGAGCCGGCGGCGTGCGCCGAGCCCGCATCGCGCGGCGAGCCCGCGGCTTCTTGCGGCGCGGGCGACTCGCTCACCGCCGGGCCAGCGGCAGGGAAGGCTTTGCGTCGAGGTCCAGGCCGGCACGGGCGCCGGCCTCCATGCGTCGGGCCGCCGCCGCTCCGATCATGGCGCCGTTGTCCGTGCAGAGCGACGGCCTGGGCACGACCAGCGGCATCCCGGCCGCGGCCGCGCCTTCGGCCAGCCGGTCGCGCAGCACCCGGTTCGCGGCCACGCCCCCGCCCAGGACCACCGAGCGCGCTCCGGCCGAACGGGCGGCGCGCAGTGTCTTGGTCACCAGCACGTCTACGACCGACTCCTGGAAGCCGTACGAGAGTTCGGCGACGCGATCCTCCGGCAGCGGCGCCTCACCGACCGACGTCCCGGCGCCGTCGGTTTCGGTCGCGATCGTCCGCCTGGCCGCGGTCTTGAGGCCGCTGAAGCTGAAGTCGAACGAGTCGCCCAGCCAGGCCCGCGGAAAGACGACGTCGTGGCGGGTCGCCCCGGCCGCCGCCTTCATGATCTCGGGACCTCCCGGGTACGGCAGACCGAGCAGCCGGCCCACCTTGTCGAAGGCCTCGCCGGCGGCGTCGTCGACCGTCTCGCCGAGCAGCCGGTATCGGAGGTGATCGCGCATCTCGACCAGGAAGGTGTGCCCGCCCGAGACGATCAGGGCGACGAGCGGGAAAACCGGCTCGGCGACCTCGAGCGTCTCGTCGGCCAGCCAGGCCGCGTACAGGTGGCCCTCGAGGTGGTTGACGGGGATGAGCGGCTTGGCGTGGACGTAGGCGAGGGTCTTGGCGAAGTTGATGCCCACCAGCAACGAGCCGGCCAGGCCCGGGCCCTCGGTCACGGCCACTGCCTCGATGTCGTTCCAGGTGACCCCGGCCGCGGCCCAGGCCTCGTCCAGCGTGGGCACGATCCAGCGCAGGTGGGCCCGCGCGGCGACCTCCGGCACGATCCCGCCCGACGCGGCGTGCATGGCCACCTGGCTGGCTACAACGTTGGAGTGGATCCGGCGGCCGTCCTCGACGATGGCGACGCCGGTCTCGTCGCAGCTCGACTCGATGGCCAGGATCAGGCCCGCGCTCACCGCGTCCTCCGCATCACGCTGGTCGGCCTTATTACGCGCGGTTCCCTCGGATCCGAGGAGGCGGGTCCGTCCGGCCCGGCCGGGGAACCACCGCCGCCCGAACCGTCGCCGTCGGCTTGATCCTCCGCGGCGGTCGGGCGGACGGCCAGTCCGTCGGGCCCGAGCTCGATGTCCGGGCGGGCCGCGAGCTCGGCCCGGAGCTGGGCTATTCGGTCGCGCATGTGCCGCCCGTCCAGCGATTCGGTCGTCATGATCAGGGCGTCTTCGTTGTCGTCGCTGTAGTAGCGCGGCCGGACGCCGACGACCTTGAAGCCGTACTTCTCGTAGAGGCGGCGGGCCGGGATGTTGGAAGGCCTCACCTCGAGCGTGGCCTCGTGTGCGCCGCGCGTTCGAGCCAGGTCCAGAAGGGCGAGGAGCAGCCGGTCGCCGATCCCCAGGCGGCGCCAGGACCGCCGCGTGGCAAATGTCGTGACGTGGGCCTCGTCTACCAGCAGCCAGATCCCGGCAAAGCCGACGATCGTATCGCCGCAGCGGGCCACGATGTACTGGGCCAGCCGGTTGTTCTCCAGCTCCTGCCGGTACGCGTGAGGCGGCCACGGGGTCGTGAAGCTCTCGCGCTCGATGACCTGGACTTCGGGCAGATCGTCGACCTTCATCAGCTCGACGACGATCCTCACCGGTGGTCGTGCGACCATCGAACCTCCCCCTTTGCGACCGGGACGCCCCGTGGCAGAGTCACGTACTCGGGCACGAGGCGCGAGACGTCGTCGCCTCCGGCGGCGAGCCCTCGGGCTCCTAGACGCAGGAGCGCGGCCGCCAGTCCCGACTCCGCGGCCTGCCCTAGCGCAAGGGCATCCCCCGGCGCCCGGTCGGGCAGATCCACGGCGACCAGGGTCGTGTCCGCGTCCAGATCGGGCTCTTCGCCGCCACGCAGCAGGCGAGCCCGGCCGTCGATGACGACGACTCTGTCGGAAGGGCCGGCCGGCAGCAGCAGGGCCGCCTTCGTCCCCTCGGTCGCGCCTGCCAGGCTTGCCGCCAGGAGTAGCGCCTCGGACGTCGGGACGCCCGCTATCGGCAGCCCGAGACCGTGAGCCAGACCCTTGGCGGTTGCCAGACCGACGCGCAAACCGGTGAAGGCACCGGGCCCGGTCCCGACCACGATGCCGGACAATCCCGCCAACGCCACGCCGGCCGCGGTCAGCATCCCGTCGATCTGGGTGAGCAGCTGCTCTCCGTGGCGGTAGCCTGCGACCCAACGACGTTCCGCCAGGAGGGTGCCGTCGGCCTCGCCGAGGGCCACGAGCGCGTTCGTGCCCGACGTGTCGATCGCCAGGAGGGCCGTCATCGTCCCGCCTCCGTGTCCGCCGGCACCGCGTCGAGATACCTGAGATACGCCGCGTCGCCCGGCCGCAGCGTGATCCGGCGCGGCTCGTCGCCGGCGCCGTCGATCAGGACGTCGAGCCGCTCGTCCGGCATTGCGTCCGCCAGCCGCTCGGCCCACTCCACGACGGTGACGCCCTCGGTCTGGCGATCGTCGATGAGCCCGCCGGCCAGCGCCTCGGCGGCATCGGCGAGACGGTACAGGTCCACGTGGAAGAGCGGCAGCCGGCCCCGGTATTCGGCCATCAACACGAAGCTGGGCGAGACGATCGTGTCGGTGATGCCGAGCCCGGCCCCGAACCCCTTGGCGAACTGCGTCTTGCCGGCGCCCAGGTCCCCGACCAGGCTGATAAGGTCGCCGGGCCGCGCGGCCTCCGCCATCGCCGCCGCCAGGGCGCGCGTCGACGCCGCGTCACTGGTGACGACGATCCGCTCGGTGGCCCGGCCTGCTATCACCCCGCGAGGTTACCCGAAACGCGCTGGACGGCGCACCGGAGCACGCTCGGAGCACCGAACGGCGGCCTCGTGTGCGCGCCTCACCCGCCGACGATCCGGCATCCGACCAGGAGCGCGACCGGCCCGGCCACGAATGCCGCGATGAGCGCCCGCCGCTTGAGCACCGGGGTCCATTCCCCCTGCAGGCCGATCCAGTGGATCAGGGCCATGATAGAGCGAACCCACACGAAACCGACCACGAACGCGACCGCCGGCGACCCGAATGAGGCCAGCGGCGTCGCCAGCGACGGCTTCGAGACGAAGGGTATCGTGGCGACGAGCCCGAACAGAGCCGCACCCTTGTAACCTCAGAGCGGGCCCCGCAACTGTCGCTCGAAGTCGCTGATCGCCGCGCTGGAGGGCGCGCCGGAGGACTCCTGCCCCGGGTCATCGTCTCGAATTGCGTCCAAACTCGGGCCCTCTAGAAGACGAAACGCTCCAGGTCCGTGACGGGGACGATCGTCGTCTCCGTCTCGTCGGCGAATCGGACCACGGCCGCCTCCAGGTGGATCCCGCCGCGGAATCGATACGAGCCGGCCGACCTGAGCCAGCGGCCTTCCCGGCCGGCGTGCGGTCCGCTCCGGGCGCGGATCCAGTCCGGGGGAAGCTCCGGCAGCGGCACCTCCTCGACGTCGAACACGAGCAGGGGCGGGTCGGTCACGACCGCGACCTCGCGACCGGCCATCGCCGCCAGGAGGGCCAGGATCGGAGTGGCCAGGGGCCGGCGGCCGTGCCCGTCCAGGGCGATGAGGCCGAACGATACCGACGGCGTCAGGCTGGCCTTCTGGCGCTGCCTCGACGCCTCCAGGTCGCGAAGCTCGCCCTCTCCGACGGAGCCGGCGATCAGGCCGCGGATCGACATGGCCCGGGCCCGGCTGATTGCCTGGGCCGAGACCCGCGTGCCGGCCACCACCACGGCCCCGGCGCGGCCGACGTCAAGGACGCTCGCCCACAGGTCGCCGTCGGTGAGCCGCGGGACGTCGAGATAGCCGCGCGACGGCTCGCCGGCCGCGATCGCTCCCGGTATCGCGGCGCCGGCGACCTCGATGGTCACTTCGATGGCGTTGCGAGCCTCGCGGACGACGCCCGCCACGGGCGACTCGACGATCTCGTGGCGGTCCCCGGCCGCGGCGTACCAGCGGCCGTTCGCCTCGAATAACAGCGTGCCGCCCAGGCGCGGGTTGGCCCCGGCCCCGGCCGGCTTGCCGCGGCGGTCGCCGCCGCCGACCCACCACTTGCCGGGTACCGGAGGACGGCGCCGCTCCTCCCTCGGGCCTCCGGGTCTGGCCGTCCTCGTGGCCATCGCCTGGCGAGACGACGATCGCGACTCCGCGTGCTCGGCCTCGACGTCCGCCCAGAGCCGGGCGAGCGATCCGCCGGCACCCGCGGCCGGGGGACCGTCCTGTCTGCTCTGCCTGCCGTCGTCGGCGCTGATGATCCGGCCGACCTCCACCAGCTCGGGCTCGAGCGTGCGCTCCGCGATCGGAGTGCCCGGCACGATCGCATCGCCGGGAGCGACGAGCGCCCGGTCGCCGGGCTCGAGGCGGTATCGAATCGTCGGCGAGAAGACGAGGATTCGCCGGCCGGCCACGCGTGCCAGGTCGGGCGTGACCGCGGCATCGGAGGGCCGCCCTGCCGCGGTCATTCGCCGACCTCCGGCCACATCCCCCGCTGCCAGGCATCGAGGGCCGCCCTTCTCGAGTCCGGCCTGTCGGAGATGCGCAGCGGGACGTCGCGGAGGTCCACGAGGAGACCGCCGAGCCCACCTCCGACTTCGACCGAGAAGAAGCGGGCACGCTTGGGCATTCGGACCGCGTCGCGGAACTCCAGGTCCGCCCTGCCGGTTCTACCCGGCGGCAGATCTATCACCTGGACCGCCCCGGGATGCAGCTCGATCTCCGACGTCGACGCGGACTCCGTGAGCCTTAGCTGGCCGGCGCTGCGACCAGGCCGGATACCGGCCGGCAAGACTAGGCTGCCGACCGGCATGAGGATGTCGTCGGCCAGGTTGGCGATGACGCGCCGCCGTTCCGACTCGTCCTCGATCGCGCCGAGAGGCCCGAGGATGCGAGCCTGATCGATGACGAGGTGGCTCACGCCCGGCCGGCGAACCAGGTCGGCCATGGCCAGCGCCACCACGGAGGGCGGCAGGGCGGAGAAGACGCCGCCGGCGGCGACGAGGAGTTCCGGCAGTGGCTGGTCGGCAAGCTCGGGCGTGGCCTCGACGAGGCGCCCGAAGGCCGCCTTTGCCGCGGCCAGCCGGAAGACCGCCCCGTCGCCGTCGGCCTCGCCCCACGGCATGAGCCGGAGGTCGTTGAGCCGGTCCATCGCCCGGTGGCGGTCCAGCGTGACCGTCGACCACGCCAGCACGCCGTCGATGACCTCCTCCGAAGGGTTCCTCGGCGCAAACGAAGCCTCGGCGAGGCAGGCATGCGAGGAGACCACGGAGAAGTGGCCCTGGCCGAACGGCTCGGATCGAGCGCGCAGCCCACCCTGCAGGCCTATCTCGACGACCTCTATCGGCCGGTCGAGAACATAGGCGAGCGAAGCGATCGAACGGGCAACACCGAGCCGGCTGTCGTTGGGGAGTGCCCGGAGCCCTTCGAGGACCTGCTGCAGCGATGCCCCGGCGGGCTGGCCGGCCTCGGCATCCGGGGCGAGCAGCACGTGCGGCGAGGCCGGTCCGCCGTCCGCGGCCTGGACTGCGGCCGGCGAACTCGCGGCGGGGCCGGCGGCGGGGGCTTCCCGGGCCGGCCCTTCCTCCGTCCTGTCTGCCCCGCCGGGCGCTGTTTCGGCAGGTGCCTCCCCGACCGGCTCGCCGGCTGCGGAGACCCCGGCGGCCGGTCCCCCCTCGGGCGCCGTCTCCGGCTCGGCCAGCTCGGCCGGACGAAGCGGCACAAGCTCCGCCGCCGGCGTCACCGGAGCCGCCGAAACCATCTTGGACTGGCCCGCTTCCTTGTCCTCCGTGGTCGCGACGACGGGCGCCCGATTGGCGACCTCGGAATCCACGCTCGCTCTCCCGGTCGCGGGCGGGCGGGCCGGAGCCGGGTTGTCGAGGACGGCGAAGACCGATTCGTAAGCCGCAGCTCCGCCCGCCAGCACCACGGCCAGCTCCGGGCGGGACCTCCTGACGGCCGCCACCAGGGCCGCCAGCTCCGGCAGGTGGCGCTTCTCGTCGCCCGCCGGCGCGCGGTCGGCGCCCAGCAGAACCGCGGACGTGTCCGGGGAGAGGGCGAGGCGGCTCAGCGCGACCGCGTCGTCTTCATCCGCGCTGCCACCCGAGACGAGCCATCCGGCCCGCAGAGCGGCTGCCTCGAGTCGCCGGCGCTGCCGACGCGAACCGGCCAGGACGGCGATCCGGCGCTCGGGAGTGGTCCGCGCCACGAGTCTCGGCCACGTGGCGACCAGCGTGGCGGTGTCGGCGCCCTCGCCCCCAATCTCAGCGAGCATCTCCGGGTCGGTCTGCTCGATCCGGGCAAGAAGACCGCCCAGGATCGCGTCGGCGTCCACGTTCGACGGCGCCGCGGCGTGGGCAATGAGGCGCCACCGGCCGCCCACGTACCCCAGAACTGCTCCTGATGTGGTGGACGAGCCGCGGTCGAGGGCCAGAAAGGCACGAGGCTGGCTGCTCACCCGGCTATGCTACCCGGCTCTGTCTTCCCCGCGTGCCCCCAGGCGTCGTGCCGCCTTCAGGCGTCCCAGGAAATCTCCTCGTCCGGATCCTGCAGGCGTTCGATGAGCTGCTCGATTCCGATGTCGTCGGCGAGGATCTCGGTGGCAACCGGCAGCTCGCCGCCGAAGACGCGCCGAAGCGTTGGGTCGAAGAAAACCATGGCGCTGCTGCCCAGGGGACGATACGGGCGGCTCGCCTGCAAGAACAGGACGGCCGGGGCGGTCAAGCCGCGCAGCTGGATCTCGCGGGCTACCTGCTCCACGAGGTCTTCGCGCTGCTCTTCCGAGCGGCTCTGCATCTCGATCAAGTCCGATGCTCTCCGTTGTCGTCGCTGGCTGACCGGTCACTCGCAGCCGGACCGGCCCGGCTCCTCCCTGGATGCCTACGGTCGTCGATCATGCCGGCTCCCCGAGCCCCGACTCACGTCGCCCGCAACTGCCCGCATGCCGACTGCCTCGGCTGCCGCATAGTACACCCGGGGTAGCCTTCCGGACATCGCAGCGACGACCTCGTACGAGATCGTGTTGCCCCACCGCGCCACCTCGGGGGCACTTATGCGGTCTCCGCCCTGCTCGCCGAGCAGCGTGAACTCGTCGTCGATAGTAATAGGGGGTCCTGGGATGTCCGTCACGTCGACCATGATGGCATCCATGGCGACGGTCCCAACCTGCGGGGCCCTGACGCCGCGGACCAGGGCCTGGGCCGTGTTGGACAGGTCGCGCGGGTATCCGTCGGCGTAGCCGAGGGGCAGCGTGGCGATGCAACTCCGGCGCCGAGTGACGAAGCTGGGACCGTAGCTGATTCCGGTGCCGGTCTCGAGCCAGGCGACGCGAACCGGGCGCGCCCTCAACGCCATCACGGGGCGCAAGGCATTCACCACGGCCTGGTTCTCCGGGGCCGCGACCAGCCCATCCGGGACCATGCCATAGATCGCGATGCCCGCTCGAACCAGTTGATAGGAACCGGCGGTCGCGGCGAGCAGACCCCCGCTGCCCGTGAAATGGCGCATCGGCAGAGCCACGCCGGCGGCTTCCAGTAGCCGGGCCGCGGCGCCGAAGCGCGCCTCCTGGCGAGCGGTGATCGCGGCATCGCCGCCGGATTGCAGATGGGACCACAGGCCGACCAGGCTGGCTCGCGGGCTGGCCTCGATGGCCGCCGCAACCTCGACGGCCTCCTCGGGCTGCACGCCGCCCCGGCCGAGGCCGGTCTCCACTTCGAGATGGACCGGGAGGCGCTCGCCGCCGCCGCCGGCCGGCACCTCCG
>Ga0209777_10003183_pt1 | contig 20671 bp, 12 predicted proteins | sample FrelakmetHBP12HB_FD_187147 | JGI IMG/M metagenome (GOLD analysis project Ga0209777, IMG submission 187147) | Freshwater lake sediment microbial communities from the University of Notre Dame, USA, for methane emissions studies -HBP12 HB (SPAdes)... | ecosystem: Environmental > Aquatic >...
GTCAACTCTTCCTTAAGAGTTGACCTGGGGCGAACTGCGGGCGCTCATTGCGGATGTGGACGGGAAGAGCGAGGTGCGCTACCGCACTTACCGCCACGCGGCGCCCATCAACGCATCGAACATCGCTCAAGCGGAGTTCGTGGCGGAGGTTGCGCCGCTGAGCGCCTACAACGGCGTGGGGCGGTCGGTGGATGAACTGATCTGCCAGACTCGACGCCGGGCGATTGACGACCTGGAACTCAGCAAGGAACTGGCCAGGACGGACTACTTCACGCGCTACCACCCCGCCATGCCGGAGATGGATCAGGTGGTCCTCAAGCGCCTGGCAATCGAGAATGGGAAACCGCTGGCGCCGAACACGGGCCTGTATGTGCACCATCCCGCGAAGCAGGAGAAGGCTTACTACGCGGTTGTTTCAATGGTGGATGGGGTGGCGAACCTGCGTGAATTCTCAGAGAGCAACAGCCTGGCCGCGCCGGTGCAGGAAGGGCCGGGGCTGGGCGAGCCGGTGCTGCAGGGCACCCCGCAAGTGGTCGTCTTCTTCGATTATCCCGGAACGCGGAGGCAGTATGTGCAGTGGGCGGCGCCGCCGCTGGCGCACCTGCCGGGCCAATACTACAACTGGGGCGTGTTTGTGCCGCGGGATTTCCCCGAGGCGCAGACCCGGCGGCTCAGCATCTTCTTCCACGATCGCACTCAGCGCTACCTGAAACCGCCGTGGCCGCACCGCCAGGACACGGTGCTTCTTTCGCCTCACGATGCGCCGTTCGCGTCCTACGGATACGGCTATCACGAGTCGTTGGGCACGCTGCGCTCCTTCAAGCAGGGGCGGGTGCAGCCCTTTTTCGCGCGCCGCGTGGATGCGATGCGCGAGTGGGCGCTGAAGGAGTTCGGCGCGGACGGAGGGCGCGTTTCCTGCGGCGGACACGGTTCCTGGGGCGGAACCGCCGCGCTTCAGTATGGGCTGAAGCGGCCGGGGAAGGTGGCATACATAATGGCTGACGAAAGCCCCGACGCGGACCCCGTGCAGTCGCCCTACGCGGACACGGTCTACGGCACGAAGCACAAGACCCACCGTGCCGCTCTGGACGCCGTGTGGGGAAAGCCGGACTGGAGGATTGCCGCCGAAAGCGGGAAGCCCATCTGGGAGGAAGCGAATCTGCCGGCCTACGTACGCGCCGTGGGGAAGGCAACCACGCTGCCATTCTTCTCGCTGGGCGCTGGCAGCCAGCACTTGACCTGGAAGCAGGAAACAGAACTGATGCGGGCGTACCTGGAGACGGGCAACGGATTCATGGGGGAATTCTGGTGGGGAGGGGCGGCGTACTTGCCGCTGCCCGCGGGCGCCGAGACAGGCGAGCAGCCGTTCGAGCCGCGGGCGGACAGGCCGCTGCTGGCCTGCGCCTCGAAGGACTGCGGCCCCAATCCGAAGTTCATGCAGGAGCAGTTTGAGACGGGGAAGCGGGGCTACTTCGGCGGCGGGCGGCTGAATACCAAGCCGCGCTGGGAGCCGGAGGACATTGTGGACACGCCAGAGCGGCTGGAGATGACCATCTTTGCCGCGCGGAACGTGGCCTATGCGGGCGGCGAAGCGTGCGATACGACGCTGCGGAACGCGCAGAAGTTCAAGCCGAAAGCAGGCGAGAAGATAACCTGGTCCGTCTCGGACCCGCAAAAGGGCAAGAAGATCAAGTCCGGCGAGACGGTAGTGGGCGAAGATGGGCTGGTGAGGATACCGGCTGTGCCGTTCGGGGAAACTGCGCGGTTAGCGCTTGAACGCGCTGCGCAGTGATCCCCTCGAAAAGCCGGTTCAAGCGAGGGTGGCCATGTTGCGGCTGATGGTGTTGGCGTGGGTGCCGATTGTCGCCTCCGCGGCCTGGGCGCAGGATGGCTTCCTTACAACCTCATTCGGCAATGGGGAGAGGTGTGAGCACCCAGGCACGCTGAAGGCCGAGAACAACGTCTTGCGCTTTGACCTCACGGCGCTTCCAGCGGGAACCAGGATCATGCGCGCCGTGCTGCGGGTGTCCGAGAAGGGGCATCAGACCGGCGCGGCGGTGCGCCTGATACAGGTTGAGGGCGCCGCTGCAAAGGCGCTGGCCTTGCGGGCCCCATTCTTTGACTGTTTCGACGCCACGGACGCGGTGAGAACCTGGGTGGCCAAGCCGGAAAGCAACAACGGCTTGAAAATCGAACGGGGCGGGGGCCTTCAGTTTGGGGAGGCCGTGCTCGAGGTAAGCTACGCGGGACGCCTGGGGAAGCCGCTTGCTCCTGTGACCGAACTGAAGGCGCTGCACCAGTCCGGCCAGACCTTCCTGACGTGGAAGGAGATCGCCGATCCGGTGGGCGCGGACGCGCCGGCGTTCGGTGATTTCGAGAAGGCGGTGCTGGATGCGCGGCGGGAACGGCGGATCGTATACCGCGTGTACCGGGACACGAAACCGATTACCGTAGCGAGCCTGGGTGAAGCCGAACTGGCTCGCGAAGCCCCTGAGGCGCTCTCCTGCTGGAACCTGTTGGCTATTCAGAACACCGAGCACGCCAACCAGGGAACGCCAACGAAAAACTCGGAGCTGCGGCCGGGCTACAACTTGTCCATCGGCTACGTGATGACCCGCTACCGGATAATTGAGGGCGGCGAGCCCTTGCCCCGCGCCACGGGCCTGGCCGTCTTCACGGTGACCGCGCCGGGAAAGCGGTACTACGCGGTGACCGCCTCGGTGAACGGATGCGAAGGTGTCGTGCAGTTGGGCGCGGGCAGCAGTTTGGAGCAGCCTGTGGACGAGAACGTGTCCGCGTTTCCGGCCACCGTCTACCAGCGGACCACGCGGGAGGGCCAGGACCGGAACTCGCCTGAGGTGGAAGTCTTCAACACCTGGATCGAACCGCCCTACCACAACGTGCCCTTTGTCTCCGAGGTCTCCATCGTCCGCTGGAAGGACTTGCCTAAGGGCGATGCGAAGCAGCGGCTGCCGCTCTTCGTGAACAGCGGAACCTACGGTTGCACGGCGACGGAACTGGCCTCGCCGGGCTGGCACGCGGCGCGCCGCCACGTCAAGGGCGCGTTCACGGTCGGCGTTTCGCAGGGCGGCTTGTGGGAGGGCTTCCACGAGTGCCTGGGCACGTTGAAAGGCTATGACGATGGCGTGGTGCACAACTACCCGCAGAGGCGCGTGCTGGCGGCGGCGCAGTGGGCCGCCCAGAACGCGGCCTTCTGCGTTGATCCGGAGCGCGTGCACTACTGGGCGCAACATGGCGGCTGGGCCTTACGCTACGGCGATCTGTTCACGGCGGTGATGTCGGAAGGGCACTGCAATCTGGCGATCGGGAAGGAGCCTCAGAAGCACGGGCCGAGCTGGGGGCCGTATCCGAAGAGCACCCAGAACTGGCTGGGTATTGACCAGTGGGAGTACATGGACCTGCCGAAGTGGGTTCGGGAAAACCCCAGCGTGGAGCTGCCCTATTGGCTGTGCTGGCCCGCCTATGGCGCTTACCCTAATCACACCGTTGGCGACTTCGGTTTCATGCCCTGGCCGGAGATGCTGCACGCGATGATTACTACGAAGCGGGCTTTCGCCGCGTGCTGGTCATCCAACGGGCCTGGGCCAGTGGGTCCTTTGCGCGAGTTGCTCCCGCGGCTGAGGCTGCACCAGAGCCTTCCGGCCTTCAGCAACTGTTCTCTCGATCACAGCATTGGAGACGGCGACCACGCCGACGCAGAGAAGGGCGGCGGGGTGAACCTTTACCAGATTTGGGAGCCAGAGAACCTGGTAGACGAAGCAGACCGCTGGGAGATCACCTTGGACTTGCGCGCCGACTGCCCGCGCGAGCGCTTGAGCAGCGACGTGACGCCGCGGCGCTGCCAAAGATTCAAGGCCAAACCGGGCGATAAGTTCAAGTGGACGAACACGAACCTTGGGGAAAACAAGGAGATCCAGTCTGGCGAGGCAAGCGCCGACAAATGGGGTCTGGTGACTTTGGAGAAAGTGGTCATCAGCAGAGGGAAGAACCGGGTCAGGATTGTGCGCTAGAATAATGCAGTTATTCTGTCTGACCTGGAAGTTCTGTCCGGAATATCGGGGATGTGCCCAAAACCTTTCCCCCTGCGCTCGCCTCAAGAGATGCTTAGCGCCAGCGTCTCTCCGGCTTTGACCACCACGGGCTTCTCGAAAGTCACGAGCACGCCGCTGCCTGCGGGCTGGAATTTGGCCGGCACTGGGGCCCCGGCAAGCGTGGCGCTGACCTTCTGCGCCTGGCCGGCCAGCTCCAGGCTGACATGTGCCACGCCCAGCTGCCCCTCGCGCACTGCGATCTCGCTGCGCTGCGTCTGGCCGTCGCGCTGCTGCCGCAGGCTGCCCCAGCCTTCGGAGGCGCAGAAGAAGGCTTTGAAGTCGCCGGGCGTAATGCGCGGCGCAAACTTCAGCGCCTGGGCCGGACCATCGTACTCAAAGCCGGAGAGCGCCAACAAGAGCGACCAGGACGACATCGCGCGGGCGTAGTGCCCGCCGCACTCGATCTCATTCCACGGATTGCGCCCGATGGGCGCGCGCGGGATGCCGTCGTAGCGGTCTCGGGCGCCCTTCACCACGGCGAACCCTTCCTCAAGCAGGCCTTCATAGATTAGGTGCGCCGCCACCTGGTATTCGATGCCCGTCCAGACTTCATCGGAATAGAGCATCACGTTGGCGGGCCGGCCGCCCTTGGGCCAGGTGACGATGATCAGGCCTTTGTCCTTGGCTCCGGCAAAGGCGCGGGGCGCGTGCTTCCAGCCGGTCAGATCGGGCTTCCAGCAATACTTGAAGACCGACCGCAACGCCGCCTGCACGCGCTCCTTGGGGAGCAGATAACCCAGGCCCAATTGGTGCGCCCACCACTGGCCGATGAGCTGGTCAGCCATGCAGCCAGGCCCGACCTCGCCTTGGCGTTTGAGATAGTCCTCGAGCTTCTGCTGGAAGTATTCGCCGTTCCAACAGAGCTCTTCAAGGTTGTCCTGCCCCTTGAGAAAGACAGCGTGGAACTTGTCCGCTGTGGCCGCGTCGCCCATGCGGCGCCCCCACTCCTCCCCGGCCCGCAGCGCGGCCAGGTAGTAGCCGCTGATGAACGTGGTGACGCCGTGCAGGGCTTCGTCGTAGGTGTTCAACTGGTCGTCTTCGAGGTAGCCGGCCGGCTGTCCTCCATGCGTCTTGGCGTCGCGCGCAATCAGGTACTCGACCGCGCGCTTGGCGTGCGGCCAGTACTCTTTGAAGAACGAGTCGTCCGGCGAGTTCAGGGCCTCGCGGTAGGCCTTGAGGATGCAACTGGCATGTCCGTCGGCAAAGGGCTGCTCGCCGGTGGGCCGCGGCGGCGAGGGCACGTCGGTGCGGTTGTTCACGCCGCCGTCCTCACGCTGCTGGTGCTTGAAGTCAATGCGGCGCATGTCCCGTTCCAGTTCGGGGAAGAGCCGCGAGAGCGTCTGCTCATAGCCCCACACGTGGGTGCAGGTCGGCTGGCAGCAGCCGTTGGAGCCTTCCCAGCCGTAAACGTCGCCGTTGGCGAGGCGGAAGACCACGCCGATGTGCCGGAGGATCGCGGCCTGCGAGGTCAGGCAGTCCAGCAGCCAATAGGGGAGCGTGCTGTCGTACATGGCCTGGCGAAAGCGCTCCGTCTTCTCTCGCAGCTTGGGGAAACTGGCCGCGGCTTCGCGCATCACGGCCGCGGCATCGGGCCAGAGCGTGGCGTAGTGGCAACCCATCCACACGCCAGCCTGGTTGTACTTGTTTGGATAGTGCCAGGTGAGCAGGAACGGGACTTCCACGGTCTGTCCGGCCGCGACGGTGACGCTCGCCGCCACCCCGCAGTTGGCCGTCCGCCCCGCAGGCGTGGGAGCACTGGCCTGGGCCTGCTCGGCCGGGCTGAATCCGCCAGTGGCTGAGAAGGCATTGAAGGCTTCTTTCCAGTCCTCGAATGCAGGCTGCAAACTGGCTTTCGCCGCCAGCGCAGCGAGCGCGAGCGTGCCGCAGCCCGGCGCCTTGGGATGCAGGCCCTCGCGCGGCGTGTACTTGACCCCCACCAACTCGCACAACACGGCGTAAGCCCGCTGCCGGGCGGGGGAACTCTCCGCCGCGCCTGGATCGAGTATCGGGCCACAAGCCACCACCACCTGCCCCTTGCCCATAGGCCACGCCAAAATTTGCAGGCCGTTGCGCAGAGCGGAACGCTTGGCCTGCGGTTTCAACTCCAGGCCGGCCAATTCCAGCACGTTCGGGTCGCCGGGCTGAGCGGGCCGCTGTGCGCGCACGCCGCTGAAGCGCGCAGGCAGCATTTCGTCCAGCAGCACCAGGGACTCGCCGGCCCGATCGGAGAACTCGATCTGATCCACGTTGATATGGCCCCAGCCGCCCTTCTGTTCGTCCACGATCTCGATGTGGGCGCTCTGCCCCTGGAACTGCTGCACATCCCACGAGGCGGGCAGCAGCCGCTCTTCATCGCGGCCGGACGTCGCGCGTACCGTTTTCCCGCCGATGATCAGCCGAATCTGCGTTGTGGGATGCGCCCCGCCACCCACCAGGAAGCGGATCAGCTTCCGCTCAATGGTAAAGGGCTTGCTGCTCAACCGCCCCGTGGTGTCGTCGCCTCCGAGAAAGGAGTTGACCAAGCCCTGGCCCAGAAAGCCGGCAACAGTCTGCTGTTGGAGCAGCGTGCCGTGGGCCGGCTCTTTGCCGAACGCCTCACCCTCTACTTTCCATTTGTCGTAGCCGTGCTCGAAATCCTCGAACAGGATGTCGGGTCGTGCCTCCGCCTGGGTCAGCGGCTTGCCTCCGGAAGCCTCGGCGTACCGCTTCAGCAGCGGCATTTGCCGGCCGGCGAACAGCAGCGTGGCCCCCGCCCTGGCCGCCTCACGCGCCGCCCGCAACCATGCGTCCGCCAAGTCGCCCGGCGCGTCCTCAAGCCAGAGCACCGTATGACCCGGGTCGGCCAGCTTCTCCGGCTGTATGGGCCGGTTATCCAGGATTTCGAGGTGCAGATCAGGGGGGCGGTCAGGCGGGGGCGAGTTCAGGTTGCGGAGGTTCGCGGCCGTGTAGATGGTCACCGGCTTTTCGATTTCCGGTTCCTTGCCTGCCACGGCTCGCATCAGCAAGCCCGTCGCGGCAGCGTCGCGCAGCGCCTCGTTCACGTTGCCGCCAAAGTTTGGGTGCGCCACGCCCGCGCTGGCCCCGGCAGCGTCGTAGCCGACGGGATTCTGCATCAACGCGGCCAGCGAGACCGTCTCTTCCCGCTCCGTTGGATTGTGGATGCGAAACACGAACGCCGCCAGAGGCATGGAAGAAAGTTTCGTGTCCAGCGGCGCAAAAGGACTGAAGGCCGCCAATTCCAACTGCACCGGCAAGTCGCTGTCGCGGAATCTCAGGATGGCGAAGGGATATTCGCCGGTCATCTCAATCTGCTTGACGCGCGCCAGCAAAGAATTCGGCCCGCCGGCGGTCTGCAAGAGCTTGGCCGTCTGGCCGGACTTCACCAGGAAATAGAGCGGCACCGAGCCGTCGCGGAGCGTGTTGAACAGTTGCCAGGTGGTGATCTGCCCGTCGCTGCCGATCTCCAGGTTGCCGGTGCCGATGCCGCCCAAGTGCAGGCGGGCGTCGGTGTGGATGCCGGAACGGTAGACGCGCGCAGGCGCCGGCTGGAGCAGCGCACGCCGCCAACTTTCAAAGTCCTCGGCCGACTGTGGCGGTGGCGCTTCCCCGGCCCAGGCCGAAGCGCCCAGCGCGACGCCCGCCGCGCCCGCGCCGAAGACCTCGATGAACTCGCGCCGCGTTACGTCGCTCTCCTGAGGTCCGCATGCTCCTGAGCACTTGCATTTGCGTTTCATGGCTTAGGTTCTTCCTTTGCTTGTCTGTCCCGCCCCGTATGAATCCCCTCTGCGTTCCTCTGCGTCCTCCGCGGTGAGAGATCCAGGCTAATGCCGCCAAGGTAGCACGCCGGCGGCTTCAGGTAAAGGCGCACTGGACAGCATTCCTGGCTTTGGCAGACTGCGTCCTGAGCGCGGGCTATCCGGGCCAGGAGGCATCAGGTGAGCCAGGACGCATCAGCCGGAATCGGAGCGGGCATTCGCTATGAATGCGACGGGAGGAAGATGCTGCAACGAATGGGTCCATTGATTGGGTTGCTGCTGGGAGCGGGGCCGGCCTGGGCGGAGAATTCCGACTGGCTGCTCGACCCGGCGCCTTACAAGGCGAAAGTGACCCGCGACGAGACGACCGGCGGCGTCTCGCTGGATAACGGCCTTATCAGGCGCGTAATCCGCACACGGAACGGTTGCGCCACCATCGCCCTCGAGAACCTGATGACGGGTGAGCAGGTGCTGCGTTCGGTGCGTCCCGAGGCGCTGGTTGAAGTGAACGGGATAAAGTACCCGGTCGGCGGATTGCGCGGCCAGCCCATACACAATTACCTGGATGCAAAATGGCTGGAGAAGATGACGCCCACGCCCGGCGCGTTCGAGTTCACGGAAATGGAGATCGGCCGGACGAAGGAACGATTCCCCTGGAAGAAACGCCTGGAGTGGATGCCCCAGGATTTGCCGTGGCCGCCTCCAGGGGCCTCTCTGACGCTGCGTTTCCGCGCGCCGGAAGGTTTCGATCCGGAGGAAAGGCCAAGGAAAGTGCTGCTCGCCGACGATTTCGGCAAACTTGATCCGGCCTGGAAGCCTTTCTACAGTTCGAAACATCCCCGGACCTCGTTCCAGAACGAGGGCAAGACCGGGGAGATCATGGCGCTGGAGAATACCTACGCCTTCGTCGAACGGCCGCTGCCCGAGGGCACGAAAGTCGTGCAATGCCAACTGGACGCGGGCACGGATAGGAGCGCAAGCTGGGGGCCGGGCATGGCCCTCGTCTTCCCAGACCGCACTGTGAAGTTTCAGCTCCGGCCCGGCCAGAACACTTTTGGCATTGATGACCAGCAATTACAGCAGTTGAAGGATGGCGCGACCTATACGCTCCGCATGCGTCTGTTGCCAGGCCTGGTCCTTTGTGAGGCTTCCACCGACGGCAAGTCCTGGTCCCGGATCAAGGTCGTCGAAGAACTGTCAGGTGCGCCCGCTGCGGTGCGCCTGGGCAAAATGGACAAGCAGGGCGGGGCAACCGATTACAGCCCTACCGAAACCGGCAATCTGGGACGCTGCCGCTTCTATTCGTTCCGTGTCTTGGGTGGTCCGGAGAACCCTGTCCCGGCGGCACAAAGCGCCGCTGTTCAGGTGGACGTGCATTATGAGATTTACGACGGCATCCCGCTCCTAAGCAAGTGGCTCACCGTCCGTAACGAGGGGCAGGCTCCTGTCCGCCTCAATTCCTTCGTTTCAGAGATTCTGGCCGCGGTGGAACCGGACTCCGTGGTGGACGACAACCCGAACTGGAGCTATCCCAACCTGCATGTGGAGACGGATTACGCGTTCTGCTGCATGAGCATCAAGGGCGCGAATTCAGCCGCCAAATGGGCCCCCGATCCGCTGTACAGCACCCAGGTGAACTACGAACGCCGGACGCCCTGCCTCCTGGAATGCCGCCCGCCGCTCGGTCCGGATCAGGAACTGGCCGCCGGGGCCTCATTCGACTCATTCCGCGCGTTCGAGTTGCTCCATGATTCCACTGAGCGTGAACGCAACGGCCTGGCCCAGCGCAGGATGTACCGCACGATTGCGCCGTGGGTGACCGAGAACCCCATTCTCATGCACGTGGTCAGCGCCAATGCGGATGTCATCCGGCGGGCAGTGGATCAGTGCGCCGAGACGGGCTTCGAGCTGCTCATCCTCAGCTTCGGCAGCGGGTTCGATTTTGAGAGCCGCGATCCGGCGTACCAGGCTAAGATCAAGGAACTCGCGGATTACGCGCGCTCAAAGAACATCGCGCTCGGCGGTTACTCGCTGCTGGCCAGCCGCGGCGCGGGCACGGCGGAGGATAACACGCAGGGCGTCCCGGCGCGGTTCGGCGTCATGCCTTGTCTTGGCGCCCAATGGGGCATGGATTACCTCAAGCAGCTCAAGAGCTTCATTGCCGGCGCCGGACTGGGCGTGTTGGAACACGATGGCTCCTATCCCGGCGACGCCTGCGCCTCCACGAAACATCCTGGCCACCGCGGGCTGAACGACTCGCAATGGGTGAATTGGCGAGCCATCACCGATCTCTACAAATGGTGCCGTGCGAACGGCGTCTACCTGAACATCCCCGACTGGTACTTCCTCAGCGGCGGCAACAAAACCGGCATGGGCTACCGCGAGACGAACTGGTCGCTGCCGCGTGAATACCAGGAGGTCATTGAGCGCCAGAACATCTTCGACGGGACGTGGGAGAAAACCCCGAGCATGGGCTGGATGTTCGTGCCACTGACCCAGTATCAGGGCGGCGGCGCCGCGGCCACAATCGAGCCGCTTAAGGAACATCTGCCGCACTACGAACAGCGCCTGGCGGACCTGTTCGGCGCCGGCGTGCAGGCCTGCTATCGCGGGCCGCGGCTCTACGATGCGCCGGAGACCCGCGACCTGGTGAAGAAATGGGTGGCTTTCTACAGAAAGCACCGCGCCATCCTGGATAGCGACATCCTGCACCTGCGGCGCGCCGACGGCCGCGGCTTGGACTACATATTGCACGTGAACCCGGCGTTGGCCGAGAAGGGCTTGTTGATGGTATACAACCCCTCCAGCCTTCCCGCCAGCCAGACACTGGCTGTTCCACTCTATTACACCGGCCTGACAACCGTCGCCCGCATCCGTGAGCGGGACGGCGAGGCGAAGGAGTACAAGCTGGATCGCGAGTACAGGGTGCGTCTTCCGCTGGAGGTCCCGGCCAAGGGCTGCACCTGGTTCGTCATCGAATAGACGGGAGCTGGCGAGTGGCCGCGCTTTGGGTTCGATGCCCGGTCGCGGCAGAATGAGACCTGTGCCACCCGAAACAGAGGGCAAGCTGTGGTCCGATGTCTTCCTATAGACCGCGCCAACCAGCCCATGAAAGCTTGCGGTGGTCTGTCACCTTTTTTCTGTCGAAGGCGAAGCGCCGCCCTGCATCACTTCGCGGCAGAGCAATGCCAGAGATACACGCTTGCATCCGCCGCCCGCAAAGGCATAGTTGAGGAACCGTCAAGAGGACGGGTTCCCGCAAGGCGCATCGGAGTAAGGGTTCCGCGATGTCGTTGAACGTCAAACGCCAAAAGATCGCCCGCCTAAAGAGCGGGAAGAAGCCAAGACTGCTTGACCTATTCGCAGGCTGCGGAGGGCTATCTCTTGGCTTTGATCTTGAAGGATTTGACCCCGTCTGCGCCGTAGAACTAGACCCATTGGCCGCGCAGACGCATGCAATGAACTTCTTCAAGAATTGCTCGGAGGCGGAACGTGAACTGCACGCAAAGCCACGAGACATCGTTAAGACAGAACCATCCGATCTCATCTCGGAACTTGGCCTCGGCAACACCAGAACCGCAGTTGATGTTATCATCTGGGGGCCGCCATGTCAGGCTTTTGCCCGTTTCGGCGGAACGAAACTCCGCAAGGTGGCGGAGCTCCCGGCTAAAGGACTCTTATGATGCAGGCGAGAATGACGGGACGTCACAAATGGCGCCGAGAGGAGACGCTTGCCGCCTTCAACCTTTATTCACGAACAGCATTCGGACGCCTCCATGCCCGTAATCCGGAAATCATCGCACTGGCGAAAGACCTTGACCGAACGGCCGGGGCTGTCGCAATGAAGTGCTGCAATCTCGCCGCCCTTGATCCCACGCTTCAGGTACGCGGGATCAAAGGTTTGCGGAGCATCTCCAAACTTGACAGGGATATCTGGGAGCAGTTTCATCAGAACGCAGAGGCGCTGGCATATGAATCCGAACTCGCATTTTCGGAGGCGACGAAACAAGCTCCGCGAATGGTACCCGAGGATGATCCCATTATTATGGTTGCGGGCACAGACCGCGCAGTCATTCGTTTCGTGAGAATAACGCAGCATCTCTTTCGAGCTATGATTCTATCGAGTTACGGCGAGCGGTGTGCCATCTGCGGACTCCCCTCGCCACGTCTGCTCGTCGCGTCACACATTGTCGGCTGGGCTCTCGACCCGGCAAATCGCATGAACCCTCGCAATGGCCTTTGCCTGTGCTGCATGCATGACAGGGCGTTCGACATTGGTATACTTGATGTGGATGAGAACCTGAAGATACACGTTACAGACCGTTGCGATGTAGATAGAAACCATCGCGTGGCGGTTGAAATGCTATACCGGTTCGACTCTGCAACGATCTCCCTGCCAGATCGATGGCAACCAGATCCGGCGTTGTTATTAAAGCGGCGGGTGTTGCTCGGATTCAAGGGGTCATAGGGGGATGTAGAACATGGCACTACCGCGAACGCAGTCAGCGCGACATGTCAAGGCCTTGGTTATCTCCATGCAGCGCCAAAAGACCGCGATGGAAATTACGGGTCTGCAGGAGCACTTTAGGGACGCGTATTGCATGCTTTCGAAGGCCATATGGAGCATCGAGGAGGCGACGGGGCTTAGTGCGCCTGCGCTCCGCGACGAAGAGGACATGCGTATGTCTCGAGGGCCAACGTCGGGAATCCCCGGGGAATCCCCGGGAATCCCCGGGACAGAGCCGTAATTATTCGGGCTTTCGGGGCCCTGCGCGAAACCATTCTGCGCACCCCCTGCTTGGGTTACCCACTCAGCCCGCCCGTTGGGGGCTACGGTTGCCGAGGGCGCGGACAACCAGGGGCATCCTCGATTTTGGATTTTCGATTTTGGATTTTGGATTGGACCGTGCGGCAAAGCGCTACTGTCTACTACCTACTATCTACTGTCTTCTCTCTTCTCTCTTCTGTCTTCTGTCTTTCGACTTCCGTCTCCTGTCTTCTGACTTCTGGCTTCTGACTTCTTACTTCTCGCGGGTAGCACCACAGGTGACGCGGATTGTCAAAAGGACAAAGCCTATGGTATCATAGTATCATTATGACACGGTCAGAATGACCCGCTGCCGGAGGGCGGGGTCAGCCGGGACGCCCGGCCTTCCCACTCCGGCCCGGATTCCCTCTCTAGTCCAGCCCGTATACACCATGATTCTAAGTTAGCTTGGTACTATGGCATGGTATGTGCGTAGTACTCCTGTGGGAAGCTGTTTCCCCTGTTACCAAATCACCGCACCCGCTCAGCCAGGGGTGGTACAGGAGCTTTATGCAACATGTCCGCTGTCACTTGTTACTATTCAGTCTGCCACCGGCGCCCGGCGCTCGCTCGGCCAGTCCAATCCAAAATCCAAAATCTAAAATCCAAAATGTGTTGCCACTTGTCCACTTGTTACTTACCACCTATACAACAGAAATCCGCCAGTTCCGGACCAGAAAGTTGCCAGTTCTGGGACAGAAAATTGCCAGTTCTGGGACAGAAAGTTGCCAGTTCCGGACCAGAAAGTTGCCAGTTTTCCACAGTTTTGCCAGACTTCTAAGGACTTGCATGACAACTGGTCGAAAAAAAGTTCACCTGACAAGATCGCGGCTGGCAGGCCCAGCGGGCCGGGTGCCCGAAGGCCAAGCTAAGCCAGGTTCAAGAGTCAAAGTCCAAAATGGCGCACCGTCCTGGCTGTTCATTTTGCATTTTGCATTTTGAATTCTGTTGGATGTCGCCGACTTGCGCCCCGTTCCCGGTCTTGTAGAACAGGGCTTTCTTGAAGAGCAGGTCAAGGGGAGAGCGCATGGACAGTGACGAAACTCGGCCGCGGCGGGCGTTGACAAACCCGGGGGTTTCACCGCGGAGGACGCAGAGGCACGCAAAGGCACGAGAAATGAGAATAGAGCAGCGAGTAAAGAGCACTTCTCACTTCTCACTCCTTTCCTCTGCGTCCTCTGCGGAAAAGGAGCAGTGAGCAATGTGGACTAAGGTTTTCATCGGCGTGGGCGTGCTGGCCGTTCTGGGCGTGGCGGTGTGGGCCTTCAGGAGCGAGGGAGATTCCGCCGCGGAGAGGACGATCCGCGTAACGCGCAACATCGGCGGGCGCGCCGGCTTCAAGCGCCACTTCGACGCCTGGCAGAGCGCCTTCGAGCGCAAGAATCCCGGCTGGAAAATGGAACTCATTGATCTGGGGAACGCCAACGGCGCTGAGTACTACAAATCCCGGATCGCCACAGGCGACCTGCCCGACGTGGTCATGACCTGGCAACTGACGAATCTGCTGGCGGACGGCGGCCACCTGGTTCCGCTACCGGATTCATACTACGAGAGGATAGGGATTCCGCTGCCGGCGCCCTACAAGGGCAAGCGCTACACCAGCCAGGGGGGAATGCAGATCCAGGGTCTGCTCATCAACAAGAAGATGTGGGCAGGCATAGGCGTCACCGAACCGCCTGGAACGTGGGACGAACTGCTGGCGGGCTTCGACAAGCTGAAAGCCAAAGGCTGCAAGCCGCTGGTGTACGGCGGGCGCGAGTGGTCCGCGTTCGAGCCGCTGTTCTATGCGATCGCCACCAACGTGTACGAACGCGAGCCTGGCCCCGGCAAGCCGTCCTGGACCATTCTGCGCAACCAGGGCAAGGTCAGGTTTGCGGCCGACCCGGCGATGCGCCTTGTCCTGGAGAAGATGATCCAGCTCCTGGACAAGTACGTGGACAAGGGCGCCGCCAGCGACGGCTACAACGAGGAACAGAAGCTCTTCTACGGCGGCCAGGGCGCAACCTGGATGATGGGCTGCTGGATCGGCGGCGACATAGATGCCAACAAGGTGGACCTGGACCTGGATTACTGGCCGATTCCCTCCATGACCGGCAAGCCGCCGCTGTTCGTGGAGACCAGCGGCATGCCCAGCGGTTGGGCCATTACTACCAGCGCGGCCGGCCCCAAGCTTGAGAAGGCCATGTCGGTGCTGGAGACGTTCTGGGATCCGGACGTGTTCCAGTTGTTCCTGAACGGCGAGTACCAGTTCAACGTAAGCTCCAGGAGCGGAGTCAAGCAGCCCAAGAGCGACTGGCCGCCGGCGCAACGCCTGGCCGACACCATGCTCGCGCGCCTGGCCAGATACGGTTCCACCCGCGGCTTCCATATCGCTCTGGACGACATGCCTCCGCCCATCATGATGGACAACACTTTCAAGGCGGTGATGCAGGAGATTCTGGCCGGCACCCGGGACGTGGACAAGCTGCTGAAGATGCTCGACGACGACTGGGACAGCGGACTGAAAGGGATGTGACGCGGCGATGAGCGCTGCCCAGGCACTTGCCAATCCCCTCGCGGCCGGTCCGGCCGTCCCGCGCTTGCCCGCGGAAGAGAGCCGCACGCCGGCGCGGCACCGGAAACGCAGGGCAGGGGCTGAGGACTGGGTGGCCTCACTGGTGCTGTGCGGCCCAGCCGTGCTCCTCTACGGCGGTTTCGTGGTGCTGCCGGCGGTGCTGGGCTTCGCCTACAGCCTGACCGACTGGTCGGGATGGACGCGCACGCCGCACTACATCGGCCTGGCCAATTTCCGGGAACTGGCCGGCGACGAGCGCTTGTACTCGGCGCTCCGTTTCACGCTCTTCGAAACGGTGCTGATCGTGCTCTTCTTCACCTTCGGGGCGCTGCTCCTGGCGGTGCTCCTGGACAAGCTCTCATGTATGAAAGGCCTGATCCGCGGGCTGTTCTTCTATCCGTATGTGCTCAGCATTCTGGTCTCGGCGCTGCTGCTCAAGTACCTGGCCAACTACAATGACGGCGCGGTGAATCTGGCCTTGCGCTGGGCGGGCCTGGGACGCTGGGCGCAGGACTGGATGATGGATCCGCAACTGGTCGGCTACTTCATCTTCGGGATGGTGGCCTGGAGCTCGCTGGGGTTCTTCACCACGCTGTACCTCGCCAACCTGCAGACCATCCCGCTGGAGCTGTACGAGGCGGCGACGATGGACGGCGCCGGGCCGCTGTCCGTCTTCCGGCATATCCAGATTCCCATGCTGATGCCGACGCTGATGACCAATTCCGTCTTCTCCCTGATCTTCGGCATCAACCTGTTCGGCCAGATCGTGGTCACCACCGAAGGCGGGCCGGGCTACCGCACCACCACCATCGGGTACTACATGTATTGGCTGGGCGTGATCAACAACCGGCAGGGCTACGCCTCGGCCGTCTCGCTGGCCGTGTTCGCGGCGCTGCTGGCCGTGGCGGTGGCACAGGTGGCGCTGCTGCGGCGCAGGCAGGTGGAACTATGATGGCGCGGCGCAGGTCCGGCCTGCCGGCCTTCGAGGTGCTCATGCTCGTGGCCGGCGTCATCTTCGTGCTGCCGTGCCTGCTGGCGCTGCTGAATTCGTTCAAGAGCAACACGGAGATCATCGCCGGGCCGCTGGCGCTGCCCGCGCGCCTGGACCTGGGCAACTTCGACTATATCTTCCGGGAACTGAAGCTGCTCAGGCTGATGCTCAACACGCTGCTGATGTGCGTGCTGGTCATTGCCGCGCTGGTGACGATGGGTTCCATGGCCGCATACTCGCTCACGCGGCGCCGCATGTTCAGCGGCGCGCTGCTGCGCGTCTTTTTTCTGGCGGGCCTGACGATCCCATTCCAGATCATCATGGTGCCGCTGCTCAAAGAGTTCCGCATGCTGAATATCCAGTTCACCTACCTGGCGCTGTTCCTGCATCACGTCTCGTGGGGCTTGCCGCTGTGCATTTTCATCTACAGCGCGTTCATGAGCACTATCCCCCGAGAGCTGGAGGAGGCCGCGGCCATAGACGGCTGCGGGCAGATCGGCCTTTTCTGGCGGATCATCTTCCCTTTGCTGCTGCCTTGCACGGTCACCATCATCATCTTCTGGGGCTTGTGGATCTGGAACGATTTCATGCAGGCCTTCATCGTGATGGGGCCCGAACGCGGCCGCCTGGTCTTCGTGCAGCTCTGGAAACTCCTCAATGACCAGTACGTCAAGGACTGGGGCCACATTCTTGCCGGCGTGGTGGCGCTGTCGGCGCCCGTGACGGTCCTGTACGTGCTGATGCAGCGGCAGTTCGTGAAGGGCTTGATGGCAGGCTCAGGGAAGTGAAGGGGGCGGGAATCGAACCCGCGACCAACGGATTAAAAATCCGTTGCTCTACCGACTGAGCTACCCCTCCACCTTCCAGGATTACGTCCTCTTTCTCACTCGGACCGATCTCAATGCCAACCCACTTGATCATATTCTTGAACTAGCTGGATTCAACCGCAAGTCACTCGAACTTGCTCTCGGCTTCGATCATCGTGCCCTGAAGAAGCTTGATGAGATGAAAGCGCCGACGGTTGGTCTCACCCAACAGGATCTCGACCAGGTTGAGCAGGCCGTGGCAGAGGCAATCGAACCAATAACAATGGCGAGGATGCCATCTGAGTTCAAAGAATCTCTCCGTGGCACGGGGTTGGACGATGTTACTCTGGTCGCCGAACTTGCGCCACGTTCTGTGCGAGCGGACTTAATGAAGTTCCTGCCGGAGAAATTCAAGCTGCTTAACGAGCGCGTCGTAAACCTCGAAAGGGAAAACACTACCTTGAAATCACGGCTTGCTGATGCTCTGGAGGAAGTCGCGAAACTCGGGCGTAAGACCAGCGCACACGTTACGGTCACGCTGAAGGCGGCCGTTAGCCGCCGCCGGAACATCGCGTATGATGGGAGGCATGCCCCAGCCCCTCGACCGCCTGAGCGGAAGCATCGAGCGCGTGACGTTCCATTCCGCCGAGACAGGCTTCTGCGTCCTGCGGGCCGGCGTCCGGGGCCAGGGGGAACCCGTCGCCGTCATCGGGACGCTGCCCAGCGTCTCCGCAGGGGAATGGCTGGACGCCCAGGGCCGCTGGGTCATTGACCCCAAGCATGGCCAGCAGTTCCGGGCCGAAACTCTGCGGACGACGCATCCCGACACCCCGGAAGGCGTCGGGAAGTACCTGGCGTCCGGCCTCGTCATTGGCATCGGGCCGAAGTTCGCGGCGCGGCTGGCCGGGAAGTTCGGCAAGGATGTCTTCGAGATCATCGAGAAAGAGCCGGCCCGGCTGCGGGAAGTCGCCGGCATCGGCGAAGTCCGGCAGGCGCGCATCCTTGCGGCATGGAAGGAACAGCAGGCCGTCAGGAAGATCATGGTCTTCCTGCACTCCCATGGTGTGGGAACGAGCCGCGCCTTCCGCGTTCGCGGGCGAGGGGGTATGGGCGGGACGCCCACGCTACGAACAGGGAGCGTTGCTGTTCAATCGGGAAGCGTAAACTGAAAATCGGGAATCAGTGCGTCAGGTAATACATCAGGACATTGATGCCCATCTTGATCGCTTCCATGTCACGCATGGCGCCAAAATAGAGCGACATCCAGCCGCAGTGCAGATCGCCGGGCGTGGCGACGGTCATGAGGCGGCCGGTGCCTTTTTCGAAGAGGCCCCACGCGCCGTGATCGACGCCCTGCATGATCGGGCAGCCTTTGGGGAAGTTGAAGTAGCAGCGGTAGATCTCGTGGTTGTCTGGAATGCGGCGCATCGGGTTGTCGGGGAACAGCGAGTTGATAATGCGGCAGTAGTCCATGAAGAAGCGGTCGCCGTCTACGCCGGTCTTGCCGCTTTCGCGGTCTTTGAATTCGAAGTTCTCGCCGAGATCGGATTTCACAATCCGGTCTTTGGTGCTGGGATGGCAACAATCGTCGGCATGCACGAAGCCGCCGCGCATCAGGAATTCGCGGAGGTTGTCGGCATGCTTGGGTTCGAGTTCGAATTCGGTTTCCGAGGTCATGAAGACGTAGGGATAGCGGTCCATCTTCCCAAGGTCTTCGAGTTCGACGACGACGGGTTCAGGGCTGGCGTTGACGTTGGTCAGTTCGACGAGTTTGCGGCGCAGGATCGCGTCGCCGGAGGGGCCGGTGTTCCAGATGTCCAGCCTGCGGTCGCGCACATGGAACTTCAGGCGCGGGAAGAACAGTTCGCCGGTCTTGACGGTTTCGTTCTTGGTGTCGCCATCAGCATGGAGCTTGGAGAACATCCCGCCGAGCGCGCCGGCAAAAGCGGCGCCGCCGAGCATCACGGCCGATTTCTGCAGGAAGCCGCGCCGGCCGCAAGGTTCCGCGCGCAACGGCCTGTATTCAGGCTTGGATCGAGCCATGTTCGTCCACCTCGGCGTGTTAAGCTCGTCATCGCACAGGTCTGACCTTAACACAGATACACCGGATTACAGCAGATTTTTCGTGAAAGGTTAAGCTATCGGGCCGGTTCAATTGTACGTGGAACGGACAGGAACATGTTTCAAGACCGATCGCAATTCAAAGCGGAGGCCCTGCGAATGCCAGCAGGAAGAATAGACGTTGCTTACCTGCGTGACGCCCGGATCAAAATCGTGGAAGAACTCAAGCGCGTGATCGTCGGCCATGCTGAGCCGATTGATCAACTGCTGACGGCGTTCTTCGCCGGCGGACACTGCCTGATCACGGGCGTGCCGGGCGCGGCCAAGACGCTGCTGATCACCAGCCTGGCGCCGATCCTGAAACTGGATTTCAAACGCATCCAGTTCACGCCCGACTTGATGCCGGCCGACATCACCGGCACCGAAATATTGGAGGAAGACCGCGCCACCGGCAACCGCGAACTGAAATTCGTCAAGGGCCCCGTCTTCGCCAACATCGTCATGGCCGACGAGATCAACCGCACGCCGCCCAAGACGCAGGCCGCGCTGCTGGAGGCCATGCAGGAAAAACAGACGACGCTCTCCGGACAGACTTATGCCCTGCCCCGACCTTTCTACGTGCTGGCCACTCAGATCCCGTTCGCGCAGGAGGGCACCTACCCGCTGCCTGAAGCGCAGCAGGACCGCTTCATGTTCAACGTCCTGATGCCGTACAACACTGAAGACGAGGAAGTGAAGATCGTGCAGGCGGCGACGGGCGCCCAGCAGGTGAGCTTGCGGCCGGTGATCAGCGGCGAAGAACTGCTGGCCGCGCAGGCCGTCATCCGCGAAGTCATTGTGCCCACGGCGATCTACAGCTACATCGTGGACCTGGTCGCCGCCAGCCGCACCGGCGAGACGACGGCGACGGACTTCGCCAAGGAATACATCACGTGGGGCGCGGGGTTGCGCGCGTCGCAGAACATCGTCCTGGGCGCCAAGAGCAAGGCGGCGCTGAGCGGGCGGAACACGGTGACGTTCGAAGACGTCAAAGCGGTGCTGACGCCCGTGCTGCGGCATCGCATCGGCATGAACTTCCGGGCGGAAGTGGACAAAGTGACGGTCGAAGACCTGATCAAGCGGCTGCAAGAGGCCGTACCGGCGCCGCAGTGAGAGGAGAGAGAAGTGAGAAGTGAGAAGAGAGAAGTGAGAAGAGAGGAGTGAGAAGTGAGGAATCAGCCTTACTGCTTTCCGTTCTCTCTTCTCACTTCTCTCTCCTCACTCCTCTATCGGAGACCGATGCATGGCGGAAATGACTGAGACACAGGTCAAGGAACTGGTCGAGAATCTCAAGCAGAGCAAAGCCAACATCCTGGCCGAACTGCAAAAAATCATCATCGGCCAGGAGCAGGTGGTGGATGAGGTTCTGACTTCTTTCTTCGCTGGCGCGCATTGTCTGATCACCGGGGTGCCGGGTCTGGCCAAGACGCTGCTGATCAAGAGCATCGGCGAGATCCTGGACCTGCAGTTCCGGCGCATCCAGTTCACGCCCGACCTGATGCCGTCCGACATCGCCGGCACGGAGGTGCTGGAAGAGGACAAGAGC
>Ga0209777_10003184_pt1 | contig 20670 bp, 16 predicted proteins | sample FrelakmetHBP12HB_FD_187147 | JGI IMG/M metagenome (GOLD analysis project Ga0209777, IMG submission 187147) | Freshwater lake sediment microbial communities from the University of Notre Dame, USA, for methane emissions studies -HBP12 HB (SPAdes)... | ecosystem: Environmental > Aquatic >...
AACTTATTTTTGAAGTAGCTGTGGAAATTGATTCGACACAGATCTCTCAGTTGAAAGGCCCAGCAGGAGAAGTACTCATGATACCATTCGGTGGTACGGTTGAAGGAGAGCTCTTTAATGGACGAGTTCTTCCGGGTGGAGTCGACACCCAAACAGTCGATCAAAACGGGGTGAGACATATGTCCGCACGCTATATGCTAGAAGGTGTTGACAAAAACGGAGAGCAATGCAGGATTTATATCGATAACAATGGATGGTTCTTAGGCGAAATGGTCATGCCGTTCAAAACAATCCCAACCTTCTTTACCAACAGCAAAGCTCTTGCAACCTATCTCCACAGCAACAAGTTCCGCACCGAAGGACACCCTCGCCCGGGTGGAGTAACTATCAAAGTATTTGAAATATGCAATGGATCATGAGACGCACAATGAAGCTGAGAAAGCCGCCAGTTTATTTTCGAGGTTTGGGTTAGTAAATTGCGCACAGTACCTTGACTGGCTGGTTCGGGGAAAATTGAAAAACAGACAAAAAATAATCGCAGTTACAGGAGCTGCATGACGACTTAGAGTGAAAGTTGCCGCTCGCCTGGCAAAGCTCGGTATAAAGCAGAGACTTATTGTCCGCGATCCTGCTCGTGCGCCAAATTTGCCAGGGGCTGAGGTTGTATGTGCTTCTTCTTCTGGCGACGCGATGGCGATGGGCCTGTAGACCGTCAGCAAAAATGGGACACAAATCAGGCCACTAAAACCGTACAGTTCAGGTGGTGGCACAAGCTCCTGAAAGGTAGTAAACTGACTGAACAGTGAAAGGAGCGAGTCGTGTCCCAGGAAAACAAAGAAAAAGCTGATGCTGCCATGAATGCAGGGGAAATGCTAGAAAGTCTAGGACTGATATGGCAGAAGGCTACGCTAGAAGAAAAATATAAGCTGTTATCAGGTATGCTTGAGACTATCTATGTTGACTTAGCGGCTAGCCGTTCAGTAGTCAGGATACAGCCTAAGCCACCATTCTATCCCCTTTTCGAAGCATTGAAGCAGAAACCCGGGGCAAAAGTTACCCTGTTCACCCCAGGAAGTACCGAATCAAAAGACTCCACCTTTAAGATGGAGTCTGAAAATTTCGGTATGGTGGAGACGGGGGAGGGATGGACTCCATCCAAACATCACATAACTGGGTTGATAAGAGAGCGGAACGCTTTCGCCATTCACTTCAGTGGTGAATGTCAGAGCTAGCTTACCGAACTCCGCCTACACAACAACTCCAAAATCTTCGGGGAAATAGTAGTATGCCAGGGTCGAACTCCATCATACCCACTAATTATAGCTATGTTGAAGCAAAGGCGGGCGTTGGCAACTAAATAATTCAAATAAGAATATTGAATAGTGATAGTTACGGCATTTTTTCGTAGTAGCTGGTCATTCCTGTAGGATATTCAGACGGGGCATAATGAACTCCTTAATAGGTTTTTACAGACAATATACTAGCTGGAACAAGAGATAAAAACAATCTAAAGGAAAATTGTTAGTCGGTAAAAAATTGGCTTTTGTTCTCAAGACCTTTATTAGCCAATATTTTCTATACTAAACGGTTATATGATAACCAATTTAAGTGTAAGTTAGAAGGATTATTAGATATTCTATCATAAAAATATTAGAAAGATCCTTTGTCTCAAAAAGTTCCTGTATTACTGTATCGCACCATACTCATATATCAAGAGAATAAGTCGGTATGCTTCTTAATTGATAAATACTCCCAGTGGATTCCGAGATTACACCTTTGGCTTAACATTATTGGATACGGGCATGAGAATAGCTGAGTTATGTCAATTAAAATAGGATGAAGTTGACCTCTCGAACGGGGATTTCCATTTAATAGGTAAAGGTAAAAAGGAATGGTTTGTTCCAATGGAACTCAAACTTACCAAGGTCTTCTTGAAACACTTGAGCAATTTTCTTTAAAAGATACAAGTCAGAGTTCTTTTTCATTACTAAAGACGGGATTCCATTAAACTGCAACAGCATGGGAAAGACATTGGAAGAATATGTCGTTAAATCTGGTATCGATAAAAAACGTGTTCACTCCCATGTATTCAGAGCTACAAAAGCTGTGCTATTCCTGAGGAATGGTGGAGATTTTTTAAATGCCTTGGCCACACAAGACTGACCATGACGTGAAAATACGGTGCCATTGCTGACACTGATGTAAAAGCAGCCCATCTTAAATATGGAGTAACCGATAAACTAAATATCATAGGAACTAGAACTGCCAGCCTTCTGCACCCCAAATAGCCAAAGGAAAAAACGAAGGTCACTTGTGCCCTTTTACACCTGATTTTACCGATCTGTACATTTGCGAACCGATGCTCTCAAGCCAAATCTATTATGTACCGTAGTCATTATCATATTCTCAAAAAAGGTAATTCCCGGTTTATAGATATTGTTAAGATAGTGCCTCCTTTATTATCGGAATTCTATCTCTCTAAGTTAATCGAAAATTTGCTCCATTGTACAACCTTCCCCAACTCATGCGTTAAACGATCATGCTCGCCACAATATAACCCGACTTTACGGCATCTTTTACTTTGCCAGCATGGTTACAATCCCCAATTACCTTACAAGGTATGCCTTCGCAAGCAGCCCTAAGTATATTAACTTTTTCAGTATCCGGCGCCCTTCCAAGGGCAGCAACGACCGTGTCTGCTTTGATAAATTGTTCATTCCCATTTTTATCAGCCACAAATACACCGTTTTTACTAATTCTCCGTGTTTGTAAACCCTTCAATGATTGCACGCCGCGGCGGTCCATTTCATCGAGCATTGATGTCCTCGACATGCCGGATACTTCAGGAGCTAAATTATCACGCCGGGCGATTAAGGTGACCTTTTTCCCTGTTCCGGCAAGATGAATGGCTGCTTCACAGCCGCTCCATCCACTCCCCACTATAACCACATGCTTGCCAATCTTTTTGGGAGCGAAATATATATCAAGAACGTCAACGGCGTTTTCAATCCCTTCGATGTTTGAAGGTTTAGACATTGCTCCCGTGGCTATCAACACATAGTCAGGCGCAATTCGGCTAATAACGCTTTTATTAGCTTCGCGGTTTAGAATGACTTCCACCCCTTTGTCTTTTAGTTCCAGCTGCAGGACTTTAATAAAATCGAAATAATCACGTTTATCGATATCGAATTCGGCAAAGCGCATCACACCGCCTAGTTCGGAGTCTTTTTCTACCAGCGTGACTTTATGGGTGCGCTCAGCAGCGGTGATGGCTGCCTGCATTCCGGCCACGCCTCCTCCGATAACCAGGACTTTCTTTGGGCTTTCCGGTACCGGGAAAAGCTCCGGATATACTTTGTTCGAAACGACCGGATTGATGGCGCACTGCCCCATGGAAGCGGGAGACATCATTTCATTGTTATCAATCCTCTTGAGCATTTCCTCCAGTGTTTTAGGCGCCTGCTGCCGCAAGACCAAATCAAGGAGGCTGGTCATCCCACCGGGCATAGGCGGCATGGAAAAAGGCATACTTTCAGATTCGTGCTCTCTGGGTCCGGGATAGCAACTAAAGCACCTTACACAACGGCGAATATATTGTTCCTTTCCGCTGGCTGCTTTATTACTAAAATCGGGATCCGCAAAGGCTTGGCGGCTAAGCACTACAAGATCTGTTTTGCCGGTCGCAATGATCTCGTCGCAAAATTCAGGGCTATTCATGCCACCGATAACAGCAACTTTCGATATTTGAACGGCTTTTTTAACCATGGCGGCAAATTTCACATTATACCCATGTTCGTCATACATGCTGGTGAAGGTATGTGTGCGATTTCCTTTGTTTTTAAGACCGTTAGAAATATGGATGATATCAGCCTTTCCATCAACGAGTTTGCTGAATTCAACCGTATCATCTATCGTCATTCCGCCTGGAAAGCCATCTTCAGCGCTGATGCGAAGCTCAAGGATCCTGTCCTCTCCCAAGCCCTTACGCAGGGCTTCGAGGATCATGATCGGAAAACGGGCCCTATTCTGTATGCTGCCGCCATATTTGTCCGTGCGCTGGTTCATCGCGGGAGAAATAAACTGTTGTATCAGAAAACCATGGGCTCCGTGCAGTACAATCCCGTCAAAACCGGCGGCCTTATAAAATACTGCAACGCGGGTAAAATCGTCGCAAATTTTCCGCATGATTTTTTCGTCCATTGCTTTTACCTGCTTCCCGCTGGAATTGATGCAGTCGATGGGGCCATAAGGGATCTCCACGGCGCATTCAGAACCCTCATGGCAAATTTCCATCATGGCAATAGCGCCATGTTTTTTTATCACCGTTGCATAGCGGGCTAACGCGTCAAAAACCGGGCCTTCCTTGAGGTTATAGTCAAAAGGTTTGGTAAACGGAGAGCTGCATTCTTCAAAATTGATGCCGATTTCTCCTACCATAACTTCCGCGGCTCCGCCCTTAGCGCGGTTTTCCAGCATGCGGTAAACATTTTTAGATATTTCAGGTATAAAAGCGGCAGAAGCAAAAAGGGTTGGACCTGTTACAATCCGGTTGCGGTAGGTATATCCGCGAATTTTCAACTCACTAAACAGATAATTAAATTTATTCATAAAAATTTTTCCCTTCCTTAGGGTTATTACAATCAATATCACAAGATTCGAGGCATAAGAAGATAAGAGTCATAACGACCGCCGGTGTGAATTATATTATATCCTTTATTGCGGGAAGCCGGGCCAGCTAGAATTCCACCGCCAGGCACCGGGCCTTTTCTAAAACGACCAAGTACATTGTGCCCGGCCACAACTAGGCATAGTTGCTCCCCTGCTTGCCAGTGCATACCGATTGGTCGAATTTCAATATCCAAAGGAACAATTTGACCAGGTTTAAGAAGTTCTTCTTTATTGTGAGGATGATAGGGGAACCATGGTTTGGAGTGTCCGGCATCCAGTTGGCGGTGCGAAGCACGCAACCTGCCATCAGGACCAATAAACCCGAAGCCTCCGAATAGAGGTTTTCCCGCAGAGTCCAATTTATGAATTAACACAAATATATCGGCATCATTAGCACTTTCAGTTTCGACCCATAAATGCAGTTTGACATACCCGATAAACTCAGTATCCTTCTGAAAACTAATAGTGAACTTAACTGCACTCTGTCCGTCATCAGACCGATACTGAATTGAGGATTCTTTAGTTGGAAGAACAGGGGTAAGGACACCGCTAAAACCATCCAGATAGAGCTTCTCATATTTGGTTTTTACAGGGGGCCATTTTTTCTCCGGACGGTTTACCTGATCGGTACCTCCAGGGTTCAGTATCGAAAGACGAACCCGCGGAGTTTTCTCCCAACCGTTACTGATATTTTTCAGAAAATAATCATAGAAATGCCTAAGGTCTTCTGCATATTCGTAATAATCGGGCCATTCTCCGGTATTATGCACTCTCAGCCATTTCTTTTTAGAAGATATTCGCCGGAAAGCATCAATAGTCTGGTGGCCCCCCCAGCTTGCTACAATGTAAGCCGGTATACTAATATTTTCAAGATCCGGGCCTTTATCCTGCCAATAAGCATTCATCAACGGGTATCTAAGAGCCATAGCAGCCATATCTTCAATCCGATTTTGCCCAATCTGAGTACTAATATTAAAATCGCAAAAGGCATTATCCACAATACCCCCACGAAGAACATCGTAACGATAAAGGTCAACATGCCCTTCCCAGGGAGCTATGGCCGCAAGGTGCGGCGGTTTTAGAGAAGCCGCAAACCATTGAATAATTCCCAGCCAGGAGTTCCCTGACATGGCTACTTTGCCATTGCACCATTCCTGAACTGTTGCCCATTCAATAAAATCATAACAGTCGTTGGCGCCGGAAGTACCCCAGTAATCGATATCATCTTCAGAGTAAAGAGACCCCCGGGAATCTACATTAATTACGGCGTAGCCGTGATTACACCAGTAGGCCGGGTCTGCGCCTTCAAATTTCTGCAAACCGGAAACAACTCCCGGAGCAACACCGGGCGGCGCTTTCTGAGGAACCGTTTTCCCATACGGACTCCAGCTTAGTATTGCCGGCAGATTTTTCCCTCCGAGCGGGCGGAAAATATCCGCATAGAGAGTAATGCCATCCCGCATTTTCACTCCGATATCACGTTCCCAGATAACATCACAAGGCAAAGGGACGCCATGCTCGATAAACGTCATCCCCTTTTTAAGAACGGTAGAGCCAGGTTTAAATTCTATTTTAGAAAGAGTTTGTAATTCTATCCCAAAGTTTTGGGTATTAAGGGGCTGTGCCTTACGGTAAATTACTTCAACGGTTTCTTTACCGAATCGGCGCATTTTTGTCGAAATTTCATAATCCATCTTTTATCTTCTCCTTTATTATGAGAGAGACTTGGTAGGAAGTTTTAAACCCTCCATTATTTGATAGATATTAGTTGACTTTGATTTACTTCCCGACTCAAAGCTCCTCAAAAAGCCTAGGCATTTAACGCCATTTATCTATATTTGTAGATATCGGTTTATTAATGTGCCAAGCCTGCGCAATAGGCTGGCTAGTCTCTCCACCAACAACTATTACCGAGATTGATGGCTTAAGGGTAGGCAGGCCCGATCCTTTTTTCTTTTTACCGAGGTTGGGTGCTTTAATCCACGGCAAGTCTATTTTATACCAGGTTCCGACATAATCTTTCCGCTGTGTGCCGATATGCTCACTAATGTATTTCTCTATATCTTCTTTACTCATACCTTTTTTGTGATAAAGCCGCGCGGCCTCAAGAGACATTATCACAGCCGCACCGCCGCTTTCCCAGAAATTGGCAATTGCCCTGGACAAGTGGTCCAAGTCAGAACTAAAGCTCCAGTGGCACCAACCGCCGGAAGCCAGACTGACGACGCTATCATTCTTTTTAAACCCTTGAGATACGTGGAAAGGTTTCCACGGGCTTTCTTCTTCATGCTCGGGGAAACAGAAACCATATTTTACAGGATTCCCCTGTGCGCTAAGGTCGTTAGCCGCGGGTATTGAACCACCGAGGCATGAGATACCAAGGTGCAGAAAACGTCCTACGGTGGCATTGGCCCGGTTGCCGGGACCCATAGCGTTCGAACTTTTGTTCATTCCAATTTCATTTCGTATTGGTCCATTGACGACTGTCATTATGGTAAAGGTGCTATCCGAACGTGCCGCCTGGGCAAAGACGGGATTGTTGCCCCAGTTTTCAATAATAGAAAGCAGTAACGGCATATATGCTGGCTTACACCCGGCCATGACACCTACGATTGCTATTTTTTCTACGGTAACGGTCAGTTCTTCGGGATACATCATTTTCGTTACCACTTCATCCGAGGCACGGCTTGTGCCTTTAAGCATTTCGTTAACTTTTTGTTCAGTAGGCGGAACGATAGGTAATCCATCGGACCAGCCATGTTCAATAAAGTATTCCTGAACCTCGTCGAAAGTGCCTGTCATGGCAAATCGGGACGGTTGTTTCGTGATGATATTATCTTTTCTCTTTTCTTCTTTCGTGAGCGGTATGGTCAGAGATTTTTTAATATCTGATATTATACTGGCATATTGTTCATCGGGCATATCTTTAGTAACATTTTCTTCACCAACAAGCCTGAAGACAATCGTACGCATGGCGGGCATACCGCGCATTATCGCTGACATCTTAATATCCCGTTCATAAATCTCACCGGTAAGATAAACGCAGGGAATATTCTTCTTTTCCACTTCTCCCACCCAGGTTACGGCTGTCATGCCACTGCCGCCGCCCATACCCGTACCATATACAAGCGCATCGGCATTGCGGAATATTTCATTCCATAATTCCTGGTCTGCTTCCCGTATCCATCCCTGTTTTTTTCGATAAACAACCTTGGTACCGGGTAGGGCTTTAACCAGCCGTTTAGACAACTCTTCCATAAAGTTCGGCCTATCCTGTGCAACGACATAGACAGTCTTACTATCCAGGCTTTTCAGACGCGGGCTTATAGGTATTCGTTTGATTACTTCCCGCATACCACGTGGATTCAGGACTTTATATTTCATGGTAGTCTCCCTTGGGCCGCTATTCATGATTTCTTTTTATATATTTGTAGATTCAGATACAGCTACTTGGAAAATATATTCAATTACTAATAACTCGTATTATTAGCGCCCGGCTTGAGTTAGCGCAGCTCCATGTATTACCTTCGTCATAAATGGCTTAACTGGATTTTTCATAACGACGTGCGCATCAGAGTTGATAAAAGTTGATCCAACGGGAGAGTTCCACAATACTGTATTTCCCCCAGCATCACCGGCTACCAGAATTGCCAGTTGCTCCGAGTTCTCAAAAGCGGGTATAACCGTTCCATCCCCAATATCTTGCATCTTCAGGCCTGGAATAAACCCTAGAGATACAAGATTTTTTATCGTCTCTTTTTCTTCCTGTTTGAGCTGTTCCCATTTTATGCAGGTCTTTTCGTACAACCATTTTGCCAGAGACTGTTTAGTAAAGCCGGCATTAGCCAGCTGCCTGGCAAGTGTGGGGTTTAAGGATAACTGATAGCGTGCACCTTTATAAAACATTAACCTGTTGATAATTCCGCCTGTACCCATCATCATTTTAGTTATTGAATCAAGAGATTGCTCCATTGTTTGAGAACTCATTCCACCGCCCGGTCCATTCCTGTTATAAGCCATGGTCTCATTTATGGTTACGGTACTTTCTTCCGGCTTATAGCCATTTTCAACCGCAAAAGACTCCCATGGACTTTCCTGTTCGTTTTCCGCGAAGGTAAAATTGCAGAACCCTTCCGGGTCCCCGGTAAATCCAGAGTCAGCATCCATTAACCGCCATCCGATATTGATAAGACAAAGGCCAATAGCGCGACCAATGGTATTATTAGCCCGATTGCCCCGCCCAAGAAAACCCATTCCGGGATTCATGCCTATTTCTTTTGCAATCGGTCCATTCACCCAGATCAAAGGTGTAGGACTGCCCGTTGATGTAGATAAATGATAGAGGTTAAAGCCAGGCTCGGCTACACATTCAATTGCGGCAATAATAACCGGCAGATACTCTGGTTTAGCTCCTGCCATAACAGCGTTGACAGCAATTTTTTCTACCGTTGCCAGGCCATTGCGCGGCGATAAAAAACCGATTTCCTCGGAAAGTGAACGGTTGACCCCGGTGAGCATCCATCCAACAGCCTCACGGGTTGGCGGGATTACAGGTAAACCGTCACTAAGGTAATTATCAGCACAGTATTGCTGGAATTTTTCTATCGTTTCCATATAGCTATTACCGGAAAATTTCAAAGGTCCGTAATCATAAATAAAAGGCTTCGGTGTTTTTTCGGCTGCAGTCAGTGGAAGAGTCAAAGCTTTAACAGTAGCATTCAAAACATAAGCTGCTACCGGTTTCATTTTCTTGGGATATCCTTCGGCACTTAAATATTCAATACCTGGTATAGAGACAATGCGTAGCGCGGGCATGCCATTGACTTCTGCCAGACGCTTACGCTGGCTTAGTAAGCTATCGATACAAAATGCGGCTCCGGGCTTGCCAAGTTTTTCCATTTTGATATCGTAATCGACAATACTCGAACCAGATGTCTTAACGCCCTGGAGCCAAACATCGCACTTAGACGCTACTTCTGATGTATTATCAGGGCGCGCCGGATTTGAAGGGGAATCAAAATGTAAAAAAGTTGCAGAGGGGTATTTATTCTTCAATAATTCCTCAAGTGCATTGAGAAAATAAAGAGATTCTACTTTTTCGCTCATTAAAGCTACTTTTTTACCATTCAGGCTTGTGGGCCGAGGATTGACTAATCCGGATACTGGAATAGATTGAAGAACACCGCGCGGATTAAGGATTTCTATTGTTACCTTGCTATTTTCAGGCATGTCATCCATTTATTTGTCTCCAGTCAATTACCCGGACCTTGCCAACCCTCTTGAACGGAGAGCTTTCAACCCCCTATAGTAACTTATTGGTAGTTTGGTCAGTAGTCTAGATCGAAGGAAGAACTGCTTTCCAATATATCAACTCATAACTCAAATTTCTGATAATAATAAGCATAATCCAAGTTTGATAATGGTGTATGATATTACATATTATATTGGATTTGTAATTCAAATTATATCATATTATTATGTTATTAATGTCAATAAGGGCGTAGAACCGCAATTCCATTTAAAGGAGATTTATGGTCAAAAAGAAGATTATCGGACTGTCTTTTGGCAGAAAAAACGGGAATAGCGAAACATTTTTGAAGGCAGCCTTGATGGCCGCGGAAGAAGAAGGTGTAGAATCTGAAATTATCCGGGCGACTGAAGTGAAGATCCTGCCCTGTATAAGCTGCGGTGCCTGTTTCAAAAGCACAAAATGCCCTCATGATGATACCGATTGGATTCTTGAAAATACAATCCTGGGAGATGCCGCGTTAATTGTGGCTGCCCCCGTATACCATCTACGTGCACCCGCCTCCCTGATATGCGTTACTGAAAAAATAAATCACCTCTTCTTTAAAAATCCACATGCTCGTGACAGGAAAAAATTGTCTGCTGCTATATCGGTAGGCGGCTCCGGTTATGACGGTTGGACCAGTCTTGGTTTGCCCACCATTCAAATATTGTTACAGCACTTTTCTACTTTAGTCGACCAAGTTCAGATCAATCATTGTTGTGATGTAGGAGCAGCCCTCACGCCTGATAACCAATGGGCAATAGATAGAAGCCGGCAGATGGGACATAACCTGGCAAAATCCATGAAGCTGCCGCTTGATAAGGTCAAGTATTTAGGTGAGGACTCCCCTATTTCCTGTCCGGTCTGCCATTGTAACATCTTCTATCTCGAAAAAGGCCTTCCGGAAATAGCTTGTCCCGTTTGCCGAACACATGGCAAGGTTTCCCAAATTGGCGGTAAGTACAAAGTAGACTGGGATGCAGATGATATTAAAAACCCTCGCTTCTCTGCTGTCAAAGAGCATGAACACATGCAATGGATAATGAGGCATTCCTCTGAAGAAACTCCCCAGATAGCCATGCCGGAAACCCAGGCCAAGATAAAACAATATCGAGAGTATGGGAAGTATATTAAACACGATAAAGTTAAAAAGTAAGCAAGCAGTATAACTACAGGAAGGTCACACTAATAAAGCATTAGTAATGCGTGTAATAAAAATATAGAGCATACTTGATATCACGACCTGCGACAAATCGGCCTTTCTGATGGCAACGCGGAAGGTTAGCCGGCGATATTTTTTTAATACGGATTCATTTAATTGGTCTATTTGGACGTCACAGAACCAGCTAATTTACGTTATACTCAATATTCCAGGCCCCAATGAAGGCAAACCATGTGTAAACCAGTTTAGCATTATCAGCGTATTAGTTTTGTCTGAAGTGCTCCCCGCGCATAAGCAAACCCGAACGAATACCCCGATATTCCGCCAGCTACGACAATGTGGATATCTTGAGGAGTTAAAACTACAGGAACGCTGCCTCCCGGTTTAAGCGATTTTTCAAAAACAGGTATACGGTCGGGCGGAATAAGATCGGATCCGAAGAACACATCACTCTTGTCAGCAATCCTGTCTTTAATACCTTGTATCTCTTCTTTACTTAATTCTTCGTACGGTACCGAAGTTTTTTCAATTATATAGTCTAGAAGACTCTGACTGGTGAAACCTTTTTGATGTAACTCGTTGACAAATTCCGGATGCAGCACAATGACATGCGATTGAGGATGAGCTCTATTGCCACTCCTGGGGTTATATTGGAAAATTCTACGATCTTTAGCTACATCTTGAATAATTTCATGTAAAATTTCTTCCTCGGACCAGGGTAACACTGCCCAAGACATTAGACCCGTCTTTGAAAACAACACTGCCGGTAGGAGTCCCAGAGCCTGGGGTAACGGCGCTTACCGTGGCAGTAAACTTGACTGCTTGATCTCGATTAGACGTGGACAACGAGGAAGAGATCGCTGTCGAAGTTGTAGCCTTCTTCACCGTCTGCACTACAGTGGCGCTACCGCCGTCGTAAGCGGCATCTCCACAATATCATATATCACTTGGGAAACGAAGATCAATTAAAAAAAGTAAACATTGGTAAAAAAAAAGGTAAATGTCATCGTAGCAAGTCGATCCTTGTTTTGGATTAAAAAGAAGCCCTTTTGGTATGGCTATTATACACCCCATACTATATGTAAACAAGACTCTACGCTTTTAAAGAAAAGCATGTATTGTCAAACATAACCCTTATTGAGAAAAATACGAAGGTATTTTTATTAATGGCGAAAGTCAAAAACAGAATAGACCTTATCTCTCCCTGAACAAAAGTTTTAAACGTGACTTGGAAGAGGACTTTATCAGCGTCAAGGTTGGTTCATTTTTTCGAGTGCTTTCTTAAGTTCAATCACTTTCCCTAAATCACTTTTCCAGCAAGATGTATGCCCGCATCCGATTCCAAGGATAGCCAGTTTAACATTATAATCATCCCATTCTCCGACCGGTTCATGACATATTTCACAGGGCGTATTCAGGAAAGCCTCGAACGGTAATAGCGTTTCATATGCATCAAGTACTTTATCCAAATGGTACGTATTCTCAAGTTGTTGTTGCGAAACCATAGCTTTAAGGAAAGAATCATCTGGCTTGACGGCATACCATTCATGGCAAGCAGGGCAGTAATTGTCAATACCAAACAATGTTTTTTTAGGTTTTTTATTGAGGATAAACTTCGCACCGCAGTGATCGCAGCGGAAACTTTTCAAGTAATCTCCAATTACAAAATGGACAAAGAGACTTCTCATCTCATCGGCATTTTTCGGTAAATACCAGCCCAGGTCCTTGAGTTTTTGGAATATATTGATGATAGTATTAGTAGAATCGTTGACCGAAGGAGATCCGGTTATCATAGCCATCAAACCACACACCAGGTCATACTGGTGTTGAAGTTCCTTTATTTGTTTGGCCAGAGATTGGTACTGGTCCTGGTAAGACTTGATCTTGACATCCATTTCCTTTTTTTGCGCTGATAGATTTATGTGGACTGCAGATAGCGTTCCGTTTTCTTGCTGAAGATATGCATTTTCTTTTTTCAGATCAGCATTAGCCTGTTTCAGTTTAGCATTTGCCTCCTGTAACGACCCGAACTCCTCCAAGGCTTCGTTCAATTTTTTTACATCGATGTTTTTCTCTTTACTTTCCATATCCAAACTCCTTTGCTAACTTCAGTGCTGTTTCAAGATTTAAGCCCTTTTTGAATAGCTGAGATTTTAACTCTGCGACTTCTTCCACTTCCTTCATATTTACTTTCAATTGCTGCATTTTTGTTGACAGTTCTTTCCCCAATTTGGCTTCTTCAGATTTATACTGAATCTTGTATTCTTCGAATAGTTTTTCTTGAATGCTAAATTCCTTTTTCTTTTGGGAAATTGTATTATTGAGTAAATCCAGTTCCGCCTGTTTATCGAACACCTTCTTATCAAGTTGTTGGAGTTGAGCAGAAGCAGCTTCAAGATCGGATATTACATGCTGGTAACCTTTATGCATTTTCCCCTCTATCTGGGAAAGCTTGAGAGCCGCATACGCGAAACCAGGATCATCTATTTTTTTGCATAGCTGTATCAGGTCAAGATGTTTTTCGGGACTAATACCCAATTTGTCAAAGGCCTTAATAATGCCGGACCCTTTCCTGGCATCCTCAACTGTAAGTTTGGATTGGTATAGCTCCACCGATAGACTTCGCAAAGAATCGACTTCGTTTTTCACCCCGTACTCCTCTCCAGCAGCAGTTACTCCATAATGAGCTGCCAGTTTCTTAAATCGGGTAGCGTAATGCGATATACTGCTCTGGTCAACGCCTACGTCCTTGGCTATCTTTATTTGGGGTAGTCCGCGGAAATAACCCCTTAAAATATTCCTGACCTTGTGCGGCGAAAACTGTACCGTCATTGCTATTTACCATTTGTAAAGATATAACTGGAAACCATAATATCACGGAGTAAATAATACGCAGACATTAGCATGTATTTGTACCTAATACAGGGGTAAAAGTATAGTGTCAATTTCATACACTTCATAATCGTCATAAACTTCATATACGACACGAACACAATATTTTCACTTTCCTCAGATGATTCATTTAAAGGGAGTTTTTTATACTGGTGGTTTTCTGTGCTTCAGCTTCCAGGTATCTGCGCTTGATTGTGTCTCTACTAACGTACCTACCTGATATTTTCCGGTAAGCTTCTGCCATCCGCGCCCAGCCCAGATTATCAGTGTCACGCATGCGCAAAACTATGGCAAAATCTACGGAAACTCTCGGCCTGCCCACAGGTATCTTTCCGTTAATCATTACTGTGCACCTTTTTTCTCTGGTGCCTCTGGAGGTACCATATTATTTTCGTTACCTTTATTATTGCGTGCAGCTTTCAAGTGGCGCGCGATAATACGGGCGAGTATTTTCAACGCTTCCTCGGTTTCAAGAGTTTCTGATGCCGGTACTTTAGTAGGTATATGTTTCACACTCTAATTATAAAATATGGCTTGGACGCTCATATTGTTATGTTTAAGCTTGACAAATATGTAATAATACATATAAAATATCAATATTAGTACAAGATAATACGCCAATAACTCTGTCAAGGGGTTTATAGAAAAATGAAGAATAAATTTTCTATTGAAGATAAAAGAAACATACTTGGACAATACGAAAAAGGGAAACCGGCTGTTGCTTTCACCAAGGAATATCATTGCGGTATTAGGGCAGTGAATGCAGCCCTGGATGATGCGAGGCGTGAACGTGACGCGTCACACGCCCGGTCTGAACTGATGAAGGAAGCCCTGCATAATCATCAAAAACGACTCGAAGAAGAAATGAGGCGGATATTTACATCATTAGAAGTACCGGAAGTGGGATTTACGCATTTATCGTGGTACAGGGCCGACAATTCTATATTCTCGACGGTCGTTAAAGAATCGTTTCAGACATCTACTCTAGGCTTAGTAAAAAAACCGGGGCGACCATCTTCAGCGAGTCCCACAGCCACAGATCTGCTGCGTCAGCATTTAAAATCTGATAGCCTCTGGAAATTGCTCGTCGAGAACGATAAAGCCCATGCTGAACATATCAGCTATAGAATAGCTTTTCAACGGAAAGTGGTAGACCTGCTGGAGACCAATACCGGATACGAGATGAATTTTAAGTCCGAGAGTAATACGCCATATCTTTGTTCTTACACAGCAGGGCTAGCTGTATATGAAGCCTGTCTTAGAGTTGAACTTGAGGGTAGGAAAAAAGAAGAATTCATAAATGAACTCGTTTGCGATACTCAATCAGGTTGTATCAAATACAGGTATAACATTCTGATTGAAGACCGAGGTAACGAGGAGAAATGTCTTCAAAACATTTTGAATGCGTACAAAGAATTACTGGAGACGCCTATCTTAGAAAAAATAAGAAAATCTCGTGAAGAACTTTCCGAATGCTCCGCTAAGGTCAAACGAGCCGTTGAGGAGATCGTGTTAATGGGATTTATACCGGGGAGCTGCAGTTCCTGCCAAAAACTGGGGATGTAAGATCAGGAGGCTATATATTATGATTGTGGTTATTTACGCCAGAGTATCTTCTGAAAAACAGGATATTGATCTATCGATATCTGCACAGTTAAAACACCTGCGTGAATACGCAGCGAAAAATGGTCACAAAATTATCAAGGAGTTCGTGGATGAAGCAGAGACAGGTAGGACCACAGCCCGCCCGGCCTTCAAGGAGATGATATCTCTGGCCAAACGCTCTGAAAAAGTATTCGATGCAATTTTAGTCTGGAAATATTCGCGGTTTGCCCGAAGTCGCGAGGATTCGATCGTCTATAAAGCTCTCCTGAGGAAAAAAGGTATACAGGTAATTTCGATTAACGAACCGTTTGATGATACCCCAACGGGCCGGCTACTGGAAGCTATCATCGAGAGCCTTGACGAATTTTATTCTGACAACCTAGGGGAAGAGATCGTCAGGGGGCTCAGGGAAAGTGCTTCCAGAGGATTTTATCTGCATTGCCGCCCGCCCTACGGATATTGTAAGTATAAAGTGAAAGATGGTAACAAGGATCGTCCAAGACTCGAAGTCGAACCGCACCGGGCGCAGATTGTCGAATCTATCTTCAGGGATATTGCGAGCGGGCAGGGTCTTACGGAAATAGTAAAAAAGCTCAATGGAAAAGGTATTAGTGGCCCTGTAGGAAAGACCTGGGGAAAGACAATACTCCATAAGATACTGACTAATGAAGCCTATACAGGCACGCTTGTCTGGGGAAAGACCAGCAAACGGAACCTTGATCCAGTACGCGTAGAGAACGCCTGACCAGCGATAATAGACCGGGAGACCTTCGTGATAGTTCAGAAGAAACTCAGGGATCGGGCACCCTCACGACTTAACCCGCGGAGGCTGGCTAGCCGCTATCTCCTGAGCGGGATAGCTCGATGCGGTCACTGCGGCAAAGCCCTTGTAGGACAGGAGGCTAAGGGGGGACGGTTTCAATACTATGTTTGTGGCACCTTGCTCAAGAAAGGGGCTGGCTCGTGTCAAGCCGGCTATCTTAACAAGGAAAAGTTTGAAAGGCTGGTTATCGCCAGGATAAAAAAGCATATTTTGAATGAGGATAATCTGAAGGAACTTGCCCGGCTTGTTAGTGAAGAGATGAATAATGAAGCCAGTAACCTTCCTAAAGAACTTACAATGATATCTGAGGAAATAACAGGTATAAATGACCGCCTGGAAAGACTATACAATGCCTTGGAGACGGAGAAAATCGGAATTAGTGATTTAGCCCCGAGAATAAAGCAACTAAGGATCAAGCAAGAACTCCTTGAAACCAAGAAGCGAGAATTGGAGATGTCATTATCGGACAAGCGAGTAGAATTAGTTGACCTCGAAGCTGTTACGCGATGCGTTGAAGACCTGAGAGAACTACTGGAAGAAAGCGAATTAACCGAGAGGAAGGCATTTATTAAAAGCTTTGTAAAAGAGGTAAGGGTAACCGAAAAAGAGGTATTGCTGACCTATGCTATGCCGTTTTTGCCCGAAAATATCTCTGAAGATAAGACAGGAGTTCTTTATTCTGTACACCATGGTGGAGATAGGGGGACTCGAACCCCCGACCTCCGCGATGCGAACGCGGCGCTCTCCCGGCTGAGCTATATCCCCGTGGTGACAAGACTATTATAGCATATCCGGGTTAGCGCTCAATGTGTTTTATCTGGTAGCTTAGCTTGCCGGCCGGCGCCGTAATTTCCACGGTCTCGCCGTCACACCGTCCCAATAGCGCCTTGCCCAGCGGTGAGGCGATGGATATCTTGCCTTTGGCGATGTTTACCTCCCGCGGGTCGACTATCATATAGCGGCATTCCTCGCCGGAAGCTAATTCACAGACGATGATACTATCCCCGATACTCGATTTTTTAGTAGGCACTTTATTCTCATCTATAATGCTCGCGGCTTTCAGTGTTTGTTCAAGCTCCTTAACTCTCCCCTCCACGTGCCCCCGTTCCTCCCTGGCGGCGTGCAGCGGCGCGTTCTCCCGGAAATCCTTATCCGCCGCGGCGCTCTGTATTTCCACCACCAGTCCCCGGCTCCTCTTTTTAAGGGCCTCCAGTTCCACTTTCATTTCATCGTAGCTCTGTTGTGTCAGGGAAACTAATTCCGGCTGGTTCCTCTTACCGGCGGAGGCAACAGGGCCGGACTTGCCCTTCTTAGTCTTAAGGTGTGTGCCCAGGTTGGTATGGCTCCAGCCCGCTTTTTTGGCGTAGGCGAGGAAAGCGCGCAGGATTTCAAACTTCTTTTCGTAGTCTTTATCCGATACATTGAGCTGCTCTGCATAGCTGGCCACCGCAGGGCCGGCCAGTTTGGAAAAGGAACTCTCCCAGCCGTACCACCGGGCAAATCTATATACCTCCGGCTGGCTGATGTCCCTGACTCTGGATGATAGTTTGCCCAGGTACAGCGTTACCGCTTCACCCAGGCTGGGGATGTGGTCTTTACCGTCTGCCATTTGCTTCTCCCTTTTCTAACGCTACTGTATTCTAAACGCTATTGACGTTATGGGTCAATGCTCCTGGACCGGAAGGGCAGCCTGACTATTTGCAGGGTTTTCGCTACCATCTGGTATTTTATCAGCCTGGTGATGGTCCGTCCGTGCCAGTCGAAGGATACGTCTTCGGCTTTGAGCAGGGCTTCGTCGATACCGCCGGCCTTGATTATCTTAAACAGACGGTCGATTTGCCGGTCGTTCATCCTCTCGAATATTTTCCGCGCCCAATAACCCGTCCGTATCTCCCCGCCCAGCTTTTTACGCCAGGCGCGTTTATAGCGCGCCAGCCTCCGGCTGGAAAGGTCGTCGTCTGCCAGCGCCCGATGCAGGGTTTCGGCCGCAATCTCCGCGCCCAGCAGGCCGTAAAATATGCCACCGCCGCTGGTCGGTTTTACCTGCCCGGCGGCATCGCCTACTGCTATTATCCTTTCGCCGTAGGTGCGCGCCGGCGGCTTTAAGGGTATGGCCCCGTAGCTTAGCTGTACATCGGCGGAAGCTATTTTCCCCCGCTCCGCCAGGTGATTCAACCACTTTTTCAGGTGAAGCCCCGCCTCCCGGCGCGATAGCAGTCCCACCCGTCCCATGCCCGGCGCGGTCGGCACCAGCCAGCCGAAGAAACCGGGCGCCATATCCCCGAAGTAGACCTCCGTTTCTTCCAGCCCCGTGGTTTCCGTTTCCACCTGGACGCCGATAACGTGGTCTTTAAATGCCCCCAGCCCCACCTGCTCGCTCAAACCGGGCGTAAAGCCGCTGGCTACGACGACAACCCTCGTCGGGATAGTAGATTCCTTCTCGTTTTGAGATACGGTAACACTGGCATGGCCGCTTTCAATGGTGATGCCGATTACCCGACTCTTAAAGCGGTATTCCGCCCCTGCGCGCTGCGCCCGCGCCGCCATCGAGATGTCGAAAGCCGCCCGGTCCAGCACGCAGGCCTGGGGTTCTTCACGGAAGATATGGAGGCTGTTGCCTGAAGGTGAAAAAAGCGTGGCGCTGTTCAGCTGGCGGAGGATAACCTTGCTATCGATTTCAAAGGTGTTGACACATTCCTGGCCGACGATGCCGGTGCAGCAAGACTTCTCTCCCGCCCGCGACTTCCTCTCCAGCACCAGCACTTTGTAGCCGAATTCCGCCAAACGGCGGGCGGTATGGCTCCCGGACGGTCCGCCGCCGATGACTATTACATCGTGCATTTTCTCATACTACTCTGTAGGTTAACTCGTCGCAAGCTAGTCATTGGTCGGCCAGGGCAGCGTGACGGTAATTACCGTTCCCTTCCCCAGCGCCGATTTTACCTGTAAACTGCCATTCAGCAGCCTCGCCCGCTCGTGCATCCCCATTAGTCCCAGTCTGCCAGCGCTTACCATTCCCTCGATTTTCCCGGGCGCCTCAAAGCCCTGTCCGTCATCGGTCACGGTCATCCTGAGGTTCTTTTCCCCGCCCTCCACCCTGATGGTCACGTTAGCAGCCCGGGCATATTTGCGGATGTTGTTCAGCGCTTCCTGGGCAATCCTGAAAAGCAATATCTGGGTTTCCGGCGGCAGCGCCTGCTCCATGTTTTTGGTTTCCACCCTGGTTCGGATATGCTGGGTTCTTTCCAGCTCCTCGGCAATCCACTCGAGGGCGGCTACCAGCCCCAGGTCGTCGATGATGCGGGGGCGTAGTCCCTGCGCCGTAGCGCGCAGGCCTTCCAGCGCTTTTACGGCCTGGCCGCGTATATCTTCGAGGTTTTCTTTTACCGTCGCCAGTTTCAAGCGCGGCGCCGAGGCAAGTTTATCCAGCTTTTGAATGAGGATAATGAGATCGGGTGAGACATCATCGTGAAGGTCCCTGGAGATGCGTTTACGCTCCTCTTCCTGGGCCCTGGTAATTTGCTGGAGATAGGCGCGTACGTTTTCCTGCGCCTGTTTTTCCTGTGTCACGTCCCGCGCCACGTGCTCGAAGCCGGTAATTTTCCCCCCGGACATCACCGCGTTGGTAGACATTTTTACTGTCTTGACGGCGCCGCCCTTGACATAAAACTGCTGCTCGTAAGGCTGGTCGAACTCCTCCCCTTTAGCGAGCCTGTTCCGGACCTCCCTGGCCAGCGCCAGCGATTCTTTACTCAAAAATTTAGCCAGGTGAACACCCTTTACTTCTTCCACGCTGTATCCGGTCAACCTGTGCCACGCCTGGTTGCCGTCCACGAAAAGCCCGTTGACGTCCTGCACCCAGATAGCGTCGGAGGCATATTCAAATAAATGGCGGTATTTTTGTTCGGATTCGTCCATGGTTTGTTCGGATTCTCCCAACCTGGTGAGGGTCTTGTGTAACATCGCTCTTGTTATGACCGGATACGAAGAGACAAAAAACTGCTATTTCTTTATTCAAAGAAAGCGGCTATTGTATATCGTCAAGGTCGATGTATCCCTGCTTGAGTCCTTTAATGATGGCATCGGTGCGGCTGCTGCAGCCGAGCTTGTTGAAGATATTGGTCATGTGGGCTTTAACGGTGCGCAGGCTGATAAACAGTTTTTCGGACATTTCCTTATTGCTCAAACCGCGGGACGCCCATTTTAAGATTTCCATTTCCCTGGAGGTAA
>Ga0209777_10003185_pt1 | contig 20666 bp, 22 predicted proteins | sample FrelakmetHBP12HB_FD_187147 | JGI IMG/M metagenome (GOLD analysis project Ga0209777, IMG submission 187147) | Freshwater lake sediment microbial communities from the University of Notre Dame, USA, for methane emissions studies -HBP12 HB (SPAdes)... | ecosystem: Environmental > Aquatic >...
TTGACAGGAAAACCCCGGCTATGGTCTACTTCAATATAACTCCGCAGAGACAGGTTGCGGCATGAACCCGAGCAGTTTCTCACTTATAAATTCCTGTTCCCTGTCTAAAGAACCCCGACCACCTGTCACCGCATCAAACCGGCTTCTCACAACAGCGTATAGGCGGCAATAAACCTGTCGATAAGGCTTTGAACAACTGCCTCGGCCCCGCGCACATCATCCTGCGAGGCAAGCTCCGACTCAAGGCTTACCAGTATTTTATCAAACCGCGACGGCGGCATGCCCCAGCGTTTTTCATACTCGATGCGCGCCACATGGTATTCTGCAGCCGAGAAATAGTATTTGCCCAGCCGGTTCTCACGGGCCTTGAACGGCCAGTGCTCCTTGAGTTTAAAGAAATCCGCTAAAACTTTCGCTATGGACGGATCGGCTAGGCGTCGCTCCTTGATGCTTTCGCCCATGGCGTCTTCAGCATGCTTGAAGAATCCCTTCACCAGATCAATATCGGTTATCGTGAGGCCGTAGAGATACCAGTCGGAGGTTGCATCGACAACGGCGCGCTGCTGCGCCGTGGATAAGCAGGAATAGCCGGGGCAGAAATGGCCCGAGCAGATTTCGGCGCCGTAGAAGCAGTGGTCGCGCAGGTCGCGGCCGCCCGTGACCATGGGATGCAGCATGCACCCCACGCGCCGTCGCCCGGGGTCGATGAACCCGATGAACTCGCAGTTGTAGATCGTCTCGAAAAGCTTTTCATTGTCGATGGCCGCTGCGCGCAGTTCACGGTAGCGGTCAAAATCCTGCTCGGATTTTTGGAACGGCGCAAAGATCTCTGTCTGCAGCTCCAGTATCGCCTGAATAGCCGCTCGTGAATGGTCTTTCCAGTTATAGAGGCCGCAGAAGGCGCCGCATGATTTGTTCGCATCGGGCTGGCAGAGATGTATGGTGTGGTGGGATGTGTTTGGCACAGTAAAATATTTTCAATAGTTGTTGTTTTGGCAGAAGCCAGAATTCAGATTCAGAAGACATTTAAATTCATTCTTCACCGGAGTGGGGAATCTTTTTTTAGCAGCGCCACGAGCGCCAGCGGATCGACGCGCTGGTTATTGATTCTTACTCCCCAGTGCAGATGCGGGCCTGTAGAGCGGCCCGTTGAGCCAACGGCGCCGATGATGTCGCCCTGTTTGACCTTTTGCCCTGATTGTACCGCAATTGAGGCAAGGTGGAAATACATGGTGCAGATGCCGGTGCCATGATCGATGAATACGCTGTTGCCTGAGAAAAAATGCTCGCCCGTAAACACGACAATGCCGTCAGCCGAGGCGGCAACAGGCGTGCCGGCAGGGGCTTTTATATCAATGCCGGTGTGGTTGTTTTTCGGCACTTCGTTTATGAAGCGCCGCGTACCGAAATCGGTTGTGACCCTGCCTTCAATGGGCCGGATAAAGGGACCGCTCCAGAGCTTTTCCTGAACTAGCCGGGCAAATATCTTTTTCACAATTTCCTTTTCGCGCTCAATGCGTTCGTCTTTTTTCTGGCCGGGAGCGACCTTCGCCCCAGGAAGGGTGAGGTGCTGAGAGGGAAATTCTCTTTTGAGCACGGTATAGGTGATGAGCCGCTCCTGGCGCTTGCCGTCTTTGGAGACAATAGAAACGTTCAGCTCTTTGCTGCCCGGAGGCTCATCAAGGTCGATGCCGAGGATGGCGTGTAGCGGGGTAGTGGCATTGTCACGGTAGAAGACTATGGTTGAGTTGTCCTGATGCGCTGCGGCTTTAGCGGAAGAGCTGTCGATAAGGCTTAAAAAAGCTGCCGAGCCCTGGTAAACCGTTGTGGGCAGAATGGAGATCGTTGTTGGCTCTCCTGTCCGGACCGCGGCGCAGGCAGAAAAAAATAGAGTAGATATAAATAATGAAATTTTAAGTAGTTGTATATTTTTCATAAGCCATTGCCTTAAGTCCATCTATTATTCCCCTGGGGCTGAAATGAAACCGTTCGGTAAATTGTTTACCACACAGGGAAACATCGCGCGGCCGCGCGGCGCTTGTCGCTACTGCATCCATGCTGCATGGTTTGAGCAGGTGTTCCGGCAGATTAAAAACAGAGACCAGTTTTCTTGCAAAGCCATACCTGTCAATCCGTTCGGGGCCGGTAAGATGATAGATATCTCCAGGCCTGCCGTGGAGAGCTGCAAGTTCGAGCCCACGGGCTGTATCAGAGACATACGTGGGGGTGCGGAACTGGTCAGTGAAAAGAGGAACTTCCTGCCCCCGAGACAGGCTGTGTATGAGCCAGTCGCTAAATGATGAGCCTGTGCCTGAGCTTAAACCATACTGCAGAGTTATGCGAACAACCATGCAATTTAGCGACTGTTTCAGGCAAAGCTTTTCAGCTTCCACCTTTGTGCGGGCATACAGGTTTATCGGGTTGGTTGGATCGTTTTCGGTATAGTTTCCATCCCGACCGTCAAATACGAGGTCGGTTGAAATAAAAACAACGCGGCTGCAGGTGCCTCTGGCAGCATCGAGTATGTTCTGCGTGCCCGTGCAGTTGATATCCCATGCTGCCTGCGGGTTGTTTTCGCATGTATCTGGTGCCGACACTGCCACTCCGTGAATGATATGCGTGGGCCGCACTGCCTGAATTGCCTCGTGAACCTGCCTGCGGTCGGTTATGTCAAGGGCAATGCTGCTACAACCGGGCAGGCAAACAGGGTGGGAGCGGTAGGTTCCGACAACCGTGCAGTGCGGTGCAAGATGCCGGTATATCCTGCTGCCGACAAAACCGCTGGCGCCCGTGATGAGAAATACCGGTGTGGAATTAGTTTTCATGGCTGTCAGAGGCTGAATGTCATAAAATCATGGGCAAGCTCACACGGGCCGTTAAATTCGCGTCGCAGCGGGGACATGAGGTCGTGGCAGTCGCAGGTCGGATAAAGGTGGGTAAGCACAAGGCTTTTGCAGCCCGACTCTCGGGCTATACGACCGGCAAGCGAGGGGGTGAGATGCCCCTCAACCTTGTGGCCTTCAGGGCATGAGCATTCAAGTAAAACTTTATATGCATGCTTTGAAATATTTATAATTCCTTCACAATAGTCTGTGTCTCCTGAATAGACAAGGGCTTTGCCGCTGCCATCCTCAATGCGTACGGCAATGCTCGCCTGGCTGTGTTGCACAGGAGCGCTTTGAACTGAAAAGCCCTTGAAAAGATGTTTTTCACCGGCCGTTTCTATCCAGTTTATTGTATAGCGCTCCGGCTCGATCCAGTGCCCGTGAACCAGCCTGAGATCGTCATACCACTGCATGAGCCCCGGCGGCCCCATGATGGTCAGGTCACGGCTGCGCACGAGTTCCGGCCCGTATTTCGAGGTGAAGAGAAACGGGCAGAAATCAGCCGTATGGTCTATATGAAAATGCGAATAGATAATCATGTCAATATCGCTGACCTGAGCGCCTGCCAGCAGAAGCTGCCGAAGCGTGCCCGGCCCTGTATCGCACAGTATGGTCGATCCGGCCGCTTTAACCATCACGCAGGGTGATGCCCGGCGCTGCGACGGCACGCAGGTTCCAGAACCGATAATGGTTATTTCCATGTTTTTTGCGTCACGAGAAAATATATGGTAGTACTAATCCAGAGGTTTCATGAAGTCAACAGAAAGGCAGGATGCCGGGGCTTGAAAATATTTTTCAACGGTCCCATATTTCCCTTGACAAGAGCTGAGACTTATTTATTCTAGCGTAAAAAACAGGGGATCGCACTGGAAGCCGGGCATACGATCTATTAACACATATGAGATGGGGCGCGCTATGTACCAGGAGGAACTAAAGTATACCAAGACGCATGAGTGGGTGAAGATGTACAAGAATCATATCGCCCGCGTAGGTGTTACCGAGCATGCGCAAGATCGTTTCGGCAAGGTGCTGTTCGTAGAGCTGCCTGAAGTTGACGGCGAGCATGAGCAGTTTGATTCGTTTGTGGTCATTGAAGCAGAGAAGATGCTCTCCGAGGTGTACGCGCCTCTCAGCGGCAAAATAATTGAGGTGAACGAGGAGCTTGATGAGGACCCCACCATTGTCAACCACGACCCCTATGGCGACGGATGGCTGGTGGAGCTTGATATAAGCCACCTGGATGAGCTGGAGAACCTGATGGATTACGAACAGTATGAGCGCTTCCTTGCAGAGGGCGGCGACGACGACTGAGGCGGGCGCATGAAAAGCACAAAGGCTGCTGAGCGATCAGCAGCCTTTTTTATGGGCTAAAACCCCGCCCAGGTGATGAAGGGGTCTATGTCCTCGCGGCAGGAGCGGAATTTATTCACGGGGAATTCAATGTCGGGGTAGCCAAGGGCTAGCGAGAGCAGGGTTTCGTTTTGATTCGGGTCAATGTCCAGGCAGGCATTGATGGCATCGCCGTAGTAGAGGGTGAGCGCTATGGCGCAGGTGCCAAGGCCCAGGCCATGGGCCGAGAGCATCAGGTTCTGTGCCGCCATACCGATGTCCATGTAGCGGGATTTCGGCAGGCTTGCGTGCATGGTGATGAAAATGACCACAGGAGCTCCGTAGAACCGGAAGCTGCCGCTTTCGACGAAGCTTTTGTTGTCGCCCTCAAGCGAGCTTATGAAAGGCCGTATCTGCTTGAAAAGCTTTTGTGTCCGGTCAACATACTCGGGCGGAATGGTTTTGCCCTTTGACGGGTCATAGCTTGACTGCTTCAGCCGGTGGGCTTCCTGTATTTTTTCACACAGCGCCTGCAGGGCAGACCCCGTCACGACATGAAAATGCCAGGGCTGCTGATTTGAGGAGGATGGGGCCCAGTGGGCATCGATAAGGATTTCCCTGATCAGCGATTGGGGAACCGCCTGCGGAAGAAAGCCGCGTATGGTTTTTCGCCCGCGCAGGGCCTCTCTAACGTCCATCGCCTTCTACCTGGCAATCATCTGCTTGGTTTGCCGTCAGCCAGCGCTTCCACCAGCTTTGTGTAGCATTCCTCGACCTCTTCAAGCCGCTTTTCGGAATTGCTGATAAAAAGGCCGATTTCGCCTATTTCGTCCCGCAGTTTGTCGAACTCGATTTCATCTTTCTCAAGCGACACGGCAATATCCTGTATCTTGTGGATCAGCATATTGGTGGAGGCCATATAAAACTGGCATTCTTCATAGTCCTTTTTGATTATGGATATAAGCTTTTGTTTCAGCACTGCCGGTAGCTTGGCCATGGGCGCTCCAAATGGTTAAAATGCTTGATTAAATGAAGGCGGGATAATATATATATCGATACCCTGAGACGTTGCAAGTATAAAATAAGCATGACTGCTCAGGTCTCAGGGTTCAGGTCTCAGGGTTCAGGAAATCCGCGAGGACAAATGCCATAGCCCTAGGCATTCTTCCGCAGAGAAGAATTGGGCCAGCGGCGATCAGCCTTCGGCAACTACTTCTCAAAGTTTTGACCTGAACCCCGAACCCTCACTACCTGGGTAGTTACAAATAAGCAGGACTTCAGCAAGGAGAAAGTTGTATGGCATTAAAAAGCGCTTATGAAGCTGCGCTTGAAAAAATGAAGACTATGGGAATTGACGATGCGCAGAACCTGAGCGATGCGCAGAAGGACCGCATCGCCGAGATCAGGAAACTTTATGACGCCAAAATCGCCGAGAAGAAGATTCTTTTGAAGCATGAGGAGAATCTGCCTGCAGAAATCGCTTTTCTCGAGCGCGAGCGGGATCGCAAGATTGAAGAAGTCTACGGCGAAAACAAAAAGTAGTGTCTGAATGAAAAAACATTCATTCCACAGTCCGCCCGGGCGGATCATTTCGAAGGAGTCAAGCGACTGAGAAATCTCAGGTCAAGTACAAGATTTCTTCCTTCGGTCGAAATGACATACATGATGAAACAAAGGTTTTTGTTTAGCCATTACGTAGAAAGCAGGTTGTACATTGGATGTAATCGTAGTTCGCGGCGGCAGGCCCCTTGCTGGCGAGGTGACGGTCAGCGGGGCAAAAAATTCCGCTCTGTGCATCATGCCTGCAACGCTGCTCACCGGAGGAACGCATAGAATACGGGGAGTGCCCGAGCTTCGTGATATTGTCACCATGAAGCGTCTGCTTGGCCACCTGGGAGCTGAGATATCGGGCACCGACGACATGGTGTTTGCGACGGACACCATGTCATGCCTTCAGGCCCCCTATGAACTGGTGTCGACCATGCGCGCCTCATTTCTGGTGCTGGGGGCGCTGGTTGCCCGCTTCGGCAGGGCGCGTGTATCGCTGCCCGGCGGCTGCGCCATCGGGGTGCGGCCTGTCGATTTGCACATCAAGGCCCTGGAGGCCATGGGCGTTGAAATTTCCATCGAGGAGGGCTATGTCAATGCGGCCTGCCGCGAGCTGCGCGGTGCGCATATCATTTTCGATATGCCGACGGTGGGCGGCACAGAGCATATCATGATGGCGGCAACCCTTGCCAAAGGAACAACAATTATTGAAAATGCGGCCCGCGAGCCCGAGATTGTCGATCTTGCCAATGCCCTGATATCCATGGGCGCCCGCATACAGGGCGACGGCAGCTCCACAATAACTATTGAGGGCGTTACGTCGCTGAACCCGCTGTCCTATACCGTCATGCCAGACCGCATTGAGGCCGGTACATTCATGGTGGCAGGCGGCATTACAGGCGGCGATATAACGATAAAAAACTGCCCTGTGCAGCATATGGCTTCAACAATTGACAAACTGCGCGAGGCGGGCCTTGTCATCGATGAGCTTTCCGTGGATCAGGTCCGGGTGCGCCGCAAAGGCGGCTTGCATCCCATCGATCTGGCGACAAACCCGTATCCCGGTTTCCCCACAGACATGCAGGCGCAGGTCATGTCGCTGCTGACCCTTGCCGGGGGATCATCCATTATACGGGAAACGATTTTTGAAAACCGTTTCATCCACGTGGCGGAGCTTGACCGCATGGGCGCCAAGATAAAAGTTGAGCATGACACGGCTTTTGTAACGGGCGTCAAAACGCTCAGGGGCGCTCATGTTATGGCAAGCGACCTGCGCGCAAGCGCATCGCTTATCCTGGCGGGCCTTGCGGCAAAAGGCACAACGGTCGTGCACCGGGTGTATCATCTTGACCGTGGCTATCTGCATCTTGAGAAAAAGCTTCAGGGCCTTGGCGCCCATATTTCACGGGAAAAGGAGCAACAGTAAGCGGGCAAGCCGGCAGCCTTCTTGCCAGCGACCCCAATAAGATAATCAGGCATGGTGGCATTATGAAGTTACTAAAAACAAAAGACAGCAGCTTTCAATCAGAGTTTGCCCATATCCGCAACAGGGCAAGTGATACATTCCCCGACATTGAAGCTGCGGTGCGCGATATCATCAGCCAGGTGCGCGCAGAAGGGGATGCGGCGCTTGTGCGCCTGACGGAAAAGTTCGACGGACACAGGGATATCATGGTGCCGCCTGAAGTTCTGCAGGATGCGGTCACACGGGTCGAACCGGACATACTCGCGTCGCTCACGCTTGCCCATCAGCGCATCGAGGAGTTCCATCGCAAACAGATTCAGAATTCATGGTTTACAACAGGCCCCGACGGCGAGATACTCGGGCAGCTGGTGCGCCCGCTGGCATGTGTTGGGCTGTATGTGCCCGGCGGCAAGGCGGTATACCCCTCGTCGGTTCTTATGAATGCAATACCTGCGCTTGTCGCAGGCGTGCAGGAAATTGTAATGGTATGTCCCACGCCCACGGGTGAGATACACCCTTTGATTCTTGCTGCTGCGCAGCTGTGCGGCATCACTAAAATTTTTAAAATCGGCGGGGCCCAGGCAGTGGCGGCCCTTGCCTATGGAACTCAGGCGGTGCCGCGCGTCGACAAAATAGTCGGTCCCGGCAATATCTATGTGGCAACGGCAAAGAAGCTCGTGTACGGTGATGTTGATATCGACATGATCGCGGGCCCCAGCGAGATTCTTATAGTTTCCGACGGCACGGGCGACCCCTCCTGGGTTGCCGCCGATATGCTGTCCCAGGCCGAGCATGATGAAATGGCTTCATCGATTCTTATCACCACCGATGCGGCTTTTGCAGCTAAGGTTGCCGCACAGGTGCAGGCGCAGCTTACAGTGCTTCCGAAGAAGCATATAGCTGAAAAGTCAATTGAGCAGTACGGCGCGATTATTGTGGCCGGGAGTTTGGAAGAGGCGGCAAGACTTGCAAATGACGTGGCCCCCGAGCATCTCGAACTGTATGTCGATCGCCCCTGGGAGCTGCTGGGCACCATCACCAATGCCGGCGCAATATTTATGGGCCACTATTCGCCCGAGCCGGTGGGCGATTATATCGCCGGGCCGAACCATGTGCTGCCCACTGGCGGCACGGCACGTTTTTATTCCCCCCTGTCGGTTGATGACTTCATAAAGAAGACAAGCCTTGTGTCATTTACAAAGGCTGCTCTTGACCGGCTCGGCCCCGACGTGGTGCGCCTTGCCGCAGCCGAGCAGCTTGATGCCCATGCCCGTTCGGTGCGCATCAGATTAAAACAACCCTGAAAAACTAAACAGTCCGTAGGCAATGTGAATCTGCAAAAGCTAAAAGATCTGACGCCTGTTCAGATCGCCTGCCAGCTTGCCCGCGAAACCGGCGTGCCCATGTACCTGGTTGGCGGCGCGGTGCGCGACGCGCTGACGGGCGTTTTTTCACATGGCGACTGTGATTTTGCCGTAGCCGGCCGCTTCGATGATATTGTTGGCGCCTTCGCCAGCAGAGTGAAGGGGCATGCCATACCCTGGGATTTTCATCAGACACGGATTGTCTACCGCACTGCTGCAGGCGCATACGAATCTGTGGACTTTGCCCTGTGCAAGACCCCCGATATCGACGGCGACCTGCGGCTGCGCGACTTTACCATCAATGCCATGGCCTTTGATCTGCGAAGGCTGTGCGAAACCGGCGACCCTGCGCTTATCGATCCGCTGGGGGGCAGGCAGGATCTTCAGAATAAAATCGTGCGGATGTGCAGCAGCCGTACCTTTGATGACGACCCCCTGCGCATGCTGCGCGCGGTGCGCTTTGCCCGGCAGCTCGGCTATACAATCGATTTTTCCACATTTTCCCTCTGCACCGAAAAGCACAACCTCATCACCGGCGTCTCGATCGAGCGGATCAAGAAGGAGCTGTTCACCATACTGCATCTTGCCTGCCCGGCTCTGTCGCTTCGGCAGCTCATGCAGATGGGCTTCATGGGCCTTTTTTTGCCCCAGCTTGCGAGCTGGGTGGGTGTTGAACAGTGCCCGCCGCATGAGCATAACCTGCTTGAACACAGCATGCTTACGGTTGAGCGGCTGACAGACATTCTGGACGGCGGCGCAGCTCTGGACCCGGCATCTGCACGGCGCGTGGGCCAGTATCTTGCGGAAGTTCTTGAAGAGGGTGTTACGCGGCGGGCCCTGCTTGTTTTTGCCACCCTGCTGCATGACAGCGGGAAGCCCGGGGCCGCGCAGGAGGCTGACGGTAAGCTGCACTTTCATGGCCATGACCAGGAAGGCAGCCGCATCAATAAAGCCATTGCAGAGCGGCTGGGCCTTGGCAGGCGGTGCAGGCGCATAATGGAGCTTGCCACGGCAAACCATATGCGCCTGCTGCAGCTCTCACTGCTTGAACAGCCGACAGAGCGGGCAAAGCTGCGCTTCGTGCGCGATTGCGAAGATGTGGCCGTTGAAGTGCTGCTGCTTGCCATTGCCGACATGATGGCCACAAGCAGCGATCAGGCATACCTGCTGAGGCTTGAAACCGCGCGGGCACTTGCCGCAGAACTACTCGAAAAAATCCTTGATGCGCCCTGCGTGCAGGACAAAGACCTGCTTCTAACAGGCAAAGATATTATGGACGAGCTTGATGTGGAGGAAGGTCCGCGCGTAGGAAAGCTGTTGCACGAACTGAACCTTGCCGAGAGGCAAGGGCGCATAAACACACGCGAAGAGGCGATGGCATGGCTGAAGGCACGGAAAGACTGACCATTAGAATTATAAATTTCAGGCATGCTGCAGACCGGGAAACCGGGCTTGGGCTGCTTATAGCCACGTGGCTTGGCGTTGCGGAGGCCGATCTTGCAGATATCCGCATCCTGCGCCGCGCAACCGATGCGCGTCAGGAGCGGGTTGATTTTGTCTATACCGTGGCGGTCACGGTTGAAGCGGGCAGCGATACTTTGCAGGCCTTGCTTGCGCGACCCGGCGTTTCGAAGCATCAGGAGCAGGCCCTGCCCATACCTTCAAAAATTGCCGGGCTGAAAGACCGGCCGGTCGTTATCGGCAGCGGCCCTGCGGGGCTTTTTGCCGCGCTCATACTTGCCGAGCGGGGAGCACCGCCCATTGTTATCGAGCGGGGCGAGCGGATCAAAGACCGGGCCGCATCGGTTGATTTTTTTTGGCGGCAGGGGCTTTTGAACCCCGAGTCAAACGCCCTGTATGGCGAAGGCGGGGCAGGCACGTTTTCCGACGGCAAGCTGACCACGCGCACGAAATCACCCCTTAAAGAAAAAGTATTCAAAACCCTGATCGCCATGGGCGCAGACTCCAGCATAGCCTTTGAGAGCAAGCCCCATATCGGCACGGATCGTCTGCAGAAGATTATTCCGGCCCTTGTCGATGAGCTTCAGCGCTGCGGGGCTGACTTTGTGTTTGAAACGCGGGTGAGCGATATCAGCATCGAGCAGGGGCGGGTGACGGGGCTTACCGCAGGCGGCAAGCATATTTCTACAGGAACGGTCTTTCTTGCCACCGGCCACAGCGCGCGTGACATGTACCGCCTGCTGCATGAAAAAGGCGTACGGCTTGAGCCCAAGGGCTTTGCCGCGGGACTGCGCATCGAGCATCCGCAGGAGCTGATCAACAAAGCCATGCTCGGCCCGTGGTCAAGGCATCCGGCCTTGGGCGCTGCGGATTATTTTTTCAGCCATAAAGATGCCGAAAGCGGCAGGGGGGTCTACTCTTTCTGCATGTGCCCGGGAGGTTTAGTTATCGGTTGCGGAACCCGAGATGGTGAGCTATGCACCAATGGCATGAGCACGTATCGCCGCGACACAGGCCGCGCCAATGCCGCCATAGTTGTTACGGTGCGCGAGGATGATTTTGCCGATCAGGGGCCTTTGGGCGGTATTGCATTTCAGGAGCAGCTTGAGAAAGCGGCATTTGAAGCCGGCGGGGGTGGTTTTTTCGCTCCGGTGCAGCGAGCCTCGGAGTTTGTCGGCGATCTGCCGCCAGATCTGCCGCCGCAGGATATTGTCTGCTCCTACAGCCCCGGCGTAAACCCTGCTGATCTGCGCCTGCTGCTGCCCGATTTTATCCGCGGCCCGCTGCAGCGGGGCTTGGCCGCTTTTGACAGGAAGCTGTTTGGCTTTGTAAGCGAAGGGGTGCTTATTGGCGTTGAGACCCGCACATCATCTCCTGTGCGCATTGCCCGCGATAAGGACACATATCACGCCTGCGGTATTCGCGGCCTTATTCCCGTTGGCGAGGGCTCAGGCTATGCCGGCGGCATCGTCAGCAGCGCTGTTGACGGCATGCAGGGTGCGCTGCATTTTGATATTTGAGCGTAAAGCCCTGAAATGCTATACTGAGAATAGATTATTATTATATGATGCATGCACGTTGCCGGCATAGTATGAGGCGATACGACAGGGGTGGCGTACCAGGAGCGCCCGGCACAGCATGCAGGCCCCTTGGTCTGATGCTCGCATGTTTAACCTCAGGGGAGTTGATATTATGGCTATCTGGCTGATCCGCGCCGGATCAAACGGCGAATATGAACAGAAGTTTCTGGAGGAAAACCGCGTCTATCTGACGTTTATCAATCTGCGCGTCAATCTTGACATACTGCCTGACCGAGATGGTCTCTATAGGGTCATGAGCCAGACATACCCCGGCGTGAAGCCCGAAAAGCTGGTCAATTACGTAAAGCAGGTCTGGTCTTTCGCCCATGACATCAAGATTGGCGACCTTGTTTTGATGCCCCTTACGTCTCAGCCTGCCGTCACCATCGGTGAAGTGACCGGCAATTACCGTTTCGAACATGCGGCCTCGGACCCGTTCTATCACTGGCGCTCTGTTACCTGTGTTGCCGAGGCGATTCCCCGCTCTTATTTCGGCATGGATCTGCTGTATGCTTTCGCCTCATCCATGACCATCTGCCGCGTGCAGCGCAACAATGCCGAAGATCGCCTTGCCGCCATGCGGGCAGATGAGTGGAAGCCCGAGCCGGTCGACGCTGCCATCAGCCAGATCGACAGCAGCAGCGATGAAACTACTGCGGGCATCGACCTTGAAGCAGTGGCCCGTGACCAGCTTGCCCAGCTTATAGCTGCCCGTTTTCAGGGGCAGGGACTGGTGCGGCTGGTTGAGGCGATACTGAAAGCCAACGGCTACGGGACCTGTCAGGGCCCGGACGCCGCCGCCGACGGTGTTGATTTTCTTGCCGCAGCAGGAAAGCTCGGATTCGCCGGGCCGCGTCTGTGCGTTGCGGTAAAATCTGAAGCCGCCCCTGTCGACTGGCCGAGCGTGGATAAACTGCTCGGTGCAGCAGCGAAGTTCGGCGCCGAGGCCGGGCTTTTTGTATCCTGGAGCGGATTTAAAAGCGAGGTGCAGAAAGAGCTGGCAGCCAGTTTCTTCCGGCTCCGGCTTTGGTCGCAGAAGGAGCTGCTGGATGAGCTTTTCGCCAATTACGACAGGCTCGATGATGATGTGAAAGCCCTGCTGCCTCTTAGACGGATATGGACAGCTGCGGCGCAGGAATAACGATAAACGCGACGCCGATACGGAGAACAGGGACAATTTTATGAGTTCCGGCATGGTTACAATTGTTAATGATGAGCTTTTAGTCGTCAAGCTATCAGGAGTTTTTGACTCAGAAGCCCTGCAGTCCCTGGCCCGTGAGATGAACACTATCGAGGCTGCGGGGGAGCATCCTAAAAGGCTTGTTTATGTGGATGACAGCGTGTCGGCAGCCATTAAAAGCGATGATGCCATGTTTTATAAAAGTTACAGGCTGAAAACGCAGAATGCAGTACAGTCTGCGTTTTGCGTTTTTAACGACTTTCAATACGGCATGGCAAGAATGTTTCAAACGCTTCTGGAGAGCGAACAACACAAAATAGAAATTTTCAGAGACAGGGAGTCTGCTGCGCAATGGCTTGGTGTGGACATTGCTCTGCTGCATGGCCATTTTGTCTGAAGGTTCAGTATGTATGCGCTGTTGGGGTGCCGCTATGGTAACTATCGTTAATGATGAACTGTTGATTATCAGGCTGTCGGGGTTATTTGACGCTCAAGCCCTGGAGGCGCTGGGGAAAGAATTGAATGAAATCGAGCGCACAAAGACATATGCAAAGAGATTTACTGATGTTGACGATCTTCAGGGTGTCACCGTCACCAGCAACGATATCCTGTATTATAAATGCATCAGGCCTGAACCCAGGGAAAAAATGTACACGGCATTTTGCGTGTTCAATGATTTTCAATACGGTATGGCGAGAATGTTTCAAGCTCTGGTGGAGAGCGAAAAACATGAAATTGGAATTTTTCGGGAAATCGAGTCAGTTGCACAATGGCTGCATGTGGATGGTACGCTTCTGAAAAGCAAAGATTTTTGAATTTCAGTGAACGCCAACCCGCGATTGTTCCCGTAGTACAACGCCGTATAAAATTATGTTCAAAAGAAAAAGCGCCTAGCAAGTAGTTGCTAAGCGCCTTTTTTTGCACGTCCCCAACGGGAGTCGAACCCGTGTCGTCGGCGTGAAAGGCCGGTGTCCTAGGCCACTAGACGATGGGGACAGTTCTAAAAATTGTTAGAATAAATAGCACACAAATCAATGAGAGGCAAGAATTTTGTAGGCTTCAGAGGTTATAATAGACGATTAGTATTCACTTGTCTCAGGTATCCTGTTGAGTTCAGCTGCTATCGGATCTGCCATGTGGAAGCGGTTCATTGCCGATGCAACGCCTTGGCAGAGAATTTCCTCTACGCACTGGAAAACAACTTTGGTGATGGCTGCAATGTGGTTCAGCTCTTCGGAGGAAAAAGGCTGCAGAATATAGTCGGGGCCATGAACAGCATCCATCGGACGTCCGATGCCTATGCGCAGGCGCAGAAATGAGTCAGTTTTTAGATGGTCAATTATGGATGAGATGCCGCGGTGGCCGGCACTACCTCCGCGGATTTTAATTTTCAAGCTGCCGAAGGCAAAATCCATATCGTCATGCATGACGATTATATTCTCGGCAGGAATTGCGCAAAAGTCTGCGATTGACCGAACGGACTCGCCGCTGCGGTTCATGAAGGCTTGGGGTTTGGCAATAATGACCTCATGACCGCACCATCTTCCATGCCCGATCAGGGCATAACACTTTGCTTCATTCAGAGCAATGCCTGTTTCACCTGCAATGCGGTCGGCCGCCATAAACCCGATATTGTGCCTGGTCAGGTCGTATGCGGCTCCGGGATTGCCAAGGCCTGCTATAAGTTTCACTGGAGGCGCACCAGTTTATTGCGTGGCAGGGCATGCCGCTTGAAAATCATTACAGGCCACCTGGGCGCATTATTTTTTTGCTGGTGCGGCCTTGGCAGCAGCAGGAGCAGCTTTGGCAGCAGCAGGTGCGGCCTTGGCAACTGCAGGAGCGGCCTTGGCAGCAGCAGGGGCAGCCTTGGCATCAGCCGCCGGTGCTACTGCTGTTTCTGCTTCAGCTGTTTCCTCTTTGATAACTGTAGGCGCCATGATATTCACCACGCCAGCTTCCGCATCGCTTATAATCTGGACATTTGCAGGTACCTGCAAATCCTTCACATGTAGGGAAGCGCCGATTTCCATGTTGGTTACATCTATATCGATATGCGGTGGCACGTCCGCAGGCAGGCTCTTGACCTTGATTTCATGGAGGATATGGCGCAGGATACCGCCATTTTTCACGCCAATGGCCTTGCCAATGATACGCACGTGCACAGGGGCTATTATTTTCTCATCCATTCGTACGGCGAAGAAATCTATATGCCGGATCTGTTCCTTGATCGGTTCACGCTGAATGTCTTTTATAACGACCATGGCTTCCTTTGTCTCCGTGCCGTTAATAACCAGTTTGTAGAGCTGGTAGTCCTGCATATCTTCATGGCCGGGGCGGAACATTTTGTTCATTTCAGCGGAATCAATGCAGAGCGAAACGGCGTCGTAATTATGACCGTACACGACCGCAGGAATGAGTCCCTTTTTGCGCAGTTTGCGGTTAACTCCTTTGCCTGCGCCCTGACGTGGCGTTGCGGCGATGGTGATTGTCTGGCTCATGGTGCCTCCTTACAGCTGTTGGTATAGTGTGAAAATTTACAGTATTTATAGATTATATAAAAAGCGAACTTACCGAGTCATTGTCGTGAATTCGCTTGATGGCCACGGCAAAAAGCTCGGCAATGGACAGTACTTTTATCTTACTTGATGATTTTCCCTCAGGCGTGAGCGGAATTGTATTGGTGACAACGATTTCCTCGAGACAGGAGTTGTTGATTTTTTCAATTGCAGAGCCGGAAAGCACGGGATGCGTGCAGCAGGCTGCAACTGAAAGGGCTCCTCGCGAGAAAACTGCATCTGCGGCCTTGGTAAGGGTTCCTGCAGTATCAACCATGTCGTCGAGCACAAAGGCATGTTTGCCCGCGATATCGCCGATAATATTCATCACCTCAGCTTCATTTGCCCGCAGGCGACGTTTGTCGATAATGGCAATTGTGGCCCCGATACGTTTTGCCATGCTGCGTGCACGCTCAACTCCACCAGCATCGGGTGAAACGATAACAACTTCTTTGTCTGCATATTTTTTCTGCAGGTATTGGAAGATGATCGGCGAGGCAAAAAGATTATCAACAGGAATGCTGAAAAATCCCTGGATCTGTCCGGAATGCAGGTCAATGGTCAGAACGCGGTCGGCTCCTGTGGTGGTGAGCAGGTCTGCAACCAGCTTTGCCGTTATCGGCACGCGGGGTGCGACTTTGCGGTCCTGCCGGGCATATCCGTAGTAGGGGATAACCGCAGTGATTCTTTCTGCGGATGCCCTTTTGAGGGCATCGATCATGATCAGCAACTCCATCAGGTGCTTGTTGACAGGGTTGGACGTTGATTGCACGACGAAAACATCCATGCCGCGCACATTTTCCTGTATTTCGACCATGGTCTCACCGTCGCTGAAAGTGGCGACTTTGGCTGAGCCCAGGGGTTGGTTAAAATAGGTGCAGATTTCATCCGCCAGTGCCGGGTTTGCATTGCCCGAGAAAATTTTGAGATCGTTCACACGAGACTCCTTTTTATGACATTGCCACGTACATGGCAGTAGACAGGTTTATTGTGCATAGAGGCATTACGGATGGGTTTTCTCCGCTTCTGACTTTGCCATTCTTTGGCGTTATGCCTGACTAAGACTTGGCGCTATAAAAACATCGCCACGCACTGTACTTGAAAGCAGTTCAGCGGCTTTCTGGCAGTCCTCGCGGCTTTTGAAAATTCCAAAAACAGATGAACCGCTGCCGCTGAGCAGCACACCTTCGGCGCCAGCCTGCTTGAGGTGCTTTTGTATGGTGGCGATCAGTGGATACCGGGGTATAACCACTCGCTCAAAGTCGTTATGCAGCAATCTGAGCACCTGTGCAAGATCATCAATTGAATTAGGTAAAATAATATTTTTTTGTTGATTTGTCAATATGATATCTTTGCTGAAGGCTGTGTAAGCCCATGCCGTTGATATGCTGAAGCCGGGAAAAACAATGAGAAACCAGAGGTTAGGGCTAAGATGGGACTGCTGCAGAATTTCACCGATGCCTGAAGCATAGGCCGTTGCCCAGGGAGTTAAGAAAAAGGGCACATCGGCCCCCAGTTTGAGCGCGAGTTCCTGGAGGTTTTTCGGTGATAGCCGCAGGTCAAAAAGCCTGTTGATGCCGTCAAGCGTGGCTGCTGCATCGCTGCTCCCGCCACCAAGGCCTGCTCCTGTCGGTATGCGCTTGCGCAGACTGATGTCTGCACCGCAACTGGATTTGCAGTAGCCCAGAAGCAGCTCTGCAGCCCTGTAGACAAGGTTTGTGCCGTCTGACGGAACAGATGGGGCGTCAACGGTAAGGCTGATGCCGGGTGCAGCTGTTTTTTTTATAATTATTTCATCGAAAAGGCCTATTTTTTGAAATATGGTTTTTATTTCATGATAGCCGTCTGGCCGTTTCCGAATGATTTCAAGGCGCAGATTGATTTTTGCGGGGGTGCTGATGGCGAGTGTTTCCATGGATGAGCTCATCCGGCGCTTTTTTTCAGCTCTTCCACATAGCGCATGCGAAGGTCATAGAGCAGGCTCTCCAGCAGCTGTGTTTCATCCCGAGCAAGGTTCCCAATTGTTTTTTCCTTCAGCAATCCAAGAATATCGATCGTCTGCTTGGCAAGGGGCAGGTTGCGTTGCGTCTGGTTTGTTGTCGGATCTGGAATATCGCCCAGAAGAAAAAGCGTCGATGAGCTGAGTGATATGATAAAGGAAGAAAAATTGATTTCAGGCAGGGTGGCGGCGTTTTGCTCTGCGCCCATCTTATCTTGAAAGATATTTTTTGAGTGAGCGCTGTCGGTTTCTTTTTGCCCAGCCTTGTTCATTGTTTCATCCTGACCGCAGGGTTCTTTATCTTTAAAGGTAAAGCCATTGCCTTGTTTTTCTTCCATAATCGCCTCCCTTTGTTGTTGTAGAAAGACTGTTTTATTGAGGTCGCTCCTGTGTTTTTTTCCATGTGTAATAGATCCGTTGCAGTACGGTTACATGCGTCAATACCGCAAGAGCCAGAAAAACGGGCAGCATAAGATTGAAGTAGCAGCCGGCAACTATAAGAAGAATTCTTTCGGCCCGTTCCATGATACCGATATTGCATATGGGTATGATTGTTTCCGCCCGCGCACGAGTATAGGGGATGAGCACACAGCCCACACAGGTGACCGCACAGAGACTCACCATGAAGATATCGTTATCCAAGGCATAGTAAATGATGAAGGCAAGAAGAATAGCCATATCAGAATAGCGATCAACAACAGAATCAATGAATCCTCCAAACAGGGTGGTTTTTTCCATGGTTCTTGCGCTTGCGCCATCAAGCATGTCGAACAGTCCGGCAACAAGAATGAGAATAGCAGCTGTTTTCCACCATCCCGGGATAATGAAACCTGAGGCTATCAAGTTGACGATGAGGCCCGTAAGTGTGAGGGCTGTCGGGCTGAGCTTTGACAGCGGTCCCCTTGTGATGAGTTGGGAAAGCGGACTGTCCAGTCTGTGTCCAAGCTTTTCACTGAGCATACAGTCTATCTGTACCTTTCTTGTTGATAAGGCCCACAGGAGTTTATAAGCAAAAGAGGATGAAACAAGGGGCTTCATCCTCTTTTATTGACTTCGGGGCTCTTTTGTCAAGCAAAAACGGTTTATTTGTCCGTTTCTTCAAATTCAGCGTCAACTACATCGTTTTGTCCTGCTGCGCCTGCGCTCTGGGAGCCTGCGCTTCCTGCGTCAGGCTGAGCATCAGAAGTTGATGCTTTTTTGTACATGGCTTCAGCCAGGCGGTGCGAGGCATTATTCAAGGCCTCCAAACGGCCTTTGATTTCGTCGGTATTGCCTTTTTCAATGGCATCCCTGGTATCTTTGATGGCATCTTCTACAGCTTTGGCGTCTGCCTCTGAAACCTTATCGCGGTTTTCTTTCAGAACTTTTTCGGTTGCATATACAAGGCTGTCTGCCTGATTGCGAACTTCAATGTCATCGCGCCGCTTTTTGTCCTCGGCTGCATGCGACTGAGCGTCCTTTACCATTTTATCAATTTCATCTTTGTTTAGCCCGCTTGAGGCCGTTATGGTTATTTTCTGTTCCTTGCCCGTTCCGAGATCTTTTGCCGACACATTTACGATGCCGTTGGCATCAATGTCGAATGTTACCTCAACTTGGGGGACGCCGCGCGGCGCCGGCGGAAGGCCTACAAGCTGGAACCGGCCAAGGGTGCGGTTGTCGCGTGCCATATCGCGCTCACCCTGCAGGACGTGGATTTCAACGCTTGTCTGGTTGTCGGCAGCCGTTGTGAATATTTCACTCTTCCTTGTCGGTATTGTCGTGTTGCGTTCAATAAGCTTGGTTGTGACTCCACCTAAAGTTTCTATGCCCAGCGACAGTGGCGTAACGTCAAGAAGAAGCACATCTTTCACCTCTCCTGCCAGAACGCCCGCCTGCACGGAGGCTCCCAGTGCGACTACCTCATCGGGATTCACGCCTTTGTGCGGCTCTTTGCCAAAAATTTTTCGCACCATTTCCTGCACCTTGGGGATGCGTGTTGATCCGCCCACAAGAATAGCCTCGTTTATCTGGCTGGGCTGCAGGCCTGCATCACTGAGAGCCTTTTCACAGGGGATATGCGAGCGTTCTATAAGATCGTCGATCATCTGCTCGAATTTTGCCCTGCTCAACCGGCAGTTCAGATGCTTTGGCCCTGAAGCATCAGCTGTAATAAACGGCAGGTTCACTTCGGTTTCAACCGTTGATGAAAGCTCTATTTTTGCCTTTTCCGCAGCCTCTTTCAGTCGCTGCAGGGCCATTTTGTCCTGGCTGAGGTCAATGCCCTGGTCTTTTTTGAATTCAGCTGCAAGCCAGTCTATAATGCGCTGGTCAATGTTGTCGCCGCCGAGATGCGTGTCGCCGTTTGTTGATTTTACCTCGATCACATTGTCGCCGACTTCAAGTATGGAAATATCAAAGGTGCCGCCACCGAAGTCATATACAGCGACAATTTCCTCCTTTTTTTTATCCAGGCCGTATGCAAGGGCTGATGCTGTCGGCTCATTGATAATTCGAAGTACATTGAGGCCTGCGATCGTACCCGCATCTTTTGTTGCCTGCCGCTGGCTGTCATTAAAGTAAGCCGGTACCGTTATGACAGCGTCATTTATTTCGGTGCCAAGATAGGCATCAGCCGATTTTTTGAGTTTCTGCAGGGTCTTTGCTGAAATTTCCTGGGGTGAATACTGTTTCCCGCGCACTTCTATCCGCACATCGCCATTGGCTCCCGCAAGTACCTTGTATGGTACCATTTTCATTTCCTCACTCACTTCACTGAACTTGCGCCCCATGAAACGTTTGATTGAATAAATGGTATTTTCAGGATTTGTGATTGCCTGCCGCTTTGCAACCTGACCGACCAGAATATCGCCTTCTTTGGTAAATGCAACAACTGAAGGGGTGATTCTACTGCCCTCTTCGTTGATGATGACCGTCGGTTCACCGCCTTCCATTACTGCAACAACAGAGTTGGTGGTGCCTAAATCTATGCCGATTGCTTTTGCCATACCTGCCTCCTTGATTTTTTTCAGAATAGCGGATGTTTATGTTTATATTCAAATTTATATACAAATTTAAATTATTGTTTTTGTTTAGTTGGAAATATAACCACGAGCGTACTCTGAGTCAATGGCGAGGTTAAAAAAATTGCAATTTATTCCAGAATTTATGAACTATGTGTGACTGTTTGCAACCAGAAGTGGCCGGTTAAATTTCCCAAAAAACTATTAAGCATTTAAAATAGCATATCAAAACAGAAAAAATGACCTGCATCGATTTCAATTTAAAAGTAGCATGTGGCCAGTATTCCATAGGAGGACT
>Ga0209777_10003186_pt1 | contig 20661 bp, 14 predicted proteins | sample FrelakmetHBP12HB_FD_187147 | JGI IMG/M metagenome (GOLD analysis project Ga0209777, IMG submission 187147) | Freshwater lake sediment microbial communities from the University of Notre Dame, USA, for methane emissions studies -HBP12 HB (SPAdes)... | ecosystem: Environmental > Aquatic >...
CCCAAGCATTCGGAAGCGGAGCGATGACCAACTCAATCGCTGACGTCGCCAAGTCTGACCTCCTCTTCATAATAGGCTCCAACACCACGGAGTGCCATCCCCTTATCGGGCGACTCGTTCGCCAGGGAGTGAAATTCAAGGGCACCAAGCTTATAATAGCCGACCCCCGCACCACCGAGCTTGCCAAGATAGCAACCGTGCACCTGCGGCATAAGCCCGGAACAGACGTGGCCCTAATCAATGCCATGATGCACGTGATTATCGAGGAGAACCTTCATGACAAGAAGTTCATCCAGGAACGCACTGAAGGTTTCGAGCAACTGGCTGAAACCGTCAAGAAATACACGCCGGAGATGGCTGAGAAGATAACCGGCCTATCCAAGGCTGACATAATAAAGGCGGCCCGCCTGTTTGCCGGTGTGGCTAAAGCTTCCGTTCTATACGGCATGGGTATAACCCAGCACACCACAGGCACGGACAACGTCAAGAGCCTGGCCAACCTGCTAATGCTGACCGGCAACATCGGTCGGGAGGGCACGGGCCTGGCCCCGCTAAGAGGCCAGAACAACGTCCAGGGAGCCTGCGATATGGGAGCCCTACCTAACGTCCTCACAGGCTATCAGGCGGTAACTGACCAGGAGAAAAGAAAGGCGGCTGAGGCTGCGTGGGGTGTCAGTGCTCTGCCGGCGAAACCCGGGCTCACTATGGGAGAGATGATGAGCAGCAAGCCGGGGGGTGGGGTTAAGGCGATGTATATTATGGGAGAGAACCCAATTATCACCGACCCCGATATGAAACACACCCGCCAAAGCCTGACCGGCCTGGAATTCCTGGTGGTACAGGACATATTCCCGACGGAGACGGCTGTCACTGCCGATGTTATTCTCCCTGCAGCCGCTTTTGCTGAAAAAGATGGCACTTTCACCAACACTGAGAGGCGGGTACAGAGGGTGAGGAAGGCCGTCGAGCCGCCCGGAGAGGCTAAGCCGGATTGGGAGATTATCACTTTGTTAGCGGAAAAGATGGGCCATCGTTTCAGCTACAAGAACCCCGAACAGATAATGGAGGAGATTGCATCACTGACGCCGATTTACGGCGGCATACACTACGATCGATTGAACGGATATGGGCTGCAATGGCCCTGCACGGATAAGAGCCATCCCGGAACCCCGGTCCTGCATCAGAACAAATTCATTCGCGGGCTGGGCAAATTCCATGCCGTGGAATACAAGGCTCCGGCGGAATCGGTCTCCCCAGGATTCCCGCTCATCCTTACCACAGGAAGGATATTGGAGCACTACCATACCGGCAGCATGACCCGTCGGTCTGATGTGTTGAATAAATTAAGCCCCAGCGGAACGGTTGACATCCATCCTGACGACGCACTGAAGCTCGGCATCGTGGATGGCGATATAGTCGCCATAGCATCCGAGCGCGGTAAGATAGAAGCGCCGGTTCGCATAACAGATGAAACTGCACCCGGACTCGCCTTCATGGCCTTCCACTGGAGCGAACTGCCAGTAAACACTGTGACCAACACCGCATCGGACCCCTCGGCGAAGATTCCTGAGTTCAAGGTCTCCGCAGTCAAAGCGGTGCTGGCGGTGCTGGACAGGGCTACTCAGGATAACGCCTTCTTCGCCAGGCTGGCGGAAAATCCTGCCGAAGCGCTGAAGGAATATGACCTGACTCCTGATGAAAAGGCAGCTATCGCCAGCGGCGACATTAGGAAGATAGAGTCCTGGGTAGGCAAGCTGGACGAGCGGCTGAAGAAGTGGCTCATCGCCCGGCTGCAGCAAGAGAAGTGGTAATTTGTAGAGGGTAGGTTGGAGCGTCTGCTCCAGGCTACCCAGATAGATAGAAGAAAAAGGGCTCCGACGTTGTCGGAGCCCTTTTTCCCTGTCGAATCTGAAGACTAACTGTCAAGAACATTCATTGCCTCTTCCCGGTAGGCATCCATCAGATAGGGCAACCCGGTCACCTTGGCGCATTCTTCGGTCAAACACATCAGGTCATTCCGGCTGATTACGGGCAAACTGAAGCATCTCGCACCCGCCATCAACTGCTGCAATCCCACCTTGATCTTCTCAGCATAGCTGTAAATACCCACGGCGCCCAGAGGGATATCCTTCATCTCGCTCTTGCCCACTATATTCGAGACAGCCTCCCAACAGACGAATATCTCCTCCGGAGTCGAGCCAAATTCGCTGACCGTCTTAGGCAAGTTATTTTCCTTAAGCCAGATGGAGATGTTCTTGCCTACCATGCCCGGGATCATCAAAGCGCGTCCCATGCAAACCGCTTTGGTAAACGGCGCGCCGAGGGCAAGCGCCTTGAACACGCCGTCCTCGCTGCTGAATCCCCCGGCGAAGGCTATATCGGGTGGGCGCTCGCCTTTATCAGCCAACCTCTTGCAAAACTCGTAGGCTGCAGAGTGCAGATAGATAGGCGGCATACCCCACTCTTCCATCATCGGCCAAGGACTCATACCGGTTCCGCCGGAGGCACCATCTATGGTGAGTAAATCTATCTTCGCCTTGGAGCCCCACTTGATAGCCATCGCTAACTCGCGCAGGCCATAAGCACCGGTTTTCAAGGTGACGCGCTTGAATCCCAGGTTCCTCAGCCTGTCGACTTCGGCGTAAAAACCTTTTTCGTCTATGAACCCCATGCGGCTGTGCCGTTCGAACTCCTTGATAGCGCCGCTTCCGAAGGCTGCCTGGCTAAGGGGGTTTGAAGGGTCGGGCGTTATGAGATATCCGCGTTTTTGGAGCTCCAGTGCCCTATCCAAACTACTGACCTTGATCTCGCCTCCAATACATTTGGCCCCCTGCCCCCATTTCAACTCAATAGTCTCGAGCCCATGCTTCTTGTGTACGTATTCAGCCACACCCAGCCTGGTGTCCTCTACGTTCATCTGCACTAGGATTTCGCCGTAGTCCTGATGATAACGCCGATAGACCTCGATTCTGCGGTCCATGTCCGGCGCTGAAGCAATCTTGCCTTTGGAGTCAAGCTCAAGCCTCGGGTCGATGCCGCAAACGTTCTCGCCGCAGACCAGAGTAACGCCACTGATGGCAGCACCAATTGCAAAGTGCTCCCAGTTCTTGCGGGCTATCTCGGTGGAACCCAGTGCGCCGGTGAAGATGGGAGCCTTCATCTTGACCTTCTTGGTCCAGCCATACTCCGTCTCGGTACTCACAACGGGGAAAATAGCTGTGTCAGAATTGCCCTTAACACCCTTCGGTAATCCTTTGGCACCGAGCGCGTATCCCTGTATATTGAGATGCGAATAGTCAACGGGGTAGTTTTTGTCGCAGCCAGCGGTTATTTCGCCGAATGGGCCAGGGTATATCAGCTCTCTACTGCGAAACGATGCCTTAAATACCTCGCAATTTCCGCGACATCCGTCGATGCAGCGTGTACAGATGCCACTGCCGGGTACTACATTGCGGGAGCGATTGGCTGTCCTAGTTGCCTCGTTAGAATTTGGTTGTCTCAGGTTCATCTTATGCTCCTTACCATTGGATTTTATTTTAGTAATTCTTTAAATAGGGGTCAGCCGCCAGATTTATAGTCTTACCGGAATCCCTTTCTCCTTAAGATACCTCTTAGCTTCAGGTATCGATATTTCCCCAAAGTGAAAGACCGAAGCACACAGCACCGCCGATGCCTTTCCTATTACTACGGCCTCATAGAGATGCTCCAGTTTGCCCGCGCCTCCTGAAGCGGTGACCGGGATGGATACCGCTTCAGCGCACGCTTTCGTCATCTCCAGGTCATAACCTTTTTTTGTGCCATCGGCATCCTTGCTGGTGAGCAGTATCTCGCCGGCACCCAGCTTCTCCACCTTTTTCGCCCAAGTTACGATATCAAGCCCCGTCCCCTCAGTGCCGCTCTTAATCACCACCTCCAGCCTGGGAGCCTTACTGCCCTTGCGGTTCTTCTTTCCATCGATAGCAACAACGAGCTTCTCTTTGCCGAATTTCTTAGCAGCCTCTTTTATCAGGTCCGGGTTTTTGACAGCGGCCGTGTTGATGGAGACCTTGTCCACTCCAATGTTGAACAGCTCCTTCATATCATCAATGCTTCCGATGCCGCCGCCGACGGCAAAGGGAACGGTCACCACGTCACAGACCTTTTTGACCCATTCCAATCTGGTCTTTCTATTCTGTACAGTGGCGAAAATGTCAAGGAAAACAAGCTCGTCAGCTCCTTCTTTACAATAAGCTTTGGCCGCTTCCACAGGGTCGCGGGCATCCTTCAGGTTCACGAACTTTATTCCCTTGACTACCCTGCCATCCTTAATATCCAGACATGGTATGACTTTCACTATATCCATCTACAACTCCTCAAATTTGATTAAATCTCGATACTCCATTACAGTGCTCATGCCATGGTTCTCAGCCTCCACGCCGGCTTCCTCAGCAGCAGCCACAGGATTCATCCCGCCCAAGAGAATCATCCCAATTCTGTTGAGTTCGACAGGGATTTCACACACTGGCTCGCTGGTATTTCCCATCACCAATAGGCCGTTCAAGCCGGCGGCTTTGAGCCCCTCCACTACCTTCTCCGCTATCCCGCGGCAGAGGGCTGGTATCTCACGAAAGTTAGCCAGTATCTTACCGTCGCCCTTCTGAATAGCCTCATTCACAGAGGTCATCCTGGCTCTGATGAATACCTCTGAGGGATCCAGAGACGAGCCTGTGTAGTGGATCAGTTCCACGAAGCGAAATGGTTTGTGATTCCGGATCTGCAATATCCCGCCAAATCTGGAATCCATGGGAACCCCAGCCTTGAGCAAAGAGCCATTCATAACGATGCTGCAAACAGTGGCCAATCCCATACTGCCCTGGGGAACAACGAACTCGCCTAGCCTCTCCCCCTCTGAAGCCACCGCAACCAGGTCGCTCACGCAAAGGCCTGCTTCGAAGGCAGGCTTCATTGCCTGCAATGCCTTCTTGAACTTTTCCTTGGGGAAAAAAGAGACATTGGTAGGAATCGGACCCCGGCGTTTCTCGAGATCGAAGTCAGTGCGGAAGGCGAGCAGCTCGATTCTGGAGATAGCGAACCCGACCTTGTATTTGACGAGGGCGCTTCCTACCTCCTCCAGCCCCCGGGCGGTTAGTAAACGCCCGTCTCGACCCTCGAGGCTTGTAAAGCCGCGCTCGTCCATCAGCTTGAGGTGGTAGCGGACAGCCCGCTCGCTCAACTCGATTCCGTAGTTCTTAAGGCGCTGGGCTATGACTCTAGCTCCCAGCGGCTCCTGGCAATCACTTAGAACTTTGAGAATCGAGAGGCATTTTCTCTCGACATCCTGCGTTTCAAAACCCATTACAGCGCTTCTTAATATAGCAACAAGCTCGGCAGTAGGAAACTGTTTACCTAATGATACAATGACAGAAAACCCTTGTCAACAACCCAAATTGAGGAAAATGAAGCGTCCTGGGGCAAAGCCTTATATTAACTCACTTCAACAGGATGACCCGCTCCCCGTCAAAGATGGGAACAACGTCATACAGGTCTATCCTGGAGGCAAACACAAGGTCATCCTCGAAACCAAGAGATTCCAGATACCGGCCGTGCTCGCTCGACCTCAACACCCCCAGGCTGTGTCCTCTGTTGGATAACGCATCCTTGGCTATAGTAGAAGCTGTGTCTCCTAATCCAGGTGTGATGCCGCATGCCCTGAGTCCGCGAGTAATACCGTCAACCATCAAACCTGCGCAGAAGTTGTCTTCTTCCGAAGGCTTGCCCTGGCGACCTGAACAGAGGATACCAATTCCTTCGAATTTGCCAACAGAAGCTGTCTTTACAATCGCCGATGACACCGCAGACACGTTCAGCAGAGCGGCAATGTATGCAGGGTTACCGCTCTTTTCAAAGGCTTTGCGAATCGCGCCTGTGCCATTCGTAGTATAGGAATATATGACCCTGCCTCCAACCACTTCCTTAGCCATGTATTCCAAAGGCGAGTTCCCCAGGTCAAAGCCGGGAATGTTTTCGCCCATCTCTTCCCCGCCCAGAAGATAGGAGTCGCGAGGCAGCTTAGCGACGCTCAGCTTCGCTTCTTCCACCGTCATGCAGGGATGCACCTCAACCGCGCCGCTGGTCAGCGCTGTGATGATAGTACTGGTTGCTCTGAGGACATCGACGACTGCGCACAGGCATCCCTTAAGGTCACCTTTCTTGAGATAAGTCGGCGATATGATTACATCTACTTTCATTTTGCACCTGCCGAGACCAGTATATCACAGTTTTCGCGGTTTGGGCCTAGCTGACACCTTGACACAGTGCCCCACTCCGCATAGAATTCGACTACATGGATTTTTGCCCCGATGGGGTGCCGGATAGTCTCATTGATGGTAACGGAGGCCGCCCATGTATATGAGCGATGTAATGACTACCAATGTGTTCACCATATCCAGCAATACCTCTTTGGCCGAAGCAAGGAGAGTAATGGAGGCCCACCATTTGCGGCGCTTGCCTGTGGTAGACAGAGGGGTGCTAATGGGCATAGTCACGCGTGACCAGCTCGACAGGGTCGGCCCGTCCCAGGTTTCGAGCTTCAATATACATGACCTCACCCGCATATTGAACAAGGTTACGGTCAAAGACGTCATGACCAAGAATCCGATAACGGTCAGCCCTGACGCTACCGTTGAGGAAGGCGTGACACTGGCTCAGGAAAAGAAGATAGGTGCCTTGCTAGTGGTGGACAACGGCAGACTGGTGGGCATAGCCACCACCAACGATTTTTTCTACAAGATACTCAACCCCATCCTGGGGATAGGCAAGCCCGGCTCCCGGCTGATCGTGAAGAACTGTGGCGGCACCAAGCAGATTGAGAAGATTATAGCCACCATCAACAGCTTAGGCCTGGAAGTGGAAACGATGTTCATGCTTCCTGTCCCAGAGCGGGACCAGCATAACTTCGTTGTCCATCTGACCTCGGAAGACCCCTCTCCCCTGATGGCAGAGATGCGCAAAATGGGTTGCGAGGTTGAGAGAAGAGCACGCTAGCCGCTTCGGAAACCTAAGCACTCCAGGGGGCGGCCAAAGGTCGCCCCCTTAGATTTTATCTGGCACTGGTCAACCGGCTGCGTAGCTGGCCGCAACCTGCCTCTATATCTGTACCCTTGGATACTCTTATGGTGCTGGAAACTCCGCTGTCCTTCAGCATCTTCTGAAATGCAAGCACTCTCTTCACAGGTGACGGAGCAAACTCTTTGCAGGCAGTTGCATTGCCTGCTATCAGGTTCACCTGGCAATTCATGCCTTCCAGTAAATATGCCAGCTCGCGGGCATGTCCCAGGGAATCGTTTACCCCCTGGAAAAGGGCATACTCGAAGGTTGGCCGCCGCCCCGTTGTCTTGAAATATTCCCGGCACGCGGGAATCAACTGGCTCAGGGGATACTTCTTATTGATGGGGACGAGTTTGTTTCTAAGAACGTCATTGGCAGCATGTAGAGATATAGCTAGCTCGACGTGGATGCTTTCTCCGGCAAGGCGACGAATCAGAGGGACCAACCCTGCCGTGGAAATAGTTATCTGCCTCGCCCCAAGCCCCAGGCCGCGCTTGGAGTTCAATATCTCGATAGACTGCCATACCGCTTCATAGTTGGCCAGCGGCTCCCCCATGCCCATGAATACCACATTGGTAACAGAGCGTCTGGCTGAATCAGTTGCGGTCTCCCCACCAACCTGTTCAGTGCTCACCAGGCGCATAAAGTATAGGACCTGCTCGATGATCTCGCTGGGGCGAAGATTGCGCTCGAAGCCCTGCTGTCCTGTGGCGCAAAAGAGGCATCCAATGGCACACCCCACCTGGGTAGAGACACAGACTGTGCGCCGTTCCCGGCTCGAACCTGCTTTCTCATAGAGCATGAGGCTGGACTCGATAGTCCTGCCATCGTCCAACCTGAACAGGACCTTCCTGGTTTGCCCATCTGCGGAGATTTTCTCATCTACAGGTGTGAGGCCGGATAACGAAGCCACTTCGGCGAGCTTTTGACGAAACGATAGGGGGAGGTCGGTCATCTCCTCAAACGATGTAGCTAGCTTCCCATAAATCCACCATAGTATCTGGTCGACCCTATAGGCAGGCTCACCTAAAGAGCGCACCAGTTCCTTCAACTGAGGATAGGCCAAGTCAAGAATCTTCTGTTGCATCGTCACCATAGGAAAAGTCTTTCCACCCCACACGCAATTTGAGGCCGCTTATCGAGCAGCTTTGGGGTAATCGTTCACAAGACAGTATGTGCATATCTGTAATTTCTGTCAACACACCTGCGCCATTTCCAATAGTGCCTGGGAACAGGTTGTCAGCAGGCGTTCTGAGGTGTTAGAATTAAGAACCTCTGAACACTGTCCTGTTAGGATAGGCTCAAGCAGAGCGTGACAGAGCAGAGCAACGGTCAAGAATGAAAGAATGAGTGTATTTTCTACCAGAATAAAGCCGTCCACTACAGTTATCTACGGCGTGGCGCTCGCTCTCATCTTTGCCTTCGCCCTGTTTTTACGTACCTATTTTCCATATCATAACGTCTTCACCGGCACCTGGGTCAGGTTTCAGTATGAAGACGCCTACTATCACATGCGGGTGATAGAGAACCTGTCCTATCACTTTCCCCACCGCATCTTTTTCGACCCTTTCACATTCTATCCTCACGGTCAGACCGTCTTTTTTGCACCCTTCTTTGACACACTCGTCGGTTTCTTCATATGGGTCATAGGCTTGGGCCATCCGTCAACGCAAGTAATAGAGACAGTGGGAGCCTACTTCCCGGCAATCCTGGGAGCCCTGGTCACTTTCCCTGTGTATTTCATCGGGAAAGAGCTATTTAACAGAACGGTAGGACTTATCGCGGCAGCTTTGGTTGTCATACTCCCCGGCCAATTCCTGCTGCGCTCGCTGCTGGGATTCACAGATCACCATGTTGCGGAAACCTTCTTCAGCACATTGATCATCCTATTTTTAATACTGGCAGTGAAACGCGCAAAGGAGAAAGAGCTTTCTTTCAACAGCCTTCGAAATAGGGATTGGAGAAGCCTGCGGAAGCCCTTGGTCTACTCCCTTCTGGCCGGGATAGCGCTGGGATGCTATCTCCTTTCCTGGGTCGGTGGCGGTCTTGTTGTACTCATAATTTTCATTTTCTTCCTCATCCAGTACATTGTGGACCACGTAAGAGGCAGGTCAACAGATTACCTTTGTATTGTGGGTGCGCTTTCCACATTCATCGCGCTGGTGATGATTGTACCCTTCAGAGGAGTCCTGGCCGAGGGGAACCTGTACACTGCAGCATTGCTCGCAGGCATCCTGGCATTATTGGTATTGAGTGGGCTCTCATTACTAATGAACAAGAGAGGCATAAGATGGTTCTACTATCCGTCAGCGCTGGCGGTATTGGGCCTCCTCGGCGTACTTGTCCTTTATTTTGGCGACCGCCATTTGTTCGACTCGCTTCTCAACGTATTTAAGGTCTTCAGGCGAAGCGGAAGCGCATTGACAATCGCTGAAGTAACACCGCTCACACTTAACACAGCATGGCAAGAGTTCACCACTGGCTTCTACTTAGCTTTAATATCCCTGGTTCTAGTAGCCTATCTGGTCATAAGGGAGCAAGCCGCAGACAAGACACTGCTCCTTGTCTGGAGCTTGATAATGCTGGCAGCCACTCTAGGGCAAAACCGCTTCGCATATTATTTCGCTGTGAATGTTGCCCTGCTCACCGCGTACCTTACCTGGAGGGCAGTTGATTGGGGCAGTTCATTCTTGATAGTGTACGAGAAGGTCAGAGGTAAAGAGGATGACAGAAGTGAAAGAAGAAGAAAAGAAAAGGGAAAGGCTAAACCAGGTAAGAAGGTAAAGCGCAAAAAGGCGAAGGAGCAGCGAAGAGAATCATGGACGCTGGTCACAAGGGGCGCTGTACTAAGGTACGGATATGTTGTAGTGGCGATACTGATCGTGTTTTTCCTGGCCTTTTACCCCAATATCGGGAGGGCGATAAATGTTGCCGAACAGCTTCCCAATCCCAACAATTCCTGGCATGATGCATTAGTCTGGATGAGAGACAATACTCCAGACCCATTCCAAAACCCCGACTTCTACTACGGCCTGTATCCAAAGCCAGCAGGGAATGAAGACTACAACTATCCAGCATCGGCTTACAGCGTTATGAGCTGGTGGGACTATGGCCATTACATTACCTATATCGCCCACCGCATACCGAACTCCAATCCGTTCCAGGCAGGCGCCGACGAGGCAGCCCAGTTCTTTACCGCACAGGACGCGTCATCGGGAAATTTGATGCTCAACAAGCTAGGCTCCAAATATGTTATCATCGACTATCCGATGGCAATGTATGCAAGGCAGGAAAACGGCCGCATTTTTGGCAAATTCTACGCCATGATAGATTGGGCAAGTAAGAATCGGAAGGACTTTGTTGAGACTTATTATCAGAGGGTCACGGATCAGAAGACCAAGACATCGAAACTTGAACCAGTAATGCTATATTATCCTGAATTCTATCAGTCCATGTGTACCAGACTGTATATCTTCGGGGGTGAGGCGGCCACACCTCAAAACTCAACTCTGGTCGTCTCGTATGTTGAGAAGACGGACAGAAAGGGAGTTCAATATAAGGAGATCTCCTCTGCTCAGCAGTTCGCCACCTACGATGCGGCAAAATCATTTTTGGACAGCCAGACAGGGTCAAACTCCGTACTTGTGGGAAATAACCCCTTTGCTAGTCCCGTGCCTCTGGAGAAACTGAACAACTACCAACTAGTATATGAGTCACCATCCAAAGTAGAACCGGCGCAAGGGATAACCACATCTTATGTAAAAATATTTGAGTATTCACCTTGAAAACGCTGCCCTATGCTTAATATTAGCTCTGAACAAGGTATCTCCCGTTCCAGGAAATGACTTTGGACTTTTCACGACTAAGGCACTACATTAGCGCTCCGCTATACCGTAACTCCCTCTTTTTGATAGCTAATACCGTATTTACTACCGGCTTGGGCTTCTTCTTCTGGATGGTTGTCGCCAGGTTCTATACCCCTTACGAGGTGGGGGTAGGCTCCGCAATAATATCCGCCGTCTACTTCCTAGCATTATTGGGTACGCTGGGCCTCGATGTTGCCATAATCCGTTTCCTGCCCAAAACTCAAAAACCCGTGGAGTTGATAAACGCGTGTCTCACTCTGACTGGTATCGTGGCCCTGGTCATAGGGGGCATATTCCTTGCCGGCTTAGGTCTATGGTCTCCTAAACTGATTTTTATTAGAGAAAGAGCAGTGTTCGCACTGGCCTTTCTTGTATTCACCTTCGGCTGGACCCTCTCGGGCGTAATAGGCTCTGTTTTTATAGCCAAGAGAAGGGCTGAATTCAATCTAGCCAAAAACACTATCATATCATTGCTCAAAATCCCCCTCCCCATTCTATTGGTTCTATTTTTTCATGCTTTTGGCATAGTCAGCTCATGGGGAGTCGCTACAGCAATTGCCGTCGCCATCTGTCTGTTCCTCTTTCTGCCCCGTGTTCAAGGATCTTACAAGCCAGTGCCCAATCTGAATTTGAACATAGTGAAAAGCATATGGAAGTATTCGATGGGAAACTACTTTGTTTCTATACTGGCTGCGACACCATCATTTATTTTACCCATAATGATTGTCAACATACTCAGCGGAGAGCAGAACGCTTACTTCTATGTGGCATGGACAATCGCCGCCATCACCTTCTCTATCCCCGGCGCGGCCTCCCAATCCCTTTTCGCGGAGGGCTCGCACTTCGAGGATGAACTGAGTATCAATGCGCGCAGGTCTCTTAAATTCGCCTTGGTCTTACTAGTACCCACGATTATCCTGCTAGTGGTCTTAGGCAAATGGCTCTTGCTGGCCTTCGGGGCAAGCTATTCGTCAAATGCCCTGACCTTGCTGTGGATTCTAGGCGCGTCCAGTATATTTGTGGGAATTAACAGTGTTTACTACAGCATACTGCTGGTGCGGCATAGGATTAGAGAGCTATTAGTGCTCCGTGGCCTGATAACCCTTGTTGTACTTATCGCAAGTGCCTTCGTCATGCGAGCAATCGGGATTGTGGGTATCGGATATGCCTGGCTCGGCGCCCAAGCGCTAGTCAGTATCTACGTTGCCCTGACGATAAGATTGCGTTACCGGGTGAGACAGGTCTAGGCTAGTAGTTAGAGGAGACAGAAGCGAGGTTCAAACCCTACCCTACAGTCACATGCATTCCCAAGTTGCTAAGCCCGTTTAACGTAGCCGTACACAAACCCGAGACCGACGGCAGTGATGCAAGCGACCAGCATGAGAAGCTTTTCCAGTTCAGTCAGACGATAAAATCGCGTCAATCTTCTGGGGATATACTCCAAAAGCAGCGCTTTGAGATAGGACCTCTCTGTAGCCTCCGGATCGGCGGAGATGTTGAGCTTTTTCAGCAGCGCTTTGGAGTATCCCTGATAGAAAGCCCTCTTGAGCAATGTACCCACTTTCACCTTCGATGGAGGGATTTTATGATAGACGATAGCCCTGGGATTATACATGACACCTTTGCCCAACTCACGCCTCATCCTTAAGGCAAACTCCGGTTCCTCAGCCTGTATATAGGACAAGCCTTTCCTGGAAAAGCCCAGATTCTCGTTGAACAGACCTGCCTTCTGGAAAACCTCCCTTCTGAAGCTCATGTTTGGCCCAAAGGTATTGCGTACCTCGACAACCTTTTCCTCAGCAAATCCCTCGTGAGTTACCCCGGCTAACCAATAAAGCTCCTCCGGCAGGTAGTCCGGCTTAGCACCCAGCCAGACAGGCAGGATTTTGCCTCCTACTGCAACAGCATCGTACTCACTGTAGGCACTAAGAAGATTTTCTACCCATCCTTTTTCAGCAATCGCATCGTCATCGATGAAAGCGATGACATCGCCCTTTGCTGCCGAAATACCGGCGTTCCTGGCTCCGCTGATGCCGACGTTCTCCTTCAGCAAGGCGATCCTTACCGCTTTATTGCCGGCATAATGTGCCGACACCTTTTCATGTAATGCGGCATTACCATCGACAGCTATAATGACCTCCGTCTCAGGATGGGTTTGGGCCAACAAGCTATCCACCGCCTCCACAAGGTTGGGATAGTTGTCCAAGCTGTGCGTGCATACGATTGCGGAGACTAACATGATGATGCGAAGCTAAATGAGCGCTGAGTTGTCAGGTATCAGTCTTCAGTTCATTCTGAAGGTTCGGGCTGAGTTACTGTCTGTATCTGAGCCTTATCCTGGCGGAATCTTTTCCTCAGCAGCATTTTGCCGATTCTAAACCCATCTCTCAGAGACCTCAGCTTGGGAGGCGTTTCCCTTCGTCTGTATCGAATAGGTATCTCGGTTATCCTATATCCATCCCTGGCTATCTGCGTCAGCATATCCACTTCAATGTCAAACCCCACAGCATCCAACACCAGAGCGTTTACTACCTCCCCTTTCATGCCCCAGCATCCGGTGCAGGGATCGCTTATATTTGTCCCATACAAGACGTTGGTCATCAAAGCAAGTAAGCGATTCCCCACCTGATTCAGCTTGCTCATTGCCCCGCTCTTCATCTGCCCGTTCAACCTGGAGCCCATCACGACGTCGTATCCCTCTTCCAGCTTCTCGAGCATTTCAGGGATATGAGTGGCGGGATAGGTATAGTCTGAATCTATTATGAATATAAAATCGCCGCTGCAATGTTTGAAGGCAGCCCTCAGAGCCCTGCCCTTACCTCTCAGCGGCACCACGATGACCTCCGCGCCCTTTGCTCTGGAGATCTCGCCCGTTTTATCATTACTGCCGTTATCGACAACTATGACCCTGTGCTTATACCCCCTCCTACCCATTTCCTCCCTGGGTATCTCATCGATAACCTTGCCGACAGATTCTTCCTCATTCAAAGCCGGCAGGATTATGCAGACCTCTTTCCCCATCGCTCTCCCTTGAAAATATCGGTCGGCCCTATTCTAACAGCCTGGGGCCGCAATAAGCAATGGGGAAGAAAGCGTTAAGCAACACTTTTCAACCCCCTAAATCCCCCAGCCTTGGGGGACTGATATTTGACTTCCGCTCAGCTTCGAGACATTACGATTCTTCTATTGCTTTCAGGCCCAGGTTAGCGACGAAGTCCAAGGCGCCTCCTACAACCGCCATAAGCAGACAGAAAAGGAAAGCATAGGCCTTGCTCTCAAAAATCGGGGTAAATGTCAGGTCTTTTATGACGCTGTTGAGCGGCCCGAGGAGAAGCGCTATGCCTGCCATGCCGGAAACGCTGAGGAAAAGCCCGAACCCCCTGACCACCATGAAGCCGATAGCCTTCCCGCTGGGAATGATTGACTTACTACTCTTACTCTGGCTCATTTTTGCCTCCTCAACCAGGATTTTCAAAGATAAGCGTCAAGAGCTGCCACTTCACTTCTCGGTTTTCACCCACAGGCGTTTGCCGTCGGTGATAAGCTCAATAGTTCCCTGCTGGTCAGTACGATATAGATGACTACCGCTCAGCCTGTCCACCACTTCCGGGCTGGGGTGGCCGAAGGTGTTATCGGCACCCACTGATATAACTGCCACCTGTGGTTTTACCACAGATAAGAACTCTAAGCAACTCGAAGTGTCTGAACCATGGTGGGCTACCTTGAGCACAGCGCTGCTCAGGTCAAACCTGGTATCGAGAAGGTATCTTTCCGTCTCTTCAAAAATGTCAGCGGTTAATAATACGCTGACATTACCGCAAACGAAACGCAGCACCACCGAGTTAGTGTCGAGAGCAGAGGCAGCATCTCCCAAGCTGACGCCTCCGGCGTAGAGTACCTCCAATTCGAGCTTCTCACCCAACTTGATACGCTGTCCGGAGCAAGCCAAGGTTCTCTGTATCTTCTTTTCCTCGATAAGGCTGTGCCACTCTTGATAGACCGGGGAGTCATATTCTACAGGACTTTCCAGAACCTGCTTCACTTCATATTTTTTGAGGACATCCACCAACCCGCCTATATGGTCTTCATGAGGATGGGTGCTGACAACCAGATCAATGCTTCGCTCCCAGAAAGAGAACCTTTCCCCCAGGCGGGAGACTATCTCACCGTCAGCGGGGCCACCGTCAATAAGGATATTCTGTCCTGATGTAGTCTGGATAAGTATAGCATCCCCCTGACCAACATCAAGGAAGAAAATGTGGAGGCGGTTATCCGGGACATTGGCAGCGGCAATCCACACTAGAGCAGCTATGATAACCAAGGGGAAAATAGCAAATCTGGCTGGTATCCTGCGGGTGAACCCGGGAACTGCCGATATGCACCTCCTAGCTTTGCCTAGCACAGTGCCAAGCTTTGCCCGGTTAACGGCTGCCAACAGAGCTATGCCCAGAACAGCATAACAAGCCCAAACAAAATAGGCGCCGACCTCCACTTCCTTCGAGGCGAACGGCAAAGCTGAGAAGACCCTGACCACGCCTATCATGTAGCTGAGGAAGAGCCAGGCGACCCAGCCGAGTATCCAGGCCACTGGGGCTGCGAACAGCCCCACAATCCCGACCAGGGCAGCAGTGCCCATGATGGCAGGGACTGACCAAAGGGCGAGGAGATTGGACGGGAGAGAGACCAGCGAAATTTGATGAAAGTAGAAGGCAATAATAGGCAATGTGGTGAGAGTAGCGCCCAAAGTGACCGAGACGGTATCTATGAGAAAGATTACAGGCGTTCTCCGCTCATCGCTGACCCTGAGAGCCTTCCTGCCCCATGATTGGAAGTATGGAGTCAGCAGTATCAGGCCAGCCATCGCGGTAAAGCTCAGCTGGAAGGACGCCTCGCGCACTACGGAGGGATGGATGCCAATCATGACTGCGGCGGCGAGGAGAAGTGCAGGCAGGGCGCTGCGCGGCCTGCCAATGAAATCGGCGAAGAGCCATATGCTGCCCATTATAGCAGCCCGCAGCACAGGTGCCTGGAGACCGGTGAGCACAGCGTAACCCCAGACAGCGATAATGGCGAGCCAGAAATAGAAAGGACGCCTCCTGCCGAACAGCCAGACCCCGAGGCTGAGCACAAGTCCGGCTACGATAGTGATGTTGAGACCAGAGATAGCTATGATATGCGTCGTCCCGGTTCGGAAGAAGGACTGGTTCAGGTCGTCGGGGATGGCGCTACGCGTGCCCAGGAGGATGGCCTGAGCCAGAGCACTCTGGGGTTCGGGTAGCGCATTGTCCAGAGCCTGCGAGATTCGACTTCTCAGTCCTAAGACCCACTCCAATGGCTTGAGCCCCTGGCCGCTGGACAGAAGCTCTATCCGATCCGGCTGAACCATGAGCGAGTGGATGCCCTTACGGGCAAGGTAGTCCCGCCAGTCGAAATCATTAAACGCGGGCGGCATCTTCAGTCTGCCCTCGACCTGCAAGAGATCTCCATATTTGTATGAGGAGGGTTGAGGCACATAGACGAGTACAGCCCCCGAAGCCTTCTCCCATGTGTCTTCCGATTCTATCTCCCTGGCCTCGAGCCGCAAGGAGAGTGCAACGCCTGTAGATTCAGGGTCAGTGGTAACGAGCCCTTTTATTCTTACTATGCCCTTATCGTTGTAGGACTTGAGAGTATCGTTATCGGCAGCAGGCAGGGATGACTGAATGCGCATGGTACCACCGAGCAAAGCGATGAGGCACAGGCACAGCAGCAAAGCATGGCTGCGGCGCAAGGGAAAGGCAAGAAACAACACCAGGACAATGGCTGAGATAGCGACCCAGGGATAACCTGCCCATGACCCCAAACAGATTCCGGCTATCCAGCATAGACTTATGTAGATCAGCTTCATCTATCGAGTCTCAAATGGGATACGAAGTGAGGGACTAGCGAACAGCGATTTTGTCCTTTATCTTCTCAAAGCCCGCCGCGCCGATACCGTCCACTTGCTTCAAGTCATCGATACTCTGGAAATACCCGTTCGCGATACGGTAGTCAACAATCCTTTGAGCCAGGGTTTCCCCGATTCCGGGCAGCGATTCCAACAGCCAGACCTCGGCGGTGTTGATATTGACCTTCTGAGGAACCTCGCCAGCCCTGTAGACATGTATCTGCGCGCCATCTTTTGGCGTGGCAGAGAGATTCACCGAACTCCGGTCGGCATCGGGGGCGAATCCGCCGGCAGCGTCAATGGCATCTGCGACGTGGTCTCCATTTTCCAGAGTGTAGATGCCAGGGTTGACTACCTCCCCTTCGACATAGACCGAAATCTCAGGGGACGGCGGAGAAATGGCTATCTCTTCTGCATGAGGCCTGCAAGTCTCGCGATAGATGAACACCACACCCCCAATGAGGATAACGGCTATCAATAAGCCTATTATGGGCGCGCGGTATTTCTCCAGCCAGCTCATGGTCTACAGTTATTGTCCTATCGCGATTTCCTTCAATTCGGGAGCGCTTTCCAAATTCTCAACGGTTCCCAAACCCGGGCAAGAAGCATCCTGGACCTACCACACATTCCTACGATGGGTCCGACATTGCATAAGTTCAGCAGCATTATGAAAAACTCAAAAATCAAACTATTGCGATTTTCGCCAGCGATACTTATAATACCATAAGAATTTTACAACGCAATATGGTAATATTACTTGCGATTTTCCAGCTAATCGGGAAGCCAGAGGTTATTTTTGCAGAACAAAGCGACAGCAGAAAACCTTGCGCATCTAGCCAAAAGGATTCCATGGCTTCTTCTGGCAGTTCTGGCGCTGGCTGCATTCCTCCGCTTGTTTGCCTTAGGCAGAGAAAGCTTGTGGCTCGATGAAGCCGTGAGCGTGGGTAGCAGCAAAGCAAGCTTCTGGTCTATAGCCCTGACAACTGCCAGCCAGGATGTCCATCCACCTCTCTATTACTTTATCCTTCATTTCTGGATGCTGCTCTTTGGCCAAACGGAGGCGGCAATCCGCTCCCTATCCGCTTGCCTCGGGATTGTCTCCGTATTCCTCATGTACAAGGTAGGTCAGGAAGTTTTTGACCGAAAAACAGGATTAACAGCCGGCTTTCTCATGACTATTTCCGCCTTCGCCATCGCTTACTCTCAAGAGGCCAGACCTTATGCCCTTATGTTAATGCTTACGCTATTATCTTTCTTCCTTTTCATCAAAATACTGAAGGTGGAAAGTAAAGGCAGAATATACATAATTTCATATGCCCTGGTAAATATACTGCTCGCCTACACGCATATATTCGGTTTATTCATAATAGGTGCTCAGGTCCTTTACTTCATCCTATTCAGGCGCAGGTATGCCAAAGCAAGACTTGCATTCTGGGGCGCACAAGCGGCAACGGTAGTGGCTTTTTCACCCTGGATATACGTTCTCTTCGCCTATACCTTTAAGGGAACTATTGAAGTCCTGAACTGGATACCGGAGCCATCTCTTTATATAGTTGCTCGTTCTATGGGCTCGCTCGCCGGAGCCGGGTACCTCTGGGCCGCTCTTGGAGTCGTACTAGTGCTAATCATCTTCTGTCTGTGCCTGGCAGGAGTGTTTTACTTACCAAATGCCTTGAAACAGCATAGTGCTCCAGAAAACTCGAAAATCAGCAAGTTAGGCAAGCTGGCAACCCTGATGACTGAACCCAAAACAGCCTTGTTGCTGACCTGGTTTTTCTTCCCCCTGGTAATCGCCCTAATTCTCTCTTTCGCCATCAGGCCAATATTTGCCACCAGGTATCTCATCGGTATCACGCCAGTTTTCTATCTACTAGCAGCGCGCGGCATTGAGGGCATCAATTCATTCATGAAAAACCGCTCCACACAGACTAACTTAGCTGCATTCAGCTTAATCGCGCTTGTGGCCATTGTCTCCGCGCAGGGTCTATACAATTACTATGCACATCCCCAGAAGGAGCAATGGCGAGAGGCCACCATTTTCATTGAGCAGACGACGCAGCCGGGAGACGCCGTTGTTTTCACTGGAGACGCTGGTCACTATCCCTTCGACTACTATTACAGAGCTGGTACCGAAATTTCAATACTGCCTCACGAGATTATAGAAAAAGGCGAGCCCCTCGTGGGTGTAGATAGGCTATGGTTAGTTATAAGAGGATCTGAGTCCACGGAAGACAAGTCTCTAAAGTCGGGCCTGATTGAGCTTTACGGCAACGATTCGCTGACACTGAAGAAGGAATTCCTGCATGTTACGGTCTATTTGTTCGACCTGAAAACCGAATGAGTAAAGGCAGGGTGCTTATTCTCCGGTCTCATCGACGCGGCAGCCCTTGCCACAGTAGTCAGTTCTGCCGTCAGACTTGCCCTTCTTTCTTTCATATCACTGTTTTCTCACTCGTTAAGGCGTACGAAACCCTTATGTCTTATCGACCACCTTTTGCAGCGGCTTGATCATCTCTGCCTTGGTTCTCCTGACGTATTCTTTTCTAAATGCAGGCAACCTCTGCAGCAGCATGAATATCGCAACCTGGAGCCTCATCTTATAGTCCTTCTGGGGAAAGTCCAACATACCGTGTTCCTGATAGAACCTATAGTCTGCGATGAAGGAGGGTCGAAGATATCCCCAGATTTCGTCTCTGAAGAGCTTTGTCCCACCAACACCGAGGAAAGTGGACGATTTCATATAACCTTCGTTGGCAAAGCTGATGAGACGCTCGGCAAGGCTCTGCAACAAGGCATCTATCTCAGCCGAAGTCTCATACTCATCAGTTACGAAATCAACGAGATTAGCATGCTCGCCCTCGGCATAAGCTTCGAAGATCTGTCTGAGATTCGGTATCTGACTCAAAGGCCCCGAGATGATGAACCCGAGCTGCTTCCCCGTATACTTAGGAGCATGCCCACAAAAGAAGCTCCTGTCGAAAAACAGTTTCCATCTCGAGGATAGATAGCGGTCTTTGATGGTGCCGGCGAAAACGAGCACATCAGCCCTCTTCACCTTGGTATTGAAGAACTCTACATACCCGTCCTTACCCTCATAAGCGCAAGTATTGTCGTAGCCGCACTGAATACAGCCCAGGCATCCTCCCTTGATATTCACATCTTTCAGATTCACCACTTCAACATCACCGGAGAGAGAACCTTTGAATCTCTCGACCATCCTGCCCAGATTCGTACGACCATTATCGGAATCAGTTAAGATTAAGACCCCCTTGCCCCCGCCATCCAACTTCTTCCCGGCATTGCCCGGAGCATAATCAAACTTCTTCGTAACCAAGGGCACAAAATTCTTCGACGTAGGCATTTTATTCTCGATAGCTTCGAAGAAGTGCCGGACAAACAGGATCAGCTTCACTCGCTCTTTTTCCTTAAGAAGGTCATACATACCGGCAGAAAATGATCCCAAAAATCTCATACCGAAGTCGCCGCAAATGGCATTTATGTAATTATGTGCAGTATGGTCGAAGAAATGAATCGAGGTGGATAGAGATGCGGCGTATTTGTTATTGAAAGCTGCTTCGGCTTTCCTCTCCGAGATAAGTTCAATGAACCTCTTGTAATTGGAATGCACCAGCAGAAAATACAGGGGGAAAGCCCACAAAACGCCGTCCGCTGACTTTACTGCCTCGATAATCTCCTGAAAAGCCTTATCTTCTCCCTCAATCTTCCTGATCTCCTGAGCGATGTTAAATATCTTCAGTTCATGCTGGGGAAACTTCTTCCGGA
>Ga0209777_10003187_pt1 | contig 20649 bp, 18 predicted proteins | sample FrelakmetHBP12HB_FD_187147 | JGI IMG/M metagenome (GOLD analysis project Ga0209777, IMG submission 187147) | Freshwater lake sediment microbial communities from the University of Notre Dame, USA, for methane emissions studies -HBP12 HB (SPAdes)... | ecosystem: Environmental > Aquatic >...
TTGGGGCCGTGGGGATTCTCTCCCCGCACCGAGTTCGAGGGCCTGTTCCTGTGCGGCGCCAGCATCATGAGCCATGGCGTGGCGGGGGTGACGCAATCGGGGATCAACGCGGCAAAAGCCGTGCTGGACTGCCAGACCGGCGAACTCCTCACGCAGAATGGGCCTGCCCCCGTATTTTTGCCTGCGGAGGATGCCAGCCTGTGGCCCGAATATTGGAGGAAGAAAATTGGGAAGGGGGAACCGGCCAGGGAGGAAGAGGAAAGGGAAATTTAAATAAACTTGGTTGCTTGCTCAACAGCCAGTCATTGCTCCAGGTCCAATACAACAACAGGTACAACCATGGGGGGCTGGCTGGTTTTCTTTGCTGCCGATAAGTGGAATACCATGATTCTAAACCCACCGAGTTTGTTTAGAGATAATATATTTATAATCGTTCAAATAAGTCTCCTTTCTCCTTGATGCTTTTCTCTAGCAAAGCGCATCCATTCGGCTAATCGGCAGCAGCGGGGCCCCATTCCATTTTCGCACTACATCTGGCAATCCGCGCCGGTTTTGAGCGTCGGAGCCGCGGTCCGCTGGAGGAGGAGTTAGGCGGCTCTCTGCTACTAGTTGTTGCCTAATAAAGTCAGATCGTAAGTCTTATCATCTGTTTTTTGTTTATCTTGATTTTGCCAATCTGCTCCATTTTCAACGTAGGTCTCGATGTACCGTAAAGTATTACCTTCGATTTGCTTTACGGAATATTGATGGGTCAAATCTGATTTTGCAATGACTGTTTCCGTCCCGGTTTTAAGATTTATTGCGGTAACGCTTGGAGCCTCTCCAGCTCCCCAGGGTCGGTTGGTGAAGGTATCGCAATTGTTGATAATGATATAGTCACTCCAGAATAAATGGTCTCCATATTGTCCCGATGACATGCAAAAGTCATTGACCGCCTGCTTTTGGTCATCCAGTGAAAGCACTACTGCATTTCGGGATGTATAGGTGCCAATGGAAAGTAACACGTATTTGCCCATTCCGTCATCAAAAACAATCGTTCCGCCTTCAATGATCACAGTGAACGATCCGCTCATCTTTATTACTTGATTTGTGTTTTTATTGAAAACAAGCAATTCTCCCGTTGGGGCAGCCTCTGTTCCACCGGTACGATTTATTAGGTAAATAGAGTAAATATCATTCTCCCCCACGAATTCCCTGTTTTGAAAATCATCCAGTGATAATTTGGGTGCAGATGTTGGCGTAAACAGAGCAGCGGTGGGCAATTGGGTCGGTGTCGTCTCTGCGGTCTGAGGCTCAGACGAAATTGCAGTAAGTGTTGCAGCGACAATGGTCGAGAGATGATCGTTGGTATTTGGGGAGGATGGCGTGGTAAGGTCATTTCCCCCACATGAAATCAGGAGGCACAAGAGGCACGGAAAAATAAAAATTATGTATTTTTTCATGTGTTGAATCTTTTCCCTTTCCAGAAAGCCGCCCAATGGATGGGCTCAGCGGCGGCAGCGGGACTGGCTGGACTACTTCTCAATTATGGCACATTTCTGGTAAATTGCGGCGGTTTCCGAGTGGCGGAGCCGCTATCCGCTGGAGCCGGCGTTAGGCGGCGTTGTTCGCTACTGCTGGTATCCCGCGCAAAAAAGCCGCTAATATTTGCTGCGATTCGATAGTTGTTCCATACATCAAAGGCTAGGTTCTTTGCTTTAAGTGCTGCTGAAGCATTTGCCTGGCCTCATCATCTGTGGTTTCGATGAGATCCTTCGCGATAATCAGGTGATACCCCTTTGAAAAACCACCACAGATGCTTGCCATCACGCAACCATCGCCAAATACTCCTGCCACGATGACATACTGGATGTGCATATCTACCAGTGCATGGATCAGATCTTCATTGGCAAAAGCATCGTAAGAGTTCTTCGTAAAAACCAGTGCGCCATCGGTAGGTATCTGGTAGAAGCGCTCTGCATGTCCAGTGCTATCTTGTGACCAATAGCGCGCCTCTGCGTTATTTCTATAGAGTTCGTTTATGTTCTCGGGCAGGTAGGTTTCCTGCCATGGAACAGTGGTGGTTAGAATGACCCTGCCGCCGAGTTGCTTATAGGAAGTGATGAATGCTGAAAGTGTGGGGATCATCTGCCCGATCTTGTTGTAGTGAATGTTGCGTGCCAGGTCTTCATACTTGCGATGAGTGCAAGAGGTGATGACATCGATTACCAAAAGAGCGCTGTTGTCTGGAGTAAGGTCAGGAATTATCATAACAATCTCATTATAGCTGCCTAACTATGATTCAATAAAAATATTTACATAACATACAATTTTGCGTGATATATCAGTGCTGGAGCCTGAGCGCGAGCGGCAGAGCCGCTGTATGCTGGAGCTGTTGTCAGGTGGTGTTCATTCTTTCAATACAAACCTGAACAATACAACATGGATAAACGCTGAAAAAACAACAGTGGCCGTCCACCAAATAACTGGATTGGATAATCCGTTTACTGTTACAAAGTAAGCCGCATAGATTGAAATTAGAAATTGTAGACTCGCCATGACCAGCCCTGGATTCCATTCCTTGCGCCTTATCCCTTGAAAAATGTGTGTCACACAATTTGTGATACTAAAAACAATAATTAACAGACCAAATCCAATATTGACGAGTGACAAAACTCCAAAGACAATAAAGGCTACCCATACCAATAAGATATTTATCCAGAAAACCTTCACGTCAGTAAGAGTTTCTTCGCCTTCTGGCAGATTGTTAATAACATGATTGATATAATTTTTGAACCCGCCTGGCCAGAAATGTTCTTCAGTCTGATGGAAAAAGTATAGAGGAACATTTATATATGCCCAGAATAGCACCGCGGTTGGTTTAAAAAACCAAAATAGCCAGATCGTGGAAATTACACCAAGGATAGGGGTATATTTTGCCCAATTCTGATTTTTCGATAATTGTCGAATCATCTCTTTTCTCCTTATGGTTACCAATAGAGCCACCCAACGGCAGGCGTTACCGGCAAGCGCGGGACTTGGTAGAAAAAGCCACTAGACGCGGAATCCGCCATTGGGAAAGACTCCCCGAAAGTGCGGCGGAACGCCCGCACTTATGCGGTGCACGCGGTATTGGGCAGGTTTGCTATTTTATCGTTTCTATTCTGAATATCGGATATTTTGACACAATTTTTTCAAACTCTGAGATTGGCGCATCTTTACCCATTGGTATATGCGGTCGTGCTCCAGGCGCAAGTTGTAAATATGCCTTCAATATCGGTGCTCGCTGTATTATATCTACCTCTTCTAGGAGAACTTGCTCACTAATTCCGTGTACAAGCTTTGCTTTTCCACTTGCTGCCCTAACATTTCGTACCCAGTTCGTTTCCTCCCCCAACATGGATACCAGGTATCTCTCTCCGTTTATCACTGTCATCGCAAGCGGGAAACTTACAATTTTTCCTGATTTTCTCCCCACTACTTCCAAGGTGACAAAACGGTCAGGAAATATCCCCAGCGAGTGAAGTATTGCCCAACCCTTATTTTGTATTTTGGCAAATATATTTGGACGTCCTCCGCGATACATCCAACGCTTAAAAGCCATTTTTTCCTCCAAGAGAATTTATTGTGCTTTGAAACTGCCCAACTATGATTCTATAAGTAAAACTAATATATCATACGCTTTTAACAAAGTACATTAGTCTTCCCAAAGGTGTCAACGGATTTATTGAGGTGGCAAAGGAAAAAAATCGGTATACGAGTGACAGGTATATTATTCTATTTACAGTTATAGATGCAAAGTTTATTAAGTCAGCCTGCAGCCAATCTCGATAAAATCACCCCCGGGAGTTATAAGACCTGTTATTAGGGGGCGAAAAGTCGAAAATGAAAATGGGGGCAAATAATTGAATAGTTGGTCTGGACTGCTCTGCAAGGTATCCCCTTATACATCTTCCAGGCTGTACTGTGCCTTGCATTTTCAAATATAGGTGTAGAAGCATAGAGACATGGGATCCTATAAACCCATCTCATTTGAGTGTTTTTTTTCATTTATAAAGAGATGTTATGAATCAGATACCTACCAAGACCACCTGGAATGCCTGCAGAGGAGAAAACGTTCTCGCTCGCGCAGCCTCTCCCGCCCCCAAATTCCATAAGCCCTTGACAGACTAGCACAAATATTCTATAATCTCTTCAGGCAAGGGACGGCCGCGAGAAGGACCGTCCCTCGTGCGTTTAACCTCTGACTGCCTCTTGCTTTATTTTGTTGCTCTTTCCATTTCCTCTTTCCACTCCTTCATCCCCATCTCGCCAACCGCCTCGCATCCCTTTCCTTTTAATCCATCGGTATCTTCGATCCCCTCGAACCGCAGGTGAAAAAAATAATTACAACATCACTCGTTCCTCACGAAGTCCCGGGTTCGTTTCGGGATTCTTTCCTCAAAATGGCTTGCCAACATGGTACGTATATAATGAAGGAACACCCAGAGCGTATTCGTTCCTCACTCGTTTTTATTTTATTGTACGGCCCCCCTCCGGGACTAAAAAGCCCCTTTTCAAGAGGCTTCCTTCTATCTATGCCCGACCGGGAACTTGCGAAGTACCCCATGGGCAAACCCCGGACCAATTGATTAAGATATAGAGGTGACCGACCGGAGACTTGCGAAATGCCCTGAGGGGTAACCCCAAACCAATTGATTAAGATATTGAGGTGACCGACCGGGGACTTGCGAAGTACCCTTTGGGTAAACCCCGAACCAATTGCTTAAGAGCTGGGATCAGATCTGTCTACCCAGTATATATGGGGGTTAGCTGTCTAGTAAGTCCCATATGTGGGGGTTAAAATGTCTATATTTCCCATATTTTCCATGTCTTCCATTCTGGTAGCTGTAAGGTAGCTGTAGAAATTCTTGGCACCGAGTTTCCTATGCTACCTGAAGTAAACCAACCTGGTTACCGATGAGGTTCATCACAGGCTGGTCCGGTTGATAAAACCTATGTGTGTCCTGTGGACGCCAATGACTGATTGTACCCGGAGGCGGGAACGGGTATCGTATTGAAGTACAGTTAACATTTCGGAGAGTTACCCAGGTCCAGGTGCTAAGATTGGAGAACACGGTTTAGCTTGTCAACTGAAGGCAAGGGGGAGGTACAGGTGATATTAGCCTTCCCCCTTGCCTTTGTGCCTGGTGCACGGGTAAACTGGTTCAGATATCATATGCTTCGCCAACAGGAAAACGTCAGGCCTGCTAGTAGCAGCAGGCCTTGGTTTGTCGATAAAGAACAGGCTGGCATTTTCGAAGTCATAGGAATTTTACCAGATCCGATTCTTTCGTGTATTTCAACCAATCGCAAACGGCAAGTATATTTTCTTTGAAAGAACCCTCCGGGACAAATTTTTTATCAAAGAGAGCGCTGCCGATGGTAAACCCCCAAGCGCCTGCATCCCAAACTTCTGCAAGCCGTTTATAAGAATCGATTGATCCGGCGGATACAATCGGCACATGGGTGGCCTTGACGACCGCCTGGAGCAGGGCAGGCGCATCTCCAACAAAACGGTAGGAAAGCAGGTCCATGCCCGGAACACCCTTCTTCTCCAAAAAGCGGGCATGCTTAACGATTTCATCGATCTCTCCATCTAGGATGCTGGGATGGCTAAAAATATGTCCTGGAAAAGGATAATACTTAATAGGCTTGTCTTTAAGATAGGAAAGGATCGAGTCGAAAAAGACCGTTCCCATCAGGATGTCAAAGCCGGCTTCGACAGCAATTTTCGCCCCGGCCAGACCTTCTTCCTCTGATAGGCTGACCACTTCTAAAAAGGTGATCTTTCCTTCCTCTTTCATTTTATGAACCAAGCGTTTCATCTCTGCCGGTGGCAGGCCGACATCCTTAAATCCCCAATAAAGTACGGGAGTATCTTTGTATTCCTGAAATAATTCAAAAGCGTTTCCGACTGTTTTATCGTTATAGGTCAGCATCAGGATGAACTCAGGTTTCATTATACAGCCTCGACTTTTTCTAAAGGGTAGGATTTAGAAAGATAGGGTGTTACTTGACAAAGGTCCTTGGGTTCGCTATAATATGTCAAGATGTCATACATCATGATGTATTAGAACTTGTTCTATTTTACATATTTTTACTTCTTTTGTCAATTTCTTTTTGAGATCACGTCATGACTCTGATAACTCACCTGTAGTATTTTTAAGAAAGCCGAGCTGAATTTCCATACTTTTTTTATAATATGCGCCAATTCAACTCCCAGTCTGAAATATGCTGGTCTCTTCAATGGTGACCAATCCATAGTAACAGTCGCGCGTCGGCGAGGGCGGCGACTATTTTTATTAGCTGCTCCAGAATAGACAAGAGAGGATCTATGAGCAACTCCATGGCGAAGATTATACGCTCGACCGAAGCAAGAACATTTATGGATGGTTCGGAGCTATGCCGGGAATATGTGCATAATCCTAAGATGTGGCTGGGGAGTTCAACGCTGCATCCAGGGCAGAGGGGGAACATTGATCCCGGCCATAAGAATTCGGTCGAGGTTTTTTACGTGTGCACTGGACATGTTCTCTTATTCGACGAAAAACAGTACTACGAGCTCTTCGCCGGTGATGCCATTTTCATCCCCGAAGAGCTGCCCCACACGCTCATTAATATCGGCGAAGAATTGGCGGTCCTGGTGTGGGCGGGTGCTCCCGGGGAGTGAGGATTTATGGAGACCCTCCTGGCTTTTGACCTTGGCACGACGGCTCTAAAATGTGCCCTCCATGACCTGCGGGGTAATGTCATTGCTAAGGCAGCGGTGGAGTATCAACTAATCACGCCCGGGACGGATGCAGTAGAGATGGAAGTCGAGACTTACTGGCAGGCCTTTAAGTCAGTGCTGGGGAAGGTTCTCGCAGAGTCCAGAGTCAATCCTTCCGATATCAAAGCCATGGGTGTCTCTGCCCAAGGAGAAACACTGATCCTGGTCGATCGAAATGGCCAGCCGCTGCGGCGGGCCATCGTCTGGCTGGATAACCGGGCGCAGAGGGAGGCCGACGAACTAGGGGAAAAATTCGGTCATCATCACGCTTATCAGATCACTGGCCAGGTCAAGCTGGTTCCCACCTGGCCAGCATCTAAAATCCTCTGGATCAGGAAGCACGAAACACAGGTCTTCCAGAGAACTGCCAAGTTCTTGTTGATCGAAGATTACTTTCTTCACCGCCTGACTGGCGAATACGTCTGTGAAGGATCGCTAGTCACCTCAACCTGTTATTGGAATATTCATACGCGAACCTGGTGGCCGGAGATGCTGCAGGAACTAGGGATCACCTCTGATCAGCTCCCCGAATACCGGGAATCCGGCGAGGTGGTGGGAAAACTCCGGCCGGAAATTGCGGCCGAATTAGGATTGAGCCCGGATACAATTGCCTGTACCGGCGCGCTTGACCAAGCTTGCGGGGCAATTGGGGTGGGCAATACCCGACCTGGCATCTTTAGTGAAAACACGGGAGCCGCGCTAGCCATCTGCTCTACTATCGAGCAGGCCATGTTCGATCCACAGGATCAGATGCCCTGCCATTATCATGGAATGCCAGGATTGTACATGCTCCATACCTTCACGAGTGGTGGCATCGTCATGCGTTGGTTTCGAGACGAATTTAGCCGCATGGAGATGGAAATCGGCAAGACCAAGGGGGTTGATGCATATGATCTCCTGGGTGAGGAAGCCGGCCGTGTCCCCGCTGGCTGTGAAGGCTTGGTCATGCTACCTCATTTACAGGGAGCGATGGCCCCCGAGGCCAACCCCAAGGCGACGGGTGTCTTCTATGGTATCACCCTGCGGCACGGTCATGGTCATTTTGCGCGGGCAATCATGGAGGCAATCTGCTTCATAGTACGCCGCAATATCGACGTGATCGAAAGCATGGGAGTTCCAGTCAGAGAAATTCGTGCTCTCGGTGGAGGAGCGCGTAGTCGCATTTGGAAGCAGATAGAAGCAGATATCACCGGGCGTCCCGTTCTGACCACTGAAAATGAAGAGGCCGCTACCCTGGGCGCGGCCATCCTGGCGGGGAAAGCGGTTGGATTGTATGCCAGCGTGGAGGAAGCGGTTGGACAGATGGTCCAGATCAAAGCGCGTTTTGATCCCATCCTGGAAAACCTTCCCGTTTATGAGGATGCCTTCAAGACCTATATCGATTTATATGATGCCCTCTGCCCTCTTTTTGCTCAGGGCAAAGGAGGTTAGAGATTATGCTGGGAAAACAAATCGGCTCGATGCCCGCGATCAAGAAACTTCATCGCAAAACTCTTACGGATGCAACGGTGAGTGCCATTTCGGATGCCATTCGACAGGGCAAGTTTCCCTCTGGCAGTCAGCTACCATCCGAAATGGAACTGATAGGACTTTTGGGAGTTTCCCGGACAACCTTGCGCGAAGCCCTACGGACCCTTGATGAGCAAGGCTCCATCTACCGCAAGCGCGGCCTGGGAACGTTCGTATCCGAGAAATCAATTGTCAAAGATTTGAGCATTAATTTTGGTATTTCGGAGATGATCGCCCAGGCGGGTTATACCCCTAAAACAAGCAACAGCGAGGTCCTTATCGAAGAAGCCTTTGGAAAAATAGCCCAAGGCCTCGAAATCCCGGAGGGGACGCGCGTCTTGGTCATAAAACGATTAAGGTTGGCGAACGCTACGCCCATCGTTTGGTCAGAGGATATTATCCCCGAGGCAATTCTGGAAGGCCGGATCCCTTCGGAACACGATCTCAAATCACAATCCCTCTATGAGTACCTGGAAAAGGATTACGGTATCCAGATTGTTAAGGGTACGGCCGTGGTGCGCCCGATCGCGGCATCCAAAGAGATTGCCGAAAAGCTCCATGTCCAGCGCAATGATATTCTATTGCTGATTAGCCAGACGGATTACGATGGAAACAACCGGCCGATAATTCATTCGAAAGAATATCACCTTTCGGACATGATTACTTTTCTCATTCAACGCAAAGGTCCCCATCGATCGTAAATAGCTCTTTCATTGGAGCAATCTTCAAAAAGTCTGTTTCATTAAACAAGAATGCCAAAAGGAGGAACCTGGGGTAAATATGATTTGTGGTTTGAAGAGAAAAGCATGGGTAAGAGAATTGTCGTATAAAAAATTGAGAAAGGAGAATGGATATGAATGACATTAAGCAAGATGCGGCTCAATCAGCTGCAGAGCAAGCGGGCGAAGTCTTCTCCCGTAAAGCCTCCGGGCTGACACGCGTGGTCAGTCCAATAACAGCCCTTGCATACTCCTTTGTGGCCCCCAATATCACTCAGGCGAGCTTTTACCTGCTTTGGGCAGTTACGCTCTATCAGGGAGCGTACATGCAAGGGGCGATCATGTTCATGCTGTCCCTGTTGCCGTTCGCGGCGATCTATGTCTATTTCTCCGCCGCCATGCCTCGATCTGGCGGAGAATATATCTACATCAGCCGGGTACTGACCCCATTCCTGGGATTCATTGCCTCTTGGACACTGACCATCGTTGGCCTCAACTGGCAAGGAAACAATACAAACTATGTCATCAACTGGGGATTTGGCCATACCTTTATGCAGTTCGGTTTGGTGTATAAAAGTACCGCTTTGTTCAACCTAGGTGTCGAAATGGCCAGGGCGCAGGGTTCATGGCTGGTGTGGATCATGGGTACTATATCCCTAATCCTATCCTTTTTTGTGATCTATCGCGGGATCAAGCTCTTCATGAAATTTGTCTGGGGAGCGATGATCCTGACCTGGATCATGCTCGCGGTTTATGCAGCGGTCATGCTCTCCGTGAATCCCACCGTGATCGCCCATGGGATGCTGCTGCTGCAAAACATTGATTACCAGAACGTACTCAATCAAGCGTCAGCCTTGGGTTGGCAGCATGGCGTATTCTCGGTCACGGCCACAATTATGGCAGGCATTACCTACATGAACCTGACCGCCCTAGGTTCCACATATTCCGCCAACATCGCCGGCGAGATCAAGCGTGTGGATAAGGCACAACCCCTGGCCCAATATGGTTCAATCCTCCTGTTCATTGTCTATTACCAAATCTACACCTATGTTACGTACCACGGCGTCGGCGTTGACCTGCTCCAGGCAATTTCCAAGCTGAATTCTGCCGGAGCGGACGTACCGATCTTCAAAGCCTTCCCGCAGATCCCGTTCCTGCTGGTCTATGCTACCCAGAATCCGATCCTGCTTCTGCTTGGCGGACCGTTTGCCTGGGGTCTGATCAACTGGGTGGGCGCTATGGCCCTGGCTTTCGCTCCGGTGCGGAACCTGTTCGCTTATGCTTTCGATGGGTTGCTACCGGGCAAGCTGAATGAGGTGAACCGCCGAGGTACACCCGTCTACGCAGTCTTGGTGGGTTTCATCATCTCCTGGTTCCAGTTCTCGGTTAACATCCTCACGCCATTACTTTCGGCCTACCAGACTTACACCATCACGATCTGGTTCTTCGGATGGATCTTCCTGAGCATTGCGGCCATCATCTTCCCCTGGAAGCGGAAGGATATCTGGGAAAAAGCCCCCGCGGTCACTCGCCAGAAGATCTTTGGCGTTCCGGCCATCACGGTCGTTGGTGTACTTGGCTTGATCATTAGCCTTGCAGCGGTCTGGTTTACCCTCGTTCCTTCACTGGCAGGTGCGTCCATTTATTCAACGGCGCCTGCGTTGCTTGTCTCCTTCGGCTTTTATATGATCCTGCCGATCATCCTGTACTTCATCGCCATGAATTCGAATAAGCGGCGAGGCGTTCAGATTGAGCGGCGGTTCCGGGAAATTCCTCCAGATTAGTTTGCATTTCGTTATTGCTGGTTGGGGTAACCCCAATGGCCTTTTTCGGCCTGTAAGGTTACCCCATCCAATTTATTATCTTCATTCGTTTAGGAGAGAGAAATGGGTATTCTTGGTCATTCAAAAAACACGCGCATCTTCTTCACCACAGATGTGCATGGTTCGACGGTGGTTTTTAAAAAATTTATCAATTCGGCAAAATTCTATGAGGCCCAGGTGATCATCCTCGGGGGAGACCTAGTCGGGAAAATGATCGTCCCATTGGTCGAACAGGTCAACCATACCTACCATGCGAACTACCTTGGCAAGATTTACGATGTCAATTCCGGTGAAGACTTGAAGCATTTGGAAGAGATGCTTGAAAATAGCGGCCTGTACCCCTTGCGCGTATCGCCTGAAGAGGTTCAGACTTTTAAAGAAGATAAAACAAAGATAGAAGTGCTTTTCGGTCGGCTTGCCTATGAACGGGTTGTAAAATGGATGCAGATCGCTGAGGATCGGTTGAAAGGTACCGGTATCAAGTGCTTTGTCCAACCGGGAAACGATGATCCATATGAGATCGATGCGGCTTTTAAGCAATCCGACCTTGTAAAGAACGTAGATGAAACCCTTGTGATGCTGGATGACGACCATGAAATGATCAGCGTAGGCGCCGCCAACCAGACCCCTTGGAACTGCCCGCGCGATCTCCCGGAGGAGGAACTTACGAGACGCATCGGAGTGCTGGCCGACCAGCTAAAGAATCCAGCCAATGCAGTTTTTAACCTGCACGTGCCGCCCTATGACACCAACCTGGATAGCGCGCCTGAGCTGGACGCGAACCTCACCCCAAAATTATCCCTCGCAGGTGGTTTCAAGATGGCTTCCGTGGGCAGCCACGCCGTTCGGTCAGCGATCGAGAAGTATCAGCCATTGGTAGGGCTGCATGGACACATCCACGAGAGCCGCTCCGCCCAAAAAATTGAGCGCACGTTATGCATCAACCCCGGAAGTGAATATGGAGAAGGGATCTTGAGGGGAGTGATTTTGAATCTGTCCAAGCAAAAGCTTGATAATTATATGTTTACAATGGGGTAGAATATTCGTATAAAGTGACAGGCTTGCATGAGCGAAATTGGAGGTATGGTAATGTCGGATAACAGCGATTATATTGGTGAAGCCCTTGGCTTGGTCGAAAGAGCACAAGCGCAAGGCGTGACCTTAAGATTATTGGGATCGACCGCCTTTCGGATTCATAGCCCTGAATATGTTGCGATCCATTCGGCCATGGATCGTCCGCTAACGGATATCGACTTTATAGCCTATAGTAAACAGGATCGGGAAATTGAGGCTTTCTTGGTTAAGGAGGGCTACAAACCCGTTGTGGCCGCCTTGACACCCGAATTGTTTGCCATGCGGCGTATTTTCAATCATAAAAGTAATGGCATCCATATTGACGTGTTTCTGGATGAACTCAATATGTGTCACAAGATTTCATTCCGCAAACGCCTGGATATTGATTCGCCAACCATCGCGCTGGCTGACCTCGTGCTTGAAAAGACCCAGATAGTATCTTTGAACGAGAAGGATATTAAGGATATGCTGATCCTACTGGCCGCCCATCCGGTGGGTGATCATGACCAGGAAACGATCAATGGGAAGTACATTGCTGGTATATTGAGCAAAGATTGGGGATTCTATTACACTACCAAACTCAATCTGGCCAAGATTCGGAAAGGATTGGACGTTTACGGGCAGCCTTTTAATGAGAATGATATCAAAAATATCCAGGAACGACTTGACCTGCTCACACAGATGATCGAAGAGGCACCCAAAACAATGAATTGGAAGATACGGGCTGCAGTAGGCCCAAAGGTAAAATGGTATAACGATGTCGATGACGTCGAGCGTGCGGAACATCTCGAAGACCTTAACTCCGGATACTAATAATGAAGTATGTCCTTGGCTGTGATCTTGGCTCACAGGGTGTTAAAGTCATCCTGGTGACAGCTGAAGGCTGCCTGGTAGGGGAAGCCAGCCTGGGCTACGGCATCGATTATCCCGTTCCGACCTGGGCTGAGCAAAGTACCAGCCTCTGGACAGATGCCATTTGTGGAGCGGTTCGAAAAGTACTTTCCACGACTGGTGTCCCGGCAGAGCAGATCGTTTCCATTGGGTTAGATGCCCAGGTGGACGGCGTGGTTCCGATCGATGCTTCGGGAAAATCTCTCCGTCCAGCTATTATTTGGATGGATCGCCGGGCTGTTGCCCAATGCGATGCAATCGCGAAACGATTCGACCCCCAACAGATCTTTCAGATAACCGGTTTGAATTTGGATGCCTCGCATGTGGCGGCTAAGATCCGTTGGCTGGCTGACAACGAACCGGAGACCTACCGGAACGCGGCTCATTTCCTGCTACCAGGCAGCTATGCAGCATATTACCTGACTGGCGAACTGGCGGTGGATTATTCGAATGCTTCCTCGACCATGCTAATGGACATGCGCACGAAAACCTGGTCGCCAGAAATGTGTGCTTGCTTTGATATTTCACCCGACTGTCTGGCGCCAATTTACCCGGCGCCAACCGATGTCGGCCACTTGCGCCCGGAAATAGCCGAAAAAATGGGGTTGAAACCAATGACGCACGTTATCCTGGGGAGTGGGGATGAGCATGCGGCCTGCCTTGGAGCCGGGGTGGTTCGCCCCGGCCTTGTGTGTGATATTGCCGGAACGGCGGAACCGGTGTGCGCCGTCAGCCTAGAGCCATTGATCGATTCGAGTGGTCTGGTCGAGACCCACTGCCACGCCGACCCCGAGGTCTGGTTGCTCGAGAATCCGGGCTTCATCTCCGGAGCCAACTACCGCTGGTTCCGGGATCAGTTCGGCGCCCAAGAGGTTGAGCTGGCCGCGAAAAAGGGCGTCGATCCTTATGAGTTGCTTAATCAGGCAGCTGGCTCCGTTCCCCCAGGCAGTGAAGGGTTGATCATGCTGCCCTGCCTGATGGGTGCCATGGCTCCGACCTGGAACGCACTGGCACGCGGCACGTTCATGGGTTTTACTCTGGCCCATCGCCGAGAGCACTTCTGCCGGGCGGTGTTGGAAGCCTCTGCTTACGCCGTCCGGGATATCACCGACCAGATGAAGAAGATGGATCTGCCGCTAGAGGAGATTCGGGTGGTGGGTGGGGGGGCGCGCAGTCCCCTCTGGCGTCAGATCAAGGCGGATGTTATTGGGCTTCCGGTCTCCATCACACAAACCGTTGAGACAACCTCCTTGGGCGCCGCCATCCTGGCCCTGGTCGGGTCTGGAATTGCCGAGTCGCTGGCGCTAGCGATCCAAGCAACTGTCCAGGTGATCGAGACCCGCCAGCCGCAGCCAGAAGTTCAAGCAAGATATGAAGATTATTACCAGCTTTACCGGACTACTTATTTTTCCCTGCTGCCCGCTTTTGAGTTGGCTGCCAAACGAGGCTTATGACCGAATCCCTTTCTCGGATACGCTGTTTCTTATTGGACATGGATGGCACATTTAACCTGGGGGACCGACTGATTGATGGCTCGATGCGGTTTATCGAAACGCTGGATAGGGAGGGGAAAAATTACATTTTCCTGACCAATAACTCTTCCAAGCACCGAAGGATGTATGCTGAAAAAATTGCCCGCCTGGGTTTACTCATTCCCGAGGATAAAGTATTTACCTCCGGTGAGGCAACCGCACTTTATCTCAAGCATGATCATGCCGGAAGTCGGATTTTTTTGGTGGGGACGCCTGCTCTGGAAGAAGAGTTCCGCTCGCACGGCTTTTCCCTGACTGACGACCATCCGCAACTGGTAGTACTGGGCTTTGATACGACCCTGACTTATCTGAAGTTGTGGAAGTTGTGCGATTTTGTACGCTCTGGGCTGCCTTACATTGCCACCCATCCCGATTTCAACTGCCCGACAGAGGATGGCTTCATGCCAGACGTTGGGGCAATGATTGCATTCGTAAAAGCCTCGACCGGGCGGGAGCCAGACGTCGTAATCGGTAAGCCAAACCGGATCATCGTGGATACTCTGGCACAAAAATTAAACTTGCAGGTACAGGACATCGCGATGGTCGGGGACCGTCTCTATACCGATATCGCTCTTGGAAAGTCCGCTGGTATCCTCACCTGTCTGGTCTTGAGCGGAGAAGCCCAGGAAAAGGACTTGCGTGATTCCCCCTTCCACCCCACCTATATCTTTAAGGATCTTGGAGCAATTGCTGATTGGCTCCAGGAACATCAGGACTAAAACCGGATGAGTTCTCGTACTGCGATCGTCATCGGTGCAGGCTCAACCGGGGCGGCGATCGCGTATGATCTGTCCTTACGTGGTTTTCGTGTCACGCTGGTCGAAAGGTTTGGGATTGCCAGTGGGACCACTGGTCATAACCAGGCGCAGTTGCATTCTGGGGCGCGGTATGCGGTAAATGATCCAACTTCGGCTCGGGAATGCATCGAGGATAATCTCATCCTGCGCCAGCTGATGCCTGATGCGCTTGAGTTGAATGATGGGCTCTTTATCGGTTTAAATGAGGAACATCTGGCTTATCGGGATATATTTCTCGAGGCATGCGCACGTTGCGGCATACCTGCCCGGGAGTTAACCGCTCGTCAGGCACTTGAATTGGAACCTCGTCTCAACCCTTGCCTACTGGTTGCCATCCAGGTCCCGGATGGGGTTTTTGATCCTTACTGGTACACTTTAAGCTTTGTCGCTACTGCCCGCAGCCACGGCGCGAAAATCATGACGTTTACCGAGGTGATCGGATTGGATGTCCAGGCCGGTCGAGTCCAGGTTCGTGATCGCACTACCGGCAAGACCTACTATATGGGCTGCGATGCGATCATTAATGCCGCCGGACCCTGGGTGCCCAAAGTTGCTGCCCTGGCTGATATCCACGTGGAGGTCGAGGCATCCGCGGGAGTCATGGTGACCGTCAAGGAGCGGCCGTGCAACATGGTGATCAACCTTCTAGCGCCTCCGGCCGATGCGGATATTGTTGTCCCCCAAAGACAATTCAGCATCCTGGGGACGACTTCCTGGATGGTGGTTGATCCGGATGATATTCCCATTCCTCCTGAACATGTTGAATCAATCATCCGCCAGGCAGATTGGATGATCCCGGGCATCCGGAAAGCCCCCTTGCTTTCTTGCATGGCTGCCGCGCGCCCGTTGGTCCGACAAACTGGTAGCAGCGGGCGGGAGGTGACGCGCGGTTATCGATGCATTGACCACGCGCAGGATGCCGCACAGGGTTTTTTTTCGATCGTGGGCGGAAAGGCTACCACTGCCCGGAGTATGGGCGAGAAGATGGCCGATCTGGTGTGCACAAGGTTGGGCGTCCAAGCCGAGTGCCGTACGAAGGATGAACCGCTGTTGTCCTATCGTTTTGGGCTGTAATTTATGGAATTGACTATAAAACTACTGATCAAACGTACTTCCGGCACACAAGAGATGACGGTTACTGTCCCGGATGAGGCTTCTGTCCTGGACGCACTGGAGGTAGCCTACCGGCAGGATACTACGCTAGTATTTCGGCATTCCTGTCATCACGCTTCCTGCGGCAGCTGCGGTATGATCATCAATTCCAAAGAGGGGCTTGCCTGTATTACTCCGATAAATACGGTTGTTGGGAATAATGATATTGTTCGCCTAGAACCGATGCATAACTTTCCTGTGATCGCTGATTTAGCGGTGGATACCTCTTCGTTTCTCTCGAAAATGGAAAGGATCAATCGTCCATTAACTAGGCAGGACGAATCCCAGATCAGCATCCATGCGCTGCTCTCAGGAGAGACGAAAGCATTTGACCGGTTTGAGAACTGCATTGAATGTGGCCTGTGTGTCAGCGCCTGCCCCATTATGGCCACAAGTCCGGACCATCTTGGGCCGGCTGTCCTGGCCGCGGCCGGGCGTTTACTGCAGGAACCGCGCGGCCGATTTATTTCTCAGACTCTCGCTGCGGTGAACAACCCGCATGGAATATGGCGTTGCCATAGTGTTTTTCTTTGTTCAGAAGTTTGTCCGGCGGATGTCCGCCCCGCGGAAGCCATCGTGGAATTGCAGCGACAATTGATATTTGTTCCAAAAGGAGAAGTCAAAGATGAATTTACCCTATGATCCTGCGCGAGGAAAAGAATTCTGGGAAGATATTCAGAAAATCAAAGGTTATCCACAAGACGAATTCATGACAATCAAGCAGATGATCTTTGAATCAGATGCTGTGTATAAATTGCCGGATGCTCTCAGAACTGCGGGCGCGGATCCGGCCCAAGCCCTATTTTTGGTCGCAGACAAGACCTACATGCATCGGGGAGAAGATGATCTTAAAAAAATGATCATCTCAATTTTGCAAAATGCCGGATGGCATCCTGAACTTGTATTGATGACTCCAGATGAAACCGGCCAAGTGCACACCGACATGCCACAAATCGAGAAGGTAAAAAGCCGCCTGAAACGCGGCTGCGGAGTGCTGTCGGTTGGATCGGGAGTGGTCACGGATATTGCCAAACATGCTTGCTATCTTTATGAAAAAGATAATGGTCAACGCCTGCCTTTTGTTGTTTTCCAGACAGCTAACAGTGTCAGTGCCTTTACCTCTAACATGGCACCGACCTTTGTGGGCGGCGTTAAACGGACTCTACCTTCCCGGTATCCGGATTCTCTCATCTGCGATTTGGAGACCCTGCGTGATGCTCCAAAGGAAATGACGGTCGCTGGTGTCGGGGATATGCTGGCTGCCTTTGTTAGCCTTCCGGACTGGTATCTGGCTAATACACTAGGCATGGATCCGGGATACACCGAACTACCCAGGCGCCTGATCGGCCCCTTGGACGAGATATTCCTGTCCGAGGCTGACAATATCCGCTGCGGATCTCAAAACGGAATGGCTGTCCTTGCGAAAGTGATCGCGTTAGGTGGATTGGCCATGTCGCTCAGCCATGCGACGACACCTTTATCCGGCTTTGAACATGTCATGTCCCATGTCCTGGATCTGCAGGCGGAAAAGGGAAAGCTGCCGATGGCACCCCACGGAACACAGGTCGCCCTGACCACTTTGATCAGCGTTGAGGTCTACCGTCATTTTCTAAAAGAGTTTGACCCGCACGGAATTGATCCGGATCTTTGTTACCCAGCCGCTGAATCGATGCAAAAGAATATAGAGCAAAACTATAAAACGATCGATCCCACTGGAAAAGCGGGGGCGGAATGCTGGTCCGACTATCGACTGAAGCTGGAAGCCTGGAACGCCCAGCGCAGTTCCTTTCGAGAGATGTTGGCAGACTGGCCGACGGTGCAGGCCAGATTAAAAAATGATGGATGTTCGTTGGAAACGCTGGTCGAGATATTACGTAAGATAGACTCGCCGCTCGCTTGGTCAGAGTTGAACCCGCCGATAGATGAGGCACGGGTCAAGTTTGCCTTCTTGAATGCCCCCTTGATGCGAAAACGCCTTACGATAGGGGACTTACTGATTTTTACTAACTGGGATCAAGAGCGCCTATGGCGGCAAATATGGAAGCGCTGTCAAGCTCTTCGGCAGTGAATCCTCAACCGATTATTTGACGAGGTGATCCGACTGGATCATGAAAAATGCGCTTACTGGGAAGCGCATTTTTCCTTGTATGTGAACTCTATTCCCCATTATTGAAGCCCTCTACAAATAGAGAGTCGCCAATTTGCCTTGTTGCTTCAATGATCAGTTCTGCCTGGCACGGCTGCTCTTGCAAGCTCTCATTGATTAATGGTTTAATGGCTATGAAGAGGCTGTCAAATATTGGTACAAGCCCTGAAGAAATATGATCAATCCAAGCAAGATAACACCTAAGGTAATGAAGAAAATGTTACCTCCTGAGGATTTGCTCGAAAAAAGGATGCCCATCACCATGATTCCACCAATGAACCAAATGCTCCCAGATAGCATGTTTTTCTTACCGACCGCCTTGGTTTTGGGGGTAATGGTCTTAGTCTTGGTTTGGCTGTCGATATAACCATCATTTCCGGACATATCGCGGATTTTTACCCAGTTTTTACCGTGGTGAGTAACAAGGTCCGTAAGTAATAATTTTGTATTCCTTCCATAGTTTGTCTTGATTGTAGAGGACGCTGATGGTTCAGAATAAACATTCACTTTATCTTCCCGGAGAATGACGAGTCTGATCTGAAAGATCTCGGTTTCTCCAGGAAGATAGCCTTTTTGTCCATTCGCAAAAGAGACTGCAACCCAGGTTTTACCGCCTCTCTTTTTTGTTTTTCCTAATTCGACCTCTGTTCCGACCTTCAGTTCTGTGATGGGAGATGATTTGAAGTCTGGCACTTCGTAGACTTTCGCAGGACGATTTATGACTCTTGCTGTCATGATTCATTCATCTCCTTGGAAGCTGTGAGGTTACTCAATTTAGAGAAGAAAAGCTAGATTTATTATAGTATCTTTTGCCCTTTCGGAATATCACTCTATCGGACGTGTTATTTGTATATAGTTTAACCTGTGGCGTATCTCACACTATATTCAAATTCCCATTATGGAATATCGACAGGAAATAAAGGATTCTACAATACAATACGCACTTAACATAAGGCATCAAATGGAGGGCTGTTTCCAATAAGTTCTGGTCAAATTCGATATGAAAGAACGGAGCTTAGTATGGAATCAGAAACGATTCTCAAAACCTTCAATGAGCGCTTCTAGCTGATTCGAGCCACCATTTGCCGCTCTAATTCACCCAGATCGACCCGGGATGTCATATCCAAGCTGAGAGGGGTAACAGAGACAACTCGTTTGACCATTACCGCATACGCATCCGTGCCTTTTTGGAAGAACTCCTTCTGGGACTGCATAGTAAACGAAATTTTTCGCGGTTTATTCCATGCTTTTTCCGGGAGAATATTAGGGATATAAAATGGATCTGGGGAAAGTCGCGTCAGTTCCCAAGGAGTACTCGGAGTTGCCTCGGATGGCACTTCAATTTTTATTAGATTTACGTCGGCGGGTTGAGGGGTTTCTAAATAGAGCCTGGCGAAAAAAGCTGTGAAGTACGCAGCAACCGAGAAATCCACCTCATTTGAATGAGAAAAAATTTGGTGCCAGGTAGTCTCAAGCGATATTGCCATTGCCGGAACCTTCATATCGGCGGCTTCAAAAGCAGCGCCCAATGTGCCAGAGTTAGTGATCCCCGTCCCGATATTTAACCCGTAGTTGATTCCGGATACGACCAGATCGGGGGTTTCTGGCAAAATTTCTAAAAGTGCAAGCAGCACTGTTTGAGCAGGAGAACCTCCTACAGCGTATCCTGTCCATGGCACGTCGTGATATCGAAAAGTGCGCTGCTCGATCAGCTCATCCGAAGCGGGAGGAGTGCTACGTCCTGCGCTGGTTGACTGATCGCGTGGTGCAACAACCAAGACATTCCCAACCGCAGCGAGTGCATCGGCTGCTGCCCAAAGGCCTGGCGAGTCAATTCCATCATCGTTCGTTATCAATATTGTAGGGTTTTGGGTAGACATAATTTTCCTCGTTCGATTATCTTCTGAGATAAGTGTCTTTGTCAATGGTGTAAAGTCATCGTTGTTTCGGAAGAATGTTGTTGTGGACTCTAAAAAGGTGGGTAGTTTTTAGGGATTCTTCGGAGGTGGTCCTGACCTGCCCCCCAAAAACTGATCCAACATTCATGTTAGGATTCAGACAAGGAGACAGGTCAAAATGCCACGAAAGAGCTACACCATCGAACAGATCATTAGCAAGCTGAGGGAAGCGGAAGTGCTTCTCGGTCAGGGACAAACGGTGGGGGATATATGCCGGTCATTCAATATCAGCGAACAAACCTATTACCGCTGGCGGAA
>Ga0209777_10003189_pt1 | contig 20627 bp, 15 predicted proteins | sample FrelakmetHBP12HB_FD_187147 | JGI IMG/M metagenome (GOLD analysis project Ga0209777, IMG submission 187147) | Freshwater lake sediment microbial communities from the University of Notre Dame, USA, for methane emissions studies -HBP12 HB (SPAdes)... | ecosystem: Environmental > Aquatic >...
TGTTCATAAAGCGCCTTTTCATCGTCTCCCGTCTTAAGCCCCTTTGCGAGGTCATTTGGCACGTAAAACGGCTTCTGCTGATACCGCAACGGAAACCGGTTCGTCGCTGCGTCAACGACAAAAACGACCGAGAACTCCTTTCCCTTGCTTTGGTGAACGGTCATCACCTTGACGCTATCCGTTTCCTCTGGCTCTTCGAGCTCTATTTGGAATCCGCTGAGGAGTTCCAGGTAGTCGAGGAAATCAGAGACTGACGGCTGCTTCGTTATAGACTCGTACTCCTGCGCAATTTCGTATAGTTTGTTAAGGAGCTGCGCGTCACGCCAGTTTTTCTGTTGAAGACTTCGCTTGTACAAGTCTGTCGAGCGCACAAGGAGGTCATAGACAAGCTCGGAAAGCGTTAAACGGTCCTTTCGTTGCAATAGCAGCTCAATAGTGCGAGTGACTTCGCGCACGTGATCCACTTGAGCGTCGAGTTGGTTCTCAACGTCGAGCATACACTCGTATATGAAATCGCTCGAATCATCGTCCCATGCCAAGCGCTCTGCGTACGCGTTAAGCCGCTGCACGTTCACTTCGGTGATGCCGGACAGCTTCAGGATGCGATTAAGGTAGACACCTGCTCTTAAAGGATTCTCGATGATGTTCAGGTATGCTAAAGCGTCACGAATGACGGCGGTCGAAAAGAAATCCACTTCACCAACAAACTGACACGGGATTCCGCGTTTGCGTAACGCGGCGTAAAATTTGACCCCTTCTACGCGACGCCTGCTGAGGACGGCAATGTCCTTGTAAGTAAGCTTGGCCTCGTCTCCGTCTGAAGAGACGAACGGCGTGCCAACTATTCGCTCGATTTCCTGCCACACAAACTGAGCTTCCGCCTGCTCGTTTTCACAACGTGCGACGATGACATTGTCTCCATCCTCGTTGTGTGTCACCAGCGGTTTTTCCTCGCGGTTGGGCGCGCTGCTCATTAGCTGGAGGGCACACGCTAGAATGTTACCCGAGTTTCTATAGTTGACATCAAGGAGCGTTTCTCTGCACTGGTCAAAGCGTTCTTTATAGTCGTTAAAGCTCGTTAGATACGCGCCTCTAAACCGATAGATGGACTGATCGTCATCCCCAACGACGCAGACGTTGTCTCCAGCGAGCTCGTTGATGAGATAAAGCTGCGCGTAGTTTGTGTCTTGAAACTCATCGACAAGGACGTGGGTGTAGCGATTGCGATACTGCTGCAATAATGCGGGCTTCCGGTCGAAGACGGCAGAGGCCTCGAGAACCATATCGTCAAAGTCGAGAAGCCGCTCTTTTCGCTTGTAAACGGCATACGCTGTGTACACCTTGAGGAGGTCGTTAAGTTGATTGAGGTAGGTTCGCTCAGTTGCTTCGAGCTTCTCGCCGTCTTTGTGCTTGAGGTATGCTTCAAGTTCTTCTGGAGTGATGAGCTCATCTCTGAAAGCACTAATCCCTTCTATGATCGATTCGACGACTTCTATTGCGTTGTTGCCGATTTCGATCTCCTCAAACCCAAACGCGTCTATGTTGCGCAGCGCCCATACCAATTGGTTCGTTCTGCTAATGATGCCTGAGGCAAAGCTAATGCCAGAGTCTAAGACGTTATCATGCAGCACCTCGAGACAAAACGAGTGGAACGTGCCAGCCGTGATGTCAGAGGGGTCAATATTCGGCTCGAGGCGCTCGAGCATTTCGGCAGCCGCTTTGTCGGAGAACGTAAGGGCAAGAATACTCTGAGGTTTGACGCCATGTTGAATGAGATGCAGGATCTTCTCCGCTACTACACGGGTTTTGCCTGAACCAGGTCCGGCTATAATGAGCTGGATACCGTCTTCTTCGACAGCTTTCTGTTGAGACGGGTTTAATGGCATATGAAACACATAGAAATGCAGAACGCGTGTTTAAAAGCGTTGCGCTTCAACGTCCATTGTTTCTTTTGGCTTAGTCAGCCTATTCGACTCTTCCGTCTCGCGCTACGTTGAATAACATAAGGAGTGCCGAATCGCAAGAGTGTTCTTACGGAATCCCCGTTATGTGGCCTATTAAGCACAATGAAGGAGAGAACACTCACTCAATGCTTAATCAAAGTCGAGTAGTAGGTCTGATTATCTACCAAGAAAAACTTAGCTAGGATATCATTGAACTTTTCCTCGATCGCCGCCTCACGGTGCGCCACATATTTGGAGTCGTACCACCGGTCTTTATAGATTGATTTGCCCAGCTTAATGGAGCGCCCTACCCACGGATAGCTAAACTGATCATTAATCCCATACATAGGCATCAGCGAAAACATACTATCAAATTCTTCGTAATCGTTTGTGAAGTCGCTGTAAAGCTGCTCGAACTGTTCCGACCATAGAGAGGGATGAAACGCTGGCGTTTGTTCATCCGAGAGAATGGTCATTAATGATTTCGGATTCTTACCCCGAGTTAGTAGGAAAGATTCACTTATTCCGAATCCTGCAATGACCGTCGGCCGAACGTTAGGTAGGTTAAGCTCACGCAAGTTGTAATATGCCTTAATATTCGGTTCGAACAGGGAACCGTCAGACCGGCTCAACAATTGGAACTCTTTACGGTTTGTACCTTTTATGGAACTCTCGATTGCAACCACAATCTCTGGATTCTCATCGTAGAGTTCTAGAAGCCTGCGCCTAAGGAGCGCTGTGTTTCCTGCTCCCACATGCGAACCGTTCGTCTGGATGACAACGCCGTTATTGTACTTTGAGCCTTCATTGGCTAAGCGTGACAGCAGATCAAATAGGAAAGTGATTGTGTTATCGTTTAGTAGCGGCTAACCGCCAAGTACCCTCACCCAATTGTAACTTCCAGTCGGCGGATAAGGGATTCTGTTAAAGTCTTCCACGACTGCATCTATAGAGATATCAGATCGCACGTTCCGATTGGAGCTATATTTCTCTGGCCAGGAATAGCCTGCAGCCCAACAAGGGCCACATCGTAAATTACATCCAGCGAACCTTAACGCCAGTTCGTATGGGGAATGACCGCACATCGTACAGCGATAGTGCGATCATATCTACTCGATGCGGCCCCGTACGTTTTTTGCATCTTCAAGTGCACAGACATATCTATCGTTTTGGAGAACAAACCTACTACTTAAATCTCTTTCAGTTTAGCGCTTCGCGAAGCAATAGTGCTATCATTACGACTGAGCCAGTTAACAAGATCAAAGCAAAGACTGGTCGAATGGCAAACTACTCGAGACGGGCCGAATATAGAGCAAGGCGCTCAACAGAGCATCCAATTGAGCGTGCCATCGACTAAGAGGGGTCCTAGCGCGCCGTGCGCTTCAGACTGTCGTTGTTAAGCCCTAGACAGGCAGAAGGCTTACTGAGCCTTTAATCTCGACAAGATTGAAGAACAATGGAGAAGGAGATAAATGGATCCTAGAGTGAGGGCTGATAACGACGGGACGCTGGATCTAACGGATTATCCTTAACCCCCCACAGTGAAGCAAAAGCCGCACGGCCTCTTTTATTAAGCGGCTCTTTTAGTACTCGTCATTTTTAGCTTTGGAGCCTGGCTATCGGGGCGCTTTTCGTGTTCTTTCAGTACGTGCTCCTAAAAAAAAATACGTTAAGAAAAGCCACGTAGCTTAGGTCAGGAGGGTTCGTGTTGTAACAATAATAGCTTAACGAAATTAACATATCACCTGTTGATCTGGGCATAACGCAGTAATCTTCAATAGTATCCAAACATTACACACTTCATGTTTGTAGAATGTTCTTATCTTACCCCCCGACACGTTTTGCCTCAAGCAGTTCGGCAGGCATTAGTTGTTCCAACTCCCAAACCACGGAAATTGGCTGGTTTCCCTCGTAACTAATCCTGTTTGCCCGCCCTAAGAACTGAAATGGTGCAGATAAGGGCCCATTTTTACGATTTAATCTAACAAAGAGATAAATTTCATAACCGTACTCGGAATGATTTATGAGATTTTGTCCTGTGGGAGAGTCCTGTTTTGTAGTCGACTGCGATTCCCAATGCATCCGCGTAAGATTTATCGGATAGTCTTTATACAAAGTCGTAGCAGAAAAATCCTTATTACTCTTGTTTAGGGTTATTAGCAAAGCATACGCTTTCTTCTCGGGGAAGTGAAGCACCCCGATTCCTTTCTGTGTGTTCTTATTAAAAGTATCTCTTCCAAAGGCTGCCTGTATTTCGTTGTTTGTATAATGCCCATGCAATTCAAGGGGAGATGGATAGGGTTTTTAGCCGGCGCACATCGTAACATCCATCTGGTAATCAGCTACCTCCCGAAGATCTTCCAAAATACTAGGGTTAGAAGAAAGGCGCTGGAATGCCCCTTGAAGCGTTCCAAACCCCTGTGTCTCCCCCTTCTCACCCCAAAGCATTGAATACAGCATATTTGCCGCGGCTGGGTCTTCGCCAATAAGCCCAATGCCTGATTGTGGCAGCATATTTACGGCGCTTAGGTAGCCAGGTGCCGTAATCTGGGAAGCCCGCGATACTGCAGACCTCAGAATATCCAAATCTTGGTCGCTAGGTGCCGGGACTATGCCAGCCGCAGCTTTCCATTGTGTCCAGGTTTTATCTTTAAGCAGTCGTTCGGGCTCAATTGCATGGAACTCAAGGTAATTTTTTAAAGAAAGCTCTTTACCCGTATCTTGTTGGAAGGTTTTTATTGTTTCAGGAATATAGGTGCGTAAATTTGAGTACGCCGCCTTTATATTTTTAAGGACCGCCTCCATCGCTTGCTTTTCTAGTTGGATAGAGCAGCCTGGTGGCACGTGAGGAAAGTTATGCTCTATCTCCTTCTCGATATTATACCGGTTAGTAGGCAGAAGGGCCGCAAATTTGCGGTCAACTCTGTACCGCTTGTGCATCTGGGCAACAAAATCCAAAACTTGCAGATAATCCTTCCCGTCTGAATGCCGTAGCCCTCTCCCAAGCTGTTGGAGAAACACAGTAAGGCTTTCTGTAGGTCTAAGGAAAAGGACAGTGTTTATCTCAGGGATATCTAACCCCTCGTTAAACAGATCAACCGTAAACACAAATTTGAGGGGGCCCGCTTTAAGGTCACGCACTGTTTGCTTACGAACATCATCCTCTGTCTCGCTGGTGACTGCTATCGACTTTATGCCCGCTTTACTGAATTGCTCGGCCATAAACTTTGCATGCCGAATAGAAACACAGAACCCTATGCCTTTAGTTCGCTCCAGGTTCCCTAACTGATAGCGATCAAGTGCATTTAGAATAACTTTTACGCGTGCTTCTGCCTGAGTTGTGTCATCGACATAAACTTGTTCTAGCGCGCTAGCACTATACTTGCCTGCATGCCAAAACCGATCATCTTCCACATTTACTGGATCTGCGACCCCAAAGTATTGAAATGGACAAAGGAGCTTTTCATCAAGAGCTTCGGGCAACCGAAGCTCTGCAGCTATACGATTCTGAAAATAGGGGAGGATGCTTTCCCCGTCCATGCGTTCTGGGGTTGCCGTTAGGCCGAGCAGCACCTTCGGGAAAAATCCGGAAAACACACCCTGATAGCTCGAGGCTGGAGCATGATGCACTTCATCCACAACAATGTATTCGTAAAAATCCCGGCCTAGCTGTTCCCAAATCTTTTTTGAATTCGCGGTCTGGATAGTGCAGAACACATGATCCATGACTGCAGGAGTTTCATGGCCGCCGCCCATTCGAACCCCAAAATTAGGGTCGTTTAAAACTGTGCGCATAGTGGTAAGACTTTGATTGAGAATCTCATCACGGTGGGCGATAAAAAGCAACCTAGGGCGGCGATTGCTATTGTCCGCACAGTATCTTTTGTAATCGAGAGCCGCAATTACTGTTTTCCCGGTGCCGGTTGCAGCAACGATTAGGTTTTGGAACGATTTACGATATTCTCGTTCTACTTGGAGTGCGTCAAGAATCCGCTTCTGAAACGGGTAGGGAGTAATGTTAAAAGGTACAAATAGCCCAACTTGTGATTTCTCACCTCTCGCTTCTTCAATAGCACGCCGGAACTTTTCCTTTGTTTCAATTCGATATGGTTCAAACGCGTCGCTATTCCAATAACCTTCAAATTCTGCCTCAAATGCTTTTAGGATATGCCCTGAATCTGACTGCGTCGCTTTAATGTTCCATTCTAACCCTTCACTCATGGCGGGGTTAGACATATTAGAAGACCCCACATAGGCAGTTGAAAATCCGGTTTCCCTGTGGAAGTAATAGGCTTTTGCATGTAGTCGCGTGTGCTTAGTGTCATAAGAGACTTTTATTTCAACATTCCGGAATTTATCACACAAGGTCTCTACGGCTTCCGGGTCAGAGGCTCCCATGTAGCATGTCGTTATAATTCGCACTGGCACATTTCTATCGCGCAATGCGTCAAATCCCCGTAACAACTGGGCTACACCTGAGCGCTTAATGAAAGAAACAAGGATATCTACCCTGTCGGAAGACATCATTTCATTAACCAGCTCATTGGCCATCTGGGGGCGGCCGGCTGCCCCGGTAAAAAGGCAACTTTTGGAAAGCGAAGTGCTTGGGCGAACAGGTGCTTTGGTTTCCCCCTCTCTTAAAACTGCTTCAAGAACTGCCTTTTCAGGGGAATGGTTAATAAATTCTTGAGCAGCCTCTAATTCTGGGTTAATCTCTTCTATTACTCCAAGAAGCTTATTAACAATTTCAAAACGCTTGCTGAGCTCATCAGTTGATTCGAGCGCGCGCCGGATTGCCTCTGCCAAATGATTGGAAAGTAGTACTGGGGCCTCTGAGTCCTCCAGATCAGCCAATGAAACTTTACCCTGGCATATCTCTCGCAAAAGACGTCTAATACGCTTACTAACAACACTCTCATAAAGCCCAGGTTTAATCGGAGTCATTAGTGTGTGTTACCATAAATGCTAAGGGATCACAAAAACATACGTTGGCGGCATGCTGGTCTACTTAAAGAAGGCGAGTTACCATCTCTTATAACTTGCGAGGGCCGGGTTGCGGTCATTCTCGAAAGAGGTTAATATTGCGAATATCAAGATCGGACTCAAAGTGCGCGGATACGTGCTGCTTCACTTCTCAGGATCGCCTCAAGAATTCTGGCTTTTTTGCATTAACTGCGCTACATGAGCAGTTTCCTTCAATAACAGATTATGTATTCAGCGCGTCTGGATAAGTCTTATTCCGTTCGAAAAACAAAAACGGCATCAAAAGAATAGCTTTTATTATTGTTAGCTTGAAAGGGTATCCTATGACATATTCCGCTGATATAAGTAGGGCCAATCCGTCCAGTTTTTTGTTCCTCATCGATCAATCTGGATCGATGGAAGATCCATTCGGCAGTGGTGATTCAAATAAGAGGAAGAAAGATGGAGTCGCCGATGCAATCAACCGTCTTCTGCAGAACCTCGTCATAAAATGCGCCAAGCAGGAAGGTGTGAGGGATTATTATCATATCGGGGTGGTCGGATATGGTGCCACGATGGGTCCGGCGTTCGGTGGCGCTCTGAGTGGAAAAGAATTGGTACCAATCAGCGAAGTAGCAGTAAACCCGACGAGAGTGGAAGAGAGAACGAAAAATATCGATGATGGAGCCGGAGGATTAGTCGATCAACAGGTAAAGTTCCCGATATGGTTCGAACCTGTAGCTAATGGCGGAACGCCAATGTGTCAGGCCTTGACGTATGCAGAAAAGGTCATGAAGGGCTGGATCGACAGCCATCCAGAGTCATTCCCCCCAATAATTATCAATATCACCGATGGCGAGGCGACAGATGGAGATGCGAGCATCCCAGCCCGGCAACTATCTCAATTGGCAACGACGGATGGCAACGTATTACTATTCAATATTCATTTATCTTCACGATCCGGGGCCTCAGTAGAATATCCAGCCACCGATGTGCATTTGCCGGACGAATTCTCGAAATTACTGTTTAACATGTCGAGCGTCCTGCCCGACCACATGCAAACGATTGCGCAGCAGGAGGGATTTTCTGTATCTCCAACCTCCCGCGGATTTGTATTTAATGCAGATATGGTGTCGGTCATAAAATTCTTGGATATTGGCACCAGACCAAGTAACCTCCGCTAGGTCAAAAGGTGCGCCACAATTATTCTTCTTTTTGGGTCCCAAAAAGAGGCAACACAGCCGATGAATACGAGGATGCATTCTCGATTGATATTGAAAGGCCTGAAAGTAAGATAATAAAAATAGCAATTGCGGATGGATCCAGCGAGGGGTTTTTCTCCAAGATTTGGGCTGATATCTTAGTAAAGAATTTTCAACGGAATACATTCCCAGATGTACAGGCATTTCTCGAGCATTGCCGCGAAGATTGGAGAATCTGGAAGTCGAATTATCTTCGAGAACGGAAACTCCGGGAGCGTCCAATCCAATGGTTTGAAGAAGATGGGATTCGAAAAGGAGCGTTCTCAACGCTTCTTGGACTGAGTATTTATCTAGACGACGCTTATTGGGAAGCAACCGTTGTCGGAGACTCTTGTCTATTTCAGATAAGAAACGGTTCATTGTTACATTCTTTTCCCTTATGTCTTTCAGAGTCTTTCGATAACAGGCCTGTATTGTTATCGAGTGAGAACCCGTTGAGCGAAGAGATCCAGAATGCCATTTTGTCTAGCAAAGGATCGATTGATGAAGGTGATTGTCTTCTTTTAATGACAGACGCCCTTTCGGCGTGGTTTTTAAAGGAGATCGAGAATGATACCGATCCGCTGAAACCAATCCTCGCGCTAGATGCCCAAGACGAATTTGCGTGTTTCGTCGAAATACTTCGAGATGAAAAGGGTCTGCACAACGACGATGTTACCCTCGTAAAAATACGAGGTCAATAACAGTTAGAGGATTATCATGGATTGGCCGATCGCCACTGACTTCCAAGAGGCCATTCAGAATCCATCATTCTGTTTTGAGGATCAGGAGCTAAAAACAGGCGTCCCGAAACTAGATGTTATTGGTTTGCCCGCCGTCATCTCCGGGAGATTTGCCTGTGTCTTCCAAGTAAAATGTAAAAGAAAACGATATGCCGTCAGATGTTTTACTAGCCATTTTGCGGATCAAGAAGAACGATACCAAATCATCAGTTCGTATTTACAGAAATATAGGTTGAAGTACTTCGTCGATTTTCAATTCATCCCGCGCGGTATCAGGATTAGAGGAAAGTGGTACCCTATATTGAAAATGGAATGGACAGAGGGCGTTTCCTTAACTCAGTATATTGAAGCGAACCTGACTAATCCGCGTGCAATACACGACATCGCCGATAAATTTTTCGATATGCTCACAGCACTCCGCCAGCATTCCATTGCACATGCAGATTTGCAGCATGGAAATATTCTGATAGCCAATTCAGAATTAAAGTTGGTTGACTATGATGGGATGTTTGTCCCCGGGCTGGAAAATAAACTAAGCCATGAAGTAGGGCAAGCGAATTATCAACATCCAGGTAGAACGAATAAAACGTTTAACAAAGATCTCGATAATTTTTCTGGATGGTTAATCTATACGTCCCTTTTAGCCATCAGTCTCGATCCTACCCTTTGGTCACGGTTGCAGGGCGGAGATGAGCGCCTTCTTCTCTCGGAAAATGATCTCAAAGACCCTTTCCAGTCACGTGCTTTCAGAGAGATCGAAGCCTTGTCGGATCCTGCTCTGCACGACTCGATTTGCAGGATAAAATCGTTCGTCTTCGTCGATATATCTCAGATCCCAGCACCGGTGAAGTGTTCTCCATCAAATTCAACTGGTTCATCAAGCTCAACCAGAAGTACCACTTGGCCCCCACCATATCAGCAGAACAAACAACCACAACAGGAGCCAGATAATGCTGAATGGATCGCCCAATCAATCAAACCGCTACACTTCGAGTCTCCCTGTACATCAGAACGAATCGTTCTTTTCGAGGTGACTTCTGCGTGGATATTGATGGTTGTGGTGGGCGGTTTGATGAGTATACTTGGTGTCTCATTCATGGCAGGGTTACTGGCCGGCGGACCCATTTTTATTTTTATGTATCTTAGAATAAAATATCGCAAACTACCCGAGATTACCCCTCTGCTCGAGTTTAAGAGAACGATCTCTCAACTTCGAACTGACTTATATCTTCAAGAAAAAGAATATAGACAGCTTTCAAATCGATTGAATTCACTGAGTCGCGAGGAGGAAAGAAAATTCAAGAAGATCGAGAAAAAAGGCAAATTGTTAGTCGAACAGGAGAAAAAGGAAGTCGACGCGGTCTCTAACAGGATGAATCAAGATCTGAAACGAGTCACCAGAGATCGTCAGAAAATTACCCAACAACGCGATTCAGAAATAATGAGGGAGTTTAAAATCAGGCAGAATCAGTATCTTACTACTGGACTATCGAACGCCAGACTTACTGAAGGGAGTATTTCCGGGATTGGACCCAATTTACTCGCAACTCTCCGAGTCAATGGTGTCTATTCTGCTGCAGATATCAATAATCGGATTTCTAATATCCCAGGGTTCGGGCCAAATCGGGTTGTATCGCTTTTTGCATTTAGAAAAATGGTGACGCGACGTCTTGAGAGTTCGATGCCGAAAACCCTTTCTAGGCACGAACTCGATACGATAAACCAAAAATATAGCCCCCAACTTACCTCGTTGAATCAACAAGAGCAGACAATCCGGGCTCGTGCTCAGCGGGACAATATAGCAATTAATGGGCGATACCGCCAAGAACACGATAAATTCAATCAAGAAACGAATAAAGTAAAAATGCAATATGAAAACAACCGTAATAGCCTCGAAGTATCGTTAAAAACCGATAAAGAGAAGGTTGATGGACTGATGAAAGAGCTCCAATATCGCGAAAAGTATCGGACAGTTTACCGAAACATCACGTTCCCGAAATATGTTGAAAGAGTAGTATTTTTGAAGAGATAGAGGACAGTAGCGGCGGCCAATCATGCTTATTAAGCGCTCAACGGCTACACCAAACAATTATATTAGCTGTCGAAAATTACCTAGCTTCTTACGCTGACGTTGCGCCACCTCGAAAAGAGCTTTTGGAGGTTTACCGCAGCAAAATATCGCTTCACCACGCAAAAACAGGTTGCAGCTCTCCCACGATTCGGCTGCCACATACATTCTCTGCACTTAGAGGGTTGCCAACGAAGATCTATCAGACCATTTACGAAGGAACGCTAGCCTTATCGTGGTTATGTCGCTCAAAGATAAAGCATCAAAAAACTCTGAATCCCTCGCCTTGACATGTCTTCCTGTCCTATATAACGATTATTCGTTCAAGGTCTATCACACCCGAATGTGCACGATGCCCCTCTTTTTGTACTCCTCAATGAAGCGCAACTTCTTGATCGTTTCCTCCCCCCATGCCTCGTTGAAGGCGATATTCTGAAAGTAAGAATGTTGATTGAGCACGGTGATGCGCTCGTCCCATCGCGACAGGTCGTTCGCGTCTTCAAGGCTCCATTTCATCGGCGCATGTTCCATCCCGATACTGCACAAGACCTCATTGTTTTGATTTACTCCGTTCGACTACGTCGCATTGAATACCATCTCAGCGCCTGGAAGGCGATCAGCAAGCTAGAGAAAAAGGTTTTTAGTTCGCGCTCATCGATGTACATCAAGACCGCATTGGCAACGACAAATACGCCATCGTACGTCCCATCGAGGTCATCACACCAGCTCATATCGAGCAGGGACTTCGCAATCGTATGCGTTCGGTCGGTATCCGGAATCAGCTGTTCCCGTAAGGCAATAACGTCTGGAAGGTCAAGGTTATACCACTCTATCAACCCGTTGTCTATACGAAAGAATCCTGTGTCGAGCCCGACGCCGAGACTAATGACTGAGGCTCGAGGATGATCGCTGATGTACGCTCTGATCGCATCATCGCATTGTCGTGCGCTTGCTATTGAAATCAAGCGGAATTCCGGGGGGAAACGCTCACGAATTTGCGAGAAATCGTAGTCAATGGAGCGGACGAGATCGATCGCCTTTGCATCGTAGAACAAGGACGGGTAGTGCGTACTCACATATGCCCGGCCCCATAGAGGAATAAATAAGGTCTCCTCCACTCCATTGAGATTGACTGCCACAATATATGAACGATGTGACCAACGCAGCATAAAATTACCGGATGGCAAAACTTGTTAAATCCGGCCTCATCTTTGAAAAGGACAATCGGTATGAGCTTTCGTCGAAGGGGCACTCAATCTACAACTTATTGACTAAACAAAAAGGCTGTTGTCAACCTATGTAATCGCTAAAACGCAATTGCGATTGCGAGCGATGAACAGTATCGGGTCAGTGTGTCAAAAGACGCTGTTATTCATATCATAGGTTATTGAAATGCGCGAATGGAGAGGTTTCTTACATGGTTGAAAAACCCAAAGCACGACTATCGTTCCTAAACGAATTCTTAACCCTCTGGATCTTTCTCGCGATGATTATCGGCGTGACGATTGGGTACTTTTTCCAAGGCGTCCCGGATGCGCTGAACCAACTATCCATAGGCACGACCTCCATCCCCATCGCTATCGGGCTTATCGTAATGATGTACCCGCCCCTCGCGAAAGTACGCTATGAGGAGCTGGGAGCCGTCTTTCGGAATACGAAGGTCTTAGGCCTGGGGCTCTTGTTCAACTGGATCATGGGACCGCTCGTGATGTTCGCGCTCGCCGTCATCTTTCTGCGTGACTATCCTGAGTACTTTGTAGGGCTCATTCTCATTGGCATCGCGCCTTGCATTGCAATGGTCATCGTTTGGATCCACCTCGCTCGCGGCGACGGTGAATACGCGGCGGCCTTGGTTGCCCTGAACTCAATTATGCAGGTTTTCTTTTACTCAGCGTATGCCTTCTTCCTCATCACGATCCTGCCGCAGTGGCTTGGGCTCACCCAAATAGCGACCGTGGTAAACGTGTCCATCGTCGAGATCGCAAAGACTGTGGCCATTTACCTCGGCATTCCGTTCGTTGCAGGGGTGGTTACTCGCTACGTAGGGTTGAGACTCAAAGGGCGGGAATGGTACGAAACGCGTTTCGTCCCAAAGATCGGGCCTGTTTCGCTCATAGCGCTGCTATACACTATTATCATCATGTTCTCTTTGAAGGGGAACCTCATTATATCGCTGCCACTTGACGTTGTGCGCATCGCCATCCCCTTGCTCGGCTACTTCATGGTGATGTTCTTCATCCCATTCTTTATCTGCTGGCGGGTAGGCCTCGATTATGCCAAGACGGCCACGCTCGCGTTCACCGCGGGAAGCAACAACTTCGAGCTTGCCATAGCGGTGGCGGTCGGTGTCTTTGGCTTAAATTCCGGTCAAGCGTTTACGGCAGTGATCGGGCCACTGATTGAAGTCCCGGTTCTCATAAGCTTGGTGAACGTGGCCCTGTGGTTCTCTTCGAAGTATTTTACCTCTACCGGAGAGTCAACCGCGAAACGTTTTAAGCATAATTAGCGATTAGCAGGCGGCTCACCGACTTGAACGCGGAGTAAACACCCAGTACGTGCTCACAAGGCATTTACGATTAAGCTGAAGCTGTCTGTAACACGTGTGTGAATTATGGATAAGCAAACAATCCTGTTCCTGTGCACGCACAACGCTGCACGCTCGCAGATGGCTGAAGGGTTCGTCAACGCACAGTTCAGCGACCGATATATAGCGCGTAGCGCAGGAAGTGAACCGACTGAGGTGCATCCGTGCGCCATCGAGGTGATGGCCGCGTTTAGCATCGACATTTCGAGACAGCGCGCGAAATCATTGAGCGAGTTAGATGATACGCCATTTGACTATGTTGTTACGATGTGTGCTGACGCCGCGAAGAACTGCCCTATCTTTCCAAGTGGGGCGACTTACTTCCACCATCCCTTTGACGATCCGGCCGTAGGTGCCGAATCAGGTCCCGAGCAATGTGCACCTTTCAGATACGTGCGTGACCGAATCGGAGAGTGGATCGAAGCTACATTTTCTCATAATCCGTGAGCCTCTAGCAATATTAATCGAATATGATTTAACGCAAAGAACACAGAGCTAAGTAGTGATTGCTGAAGCTCCCAGTGACGAGGCAATGGGAAAAGCGCTGCTCATGCTCGGTGGCTTCGGAACGGTCAGCGTTGAGACTTTAAAGGCGTTTCCGGAAAAAGAAGGGTTAGAAATAATCAAGGAGCTTCCCTAACTTTCGAACATCATACGCATCTCCTTAGATCCACGCGAGCTTCTCAATAAGCACATCAATTAGGTGACTGATCTGTCGTCTGTTGCGAAGAAGATATTCACTACGAAGATACACTCCAATCTTCCAACCCGCCACATACATATCTGCAGTCTATCTGAATTGAACACGATATCTTAGTAGATATCTCTATTTTTGCGCAGATCGCTAACGCATCTCAGGAGCGCTGGGCTTCTTCCACCCGATCGAGCAACTCATTTACTAAACAGTCAAATATAGTTTCTTGTTCGACTTCCAAGCCGTGCCCGGCCCTATCCAGCACTGCGAAAGTCCCTCGGGAATAATTTGCAGTCAGTTTCAGCGAGTCACGATACCCTACAAACGCGTCTTGGCGGCCAACAAGGATGAGTGCAGGACGGTCGAATGGATGCGGTAGCTGATCGACGTCACAGGAAAAGCTATAACCGGGGGAGGTTTCAAATCGCTTGATAAACGCCGCATCTTTCGCGTTCATTCCTATGGTGTCCTGAGCAAAACGCTCCCATCGCCGCTTGTCTTGCACCGCAAGCGCGCGCTCAAGCCAATCCTTTTGCTCACTCGATGCGATACTCGTCAAATAAGGTTTATCCTTGGCGAACACCTGCCGAGGAGGGAGGTCGCGCCGGTTTCGATCGGCTATAATAACAGGGCAGATGAGAAGAACTCCGTTGAGACGCTCGGGTCGGGAACGGACGAGGCCTCGGGCAAGATAACCTCCGTAAGATTCACCTGCGACTAGGAACTGGCCCTCAGGAAGAATGTTTTCACAGAACTTTGCGATTGCGTCTAGCATCTGATCTGCACTATGCAACCAACTATGAGCACGGGTGCGACCCATGCCCGGTAAGTCGATGTAAATGCGCTTCCATCCCGGGCGACGTGAAAAGATCGGTTCGAGGCAGCCGGTCATAACGTGGTGATCGAGGTAAAACCCGTGGATCGCAAGCAGAGGAGTGCCTTCGCCGCGAGTCTCATAATAAATGTTAAGATCGCCTATTTCGCAGATCACAGCTAATAGTGGGGGTTCGAAGTAAAAAAATATATTGTGCCGTGTGTTCTTAGCGATTAGACTACCCAAACGCGATTATCACAGTATTCACAGTTGAAGCGGCGTTGACTCTCACTGCTAGTGTGGGTTACTGAAGCTAGCGGCATGCATCAAGGGGGAAGGCGTTGACTGGGCTTGCTTCAAGCACCCGCTGCCTGAGCACGTCTACGTCACCTACGTGCGGTGTTGGGCGGATGTGACTTTCAACTAAGGAAAGAGGATCAGTCAGCCGTCTGAGGGAGCGTGACGGCAAACGTTTCCCATTCCCTTTCTTCCTTGTTCCCCCTTTGTCCACCACCGCCAAAACCGATCGTTTACGGTAGAACCCATGGCCAGCGCGACTAAAGGCTGCTACACTGTATCCGTGCCCGTAGTGGTACAGGAGCCGGCGCCTACTTACGACGCCGACACTGTCTCATTTGTCGTCGTTGTGGCTGGACCCACCGTCTGCACTGCCGGGGGCACCCACGAGCCGTTCAGCGCTGATTCCTGCGGCCAGTACTGACGCAATACAAACTGAAATGCGCCTGACGGAGCCGGAAGCCAGTTGGACTCTTTTTTAGCGCCGGGAGACACGTTTTGAATGTAGATGTCGAGCGACCCGTCCGGGTTGTACGTTACGTTACCAGTGTTCGGTGAAATCTTATATCGGTTAACTGGATTTGGTACGGGGCGGCCTTGGCTGTCGTAAAGGGTGATAGACCACAATGCGTTGACAGGCGGGGTACTGTTGTTCGCAAAGTGTAACACGTAGTTATTCGCGCCGGAGTACGGAACGCCCGTCGCATTGGTCTTTGACTGCGAGTACAGCGCGTCCTGCGGGAGGTTGTAGAGAGGAGATGCATTTGCCATGCCGGCACGGAGCGTGTAGTTTGTCCCGTAGGCGCCGGCGTTATACGGCATCAGCCAGCCGTTTACAACGGGAACACCCGGCCAGTTGGCAGCCGCGGCATTGACCTGCGCGATACCGTCTTGAAATCCCTGCGTGATCGCGTTCTGCATCGTCGCATTCAGGCCGTTCCAGTTAAACGGGGTGCCCGGGACGATGCCGATTCGTGCAAGCTGATCAATGATGTGCTTATCCGCACTGCTTGGTGGGTTGCCCCCCATAACGGTTGCCATGCGGCCATAGAACACATTAGGGGTCATGGTCGCGACATGAGCATAGCTAGCTGGAGCCAAGGGGTCCGCAGTTACGTTGGAAGTCACCGGCACGGTAGCCGGCGGCGTGTAGTTCGTGCCCCACGCGCTGAGTGGCGTCATGGTGACGTTGTCTAGAAAGGCGGCCCCCGCGGGGTCGGCAGTACCGTTCTGCGGTGTCCGCATTGCAACCCAAACGGTGTTTGTCGGTGCCTGGACCCTTGTCACGTTTGAGGGGAGCGTGCCGTTCCCTCCGGGACCGATGAGGGCAAAATTGCCCGATCCGTTTCCGGTCGTGCGCGGCCCCAGCGATGAGAAGGCATTCATCCACGCATCTTCCAGCTGGACCACATAATACCGACCGTTCGCCGCAGGAACGCTCAGCACCATTGGTTCTGTCGTCAGGTTAAGCCAACCTCCAAGATTGCTAAAATCGGCGTTTGGAAACGTATATGGATTGCTTGTCGGCGCTGTTGTTTGTAACGCCTGGTAAAATTTAGCGAGCTGGTTGACGGGTGCTATACCACGTGCCGGGTCCGGCGCCGGCACTGCCGTTTGGTGCTCCTTCCAGACATCCATAAAGACGAGTGGGTAGCCGAAGACGTACGCCGCCGCCGCGATCTGTCGCGCCTCCGCAGGTGTCGGCGAACCGGTCGTGGTGGGAATCGTGATCCCATCGATCGTCTGGTTGGTCGATGCGCTCTGGGTGGTCGGACTCGTGCACCCTGCGCCGGAGAGTACCAATATGATAACGACAAGGATGCTCAGCATCCAGAATGGTTTCATACGAGATTAGTGTCACGTACGCACCTAAATAGCTTGCGAGATGCAGCGCCGTTTCGCCGTAGGTGCGATAAAATCGAAACGAATGTATGACAAAACGGTTGCTGGATTCACGCAAGAAGGGTTTACCCCTCTACCTGATTGGACTAATACTTGGAAAGTTGCGCATCACCGACCGAAAACTTGCGGAAATACGGATGCATCATAAACCGCCTCCGTTTGATACAGTCGGAGGATTTAGTGGTTTTTGAAGCATATTCTTTGGGCGAAACGACCACGAGAAAGGCTAGCGTTCATTCGTGAATGGTCTAAATATGATTTACTTTAATTTTTCGCGCGCGCTCAACATAAGAACGATCGATATATAAAGCTTGAAAGTTGATAGTTTGACCGCAGAGGTAATACTATTTTGAAGTATTTAGTACTCTATACGGATACTGAAGGTGAGTCTCATTTTAAAGATGTTGAGGTTGAATTTGAACTTGTTAATTTTGCACCTCCTGCACCACCAGTAGGCCTTTCAAGCTTCATACCCGCCAGTCAGCTTGTTTTTTTCAAAACACCTTCTGGCTGGTATGGTGACTGGCATCCAGCACCTAAACGGCAATTCTTTTGCTGCATATCCGGCGAATTTGAACTCACGGCAAGCGATGGCCAAATACGCAGTATCCGTTCAGGCGAAGTTCTCCTCCTTGAAGATACCGCAGGCAAAGGCCACAAAAGCAGAGTTATTAGTAAAGAAGATTTTATAGCAACTGTCATTCAACTGGCATAAATGATAGAGAAGTGCTTTATTGATTAGCGCGCCCACATATTCTTATGCTACGTTTCTAAACAGTCCAATTTGGCTTAAGTAGGCATTTTTCCGTTTTTTAAAAAAACGGTCTTTTTCGAAGTGTTGAAAAAGTATTAGCGAGAAAGTATGTTGTTCGATCAGGGCTTTAAGGCGGTTAAGCCGCTTCATTACTTTAGCGTGGAAACCGGGTTGATTTTTTTATGATCCGGTATAACATCTTGGGACTCTGACCAATGTATCGACTAGGCATTGGTGGTGCTTTTTCATTTGTAGTACTATCTGTGTCGCGCGCGGCCAATCATAACGATAAAAAACCTTCCAACAGCCTCATTCACCACTATGCTAAAGGCTGAACATTACCCAGATCTTTTTTCTGATTTTGCGATGCCAAAACACGAGCTATTAGAGATTTACCGCAATAAAATCTCGTTCCACAGCGTAAAGCAGGTTACGACTACCTGACTATTCGGCTACCACACACGTTTTTGAAACTTGCTGGCCTTTCCGCACTAATCTATCAGACCATTCAAGACGGATCATTGGCCTTTCTTACGGTGATATCGTCTACAGAAGATGCTTCAAAACACCCAATACTTCCGTCTTCACACGGCAATGTCAAGAATAAGCACTGACAAGTACTTCATAGGTGAAAGCTGTTAACAGGAGGTATTGAAACAAGCGAACATGGTAGGAAAAGCCCTCCTTGCAGAGCTCTTTCAAGCGGCTGAAATGCGCCGCTGGAACGACAAACTGTGCCCAATCCCCCTCACTGAACTGGACAAACAGGGACATAAGATGACCATCGCCTACGTGCTCGGCAAGTTTGCCGAACATGAGGGCGGCTTCAGCTGGACCGATATCATCGAAGGTGGGCTTTTCGAGTACTTCGAGCGCCTCACCCTTACGGACATCAAGCCACAGGTCTTCGAGCGGATCAAAGCCAACGAAGAGACATTCACCGAGCTAAAAAAGGAGGTATTTGCCCGCTTTACGCCCCTCATCGCCGACCTAAATGGCTTGGAAGAACGATTCGAGTCCTACCTTTTCAATCCGCAGGACTCCGTCAACCGAAAGATCCTCGACGCGGCCCACTTCTACGCAACCAAGTGGGAGTTTGACATCATCAAACACGAAAACTGGAACGATTACGAGATCGACGAGATACAGCGCGGCCTGCAACGGCGGCAGGAGGCTCTCTCTGACGTGGAAGGACTGAAGAAGCTGTCCCTGTTTCCGACCTACCGCAGCTTCGTGGACTTGTGCGGGCGGCTTCGGTTCCAGGTGCGATGGGGTCAGCTGTACCGGGTTCCGCGGACCTCGGTGCTTGGCCACATGCTCATCGTTGCCATGCTGTCGTACCTGTTTTCGCTAGAGATTGACGCCTGCCCCAAACGGCGCGCTAACAACTATTTTGCCGGCCTTTTTCACGATTTGCCTGAGGTGCTCACTAAGGACATCATCAGCCCTGTCAAGAGGGCCGCAACAGGCGTCGACCGCTTTGTTAAGGAGTTTGAACGAGACGAGATGCAACGGCGGATTTACCGACCCAAGCTTATCCCGGAGGCGTGGCAACCCGAGATGCAGATGTTCACCGAGGACGAATTCGCCTCTAAGGTGACGGTCGAGGGGAAACTGCAAAACACGACCTCCGAGACGATAACTGCATCGTACAACCAAGACTTATACAATCCGCTTGACGGTGAGCTTGTCAAAGCAGCCGATGACCTCGCTGCGTTTATGGAAGCGTATTTGGCGTTGCAGAACGGTATCTCGAATACACAATTGCAGGCTGCCGTTCGAGAAAATCAACTGTTCTATCGCAATAAGACGATTGCTGGCATAGACTTCGGCAAAGTGTACAAAGATTTTCATTAGATCGAAAGGTCGAGGGCACAAATGCTCGGCATTTAGCGATTCTTAAAGCAACAAGCATAGCTTTTTATCACGCGCGAAGAAATTGACAACGACATGGCCAACTTCTGCACGAACTGCGGTAAGAAGTTCTCCTTTATGGAACGGCACGACAATAACACGCTTTGCAGCGAATGCAGAAAGACCCGCATAAATGCGCGTCAAGCGCAGCTTGACAACCTCGAGCAGGCAATCGCTGCGTCTCGGACGACAACACCTGAACAACTCACGCAGCTTAAAACCTATGACCACAAAACGGTCCTCGAGCTTTACTTTCGCCTCTATAACACGTTCGTCGCAGATAAGGAGCTCGACGAGCGCGACATAACTACACTCAGTGACGTTCAGCAGGCCGGCTTACTGACCAACCAAGAAGTGCGCTATGAAGAGCTCGTCCGTCCCTACTCCTACGTGAGCGCGATACGCACCGAAGGGAAACTCCCGGCAATCCATCTCACCGTGGAAGGCGCCGGACCGGTGATCTTACACAAGGGTGAAGTTGTGCACTACGCCCACGAAGCGACCCTCAACGAGATAAAACGGGTCAGTCTCGGCTACAGCGGAGGGTCGCACGGCGTCAGCATCCCGCTGCCATTCAAGATAGGCGGCTCACCGATCCGTTACCGCGTCGGTCAGTCGCGCGGACACGTCGTAAGCGAGGACCGGCTGACCCAGACCTCGGCAGGCGTGCTCGTCGTCACTAACCAGCGCATCGTGCTGCAGCCTGCTCCG
>Ga0209777_10003190_pt1 | contig 20625 bp, 14 predicted proteins | sample FrelakmetHBP12HB_FD_187147 | JGI IMG/M metagenome (GOLD analysis project Ga0209777, IMG submission 187147) | Freshwater lake sediment microbial communities from the University of Notre Dame, USA, for methane emissions studies -HBP12 HB (SPAdes)... | ecosystem: Environmental > Aquatic >...
CGGGCGAAGGGCTCGGCGTGGCGCTCGGAGTCGCGCTCGGCCGTGTGGCCTGGCCGCACGCTTCGAGGACCGAGCCCAGGGCAGATGCGGAGACCGCGAGGACGGCCGCACGGGCGATGAACTGCCGCCGTGTCATGGGCTCGACGAGCCCGCGGGCTATCGGGGCGCGGCCGACCGATACCGGGGCGGAACGGCTACTCCGCATGTCGGGCTCCCTGGGACGCGACTGGCGGGTCGGGTTCGCCGGTGGCTCGACGCGGTCCGGGCGGCCACTGTTTGGACCGCGTGTCTTCGCTCCCGCGGGGGATGAGACGATGCGGCGGCGGCGGCTGGGGCGCTCGTCGCCAGACCAGGCCGTATCTTGTCCGGGCCGGGGTGTGGCTTAGCGGCAAGGCACGTGCTTTGGGAGCCGCTGGGCGATAAGCGGTGGAGTTGGTGCGCTCCCGAGCGTGAAGATGGGGCCCGAGGCAAGCCCGGCTGGTGCCGTGCCATACGAGCGGCGGAGGTCCGATCTCGGATGTCGAGTATGCTGCGCCATCAACTCTCGCCGCTCTCGCCGCCGGGGTAGTAGCCGCGTGTCGCACGACAGCAAGATCCGAACGAACCCGCACAACTCCTCGATGAGAGGTGGCGGTAGCGGGCCGATCGGACGGGCTCTCCTGACCGGGGTTGCCGCCATGCTGGTCACCGGCCTGCTCGCAGCCTGCTCTTCGCCGGGCGTGACGTCTACAGCCACCATCGCCACCCAAGCTGCGGGATCGGCGACGCCTATGACCGCCCCCGCAGCCACGGTCACCGCCAGCTTCAGCCCCAGCCCAAGTCCCAGCTCCAGCCCAAGTCCCAGCGCCACGCCCATCCCGACGCCCAAGTCGGGGCCGATCAAGTTCACCGCCACTGGATCGCTGGCTCACGCCCGCATCAACCCCACCGCTACCCTGACACCCGATGGCAGCGTGTTGGTCGCTGGCGGAGTGGATGGCAGTGGCAGGCTCAGCTCCGCCGAGTTGTATAACCCCGCAACCGGCAAGTTCACCGCGACCGGGCCCATGCTCCACAAGCGCAGCGACGGCGCGGCAATCCAGCTGCCCAAGAGCGGCGTTCTCATCATTGGCGGCCAGGACGACACGACCGTCCTGTCATCGACCGAGATGTGGGACCCGGGTACCGGCAAGTTCACGGCAGCCGGATCGATGACGACGGCTCGCGAGAACTTCACCGCGACGGACCTTGGGGATGGCCGAATCCTCATCACCGGAGGCCTAGGAAGAAACACCAATACCCTCGCGTCGGCCGAGATCTACGACCCGCGAACGGGCATGTTCACGGCTACCGGATCGCTGGCCAACGCCCGCGCAGCCCACACCGCGACCTTGCTGCAAGACAAGCGAGTCCTCGTGAACGGTGGATTCGACAGTAAAGGGCAATCGGTCGCTTCGGCCGAGCTCTACGACCCGGCAACCGGCAAGTTCACGCCGACAGGGTCCATGATCAGCTCTCGCGACAGTCAGACCGCGACCCTGCTGCCAAGCGGCAAGGTCCTGGTCGCGGGCGGCTATGACGCCGCCGGCAAGGCTCTCGCCTCGGCCGAGCTGTACGACCCGACGGCCGGCACATTCAGCGCAACCGGATCGATGACCCAGAGCCGCTACAGCCACACCGCAACCTCCTTGGAGGACGGCCAGGTCCTGATCGCCGGCGGGCACATCAACGGCTGCGGTTCCGGGGCCTTGTGCGACGTCGGCCTGACGGCTAAGGCAGAGCTGTACGACCCCGCAACCGGCAAGTTCAGCCCAACCGGATCAATGGCCCACGCACGCGCCGACAACGCGGCAACCCGGCTACAGGATGGCAGCGTGCTCGTGGTCGGAGGTTCGGCAGACTCGTTCCCGCACCCGCTCGATTCCGCCGAGCTCGGTCAAGCCTGAGGACGGCAAGCGGCCTGCCGCGATCCAGCCGCAGACTGTCGCCGTGCGCACGTTGGCGTCCTGGTCGATCGGGGCCGTATTGTCCACCGCGCTCGGGGTGTGGCCTAGCCCCAAGGCACGTGCTTTGGGAGCCGCAAGACGGTCTGCGGCGTAGGGTCGGGGGGCCTGAGCACGAGAGGCCGAGCAGCGAAGGCACCGATTCTTGTGCGGTTCGCAAGCACGAGACGGCCGACCCGGCAGTCCACGCGTGAGCATTGCCTGCGAGAGTCCGGACGGCGGGCCGATAATCCGATGGATGGCTGCTTCCCCCCGTTCATGGCCGACGGCAACTGGGATCCTCGGCGGCTTCGCCTACCTGCTGGTCGGCTGGTGCGGGCTGGTCGTTCCAGCGCTGATCCGGTCTATCGAGGCGACCCACCATCAGTCGGACGCCGAGTTCGGTGTCTACTACCTCGTCTTCGGCCTGACGTACGCGGCTGGATCATTCGGTGGCGGCCTGGTCACGGAGAGGGTCGGGCGCCGACCAGTGCTCGTCTTCGCCGCGGGGCTGCTCGCCGCGGGCCTGGTCGCGCTCGCGGTCGTCTCGTCCTGGGGAGTCTTCCTCCTCGCCGCTGTCCCAGCCGGGCTCGGGGTCGGGGTGCTCGACGGCGGAGCGAACGGGCTCTTCCTCGACGTCTTCAGGTCCAGTCGGGCCCGAGCTCTCAACCTCCTCCATCTCTGCTTCAGCCTGGGAGCGCTCTCCGCACCTCTCGTCATCGGCCTGTTGGTCGAAGCCGGCTTCCCCTGGCAGGGCGTCCTGGCCGCCACGGGCCTTGTCGTGCTCGGGTTGGGGGCACTCCTGCTCGTAGTCGAGATGCCCGATGGGCGACGCGGCAGTGATGACTCCGTTCGCGCGCCCGGGCCAAGAGGGCCCGGATCGGGGCGCTCGCGCATTCCCTGGTCACTTGGCCTCGTCTGCGTGGCGATAGCCTGCTACATCGCCTCCGAGGTGGGCGTCACCGACTGGTTGGTCCGCTTCCTCGAGCCCGCACCGCTAAGCCTCGCCACCACGGCTCTTGCCCTGTACTGGGCGGGGATGGCCGTCGGCCGCCTCGGTTCGGCTCGCGTGGCCGATCGGTTCGACCACGTCCAGTTCGCGACCACCGCGGCCGTGGCCATGTCGGTCGCACTTGCGGGCGCAATCCTCGTCCCGTCGGTCCAAGTGTCGATCGGCCTGTTCGCGCTGGCCGGGCTCGCCGCGGGGCCTGTTGCCCCAATGCTCATGGTCGTCGGCGGCGACCGCTACCCGGATCGGCCCGCGGCGGTCGGCGGGTACCTCACCACGGCGGCCGTGGTCGGGACAATTGGGTTCCCGACCCTCATGGGTCTCCTGTCCGTGACCGTCGGCCTGACGGCGGCGATGCTCGGCACTGTCGCCCTTGGCTTGGCCTCGGCGGGCGCGCTCATGCTGGTGGGGCGGGCTCGCGGAGACCTGCCCGTCATCGCTGGTGGGTGAGCCCGACGAGATGACGGGACATCGAGTCCTTCGGCTCCACGACCGTGTCGCGTTACGGCTCGACGGCGCCGACGGCCGCGATGGCTTGTTGCGCTCAAGCTCGCGACGTGCGCCTCTTCCCTCGAGCAGACCGCCTCGCGGACGACCCCCGAGGCGGCGTGAGGCCGTAGGAGCGCTGTAAGCTAGTCTTAAGCGCGTCGCTCGCGAAGCACATGCTGTTCGCGAGCACGAACTCGTCGGGGTGTGGCCTAGCGGCAAGGCACGTGCTTTGGGAGCACGAGATCGTGGGTTCGAATCCCACCGCCCCGACCAATCCCTGCTCCGGGAGCGGGTCTGATGGCTACTGTCGGCGATTCCTAGCCGACCGTGGGCACGCCGATCCAGAAGACCGAGCCATCCTTGGTATAGAGCAGTCCGGTGGGTCCGAGGGCGAGTTGTCCGTTGACGCCCTGGGGTATGTCTCCGGATTCAGTGAGATGGACCGCGTCCAGGTTCGGCCCGATGGCGCAGGCGTTCAGCCAGACGTCTTGCGATGGATCGACCGCATCGCTACACCCGGTGATCAGGCCTCTGGCGCCGTCGGTCAGGGCCGTGGCAAAGGGCGATACACCCTTGAGCGGCTTCCATGACTTGCCGTCGGCGGATACCCATTGGGCCGAGGTGACGCCGCGCACATTCGGTTGGAACGCGCTCTGAACGGCGACCAGCGTGTGGTCGTCTACGCGAATGACCGACATCGTGACGTAGGCGGCATCGGTGGTGCCGGTCAGGCTGTCGCGGACCCAATTCTTGCCGTCGGTCGATGACCACAGCCCGGCTCGATGCACGGGCGGGTTGGCCGGGCCGTCGGCGGTAACGCAGCCTGCAGGGCCGCCCGGATACACATCGCCGGGCTTCTGGAGAACGACACCCGGCAGGACGTAGCCGCCGGCGAAAGAGACCGGGTTGCCGGCGCTCGAGGTGGCCTTGCGAAGATCGGCCGGCAACTGGCCGTTGGTCCACTTCCGGCCGTCGGCAGACAGCCACAGCACATGGCTGGACCCCGATCGCCCGAGCGCTACGAAGCCGCTCGAACCGCCGGAGATTGGCCCGACACCACCCACGCCGAATGTCCCGGGGATGTCCACGGGCACCCAGCCGATCGCATCCGACGATGTCCACATCGCGCTCTGACTCGTGTACCAGGGCCCGCCGCACCCTCCGCCACAGGAGAAGAAGCCGCGCATGAGGAGGGTCGCTACGCCCTCGTCGAACTCGCTCACAGCCAGGGAGCAAGCGTCATGATCGCCGGGGCCGGAGTGCTGTGCGTCGTACGCCTTGAACTCGGCCGACCAGACGCCTGTATCCAGTTTCTCACCGGCGTTCCAGGTGAGGCCGTCGGCCGAGACCCATGGCGTGATGGTCCGGAGGTGCGGGTCCCAGACGAACTCCACGTACCCCTTGCTCCAGCCTTCCAGGCTGACCCCGGGGCTGGAGGGATCGACCGCGGCCGGCAATCGCGGCCCGCGGCCCGCGGCCACGGCGATCCAGTCGAGGCCGGTCCAGGGTCCCGCCGGAACGGCACCGAGGTTCGGCAGCGGGCTGGGAGTCGGCGAAAGCCCCGGTGAGACGCTTGCCGGAGAGTCACTGGGCGTCGGTGAGTCGACGGCCGGGCTCGGCGTCCCCGCCTCGCCCGAAGCCATCGTTGTGGCGGCGGGTTCCGGCGAGGGGCTCAGCGACGCCACGCTGCACGCCGACACCGACAGCGCGACCAGGGCAACGGCCGCGGCCATGAGGAAGCGGCCTCGACGGCCGTTGCTGTTGGAAGAGCGTCCACGCGCCATCTTGACCCCTGTCCTTCCAGCCACGACAGAACGCGCTTGGGACGCCACTCGGAGCGGCCACGTGACGACTCGACACGGGAGTCAGACCGGATCGCGCCGCAGTCGCCGACCGGTAGACGATGAAACCCGAAGTCGTCCCGCCACGCGGTAGGCGGGGGGCGGCGGGCCCGACGGTCCGCGCGCCGCTGTAGGGTCGAGGCGGCGCACCCCGAAGACCCGGACGATCCCGGAGGGCAAGGAGGCGAAATGGCGGCAGTCGAAACCAGGGGCCTCGGCACGAAAGAGAACCCCTGGCAGCTGAAGACACCGAGCGGCACCTCGGAGTACCAGATGTATCGCGACGAGGCGTGCGATCCGCCGGCCCTGGTCTGCACGGTCGGCACGACGGTCCTGCGCTACCAGCTGCGCTGTCTCGACGACTTGCACGCGATGCTGAAGAAGCACGGCGACTGGATGCTCCTCGGCAGCGCAGACGAGCAGAAGACCGCGGCCGAAGGCACGGTCGAAGCCTGGGGGCGTTCGGCCGGCAACCCGGTCGGCGGCTGGTACGGCCTGAAGAAGGGCCTCCGCGGCCGGTTCGGCATGTACGTGCCACCCCTGATGGAGGCCCTGGGCCTGGCCGAGGTGGAGCACAACCCGAAGAACAACCGGATGCGGGCGATCTAGTTTGGGGCGGGCCACCTGGTCAGACTTGCGTGGCACGGAAGTTAGCTCTGATAGAGGCCCGAACACTGCTGGATTCTGAGTCCAGACCGAGCCCCTTGAGCGTGACGGTCGGTCCACCGGGGCGCTTCTGCCGCCGCCCTGGTCGTGCAACCAGGCCAACTTTCACCAAGCGCAAGTCTGACTAGTTGTGCGCAGCCCCAGGCCTCGGCGTACCTCGAAGACCGAACGACGGCCAATCAGTCGCGGCGCACCCACAGGTCGGAGATGGGTTCTCCGCGGGCCGCGATCTCTGCCACCTGCTGGACGCGGGCGGCGCGCGTCGCCGGACGCTTGGCCTGGTAGACCCAGGCGAGGGCCATCCGCCGGACCGAGGCGGAGTGGCCGTCGAAGTGCTCCCGCGCGCCAGGGCTGACGGCCAGGGCCGCGGCCAGGTCGTCGAGCACGAGCAGCCCATCTATGGCATCCAACGATTCCCACGACCCGTTGGAGCGGGCGATCGCCACGGCCTCGTGGCCGGCGTCGGTCATCAGGCCGGCGGCCTCCAACCGCGCCACACGCTCCTTGTTCGTCCGCGCCCACGTGCTCCGCGGCCGTCGGGGCGCGAACCACTGCATCGATCTGTCGTCGTCAACTCGGCCCAGAACTCCGTCGATCCAGCCGAAGCAGAGCGCCTCTTCGACGGCCTCCTCGTAGGCGATCGTCGGCCTGCCGGTCCGCCGCTTCCAGGTGACGAGCCACACGCCCGTGGCGGTTTGATGGTTCGTGGCGAGCCAGGCTCGCCACTCCGCCCGGGTGGAGAGCTCGATCCGCGGCTTGTCGTTCATGCCGCGCAGTATCGGGCCGGCGCCCAAGATTCGCCGCGCGAAACCGGCCGGCACCACTACGCTGATCGAATGGAAAGCGGCTCCCGCCTCGTCGTGACGAAGCTCGCCGGAACGGCGGCCTCGATCGAGCTCGTGCGGGGCGACATCACCACGATCCGGGTCGACGCGATCGTCAACGCCGCCAACGAGGCGCTGATCGGGGGCGGCGGCGTGGACGGAGCGATCCATCGCGCGGCCGGGCCGGAACTGATGGCCGAGTTGCGGGAGCGATACCGAGGCTGCCCAACGGGGAGCGCGGTCATCACCGGCTCGGGACGGCTCGAGAACCACGGCGTCCAGTGGATCGTCCATGCCGTTGGGCCGGTCTGGCGTGGAGGCCGCCTCGGTGAGGCCGAATTGCTGCGGTCCGCGTACGAGAGATCACTCCACCTGGCCGACCAGGCCGGAGCGCGGTCGGTCGCGTTCCCGGCGATCAGCGCGGGCGTCTACGGGTATCCGGTCGATCGGGCGGCTTCGATCGCACTCGCCGCCGTCCGCGACGGCCTGGCCCGGGCGCATATCGCCCAGCGCGCCGTGTTCGTCCTCTTTGGCCCCGACACGCTCGGGGCGTTCGAACGAGCCCTCCGCGATCTGGCGGGGAAGGTCTAGCGTTCCCGACTCAGCGGGCGCGGCCTGCGACGCTGCCGACCGGCCCGCCCGAACCCATCGCCCCGACCCGAACGGGTATCCTCGGCCCATGAGCGAGCTCGTCTTTCCGGACGGTTTCATGTGGGGCACCGCCACCTCCGCGCACCAGGTGGAGGGCGGCAACTCGAACAGCGACTGGTGGGCGTGGGAGCTGCGGCCGGGGACCCCGTGCCGGGAGCCCAGCGGAGCCGCGATAGACCACTACAACCGCTACCCGCAGGATGTCGCGCTGCTCGCCGGGCTCGGCTTCAACACCTACCGCTTCTCGATCGAGTGGGCCAGGATCGAGCCGGCGGAGGGAGCCTTCGACCAGGCCCAGCTCGATCACTATCGCGCCATGGTGGCCGCGGTTCGGGCGAGCAAGCTCATTCCCGTGGTAACCCTGAATCACTTCGCGCTGCCCGTCTGGGTGGCCGCGAAGGGCGGCTGGCTGGCGGACGCGACGCCGGCCCTGTTCGAGCGCTACGCCAGGCGGGTCGTCGAGGCCTTGGGCGAGTCGGTTGAGTGGTACTGCACCATCAACGAGCCCGGCGTGGTGGCCTTCGGCGGGTACATGGGAGGCCTCCAGTTCCCGCCCGGTAAGCACGGCGTGGCCAACTGGAACCGATCGGCCGCGCAGCTCATCGACGCTCACCGGCGGACCCGCGCCGCGATCAAGGAGTTGCGGCCCGGCGCTCGGGTCGGCATGACCCATTCGATGCAAGAATGGCTCTCGAACGCCGGCGGCCGGCCGGCCATGGAGTACGCCCGCCGCAAGAGCGAGGACATCTACCTCGAGGCCGCCCGCGAGGACGATTTCATCGGCATCGACACGTATTCCGGCACCGTGCTCGAACTGCCGCGGCCGGTCGGCTGGCTGACCGGGGCGGCCCTGGCGGTCGGCCCGATCGAGCGGCTGGTAGTCTCGGCCATCGTGAGCCGGCAGGCCGGCGACGGCTTCACGAACGACCCGCGCAAGGGGATTCGCCGCACGCAAATGGGCTACGAGTACCGGCCTACGGCCGTGGCAGCCACGGTTCGGCGAGTGGCCGAACTGCTCCCCGGTAAGCCGATCGTCGTCACGGAGCACGGCATCGCCACCGCCGACGACGCGGAGCGGATCGAGTTCATCACCGAGGGTCTAAATGCCCTCCACCCCCTCATCGGCGAGGGCATTCCGCTGCGCGGCTATATCCACTGGAGCGCGTTCGACAACTTCGAGTGGGTCCTGGGCTATGCGATGGAGTTCGGGCTGATCGCCGTGGACAGGCGCAGCCAGGAGCGCACGCTCAAGCCTTCGGCCAGCTTCCTCGGCGAGATCGCCAGGACGAACCTGCTGAGGGTCGCGGGAGCCTGACCCGGGGCCCAGCCTGCTCGGTCGGGCCCGCCGCTGGCCCGCCGGCCGCCGGTCGCCCGCCGCCGTTCGGGCGTGAAGAAGCACAAGACCGGCGCGATTGGGCGCCGGTCCCGGCAAGTTGTTCCGCGGCAGAGGCTCGTGGCCCCTACCGCGCGGACTTGCCAGCGCGAGTGTCACCGCTGAGGTTTCCGGCGCGGGGTCTCCATTCGAGGTTGAACGCACCACGAGCAGGATCGGCCGTGTACGGGAGGGCCCCGTCAGCGCCGCGAGAAAGTCGCGAACCTGTGGCCGCCGCCGCCTGCATATCGCCTCCAGAGAACCCTGGCGCGGATGAGACGTCTCCACCCTACGCCCGCTCCCGGGGCAATGCAATACCCGATCGGATGGCACCCGATGGGATAAGAGTCAGCTCCTCGACTCGTGGATTTTGCGGCCCCAGCCGATGACTCCGATGCGATGCGGCAACCCGTTTGCGCGCGCCCCGCGCCGCAATCCAACCGGGCTCCGCAGCGCGCAAGGAGCTATCGTCACCGCGATGGACAGCCCGCCACAGATAGGCAAGTCGGCCTCGCCGATAACCGAATGGGCCCTCGACCCGACCGTGATCTTCCTCAACCACGGCTCGTTCGGAGCGTGCCTGCGGGCGATCCTGGAGGTTCAGCGGGGCTGGCGGGACAAGATCGAAATGGACCCGGTCCGAAGCCTCGGCCGCGACCTCGAGGATCTGCTCGACTGGTCCAGGTCGGAGATCGGCGGGTTCGTCGGCGCGAGCGCGGACGACCTCGCCCTCATGCCCAACGCCACGGCCGGCATCAACACCGTCCTGCGGTCGCTGCGCTGGAAGGCAGGCGACGAGGTACTGGCGACGGACCACGCCTACAACGCTGCGCTCAACGCCCTTCGCTTCGCCGCCGCCGGATCCTCGGCGAAGGTAGTGCTGGCCAGGGTTCCGTTTCCGATCGAGTCACCGGACCAGGCCTTCGAGGCGATCATGGAGGCGGTCACGCCGAAGACGAAGCTGGCCATGATCGAGCACGTGACCAGCCCCACCGCCCTGATTCTGCCAATCGAGCGGCTCGTCCCGGCTCTGGCCGAGAAGGGCATCGACGTTCTCGTCGACGGCGCCCACGGTCCGGGCATGGTGCCTCTGAAGATCGCCGAGCTGGCTCCCGCCTACTACGCCGGCACGACCCACAAGTGGGTTTGCGCGCCGAAGGGCACGGCCTTCCTCTACGTCCGGCGTGACCGCCAGGCCCTCGTCAAGCCGCTGGCGATATCGCACGGCGCAAGCGACACGCGCACGGACCGGTCGCGATTCCGCCTCGACTTCGACTGGAACGGAACCATCGACCCCACCGGCTGGCTGACGATCCCGGCCGCGATCGACGGGCTGGGCGAAATGCTGCCGGGCGGCTGGCCCTCGGTCATAGCCGCCAACACGCAGCTGATGTCCAAGGCCCGGGCGATGCTGGCGGATGCGCTGCACACCCCCGTCCAGTCCCCGGACTCGATGACGGGGTCGATGGCCAGCCTCCGGCTGCCGGGCGGTCCCTGGTCGCGCGCCGAGGTGCTGCGGCGCAAGGAGATGATCGAGGGCGCGCTGCGAGGCCGCCGGTTCGAGGTTCCGCTGATCCCATGGCCGGGCTCGTGGCTGGTCGACTCGGGCGACCTGCCCGAATCCACCGAGTTCGACCTGCTGGTCCGAATCTCGGCCCACGTCTACAACTACTTCGGCCAGTACGAACGCCTCGCTTCGATCCTGGCCGGCTTCGCGGGAGTCAACCGGCCGCCAGGTTGATCGGCCCTGCGCCGTCGACGATCGCCACCGGGTAGACCTGGCCGGTCAGGCCCGTCCGCCGGCCGTACTCGCGGCTCACCGCCGCCTCGAGCGCGGGAACGGCATCCGCCAGGACCAGGTTCACCGTGCAGCTGCCGGGTCGGCCGCCGGACATGCGGGCGGCCACGACGCCGGGGATCGCTGAGGCGACCTCAACCATCAGGTCCAGGGCCGGCGTGCTGATCTCGTACCGGTCGCGGAGAGACGCATGCGACTCGGCGAAGATGCGGCCCAGCTCGTCCAGGTCCCCCGCCTCGAGCGCGGCTGCTGTCTCCGCCGCGCGGCCGTTCTCCGAGATAACGTGCTCGACGCGCCGGGCGATCGTCTCGGGTAGCACGGCACCGTGGCGGCGCAGCGCCGCAACATCGAGGTCGCGCATCGAGCATAGTCCGGGAATGCGCTCGGCCAGCAGGGCGACGGCCCGGGCGCACTCCGCGCGGCGCGCCTCGTGGGCCATGCGGCTCGCCTCGCCGCCCGACCCCGTGTCACAGACCACGAGCCGGATCCCGAACGGCAGAGGCAGGTGGCGGGCATCCAGCGAGCGGCTGTCGAGCATCAGCACTCTGCCCGAACGGCCGGCGGCGCTCGTGTACTGGTCCACGATGCCGCAGTCGAGGCCGAGGTAGTCACGCTCGGCTCGCTGGGCCAGGGCCGCCAGCGCCGGAGCGGTGGCTATGGCGCCTCCCAGCAGTGCCACGGCAACGGCAAGCTCCAGGGCCGCCGCCGGCGAGAAATCGCTCCCCGCCGGGATGGTCGAGTCGACGAAGCCGTCGAAGCCGCGAATCGGCAGGGCGGCCTCTCGCAACGACCAGGCCGTGGCGGCGATGTGATCGCTCCAGGTCCGGACAGGCCGCGGCACGCGGCTGGTGCCACGGCCCGCGGCGCGGTACTCCGGAGCGGGCGCCAGGTCATCGATCCAGAACGAGCCGGCCTCACGGGAGGCCCGGGACGCCACCTTCACACGGCCGTCCCGGCGCTGCCGGAAGGCGATCCAGGTCTCCAGCTCCACGGCGGCAGAGAGGACGATTCCTTCGTTGTAGTCCGTCTGATCGCCGATCAGGCTGACCGTGCCGGGAGCCCGGACGATCTCGACCGGGGTCGAGTTGCCGGCCGGGCCGGGCGCCGGGCCGTATTCGGCCTCGAGAGCGGCCGCCAGGTTCCCGATTCGCCCGCGATCGAGGGTCTTGAGCGCCATCGGCAGATGCTAGCGCCCCGGCCGCTCCGATGGCGGTTGGTAGGGCCGGTAGAGCCATTACCTTCGGTTGGCCGGCTTGACCTCACGCGACCGCCCAGGACCGCTCTGCAGTACTCCGGAGCGCACGCCGCAAGCGTTGCTGGGGCGCAACATGATCGCCGCGAGGCGCGATCGGCGCATCCCGGGGCATTAAGATTGAGTCGGCGCTAACAAGCGAATGGGACGCGAGCTGCGCCCGGATCTGGGGCCATGTTAGGGGTAGAGCCGGTACTGGGGATCCTCGCGGTGGCCATCGTTCTCCTGATCGGCCTGGCCGCCTTGCTATCGGCTGCCCTGATGGGGCGGGGACCGCTGTACGGCCGCTTCCTCGAGATCGAGCGCACTCCCAGGGAGCCGCGCGCTGAGGATGACGCCGCCGCCAGGGAAGTCCGGGTGCCTCTGACGGCCCTGCCCCTGCAGACCGGCACGCGATTGCTGGTCCGGGAGCGCCTGCCCGGCGCCCGGGCGGACGCCCTGGCGCGACGCGGCCTCCGGCCCTCTGAGGATGAGCTCGACGACGTCCTGCGCGGCACGTTCGCGATCGACACGTTCAACCGGGCCGTTCGGGTCGTCGCCTGGTCGTTCATACTCGTCGTCCTGCTGATCGTCGCCGTCAGCCAGATCTGGCAGCCGGTTGAACCACAGATATTCGTCACCCTGATACTGGCCGGCGCCTTCATCATCGTCGTCCATGAGCTCATGCCGCCCGGCAGCCTGGGAACCGGCCGCATCGTCATGGAGGGCAGCGCCGCCATCGTCTTCCTGACGATGCTCGTTCTCCTCACCGGCCACTCCATGAGCCCGTTCTTCTTCCTCTACCCGCTGCTGATCGGCGGCGCGGCGCTGATTGCCGCACCCAGGATCACGGTGATCCTGACCCTCGAGACCGTCGTGGCGTATGCGATAGCGGCCCTCTCCGGGCCGATGAGCTCGGCGGACTATCAGGATGCGCTCGCCCGCATCGCCATCAACCTCACCGCGCTCCTGCTGCTGGCCTACTCGGGCATGGTCGTGTCGCGAGTCCAGAGCCGAACCAGGGAGGCCGCCATTCGGCTCTCCACGGTCGACTCATTGACCGACCTCTACAACCGGGCCTTCTTCTTCAACGCCGTCGACCACGAGATCCAGCGCAGCAAACGCTACCGGCGCGGCTTCTGCCTGCTGATGATGGACCTCGACGGGCTCAAATCGATCAACGACCGGTACGGCCACTACGAGGGCGACGTGGTCCTGCGCGATGTGGCCCAGCTCATCCGGGCCGGGCTCCGCGGGATCGACATCGCCGCCCGCTACGGCGGCGATGAATTCGTGGCCATGCTGCCGGAAACGGATCAGGACGGAGCGTATGTCGTGGCCGAGAAGATCCGCCAGATGGTCAGCGAGCTGGTCGTGGAGACGGGCGGAAACCAGATCTCGACCTCGCTCTCGATCGGCGTCGTCTCGTACCCGGAGGACGGCCAGACCGCCGACGAACTGATGATCGCCGCGGACGAGGCCATGTACTCCTCCAAGCGCCTCGGCAAGAACCGCGTTGTGGGCTACGCGTCGACGGGCGAGTCGCCCGAGCTGCCGCCCGCGCAGTACCGGCCCCCGGTCTCCACGCCGGGCTTCCGGCCGCTGCCGCACGAGGGAGAAGGCTGGAAGCCTCACAGCGGCGAGCGCCGCTAGGACCGAAGCCAATGGCGGCCGCGCGGCGGCCGGCGCCGGGCTGCGTGGCAGCGCCGAGCGGCCGGCATCGCGCCGAGCAGCCGGCGGCCGCGCGGCGGCCGGCGGCCGCGCGGCGGCCGGGCCGTGCAACTGCCGGCCGGCGCCATCCGGTAGCATTCGCGAATGACCCGCCGCTTTTCGACCCGCGCGATCCTGGCCGCGACCCGATCACCGGAAGTCAACCAGATCCCGTCCGCGATCCCGATCTACCAGTCGGCCGCCTTCTCGACGAGCGATGCCGCGGAGCTGGGTGACGTCCTGACCGGCGCCACGCCGGGCTACGCCTACAGCCGGATCGACAACCCGACCACGTCCGCCCTGGCCGCCGCGGTCGCCGACCTCGAAGGCGCCGAATCCGGGCTCACTTTCGCCACCGGCATGGCCGCGATCCACGCCGCGATCGTCTCGGCGGTGCGCGCGGGCCAGACCATCGTCGCGCCTCAGGCCGTGTACGGCACCACTCGCGACCTGATGGTCAGGGTGCTGGCCGGGCTGGGCATCGCGACGGAGTTCGTCGACATGAGGGACCAGGCGGCCGTAGACGTCGCCCTGGCCAGGACCGGGGCGCCGGTGCTCTACGTCGAGACCATCTCCAACCCGACGATCGTCGTGACCGACATCGCCGCCCTTGCGAAGATCGCCCACAAGCACGGGGCTCTGCTGCTCGTCGACAACACGTTCGCCTCGCCCTACGCGTGCCGGCCGATCGAGCACGGCGCGGACCTGGTCATGCACTCGGCTACCAAGTACCTCTCCGGCCACGCCGACGTTCTGGCCGGCGTCGTCGTCGGGAACCGCGAGCGAGTCGATGCCACGCGCCCGATCCTGGTGGACGTCGGCGGCGCTCTCGCGCCGCTGGCAGCCTTCCTCGTCCTGCGCGGGCTGCCGACCCTCGCCCTCCGAATGGAGCGCCACAGCCAGACGGCGCTCGAGCTGGCGACGTGGCTGCAGGGCCAGGACGGTGTCGATCGCGTCTACTACCCGGGCCTGCCGGCCGATCCCGGCCACGAGATCGCGGTCCGCCAGTTCGACGTCTTCGGCGGCATGCTTGCCTTCGAGCTGAGCGGCGGGCGCGAGGCCGGCCGCGCCTTCCTCGACGCGATGCGGATCGCCGAGCGCACGGCGTCTCTCGGCGCGGTCCGGACCATCACGACCCACCCGCCGTCCACGACACACCGCCAGCTGGACGCTGCGGCGCTCAAGGCCGGCGGCATCGCCGCCGGGCTACTGCGCTGTTCGGTGGGGCTGGAAGACGTCGAGGACCTGCGCGAGGACTTCGAGCTCGGCCTGGCTGCCGCGCGTAAAGCGGCGAGGGTCGCCGCGAAGTAGCCGCGAGGCGCGGCGGGGCACTGGGCTGGGGCACGGGGCGGATCACGGGCGGGCCGCGGCCGGCGCGGCGGAGCGGTGGGGTGGGGCGCGGAGGGCGGCGCGGGGCCCTGACCCCTCTTCTTGCCGAATTCTCAGCACGTCGACATTGGGCAAGGGCGGGCGGCCTGAATGAGTGCTCGATGTCGGTCTGAAGGCTCGAGCAGGCGCACACGAGCGTGATTCAGCGTCATCAGCCTCCCAGAGCGCCCGATTCAGGGGCGTCGGAGGCACTCCTGGCGGGAAGCGGTGATCGAGCCTTGCCCAATGTCGTTCTGATGGGAATTGGGGAACTTCGGGCGGCGCGGCACCCGGCCCGCGCCACGACGCACCCGGCCCGCGCCACTCCCCTGAATCAAGAAGCCTCTCCGGCCCGGACGACTCGGGGACGCTTCAGTTTCGGGGCTTAGTACTGGAATAGAAGCTCGCGGTACTTCGGCAGTGGCCAGAGCTCATCGGAGACAAGGGTTTCGAGCTCGTCGGCGGCGGCGCGGACCGCAGCCTGGGCCGGGATGACCACGTCGTGGAAGGCCTTGGCCTCGGCATGAACCGAGCCCGCCTCGTGGGCCGCGTGCTGAGCGTGCTCGAGCGCGTGGATTGCGTCCACGAGCTGGTCGGTCAGGGCAGCGACCTTGTCGGCGACCATGGCCGCGCCCTTGGACTTGCCCGCGTCGGCGAGCTGGCCCAGGTACCTGACCGCGGCCGGCAGGATCATCGTCTTAGCGATGTCCACGGCGCAGTTGGCCTCGATGTTCGAGACCTTGACGTAGCGCTCCCAGTTGATCTCCACGCGGGCGGCGAGCTCGCGCTCGGAGAGAACGCCGAAGTGCGAGAAGACTTTCCTGGCCTTGGCCGTCTCGAGGGCCGGGAGAGCGTCGACCGTGCTCCGGTTGTTCGGCAGCCCACGCTTCGCAGCCTCGGCGTGCCATTCCTCGGAGTAGTTGTTGCCCTCGAAGAGGACCTGCTTGTTGGCCTTGACGATCCCCGACAGGATCCTGGTCAGGCCGACGAAGTCGCACTCCTCGAGCTTGTCGAGCTCGTCGGCCAGCTGCTCGAGCGAGTCGGCAACGGCCGTGTTGAGGATGGTCTGCGGCCAGTAGATGGGAGCCGACGAGCCGACCGCGCGGAACTCGAACTTGTTGCCCGTGAAGGCGAAGGGCGAGGTCCGGTTGCGGTCGGTGGCGTCCTTCGGCAGGACTGGCAGAGTGGTCACTCCCAGCTCCATCGACCCGCCGGCCTTGGAGGTGGAGGCGGCACCCTTCTCCAGCTGCTCGACGACGTCCTCGAGCTGCGCGCCCAGGAAGATCGAGACGATTGCCGGCGGAGCTTCATTCGCGCCAAGGCGATGGTCGTTGCCCGCGTCCGCGATGCCGGCCCGGAGCAGGTCGGCGTGGACGTTGACGCCGCGAATGACGGCGGCAAGGAAGGCCAGGAACTGGGCGTTGTCGTGCGGGTTGTGGCCGGGGTCGAGGAGGTTCTCGCCCTCGTCCGTGCCCATGGACCAGTTGTTGTGCTTGCCCGACCCATTGATGCCGGTGAACGGCTTCTCATGGACCAGGAACATGAGATCGTGCCTGGGCGCGAGGCGCCGCATCGTGCTCATGACGACCATGTTGTGGTCCGAGCCGACGGAGGTCGCCTCGTAAACCGGGGCCATCTCGAACTGACCGGGCGCCACTTCGTTGTGGCGGGTCTTGGACGGGATGCCGAGGCGCCAGAGTTCACGGTCGAGATCCATCATGAAGGCCAGGATTCGCTCGCGGATCGAGCCGAAGTACTGGTCCTCGAGCTCCTGGCCCTTCGGCGAAGGGGCGCCGAAGAGGGTTCGGCCGGTGAGGATCAGGTCCGGGCGCTGCTCGGCCAGGCGGCGGTCGACCAGGAAGTACTCCTGCTCGGGTCCGATGTTGGTGAAGACGCGACTGGCGGTCGTGTTGCCGAACCACTTGAGAATGCGCAGAGCCTGCTTGCCCAGGGCCTCCTGCGAGCGCAGCATCGGGATCTTGTGATCCAGCGCCTCGCCGGTGTAAGAGACAAATCCTGAGGGGATGGTCAGGGTCACGCCGTTGGGCTCGACCTGCAGGAAGATCGGGCTGGTGACGTCCCAGGCGGTGTAGCCGCGGGCCTCGAAGGTGGAGCGGATGCCGCCCGACGGGAACGAACTGGCGTCCGGCTCTCCCTGGACCAGGCCCTTGCCCGAGAACTCGGCGATGGTATGGTCCTGGCCGGTGGGGCTCAGGAACGAGTCGTGCTTCTCGGCGCTGCCGCCCGTCATCGGCACGAACCAGTGCGTATAGTGGGTGGCGCCGTGCGCCATGGCCCATTCCTTCACACCCTGGGCGACGGCGTCGGCGATCGCGGGATCGAACGGCTCCGCGCCTTCGATCGTCCTGCGCAGCTTCTTGAAGATCGGCTTGGCCAGGTACTGGCGCTGCGAGTCCTCCCCAAAGACGTACTCGCCGTAGATGTCCAGGCCGGCGTGCTCGAGGTACTTCTGGGTTGAGGCGACCTTGTGGCTCGAGATTGCCTCGATCGCATTCTGACGAGCGGTCATGGGGACTCCTGTCGATTCGTTCGGAATGGTGTGGCCTCTTCCCAGATTCCCCACAGCAGCAGCCGGGAACCTCATCCAAGGATCGAAGATGAAGCTACCGGACCGAGTGGGCACGGCCAAGCTTTCGGCCCGAGCGGGACTCAATTGATTCGGAATTGCAACTGTTCACGCACGGCCGGGCCGCGCCGCATCCAACTGCGTGGCCGCGGCCCGGGAGGCGGGCGCCAGGCTACAGCAGCGCCGGCCGCTCCCAGTCCTTGCCGAGGACGTGCTGGTCCAGGAACGCCAGGACGGTCGCGTACCAGACCCGCGAGTTCTGGGGCTTCAGGATCCAGTGGTTCTCGTCCGGGAAGTACAGGAACTTCGCCTCGACGCCGTGGCGATGCAGGTCCGTCCAGAGCTTCAAGGCCTCGCTGACCGGGACGCGGAAGTCCTGTTCGCCATGGATGACCAGCATCGGCGTCTTGATGGCGGCGATGTTCGTGGCCGGCGACTGGCGGTCGTAGCGCTCGGGCTCGCGGTACGGGTCGCCGATCTCGCGCTCCCACGCAACGCCCGAGTCGGTGGTGCCGTGGAACGGCCGGAGGTCCCACAGCGAGGCGTGGGTGACGATACAGCGGAAGCGGTCCGTCTGGCCGGCGACCCAGTTGGCCATGTAGCCGCCGAAGCTGCCGCCCATGAGCGCGGTCCGCGAGGAGTCCAGGTCCGGCCGCTTCAGGGCGGCGTCCGTCGCGGCCATCACGTCGGTGTAGGGCGTGCCTCCCCAGTCGCCCCAGCCGCGCTGGACCATCGATTTGCCGTAGCCGAGCGAGATGGCCGGATCCGGCATCAGGACGGCGTACCCGCGCGCGGCGACGAGGTGAGGGTTCCAGCGCCAGTGCCAGCCGGCCCACGACCCCAGCGGACCGCCGTGGACGAAGACGACGAGCGGTACCGGCTTGTCCGCCAACGCGCCCGGCGGGAGAACGAGCCACGACCTAACGGGCGTCCCGTCGGCAGCCGTCGCGGTCAGCCGCTCAACCGAAGACCCGGCGGCTACGCCGCCCTCGTCGATACCGTTGGGGAGCTCGACGGCCGATTGGTCGGCCGTGCGCGAGGCCAGGCGAACGATTCGCGGCGGGTTCGAAACCGTGGATCGAAGCGCGTAGACAAAGGCCCCGTCCGGCGAGGGGCAAAGATCGCTGTATGCGCCGTCGCCGGCCAGGACGGTCACCGCGCCGTCCGCTAGATCGACACGGATGGCCGCGACTCCGCCGTCACGGTCCGCGGTGATGTGGACGGCCGTGGAGTCCGGCGCCCAGACGATCTTCTCGGGCCAGAGGTCGAGCGCCGGCGCGAGGCCGCGACCCTCGCCGGTGGCGAGGTCGATCACCCAGAGCGCGAGGTCGTCCGCCTTGTCGGGAGAACCGAAGGTGCCCCGCAGGCAGGCCAGGTGACGGCCGTCCGGCGACACCTGCGGCTCGATGTACCAGCCGTCGCCGTGGGTGAGGAAGCGACGTTCGCCCGTCTCGACGTCGATCGCGACGAGATCCTCCAGGATCAGCGGCGATTGCGCGTAGTCGCACCAGCGCGTGTGGACGGTCTTGCCGTCGGGGGAGATGACGATGCCCGACTCGACCAGCGCAATCGGCCCGGCATCGCCGGTCAGGTCGCGCGGCTCCACCTTCGCCTCGGGATCGGCGTCGGCCGCGGGCGGCGTCGCGACGAAGAGCCGCCGACTGCGGGGAGCGAGCCACTTGTCCCACCAGCGGATCGGGTAGCTTTCGAAGAGGAGCGCCCCGACGCCGGCGTCCTCGCGGGCCTTGGCGCGCTCGGCGTCTTCGGCCAGGGTCTTCGCCTCCGGATGCACCTGCGCCCCGAAGACGATGGCGTCGGCATCGCGGGCCGCGGCCACCCCGTCAACGCCGCCGCCCGGCGCCAGCAGCAGCCTGGCCTCGCCGCCTTCGGCCGGGAGCAGCCACAGCGCGTTGATCTTGTGCTCCGGGTCCTCCTTGACGTCTGGGTCGGGCCGGGCCGAGGTGAAGAGCAGGGAGCCGTCGCGCAGGAAGGTCCCGACCGACTCCCCCGCGGCCGATCGAGTGATCCGCCGCGGCTTGGCCCGCCCGGCCGGGTCGACCTGCCAGAGCGCCGTCTTCATCTTCTTGCCCTCGGCGTCGGGCCGGGCGACGGCCACGACGAGCCGCTTGCCGTCCGGGGAGAGCTTCAGGGCCGAGAGACGCGGAAGCGCCAGGTACCGGTCGAACGTGAACGGCTCACTCATTTCGCACTCCTCGCGTCGGGAACGGCGTGGTCGCACAAGTGAACCCGGAGTCCGAGTGTATCGACGGCGCGTGTCGGGTCTCCGGTGGGTTGAAGCTATTCTCGGTCCCGCGGGGCAGGGCTGCTGTGCACGCGGGCATGGGCGCGAGCGGTCGGGGCGGCCCATTGACGAGACGGCGCCGCCCCACGTCGGCCAGGTTGCATTCGCCGCGAGCGGCCCTTTGCTATATCATTCCGTGGCCCTCAGAGGGCACTACGGTCGGGGCGTGGCGCAGCTTGGCAGCGCGCATCGTTCGGGACGATGAGGTCGGAGGTTCAAATCCTCTCGCCCCGACCAATCAGGTCGGCCCTGTCCTACCCGTACGGCCTGGCCACCACCTCAGCCTGAGCAGGCCGATCTCCGTTAGCCCCGGCAGGTGCCGGCGAAGCTTGATGTCGAGCCATCATGCGCCTACACTCTTTTGCACGCTCTGTGCAGTTTGGTGAAGGAGACGGCGGTGGCCAGCGAACATGGCAAGCGGATCAACGTCGTGCTCGACGACGAGCACGCTGCGAGGCTCAACGAGATGGCGGCCCGAATGTACGTCCAGCCGGGCACGATCGCTCGCTCGCTTCTCTCGACCGCGATTGACCAGGTCGATACCGAGGCCACGACGATCACGGCCATCCTCGACGCGATCCCAGGAGCATGGGAACGGACCCAGGAAGGCCTAGCCGACCTGAAGGCCAATCGCGTCGTCCCGCTCGACCAGCTCTAGTCGATGGCGAATGTCGTTGTCGCGCAACGTGCGCGGACGGACTTGGCCGACCTTATCCAGACACGTAGCCTGCCAGACGACGCCGTATGGCGAGTCCGGGCCTCCATTGAGCCGCTCGCCTCGTTCCCTCAGATCGGCAAGCGTCTCTCCGGGCGCTG
>Ga0209777_10003191_pt1 | contig 20620 bp, 15 predicted proteins | sample FrelakmetHBP12HB_FD_187147 | JGI IMG/M metagenome (GOLD analysis project Ga0209777, IMG submission 187147) | Freshwater lake sediment microbial communities from the University of Notre Dame, USA, for methane emissions studies -HBP12 HB (SPAdes)... | ecosystem: Environmental > Aquatic >...
TGGGTGTGTTGACGATACCGGAGTATGGCCCACCGGCGTCCGCGGTTGGCGGGAAGTGGTCGTAGGAGGGTCCTCCTGGCGGTGCCGAGGGGTTACTGGTTCCGCCGGTATAGAAGGACCAGACCGGGCCGCTGGCGGTGTCGTTGAACGCATCCCAGGCGACGATCTTCCAGTAGTAAGTAGTATCCTTGGTTAGCGTTGCTGGCTTGTAGCTGATAGGTGAACCTTGTATGAAATATACAGTGTCATAATAGGCTGGTGGGTTGGTTGTGCCGAAGTATATATCGTAGCTGTCGTAATCGTTATCCGGGTCTCCTCCAGACCAGCTCGTATCTGTGTTGATGGATACGCCTTGTGCACCATTCGCGGGTGATGGGTTGCTTGGTGTGTAGAGCGATGGGTGGTTGATTGTTAACCTGTGGATGAAGGGATAATGATCTTCATGAATGAGTATTGGATGTGTGATGTTATACGGGGTGTCACCAAAGCCGTCGCTCCCAGCGACATCTTGATTCGGTCCCCTGAAACTATCATGACCGATGTAATCAGACCAGTAGTTCCCACCGGAGGGATACCCGTTATCCCACATGTTCGGTCCCTCGCTATCATCGTATGCCTGCAGGGTGTTGTTCAAGATGTTGTTGTGATAAATCAGGTTGTTATAGCTGGTTGTGACATTGATTCCAGTGACGCTGTTGTTACTAATGGTGTTACGAACGATGGTGATGTTGTGAGTATCACTATCGAGCGCAATCCCATCGTCGTTCTGGCTTGCGTTGACGGAATTCCCGAGAATCGTACTGTCATAGATGCTGTTAAAGAGGATACCGTCGTTTATTGTGCCGTTCATCGAATTGTAGACGACAGTGAGGTTGTACGACCCATCTTTGGCGTGAATTCCTTGACCAGCATTCAGAATCGTGTTCGCACCGACAATCAGATTATCTGTTCCGTAATAATCACCGAGTATTCGAATGCCATCATTCAAGGTATCAATCGTGTTGTACGCGAGGACTAAGCCTTGGCCATTGTACCGGGCATTGTCATACACACTTGTTCCGATTTCACCGCTCCATTCGTCGGTGATACCATCATCGCCGCTGACCACGGTGTTATACGCCATGGTGATATGCCGAACGGTGACCATCGAGTTGTCGTTCAAATCATAGCCGATATCACCAAGCCAAAAATCGATGCCATCGCCCCAACCGTCATTCAGATTGTTGTTGTTGATTTCGATTTTACCGACATTAACTTGTGCATGGCCGTACAAGTTTTCTCCGATGTCCCCTAACCACGAGATATACAACCCATAATCCCCGGTTGTGTTCACGTTATTGTGGTTGATGGTGATGTTGCCAATGGTGGCCGTTGAATAGCCATAGATGCCATAGCCGATATAGTCAAGTTCCTCGACGTAGATTCCTTCGCTTCCGCTGTTGGTGATATTGTTGTAGTTGCAGGTGATGTCGCCCATGGTGAAGACACAGTGCGCGTTCACATCACCGGATCCGTCCAACGTGCCAGCGCTTTCGTAATATGCGCCTAAATAATAGCCGAACTCATCGTAGTACATGTAGATGCCGTTGCCGTCACCTGCCGTGATGATGTTGTAGTTCGCCTCTAGGTTTCCAACATGGCACTGCGAGTCGTTGTACATGTACTCGCCGAAGCGCTCTGGGTCATAGAGATAGAGGCCGGAATCGGAGGAATTGATCACGTTATGATTGAACTGGATGTTCCCCACGGTGAAGGTCGAGGAACCGTACATGTCCTCTCCTAAATCATCGAGATCCTCGGTGTAAATCCCATCGTTTCCGCCGTTGGTGACGTTGTTGTAGTTGCAGGTGATGTCACCCATGACCATGACACAATGGTCCGACGACGTAACGCCCATGTTGTAACCGAAATTACTATAGTCGATGTAAATGCCATGGCCATCACCAGCATAGATGGTGTTGTTGTCTGTCTCGAGGTTTCCCATCGTGCAGTGCGAGTTATTGTACATGTCATATCCGATGTCCCCGATGAAATCGATGTACAAGCCATCATAGTCGCTGGTGTTGATGGTGTTATGGTTGATCTGGATGTTCCCAATCGTACATGTTGATGTACCATACATCTCGTAGCCGATATACTCGATTTCATAGACGTAGATACCGTCGTCACCGCTGTTCGTGATGGTGTTGTTGTTGCAGGTGATATCTCCCATGACGAACACGCAATGATCAGCTGACGTCTCTCCCATATAGTAGCCGAACTCATCATAATACATGTAGACACCGTCACCATTTCCAGCGTAGATGGTGTTGTCGTTCGCTTCGAGGTTCCCCATGGTGTACTGGGAGTTGTTATGCATGTAGTTACCGTACCGTTCAGGGTCGGAGAGATCTAGGCCATCGCTACTGGCTGAGTAGATGTTGTTGTGGTTGAACTGGATGTTGCCCATGGTGAAGGTCGAGGAACCGTACATATAGCTGCCGAAATCATCGACATCAGAGGTGTACAGACCATCGCCGCCGCCGCATGTTATCATGTTGTAGGTGGCGGTGATGTCACCCATGGTGAAGACACAATGATCATTCCCGGTGGTTCCCATGTCATAGCCAAAGTCATTAAAATCGATGTAAATGCCATTGCCAGCACCGGTTGTGACATTGTTATAATCCACCTGGAGGTCGCCCATCGTGACGTGGGAATTGTTCAGCATCTCATAGCCTATTTCTCCGACGTAGTCGAGATACAGGCCGTTGCCCCACTGACTGTTCGGTCGAGTGAAAGTCACGCCTTCGCCCACTTCCCATCCCTCAGTGTGGATAAGTTCATATCGTGTATAACTGAAGCCACCACCACCTTCTTGTCTCCAAGAGGTGAAGTCCATCTCGAAGTATCTGTCCTCGGAAATGATATGCATGTAGATGACTTTGCCAACCATCGATGGTGGATGTCCGCCTACGGCATCTTCCCAATCGGTGTACGACAAAACTGTAGGGTCTGCCACTGGGTCGGTAAGCACATTTGACCATTCGGTGTTCGCGGGGCTGGAAAAATGCTGATACGAGGACTCGGTGACTGCGTTATAGAGACCTTGATAGTACCCTCGTGCCAGATGCACTGTACTGCTGATGTTATCAGTGATCATCGTCTGATTAGCACAATCCACTACGTTTTGGTTGAACGTGATGTTGCCCATGGTGAACGTGGCTGAGTCCGAAAGGTAAGAGCCGAGATATTCGTAATCTTCGTAGATGCCGTCGCTGGAAAGGCTGGTGACGTGGTTCTCATTGACTTCGATGTTTCCCATCGTCACTTGGGCATGGTCGCTGAGGTAGACGCCGAACCATCCGACCCAACCCTCATAATAATAATAGTAGTAATACGACCCGAGGATGAGACCTTCATCGCAACTGTTGATGGTGTTACAGTCGATTTGAAGGTTGCCCATGGTGAAGGCGGCGTGGTCGTACATGTCGTTGCCGAACCAGTCGAAATCGTACAGTTCGATGCCGTAACCGTTCGTCGTATTGGTCGTGATGGTGTTGGTGTTGAAGGTGAGGTCGCCCATGTGCATGACGGTGTTGTCGGACATGTCTTCGGCGAAGTCTGAGTATTCGACGTAGATCCCGTCGCTGCTAGAGCTGAGCGTCGTGTCGATGCAGTTGTCGTCCATGTGGATGTCGCCCATGGTGAACGAGGAGGTGTTGTACATGTCTCCTCCGAAGTCACCGATGAAATCGACGTAGATGCCGTCGCCGTAATCACCGCTGCCAAGTACTTGGATGGTGTTGTCGTTAAAGGAGATATCACCCAGGGTGAAAACATTGCTGTTCATCATGTCATAGCCGAAGTAGTCAATGTATGCGTAGATGCCGTCGGCATCGGTGGAGTTGATTGACGTCATGATATCGTTGGAGTCTACCTGGATATTTCCCATAGTGAAGGTCGCAGAGTTGTACATGTCTTCGCCGAAATCACCGATGTAATCAAGGGCGATGCCTGAGCCGTAGCTTGTGTATCCTTCAACGTTAACGGTATTATCTATGATGTTGATATTGCTCATCGAGAAGGCGGTATGACCTGAGATGTTGTACCCAAAGTTTTCCATATCGATGGTGATCCCCTCGACCTGTGCGTAGATGGTGTTGTCCGTCATCAGGATAGAGTGCAGGGTGCAGGATGCATATCCTTGCATGTTTTCTCCGATGTCCATGAGGTCAGTATATATTCCTGTGCCTGCGACGTTGATGTCGTTTCCACTCGCGTTGACGGTGCCCATGGATACCGATGAATGGTCATGCAGATCATAGCCGATATGCCCCGAACTGCCTCCACCGATGGGGGCTGATCCTGGGCTAATTGCCTGTCCAATATAGATACCATCACTGCCTCCGGAAAGCGTGTTATCCGTTATGGAAAAGGATCCTAAGGTGACGGAGGCATAATCGTACAAATAGGCTCCACAGTTTTCAACGTCGAGGATAATCGCCGGATAATTGCCGCTTACTACCGAGTTATGAGCAAAGACGAAATTCCCGGTGGTAACGATCGTATTATCATACAGTCCTAGTGTTTCGTCATAGCCTCCGACGTCTTGCATCATGAGATAAATACCGCCACCAGAAGACATGATGGTGTTGTTTTGTATCAGCATATTCCCGGTCACGGCATGAGCCGTCCCGGTGTAGTTGAAGAAACTGTTCCCGAACATAGACGTGTAGAACATTGCGATACCCGAGGAATCAGAACCTGTGGTCAAGATCATGTTTCCTTGAGCTGAGATTTTCCCAAACACGCCATGGGTTATACCATGCCACCCGGTTCCAGAATAGGGCATACAGATGATTCCAACTAAAGATTGACCGATCAACGTGTTGTTATTGAAGCGGAGGTCTCCGGCAGTCACTTGGACATTGGTGAGGTCATTGAATGCTCCCATGAACCCGATGCCCATTTCTCCGCCAAGGACAACGTTCTTGGAGATGTTGATGACGCCGATGGAGATGGTGCCTCCATTGACATTATCGATGAACCAACTTCCACCACTAAACATGGGAATAATGTCTACTCCGATTGCACTGGTCTCGTTGAGGTATATGATATTGTTGGTGATGATGAGATTCCCAATGGTGAGGGCCGAGGCGGCAGTATGGTTATAGTCCAAATTAAGCCCCACCATGATACCCGCATTATTGCTATTGATTAAGATGACGTTATCTTGGATCTCATTTTGATAGATATGATAGTTGCTTGTGGGTTCGAGTTGGTCATCTATGTAGACGATGCCCCAGGGTTCATACCAGAGGGTGTTGTTCACGATGGTGAACCCTGAATACGCGGGGCTAAAAATACCGCCACTACTGGCATTGGTGATATTGAATCCATCGATGGTGACATTATTGGCATAAATGATCATCCCGGATTCCGATCCTCCTGCATCGATGGTTGAATTGGAATTGTTGGACTTCAAGGTGACTTCTTTTGTGATATTAACGCTTTCGTAATAGGTCCCGTTGTCGACGGTGATCAGATCGCCGTCGAGGGTGGACTCGTCATCGATAGCACTCTGGATAGTTTCGTACCCAAAACCTTGTGTGATATCATGAACGTAATATCCTTCAAGGGGTTTTACCTCGGGGTGTTGTTGGCTTATCTGCAGGGTTTCAGAAGCCTGTGAAGTCGCACTTTTTTCAATGGGCTTTATGCTGCTGCTTTTCAGAGGAGAAGGTAAAAATGCTGACGGTCGGCGGTTATTCATCCCTGTTTTTATCTGATCGAAGATGGTTTGAAGAAGTGAGTTTTGCGTCAACTTGACTGATTCGGTCCTAACTGTTGGTTTCTTTTCAGTTGGTTTGGTCGTTGGATGAGTCCGTATCTGTGAATCATGTGTCTGATTCCTCTCCACATGAACCTTTTGATTCTTCTGATTTTGGCTGCTTTTATCCGACGATTGCTGTAGCTGTGTTGGGTGATGTGAATTACCTAGTGTTGTGGGCGTATGTGCATTCAGGTAGTTTTGTGCAGTTCCGCTCAGAACGGGTAAAACACTTGCTCCAATGAATATGGCTAAAATTCCTATTACTACGTATGTCTTATAGGTTCGATTCCCCATAAATTAACCTCCTCCGGTTAAAGGTCTGCTGAAGGCTAAGCTTCAAGTATTTATTAACGTTACGATAAAATCCACGACAGAACAGGAAAAAAACTAGAAAAAATATTATATTTTATTATTAATTTTATCCACTTCTACTGAAAAAAAAAGATAAAGGAGCATACAAACCGGAGGGTGAACAGAGAAGAGTATCTTGGACTCACCCAAGACGAACTTAATGGGATGGGGGCAGGCCGAGGGATGTAAAATGTATGGGATGGTATGGCGGCCTGCCGGGTTTCGATGGAGGATACCCGATTCCGCAGTCAAAGTATAAGAAGATACGCTGGCAAAATACCAAAACGACAAAACACCACACCTTTAGCCTAGCGTTTATTAAGCAGCCGTTCGATGCCTAGACTCGGAAGGTCCTATGGTCATCATCGCCCCCTCAATCCTGTCCGCCGATTTCACCCGACTCGGCGAGGAGATCCGTGCGGTCGAAGCCGCCGGCGCCGAATGGCTCCACATCGACGTCATGGACGGCCACTTCGTCCCCAACATCACCATCGGCCCCGTTGTTGTCGCCAGCATCCGCAAACGAACACAGTTAATCCTCGACTGCCATCTGATGATCACCGACCCCCTCAAATACGTCGAACCCTTCGCCAAGGCTGGAGCTGACCTCATCACCATCCACGCCGAGGCAACCTCAGACCTCCACCGCACCATCGACGCGATCCATGACCAGGGATGCATGGCAGGCGTCTCAATCAACCCGGAGACATCGACCAGAACCATCGAGGAGGTCATCCCTCAAGTCGACCTGGTCCTCATCATGTCTGTCCATCCGGGCTTCTCAGGACAGAAGTTCCTCCCAGAAATCATCCCAAAACTCGATTACATCCACCGAATAATCCCGTCGGTTCCCCATAAAGTCGAACTGCAAGTCGACGGCGGCATCAACCCAGAGGTCGCCAAACTCGCCGTCAGCCATGGCGCAACCGTCCTCGTCGCAGCCAATTACATCTTCCACAGTCAGGACTATGTCCAGGCGATCCAGTCGCTACGCTCAGAGTAGCCCTGCGATGAGGTCCCGCAGCACCTGCTCCTGATTCTTAGCCTTCACCACACCACTAGCTAAGAGTACTCCGTCCGCGCCAAGCCTTCGAGCTGCTGCAAGATCCTCCCCTGTCTTCACACCGGCACCACACAAGACCTTCACGGCTGGAGCGATAGCCTTCACAGCCTTCACCGAGTCACTGACAATCCGTGGATCAGCGGTCGTCACTGAAATGTCACCGCCAATAAGCTCCGGGGGCTCCACTGCAATCATGGACGGCATTAGCCCGGCTGCTGCCCTCGAGGTCGCGACATTATTGGTGCAGACGACGGTAGTCAACCCAACCGCGGCCGCTCGGGTGATACAAGCGTCGATGTCAGCGAGACGTAACCGATGCTCACTATGATTGATCAGAGTGCCCGCGGCACCTGCAGCCTTGACGGCCTCGGGCAAGATCCACCCAGTGTTGCTCCCTGGCGGCATCGGGTCGATATGCTGAGCATATACAGGAAGCCTACCTTGACTGAAACAACTGGCGATATCTGAGGGCTGCACCGCGATGACCAAGGAGGCCTTTGTTTCGGCAGCAAGACTGCTCATCAGTTTTGCCATCGCCAGGGCTTTCGGCCCGGTGGACTCAAGATAGGTTTTCACGTTCACAATGATAATCGGCGTCCGTTCCATACACGTCTCCTCACTGTCTCCCTGTAAAGCGCGGAGGTCATAAATAACTTTCAGTCAACACACCCAAAAATCGTCAGCGTGCGATGACCAGAGTGAGGACGTCACTATCTTTCAACACATGTTCAAGGCCGACCTTCTGGCCGGCATGCCGCGCCGAATGCCCCCAGACCGTAGCATACCGGAAGCTCCGCTGAAAATCCCTATGAATCTTCCGACACGCATCCGCCACCGTCTGCCCCTCACGCAGGATCAACGGCCGCTCATAATCCGGCTTCTTACCCACTGGTTTCATGAACACCCGGATGAGCCGCAGATGCAGGAACACCTTCTCCCGCAGCTCATTGAGCTTATCCCCGGTCCGCGCGGAAATCGCGACGACATCATAGCCTCTCGACCGGATCCGCTGCATCGCCACGGTGACCACCTCGGGTGGCGCCATGTCACTTTTATTGATGACGACCAACGCAGGCAGGTACACCCGGTTCTGCGAAAACGAATCAATCAATTGGTCCTCCGTGACATCCTGACGGACCGTGATCTCCGCGTTAATCACGAACTCCGATGCGATCGCCTTCACCGTCAATTCACTGAGATGCGTCAACGGCGTCGTCGTATTCACCGTAATCCCCCCATGGGCCTGCTTGCGCGTGACTACATCCGGCGGACGCTGGTTCACCCGCAACCCCGCCTTATTCAACTCCTCCTCGATGACCCGCAACTGATCCAAACTCTGCGAATCCACCATAAACAAGAGTAAATCCACAGACCGGACCGCCGAGAGGACCTCACGACCCCGACCTCGACCATGCGACGCCCCCGAAATCAACCCAGGCAGATCCAACAGCTGAATCTCCGCCCCCTTATACGACATCATCCCTGGGATAGTATCCAGCGTCGTGAAATCATAATCACCGACCTTGCTGTCCGCCGCCGTCAACTGATTCAACAGCGTACTCTTCCCAATGCTAGGGAACCCGACGATCCCGACCGTCGCATCCCCATGCTTCTTAACCGCAAACCCCTTCCCCCGACTCCCACTACTCGCAGCCTTCCGCTTATCAGCCTCCTCACGAAGACGGGCCATCTTGGCCTTAAGCCTCCCGATATGATGCTCAGTCGCCTTGTTCTTCTGAGTCTTGAAAATCTCATCCTCAATAGCCTTGATCTGCTGCTCAATCGATTGGTCCATATCCGAGAGTCAACCTCTATAAAACGCACACCCCCTTATAAAAAACACCCCCCACCCACAGTTCCTAAGGAGTAATCGTCGTCCCCGTCCGCCCCACCAACGCCGCATCACCAGACTCAATATTCGAAATCACCACCTTCCGCCCCCCATACTCCAAGAACCGGACCGCCGCCAGGATCTTCGGACCCATACTCCCCACCGGGAACTGCCCCTGCGCATACCACGCCTTCACCTCAGACAACCGCACATGATCCAACCCCCGCTGCTCCGGCGTACCAAAATCAAGATACACCTTATCGATATCCGTCAGAATCACCAAGAGCTCCGCGCTCACCGCCTCCGCCAGACGCTCCGCCGCCAAATCCTTATCCACCACCGCCTCAAGACCATCCAACCCCCAATCAGCCTTCTCCACCACCGGCATCCCCCCACCACCAGACGCGATCACTACAATCCCCTCATCCAACAACCGCCGAATAATCGGACCTTCCACAATCCGCAACGGATCCGGCGACGGCACCACCATCCGCCACCCACGCGGCAACCGCACCATCGGCACACCACCACGCTGCATCTCCTCCGCCCGCGCCTCACTATAATACGGCCCAATCGGCTTCGTCGGATGCACCAACGACGGATCACGAGGATCCACAATCACCTGCGTCACCAACGTAATCACCGACTTCTCCAACCGCGCCCGATGCAACGCATTCGCCAAACACTGCTGCACCATATACCCAATCAAACCCTCGCTCTCCGCCACACAAATACCCAACGGCATCTCCGGCGTCAACTCACGAGCCGCCTGATTCTGCAACACAATCGCCCCCACCTGCGGACCATTCCCATGCGTCACCACCACCTCCCATCCATCACGAATCATCGCCACAATCGACCGACAACTCTCCCGGGTATTCGCAAACTGCTCATAAATCGTCCCACGCTGACCACGCTTAATCAACGCATTCCCACCCAACGCCAACACCGCACGCTTCGACATAAACCAACCACCAAAAACACCTACCAAGTATAAAAAAACCACCCCCACCCTCCAAGAACACAACAACAACCAAGCGACTAAATAGACCACACTTCTTCTAGAATAACACCATGACCTACACCCAACAACGCCAACACCTCGTCGACAACCTCCGACACGAAGGCTACCTCCATACCCCACAGATAATAGACGCCTTCCTCCACATCCCACGCGAACAGTTCCTCCCCCAAAAACTCCAACCCTCCGCCTACATTGACACACCACTACCCATCGGTTCAGGACAAACCATCTCCGCACCTCACATGGTTGCCATCATGTGCGAAGCCCTCGACCTCCACCCCGGCCACAACGTCCTCGAAATAGGCACCGGCTCCGGTTACCACGCCGCCATCGTCGCCACCATCATCAGCCCCACCGGCCACCTCCATACCATCGAACGCTTCGCCCATCTCGCCCACACCGCAGAAAAAAACCTCCAACAAGCCCATATCACTAATGTCACAGTCCACACAGGCGATGGATCCAAAGGTCTTCCCGCCCACCAACCCTACGACCGCATCTATGTCACAGCCGCGGCACCCCTTATCCCCCCACCGCTCATCGAAGAACTTACAGACGGCGGTAAACTCCTCATCCCCGTCGGCTCCCTCTACTGCGACCTCATCCGGGTGGAAAAACATGCGGGAACCACACAGTCAACCTCACTGGGCGGCTGTATGTTCGTCCCTCTTGTAGGAGAACATGGACACCGACGCTGACCTAGCGTTTGTAGCCGAAGTCCCGCAACATCTTATGCCGTGCCGCAACCTCTGAAGCAGTCTCGACACCTTTTGGAGAGTACCCATCTATGACGCCGAGAATACCGCGGCTGCGCTCCCCGCTGAAGGTTGATTCGGCGACAACGACCTTGGTAGGATTCGCGGTCGCACAAAACACGGAACAGACCTCTGGTACAGCTTTGATTATATTCAACACGGTCACGGGGAAACAGCCTTTCATGAAGATGAGAAACGTATGACCCGCACCAATGGCTGAGGCGTTCTTGACTGCAAGCGCGCGCAGCTCGTCGTCGTTCCCCTCGACACGAATCTTGCATGGGCCGCTGGCTTCACAGAAGGCGATACCAAACTTCGCACCCGGTGCCCCCTGCGCCATCGCCTCATACAAATCCTCCACGGATTTAATGAAATGCGTCTGACCCAAGATAAAATTCAACTCTTGCGGATTCTCCACAGAAACCAAAGAAATCTTACAGTCGTCCATCACACTCGTCTCCAATTCTTGATGAACGACTGAGGATTACTTAAGACTTATCTACCCGCCGCGGCGGTTGAACGGAGTCAGGAGGTTCTTGATCCGCTCTTTAATCTTGAGGTTCACGAGCAGGAACAAGGTGAGATCTCGTGTGTGCTTGTCAATGAGGTTCCCATTGACATCGTACGCGTAAGCTGTCGTCTTATAGAACCCATTGTTGAGGTCGAAATAGGCATCAGAGCCGTCGGACATGTTGGAGTCAGACACAAGGACTGCATCATGGGAGATGACGTCCTCCATGACGAAGTCGGTTCTCACCACTGCAGGGCTGACCGTGGCGTTGACGTATGCACCCGCCATGGTGCTGAAGATGACGGACATCCCGTACTGTTCAAGGACAGGGGTGAACCCGAAGCCTTTGTCAAAGCCCCAGAGGTTGAAATACATGAACCCGGGCTTCAGACAATTGAGCTCAATCTGCGGTGCAACTGAGACGATGATGGGGTTGCACCAGCTGCTGGTCGCACCAGACGCATCCCGCGCCCGGACTCGGACGGAGTACGTTCCTTTGTAGTTCCAGGCGTTGGCACAGACCGCGTAGTCCCCATAGAAATACGGACCAATCCAGTTCGTGGCCCGACCATCTCCCCATTGCCATTCGAAGAAAATATTATCTCCCTCCGGGTCGGCGGAGACCGCGGTGAAGTTCAAAGAAAATCCCACACCGGCATGTAATGGGACTTTAATGAGGCGGGGTGTGAACGGCGGCTGATTGACCACAGTGGAGAACGTCCAGAGAGGACCAGCGGTGCTGCCATTCAACTGGCTCCATGCGATAATCTGCCAGTAGTAGGTTGTCGATGCGGCAAGCGTCCCTGGGTCATAGAAAGTGCTGGTGATGTTTTCTGCGACGAGTGGCGGTGGGTTAGTGCTGCCGAAGTACACGGTGTAGGTGTAGTTGTCGCCGGGCTGAGGTTGGCCTGCGGTCCATTGCAGGTCAGCAAAGTTACTGACTGCGGATGACGCATCGGCTGGCGTCGGTGAATTTGGGACGTCTGGGGGTCCCGCGAGCACGCCGGCGCACGGGATGATAGTCAGGATAAGGCTTAGGCTCATGATGAGGCCAAGGCGCTTGTATATCATAGAGATCCTCCCATAGAGGTAGACCACGAGGTGGATATGACTCCCCTCTGGTTATTAATTAATAGGGGTATTATTATTTAAACGTTCTGGCTTTAGAGATGGGTATGAAGAGCTCGGGCGGCGTTCATGGTGCCAACTTGCCAGTATAAAACGAAGTTGTACAGGTAGCCGTCGATGAGGTTCCCCTCGGCATCGTACGCCAGGATGAGGAGCCGGTATAACCCGGATTTTAGCGGAACGGTGAGGTTGAAGCCGTCGGTTGCATTATCATCGGTGATGTTGACGGAGATACCGCTGGTGACCGTGGTGGCCGTGACCACGATGGAGGCGGTGCTGGGAGATGCTGAGATGTTGACCGGTAGGTTGGGGCTAGTGGTCATTATAGCGATGGCGCCGATGAGGTAGAAGACACCGACGAAGAAGTAGGACTGTCCGAGGTAGACGAACCCGGGTTGCAGGTTAACGACCGCGATCTGCTGCTCGATGGTGATGTTGAAGACGAGGCTTTGGTTGCATTCAAGGCCTTGGGAGTCCTTGACTTTGATGAGGATTGTGAAGTTGCCGGTGTAGTACCAGCCGTAATGGGTGACGATGTGTTCGGTGGAGTTGACGGGTCCGAGCCAGTCGGTCATGTTGCCGTCGCCCCAGTCGATTTTGAAGTAGACCTGGTCGCCATCTGGGTCGGTGGCGTTCGCGGTGAAGGCGATGTCGAAGTAGGGGGCGGCATTGTGCGGCCCGGAAAAAGTAGGTATGTTGGGTGGGTGGTTATCAAAAAGACTGACGGGATGGGAGGGCGTGGAGGTGGGTCGGAGGGCGGCTGTGAGTGGTACTGTGAGAAGTGAAAAAGTGAGGAAAACCGCTAGGTAATGCTGAAATGGCTTCATTGATTGTTCCCCCATGACGTGATTCTTTATTCTTATTGAGATTTATAAACCTTTGCCCCTCCTGGCAGAGGTTATCGTATGGAAAGACTTTATGTGAGGCACAGCAGCGTCGTCGTGCCTTGTGGGACGACGAGGACGCGAGCCTGGGGGCCTATGGTTTGGAAGGCTTGTTTGAAGGCGTCGTTGGGCTGTGTGGCTGCGTGGAATTGGAAGAGGCCTTCGACCTGTGCTTTCGGCATGGTTGAGACGAAGTAGATGGGGTGGTTTTCGACGGCGATGCGGTGGTAGTAGGCTTTGTGGGCGCCGATGACGAAGTTCTTTTGGAGGGCTTGTTGGACGTCGTGGGAGGTGGGGTATTTGGTGAGCCAGTCGGTGTAGAGTGTGCTGCCTGCGCCTTCAGGGCATTCGGCGACGAGGATGATGGCGCCGTGGTCTTTGACGACTTGGCAGGCTTGGTGCATGGCTTTCATGGCTTGGTAGAGGTTGATGTCGTGGGGGTTGCCGTTGGCGGCGGTGATGATGATGTCGGGTCGTTCGTGGATCTTGCGGCGGTACATGCTGTCGACGAGTTTGGCGCCGGCGTCCAGTACTGCTTCGGGGTTGCCTGCCCAGGCGCCGACGATGCGTTTCTGGGAGTTTTCGACGATGTTGAGGATGAAGTCGCAGCCGGCGAGGTGCATGGCTTCGTTCATTTCTTGGTGGATGGGGTTGGTTTTGAGGTTGCCGGTGGTGGCGCCTTTTTCGAAGACGAGGCTGTGGTTGGCTTGGATGGTGTTTTTTGAGGCGAGACCGGGGAGGATGCTTTTGCGTGCGCCGCCGTAGCCGGCGAAGTAGTGGTATTCGATGTCGCCTAGCAGGATCTTGACGTCGGCTTCGACATAGTTTTTGAGGATTTCGACGGGGTTGCCGCGGCGGGTTTTGCCGAGGGTGACGTATTCGCCGTTGGTGATGTCGTTGCTGGTGATCATGAAGGTGCGTGCGATCTTTTCGCCGAAGATGTTCTTGATTTGGGCCGGGGTGGGTGGTGTGTGGGTGCCGTTGGCGATGATGAGGAGGATGTCGAGGTCGTCGACGCCTGCCTTGTGGAGTTGGTCGAGGATCGGTGGGAGAAGGGTTTCGGTTGGAAGGGGGCGGGTGTAGTCGTCGACGACGATGGCGACGTGGTCGCCAGGGTGAACTAATGAGGGGAGTGGGTCGGTGCCGAGCGGGTCAGCGAGTGCATCACGAATCATCTCCGCGGGTTCTTGTGGGGGGATGAATTCTTTAGGGGTGATGACGCCGATAAGGTTGTTTGCTGGGACGTCGACTGATAGCGTGGTCTTGCCGTAAGGCAGCTGGATAGTCATAGTTCCTCTATGAGGACTTGACGTAGTGTTTGGTCCACCGTACCCGCCGGGGGATGCGTTTGAGTTTCAGCATGTTCTTTTGGCATTTGCTTTTACAAAAGTACAGGACCGTGCCGTCTTTTTTGACGTAGAGTTTGCCGGTCCCGGGTTCAATGTCACCGCCACAGAATGTGCAGACGCGTTTTTCGACCATTAGCGGGGTCCTCCGAGTTTTTTGGCTTCACGCTGGGTTTCGCTGAGCATGAGGATGTCGCCGAGGCGGACGGGTCCCATGACGTTGCGGGTGATGATTTTTCCTTTGTCGCGGCCGTCGAGGACTCTGACTTTGACTTGGCTGGCTTCGCCGGCCATGCCGGTGCGTTCGATGACTTCGACGACTTCACAGGGAGTGCCTTCGATGACCATAGGCTTAACCTTGTTTCTTTACCGCGTCGATTTTCTTGATGATGTTGTCGACGAGTTCTTTGTCTTTGCCGGGGCTGACGATTGCGATGGCGCTGGTGGGGATGCCGAGTCCTGCGGCATTGCCGAGTTCTTCTTTGCTGGAGACGTAGGTGTACGGGATGTTTTTCTCATCGCACAATAATGGCATGTGGGCGAGGATCTCTTCGGGGGTGACGTCTTCGGCCATGATGACGAGTTTGGCTTGGCCGCGCTCGACGTATTTCGTGGTCTCGTTGGCCCCTTTGCCGATCTTTCCACCATCTCGAGCCTTTTCGATCAAATCATAGGCTAAATCTTGAAGTTCTTTGGGTGCTTGATATCTCACGTACATTGGCATGGTTTAGCCTCCTGTCAAGAGCTTTCATCGATTCTTCCTTGAGTGGAGTATTGTTGGGAATAGAGGTCTTGTATAAAAACTTTGTTAACTACCTTCCTGGAGATACTTGCGAGGTCAGGCGTGTGATGGTGGAAGGCTGATGCGTTCGACTTCCAGGCGGTCCGCGGTGGGGTATTCTTCGACGAGGTAGCATTTGTAGCCCTTGCCGACGAGGTCGTCTGCGATTTTATCGAGCTGCCAGGCCGCGATCTCGATGCGGTTCTTCTCCGTGTCGATGCGGAACAGTTCTGCAGGGATCGGGTAGGTTCGACGCAGGTAACTTGCGACGATCTTGAGGGGCTGTTGTGTGGTCTCGATGATGCCTTTCATCAACGTGCCATCTGAGGTGATGACGTCGTAGGGTCGTGCCACGGTCTTGGCACGCCGCTTGATGCGGTTGCGCAGTTGGATTCGGTCTTTGAACGACACGGAGCAGTAATGCACGCCGATAGCGAAGTCCTGTCGTGCTGCAGCAGCAAGGACTTTTTGTGCGGTCTCCTGGCTTCCTTTTACGGCTGCGGAGATGTCGTCTTTGACGTTGAAACCGCGCTTTAGGAACTCGTTGCAGTTTTGCTCGGAGAACTCCAGCTCGTTGAGGTTCGCCCATCGGATCCCCTGGTAATCCGCCCAGGAAATCAAGGAGAGTAGTTCTTTGTCGCAGCCTGGGATGACGGGGACTTCGACTGCTAAATCGACGTCGTAGTTGTCCAGGGCTTTCAACGCTTTGGTCAGCGGGCTTTTCACCATGTTCTTCCATGTCGCAGGATCCGGATGGAACCGGATCTCATCGAGCCCTTCCTCGACTAAAACGGCAAGCGCATCCGTATTACACAATCCCGAGGTGTAGAGATGGATATGAAAACGGTCGCCGAACGTCGCCTTCAAGACGCGTATGTATCGGGAGACTCGCTGCCAGACCAGCAGAGGGTCGCCGCCAGTGATCCCGGCGCCCTTCGCCTGGATGGCGCGCGCCTCCGCCAAAAGCGTCTCCGTATCTCGCTCCGACGTCAACTCCCATTCATCCGCGAAGATGCGGTCGTTGCCTTTCTTACGGAAACTGAGGGGACAGTAGTAACACTCCGAGGTGCATCGGCCGGTGGCTAGTACCACCATCTTCTCCCCCTTTGCGCACATCCGACAGGCAGGGGAGAGCGGCTGCGTGTACGCACTGTCCTGTAACCATGCATTTAGTTTTTTCATCGTTGCTTGTGATATTGGATAGAATTGCAGCTTAAAAAGTTGTATGATTTTTCATTGTGTGTGACTTATCAACAAGTAATGATGGAGCTATTTTAAAAAAACGGTTCGAGGTCATCGCGTGAAACCTAGGAAGAACTATTTTGTTCTCGTGATATGAGCTAAACGTGCACAAAAAAATATAAATACTGTCATAAATATAAATGCTGCGTGCATCAAAGGGAGGCAACAGCGCTTATCCACCTTTCCTACAAGGTTATTCGAACGATAGGCTGAGGCTCTGTGATAACTATAAATACTTAGAAACCAACCACAGAGTAGCATTTCCTCTCATCACTGATGCGGAACCATCCTCAGTCAAACTCCTCCAGGAGCGTGAAGTGTATCCCCAAGCGTTTATTTGCCGTGCTTGCAGCGGTATTAATCGTCCTCGCAGGTCTTCTTGCGGTAGTTGTCTACGTTTATTACAATGAGCCCGCAAAGCCCGTGGTTCAGTCTGAGACGAAGACGGTCGATAACCGGATCAGCCCTTACATCGGCCAACAGCTGGATGTTGAACTCCACCGTATCAGAAACCGAGCATTGTACGACTTGATGCTGAAGCGAGGCAACGCCTGGAAGACGGCACCGCAATTCTACTGGATCATCAAAGTCGACGACAAAGAAGCGGATAGTCTGGGGACCGTCGGCTACGGCTCGACCGGTATGTTCGTCACCTGGGACACTATTGGGATGGACAACCGGATCCCGTTCCGCGTCGCAAACGAAACCCCGACCTCCACCGTCACCATTCGCATCATGGAACGGCAGACAAGCGGCCTGCTCGGCCGTCGTTACGCAGATGTTCAGATGGAGGTCATCAACCTCACCTATGATTACCGGACCGGACGTTGGAGCGGGGATGATTTTTTCAAAGATCCCGATGGATATGGTCATTATCTAGGCAAGAACTATGAAATCTGGTTCGACTTGTACCAATCTGATTACGATCACGATGGCATTCCATGGTGGACCGAGGTTAACGTCCTCCATACCGACCCTACAGTTGATGACTCGAAACTCGACCCAGATGGTGATGGTATCCCCACCAGCTGGGAATGGTTCTGGGGCTTCAACCCGTTCGTCGCCGATAATTTTACGACCCTCGACCCTGATTTCGACGGCCTCAGCGTCCTCGATGAGTACCAACTGCGCAACTACCAAGCGGACCCCTTCTATCCTGAGATGTATTTTGAGGTCGACAACATGCAGAAGCGCGGCCCCTTCGACCTTCCGCACGTGTTCTATAAGGAATCACAGGAGATGCTCTGCGAGATTTATGCACGTCATAGCATCAGCGTCTGGATTGACGACGGATGGCCTGACGGCCCAACGAATGGTGGCGGTGAATACCTCCCGTTCATAAAAGCCTTTGAGGATGTCAACGGCGGTCAGATGCTAGGGTTCTATAACCATAATTTTGCCCAAGAGCGCCACGGCCTATTCCGCTATATTGTCATGGGTAATTCGATGACCTGGAGCTCGCCAAGTCATTTCAATTATTACGACAGCATCTGTATCGGCACAGGTCTCAATGCGATGTACGTGAAACGCGCTGCGTTCACACCCCGCTTCCAGCGAGTCTGCATTGCCAAAGGCCTGCTGCATGAGATCGGCCACACGCTCGGCCTCTTGCCGTACACATTCCCAGGCAATGACATCTTGGGCCCGGCGAGCGTTCGATATCCCAGCATGCCTGCCGATGTTTACAACAACTACCTCAATAACTACCACAGTATCATGAATTATAAGTACATCTGGACGGACAAGACCCTGGTTGATTATTCGCATGGCGACAATGGCGCGCCGTACGATCAGAACGACTGGGACCACATCTATATCCCGACGTTCAATCGCGATGCGCGAGCGGTCGAGGAGACCGCGGATAAAAGCTTTGAGGATTACGAGGTCGTCAACGAGACCGCGTTCCCAGTCGTCGATGGTTGGGTGAATGCATCGATGAACCTGACGAAGAGCCTGCCGTCGTCCATGACCTTTAAGGTGTACAATAATCTGGGGTCGACGCTGCACGTCCTGGTGAACCCGCATCCGCTTAGCAACTCGTCATGGAACGTACGGGTGTATGCGCATCCGGACATCAACCCGTTCCCCGTGATCAACAGCTGGACGTTGGTTGTGGAAGGCCGGGTGAATGCGACCGGGAAGCTGTTGGTGTACGCTGACGGTCAAGACCTGATTTAAAAAAAATGCAGGGCTGCGTCACTGCTGTTCTTTTTCTTCTTCTTTGTATTGGATACGCAAGAGTGCGAGTCGTTTGTGTTCAAGGAAGGTGACGACCGCGCCGGCGAGACTGGGGATGAGCCAGACTAGTGCGAACCAGAACAACGAAAGGCTGACGATTTGCTCGGAGGGGACGAGGTAGACGGCGAACAAGGTGATGAGGGTAGCTTCACGGGTGCCTATCCCATAGATGGAGATGGGGAGCAGTGCGATGACGTTGGCCATGGCGATCATGAGGATGAAGGGAAGGTAGGGGACGTCAATATGGAAGAGGCGTGAGATGAGGTACAGCTCGGTGAAGCTCACCAACCAGCCGAGGATGGAGAGGATGAAGGGAAGGATGAGGGCGCGTAGTCGGGGGAGTTGTTCGAAGAAGGACTCTAGTGGGTCTTCGAATTGGTGTTGGATGACCTGCATGATCCGTGTCTTGAGTAGCCATTGCAGGAAGGGAGAGGAGGTGTCTTGGTTGAGGAATAGGATGAACAAGGCGATGATGAAGATGAATAAGGCGACGAAGAGGATGAGGAAGAGGGGGAAGTGTCCGCCCAGCAGGATGCCGCCGAGGACGGCGAAGCCGAGCAGGGTGATGAGGTCGATGGTGTGCAGGGTGATGATGTTGGAGGCGCATTTTGGGAGTGGTTGGCCGCTTTCTTGTTTGAGGTATACGGTTTGGAGGTAGCCGCCGATGCCGCCGGGGGTGATGAATCCGTAGAAGAAACCGATGAGCAGGTTCTTCATGGAGTAGGCGAAGCTGACGTGGAAGCCTTGTTGGCGGAGCAGCAATTGCCATTCCAGGTTGACGAGGAGCAGGATGGGGACGCAGGCGAAGAGGGCGAGGGCGCAGTACCAGGGGTTGAGGCTGGCGAAGATGCGGGCGACTTCAGAGAAATTTACTTGTGTTAGGAGGATGTAGGCAAGGACGATGAGGCCGATGAAGGGGAGTAGTCTACGAATGAGTTTGTAGGAGCGGCGGTTGAGGGGCACGGTGCTTCGCTACACGAGCATAGGCTCTGCTTTGAAGAATCTTTCGACCATCAAGGTGTTGTGGGTTAGGATGGATGATAATAGGCTAAGATGCCCGCAGTGATGGTTTCGCCGGTTTGTGAGAGGTCGTAGGCAAAATGGGGGGTGAAATTGAGGATGAAAACGTAATCTCCGGTGAAGTTGGTTGGAGCGGTGATGTGGACCATTATCTGTAGGGATTGGTTGACGTCCAGGGTGAATAGGCTAGGGAATAGGATTGGCCAGTGGTCGGGGTTGTCGAGGTCGGTGAAGATGACGCTTCGTCCGTTTCCGACGTTCTTGATGATGACCGGTAGATCGACGGTGGTAAGCGGGGGTGTTTCAATGGTGTTGCCTTGCGGAAGGGTGAGGAAGAGGAGTGGTTGATAGGCCGGATAGAAAGAGAGCGTCGCCTCATCGATGGTTCCTTGCATGAATCTGATGAGGCCGAAAAAACCATAGAGCGGCTCAATCCGTGCTCTCAATGTGATTGCACCGAGATGGTAGGCGGGCGCATCCCCTGTTAGGGAGATAGAGAGTGTCGTTGGTTGTGTTTGGATGACGCCTAAGTGAGAAGGGATTGTGAATTCCATGACGTGATTGGAGAGGCTTGCTATGCACCAGTCGGGTTTATGGGCGATCTCCATAGTAGTGGGAACGATGTGGCGGG